>Ga0335074_10005749_pt1 | contig 17168 bp, 14 predicted proteins | sample Lox_Sample_23_FD_206715 | JGI IMG/M metagenome (GOLD analysis project Ga0335074, IMG submission 206715) | Soil microbial communities from Loxahatchee National Wildlife Refuge, Florida, United States - Lox_Sample_2.3 | ecosystem: Environmental > Terrestrial > Soil > Wetlands | place: USA... | reverse complement strand
ACGGATGGGGGTGACTTCGGCGGCGGTTCCGGAGAAGAAAACCTCGTCGGCGATATAGAGCATTTCGCGCGGGATTAAAGTTTCCGTTACCGGAATACCAAGCGAAGTGGCGAGCTGCATGACGGAATCGCGCGTGATTCCCGGCAGCACGGAAGCGCCCAGCGGCGGAGTGAGGATCTTGCCGTCGCGGACCACAAAGACATTTTCGCCGGAGCCTTCGCTGACGTAGCCCGTGGCGTCGAGCGCGATGCCTTCGGCGTAACCGTTCAAATGAGCTTCCATACGGATGAGCTGGGAATTCATGTAATTCGCGCCGGCTTTGGCGAGCGCGGGCAGCGTATTGGGCGCAATGCGGGTCCAACTGGAGACGCATACGTCGACGCCTTGCGCCAACGCTTCCTCGCCCAGATACTTGCCCCATTCCCAGCACGCGATGTAGGTTTCCACGGGATTGGCGAACGGCAGCACACCCACGTCGCCATAACCGCGGATGACCAACGGCCGGAAATAACACGAATCCAGCTCATTTACCCGGACCAGCTCGGCCATGGCGTGGGCCAATTCGTCCGAGGTGTGTTTCACTTCGATACGATAGATCTTGGCGGAGTCAAGCAGGCGGCGAATATGTTCGCGTACACGGAAAATGGCGGGTCCTTTGGACGTGGCGTAGCAGCGGATGCCTTCGAAAACTGAGCTGCCGTAGCTGGTGACGTGGGAGAGTACGTGGATTTGCGCGTCGTTCCAATCGATGAAGCGGCCGTTATGCCAAATCTTTGCCGTGGGCTTTAACATACCTAATTATAGCGTCAGATCGGCGGCCATCCTACTATGCGTGGGGCTCGTGGGAGGGGTTCCGGCGGTTGCGCAATTGAGGGAACTGCGGCCCGGATTTAACCTGTTCACGGTCGCGCAGGACGTGCAGTTGGGCCGAGAGGCATCGCAAGAATTGGCAGGCGAGGTGTCAGTCGAGCACAACGCGCAGGTGGACGCATACCTGGCGCGGATTCTCGGGAGGCTGGAGAAATCGAGATATGCGCGGACGCTCGATAGTGACGGGTCGCGCGATCCGCTGTTTCCGTTCAGCATTCATGTGGTTTACGACAAGCGGATCAATGCCTTCTCGCTGCCGGGCGGTCCGCTGTTCGTGAATACGGGCGCGATTGTGGCGGCGGATAATGAGGCGCAGCTGGCCGGGGTGATCGCGCATGAGATGTCGCATGTGGTGCTGCGGCACATGACGAATCAAGCGACGAAGCGCGAATTTGTCGCGCTGCCGGCGGTGCTGGCGAGCGCGTTAACCGGCAATAATCTGCTGGGCGAACTGACCAGGATCGGCATCGGTTTCACGGCCAATTCGGCGTTGTTGAAATTTTCGCGGGCCGATGAGGCGGAAGCGGATTATAACGGTGCGGAGATCATGGCGGATGCCGGGTACAATCCGATCGAGATGGCGCGGTTCTTCGAGAAGCTCGAGGAGCAGGCAGGGCGCGCAGGAGCGATGGAGCAATTTTTATCGGATCATCCGAATCCGGGAAATCGGATTGCAGCGATCAGCGATGAGGTACAAGCGATGCCGCGGCGGCCGTATGTGGACGACGAAACGGGGCGGTTCTTACATATCCGCAATGTGGTGCGGAATTTTGCGGCGCCGGTTGGAGCACCTTCGTTGAGCGCGCCGAGCGGTGGGCCAAGCAAGGAGTACTCCGTGTTCGAGGCGCGTTGGTATTCGCTGCGGTATCCGGAGAACTGGCAGGTGCAGCGTGGAGAGCAGGGCGGCATCGTGACGATTGGGCCTCGGGGCGGCGTACTTCGGGATTCGGTGGGATATGGGATTGAGGCGAATTATTTCGCGGGCGATTCCGACGCTTTGATCCGGCACCTGGAGGAAGCGAGTCCCGATATGCGGGTTACGCAGGAACCGAGGAACATCGAAGTCGGCGGGCGGTCAGCGGTGCTGAACACGTTACGTTCCGGATCGCCGTATGGGGGTGAGGAAGTGGATGTTCTGGTGACGGTGGATCGGCCGGAGGGTCTGTTTTACCTGGTGTTCATTGCGCCGAAGGGGGAGTTTGAGAGAGCGCAGCCGGTGTTTGAGGATGTGCTGCGGTCGGTGAGGTTTCGCTAGCGCTTTGTTCGGAGAAGAATTCGCTCAGCGACGCGTAGAGATGGCCGGCGATGAGGATGGCGTTGCGATCGCGACGTTCGGGTTCGCCGCCGGGTAGGGGCTTTGGATGACGGGCGCGGCGATCACGTCCGGAACCAGATATTTGGTGGGAGAGAGGCGGACCGTGACTTCGGCGAGGGCTTCCAAGCCTTGCTTTTCGAGTGCCGTCATCTATAGTTTTTGGAGGAGTGCGTGAAGCTTCGTAGGCATCGGTTTGGGGTACAGGATGCCATCCACGTATTCGCAAGACGGCTTTTCGGTACGGTGCAGGTAGTCGTCGACCGAGACTAATGCCGAGGCGCTCACGAATCCATTGTAGGTCAAGAAGGCGCGAGTGTCCGGCTGTAGAGCGGGCATGCGAAGATAGTACTGCGTGGCAGTAAAGGTTCAGGTTCCCAAAAAGGCCCGGGCGGTGCGGTTCGTTATGCACCCGGCCGGCAAGATCTTCCTCGTATTGTTCGTTCTGAGCTTGACGGCGGGATTTGGGGTGTTCACGTACTATTACGTGAAGTACGCCAAGCTGATCGAAGTAAAGCTGAAGGCCGGTCCATTCGCCAACACGTCGATGTTGTTTGCGGCTCCGCAGACGGTGGATGTGGGGGACACCGAGGATCCGCAGGAGATCGCGAGCGAACTGCGACGCAGCGGGTATACCGAGTCGCCCAGCAATCGCATGGGCTACTTCACGCTCAAAACCAATGAGATCGACGTGTATCCGGGGCCCGATTCTTATTTCAAACGAGACGACGGAGTCATCAAATTCGGGGGCGGCAAGGTTACCCGAATCATTTCGCTGGCCGACAATACGGACCGGACAGAATACACGCTGGAGCCGGAGCTGATCTCGAATCTTTACAATAAAAATCGCGAGAAGCGGCGGCTGGTGAGATACGACGATATCCCAGCGGTGTTGGTGCATGCGGTGGTCTCGGCAGAGGACAAGCGGTTTTTCCAACACTCGGGGTTCGATCCGATCCGCATCATCAAGGCGGCTTGGGTGGATGTGCGGGAGCATCGGTATGCACAGGGCGCCTCCACGCTGAGCCAGCAACTGGCGCGCAGTTTCTGGCTGGATAACGACAAGACCTGGCGGCGCAAGATCCCCGAGGTGTTGATCACGATTCACCTCGAGCAGGAGCTTACCAAAAAGCAGATTTTCGAGTATTACTCGAACCAAGTGCCGCTGGGGCAACGGGGAAGCTTTGGGATTCGCGGTTTTGGCGAGGCGGCGCAGGTGTATTTCGGCAAGGACATCAGCAGACTGACGTTGCCGGAGGCCGCGCTGCTGGCCGGGTTGATCCAGCAGCCCAGTTTCACGAATCCGTTCCGCTGGCCGGAGCGCGCGAAAACGCGCCGCAATGTAGTGCTGAAGATGATGCACGAGAACGGCTACATCAGCGAGCAGGAATACGAGGAGGCGGCGGCTACGCCGATCGTGCTGGTGAAGCAGGGGATGGAGTCGACCGAGGCGCCGTACTTCGTGGACCTGGTCAACGATACGCTGCTTGAGAAGTTCCCCGATTACAATTTTCAGACCAACACCTATCGGGTGTACACGACGCTCGATCCGAATTTGCAGCGCGACGCGGCAGAGGCGGTGCGGATCGGAATGGCGGAAGCGGATCAGCTGATCAAACACCGCAAGAAGCGCGATCCGAATTATCCCGACCCGCAGTGCGCGTTGATCGCGCTCGATCCGCAGACCGGCGAGGTAAAAGCTTTGATCGGCGGAAGGAATTACGGGACCAGCCAATTGAACCGGATTCTGGCCAAGCGGCAGCCGGGGTCGTCGTTCAAGCCGTTTGTTTACGCGGCGGCTCTGAATACGGGGCTGGCGGCGAACGGCGGGCAAGTGATCACGCCGGCGACGATGCTCACCGATGAGCCGACGACCTTTTATTTCGACGGCAAGCCCTATGAGCCGAGCAATTTTGAGCACAAGTTCTATGGGAATGTGACGCTGCGCGATGCGCTGGCGCATTCGCTGAACGTGGCGACGGTGAAGCTGGCCGAAGAGACGGGCTACGACAACATTGTGGATTTGGCGCGGCGGGCAGGAATGAATTTGGAGATTCATCCGACGCCTGCGGTAGCGTTGGGGGCGTACGAGGTGACGCCGCTTGAGATCGCGGGGGCGTACACCATTTTTGATAATCACGGGATTTACTCCAAGCCCTACTTTGTGTCGGACATTGCGAGCGACCATGGTGCGATTTTGTTTGCCAATCAGCCGATGCATCGCCAAGTGCTGGATCCGCGGGTGGCGTTCTTAATGGATCAGCTTTTGGAGGAAGTGGTGCGGAGCGGAACGGGCGCAAGCGTGTGGTCCCACGGGATCAATTTTCCGATCGCCGGGAAGACGGGGACGTCGCACGACGGCTGGTTTGCGGGCTTCACGACGAAGCTGATTTGCATCGTGTGGGTGGGGTTCGACGATAATCGCCAGCTGGATCTGGAGGGTGCGCATTCCGCGCTGCCGGTGTGGGCGGAGTTTATGCGGAGGGCGCACGAGCACCGGGAATACCGGGACGTGAGCGAGTTTGAGGCGCCGGCGGGTGTGGTGGCGGTGCAGATCGATCCGGAATCAGGGCAACTGGCAACCGCAGCGTGTCCGAAGGTGCGGACCGAGTACTTCATCGAAGGGACGCAGCCGGTGGAGCAGTGCCAATTGCACGGCGGCGGTGGAACGCGGGTGGCTGGCTGGAGCACGGGGCAGCCGCCGCATCCTACGGACGCGAATGCCACAGCGGCCGGAGCCGGGTCAGCACCCGCGGGTCAGCCGCTCGCGAGGACAGCGCAGCCGCCCGCGACGCCCGATCCGTCTACACAACCGCCGGCGCCTCGCAAGCGTAAGGGTTTTTTCGAACGGCTTCGGGGTATATTCAGATAATTTCTTTTCCGAAAGTGATAGTGTAGATCTAATGCCCCGGAGGTACGGGTCCGGGATGATTTAGGAGGTCGGATCATGGCTTCCAAGCTCTGGTTAGCTACGATCACTTTCGGAACGGCTCTGACGTTGGTTCCCGCCGTTCCCGCACAATCCACGCCGCCATCTGGCGGGTTCTTAGAGAAAACGTCGACTACGAGCGGGCCGCCCGTGGTCGCCAAACACGAGCTTTCACCGGAAATGCGCGGCGATATCTTCATGGCGGAAAAAAGGTATCGGGAAGCCGCCGAGATGTATCGCGAGCATTCCAAAGGTTCGGCGGTGCTGCTGAACAAGACCGGCATCGCGTATCATCAGATGCTCGAATTGGGTCTTGCGGAGAAGTATTACAAGTTAGCGATTCGAGTGGACCGGAAGTACGCCGACGCGATCAACAACCTGGGCACGATTTATTACACCAAGAAGAGCTACCGGCGCGCGGTGAACGAATACAAGAAAGCGCTGCGGATCAATCCGCAATCGGCCTCGGTATGGAGCAATCTGGCCCTGGGATATTTTTCCCGTAAGGATTATGAAAAGGCGCGACAGGCGTTACAGACGGCTTTGAAGCTCGATCCGAGCGTGTTCGAGAACCGCAGCACGCAAGGCGTGTTGCTGCAAGAGCGATCGGTAGAAGAGCGGGGAAAGTTTCATTATTACCTGGCGCAGACGTATGGCAAGGCAGGCCGGTACGATTTGGCGCTGCAGTATATCAGGAAGGCGCTCGAAGAAGGCTTCAAAGGAAAGAAGAAAATCGAGGAGGATCCGGCGTTTGCCGCCATGCGGCAGCTTCCGGAATTCAAAGAGCTCATGACCCTGGAGCCGCGTGTTCTGTAGCCGAACTGCGGCTTTCGGCACAATGGTGGTGGCGTTGATCGCGGGTGGTTGCGCGCGGCGGCCGGCCCCGACAGTTGAGCGGTTAGCAGTACTTCCCTTAGACAACTTAAGTTCCGACGGACAGTTGAACTGGTTTTCTCACGCTTCGGCGGCGGCAGTGGAATACGATCTGGCGGGGGCGAAGCGGATATTCGCCAAGACCGTGAACTCGCTGCCGTCGGCGCAAGGAATGCAAGCGACGCGGGCGCTGGAGGGGTACTTCTTCGAGCGCGAGGGGCGCATCTGGATTCGCGCGACCGTGGAGGATCTTCGAACGGCGAGAACCGTGGGGCACATCGAATTCGACGGGCCGGTTGCGAGCGGTTTTTTGCCCTTAGCAAACGAGCTGGCGCGGCGGATAAGCAGGGACGCGAGACGTTTTGGGACTTCGAGCGAGAGCGCGTTCCGGTTCTACGGAGAAGCGCTGGCGGCATCCGATCCGCAGGCCATGGAGCGCGCGCTCGATTCGGCGATCGCGGCGGATCCGGGATTTGCGGCTGGCTATCGCGACCAGGCAGAATTGCTGGCGGAGACAGGCGCCAAAGAGAGGGCCATGGAAGTGATTCAAGCCGGGGAGCGGGAGCGGCTCGATTCGATCGACCGTGCGAATTTGCAATCGGTGGCGGCGGCGATCTCGGGAGATGGCAATGCGAGAGTGCAGGCCCTAGAGACGCTGGCGCACTTCACGCCGGCGAACGCCACTTTGTTCGCTGATTTGGGAGCGATGGAATATGTGAGGCGTGACTTTCGAGAGGCGGTGCGGGATTTCCGGGAGGCGACGGCGCTGAATCCGGAGGAACCCAGTTCGTGGAACCAATTGGGATACGCGCTGGCTTGGACGCAGAATTTGAATGGTGCGCGGCAGGCGCTCGACCAGTATCAGAAGCTGTCCCCCGGAGATACGAACACGCTAGACTCGTTGGGCGAGGTGAGCTTTTTTTTGGGCGACTTCGAATCCGCGGCGAAGTATTTCGAGCAGGCGGGCAAGCGGGTTCAAGCCGAGTATTTGAAAGCGGCCGAGGCGCGGTTGCTGTTGGGAGATTTGCGAGGGGCAGACGGGCTGTTTGCGAAGTATATCGGGCCATCGCAGGGCGCCCAGCAAGGGCGGGAGATTTATCAAACGGCGCAGTGGGAATTTCTGACTGGGCGGCGGGCGAATGGCATCGCGATGATGGAGAAGCTGGCGCCGGGATTGGATCCGGATGCGCAGGCGTTGGCGCTGAGTCAGCTTGCGATCTGGAAGCTGGAGATGGGAGATCGGAAAGCTGCGATGGACTTCGCCAATCAGGCGGTGGCGCATGCTCAAACACCGCAGACGCGCGGCCTGGCTGGGGTGAGCCGGTTTATTGCGGCGGGAACGGGGACGAAGTCGGGGTCGGCGTTGGTGGACGGTTATGCTCTGTTGTTCGCGGGGAAATACCGGGAGGCTTTGGCGCCGTTGCAGGCGGCCTATCAAGCAGCGAGTCCATCGAACGATGGGCAGATTCGGGTGTTACTGGCATGGGCGCGGGTGGACACAGGCGGGCTGACGGAAGCGGGCAAGCTGCTCGAGATGTGTCCGCTGCCGCTTTCGTCGGGCGAGCCGCTGTTTGCGTCGATGATTTTCCCACGGTACTTTGCTTTGCAAGCGGCGGTGCTCGAAAAGCAGGGGAAGGCCGGCGAAGCGAAGAGGGATCGCGAGCTGTATGTCAAATACGGCGGGGACGCTACGAAGTAGCTGGCTTGTGCTCCCAAGGCTTGCCGGCGTCGCCTTCGTCGCGGTGTTGGACGCGATCATAGAGATGCAGATCGGACGTGGTGCCGAGGCTTTCGTTATAGAGGCTGGGCAGCCCGAGGCCTTCCTTTAGATCCTCCTCGAAGGCGTGGAGCGCTTTGAGGTGAGGGGCGAGGGCGGGGGCGGTGCGGCCGCTGGGCGTTCGCCAAAACATCTGAAAGCCGCGGTTGACGAGCAGCCCGATTTCATCACCAAGCACGAAGCCGGCCTTGTCGACGTGCGGGTGCTGGCCGGGGCGGTCCTCGATCAATGCGCCGATGCCATCACGCGTGACGCGGGCTTTGCCCGATCCCGAAGCGGCAGGACCGGCGGGGCTGGTGCTGAATCCGAGCTTACGCAGTCCATCAAGGCGTTCGGTGAACGTGGGTTCCTGAACCTTCTGTCGGCGGAAGAACATGTAACATCTATCATGCCAGAGTTCCCTAAGGAAGATCAGGGAGTTTGCAGGTGTTTATCGAAGAAATCGGCGGCGGCATGATAGGCCTGGAGCCAGCGCTTGTGGGTGAGGAAGCCGTGGATTTCGTCTGGGAAGATGAGCTCCTGGAATTGTACGTTCTGTTTGCGGAGAGCTTCGACGAGGGCGACGGTTTCGTGGAACGGGACGTTGCGATCGTCATCGCCGTGGATCAACAGGACCGGCGAGCGCCAAGTGGAGACCGAGGCGAGCGGGGAGGAGTTGAAGGCGAGGCGCGATGTGGCGGCATCGAGCGTGAGGCCGTCGGAAGTGAGTTCGTAGGACCAATCGTGGACGCCGTGGAAATCAACGCCGCAGACGAATAAGTCAGAAGCGCGGGCGAGTCCGAGCGCGGTGAGGTAGCCGCCATAGGAGCCACCCCAGAGGCCGATGCGCTTGGGATCGACATCGGAGCGGCTGCGCAGATAGAGGCCTGCGCCCAGGACGTCGTTGAATTCGCTTGCGCCGGTGGCGCCATAGTTGAGGGCTTCGCGAAAGTCGAGGCCGTAGCCGATGCCGCTGCGATAATTCACCGCGAGCACGATGTAGCCGAGGCTCGCTAGGTACTGATTCATCGCGTAGGAGTTGTTGTAGTAATCCATGTAATGCCAGCCGAGCAGCATCTGGCGGCGAGAGCCCCCGTGGAAGAAGACCAGAGCGGGGTGTTTTTCATTGGGGCTCGATGCGGCGGGAAGGAAAAGCTGGCCGTGGAGGCGGAGGCCGTCGGCTGCGGAGAGGATGACGGGTTGCGGGGCGACCAACGATGAGGCGGGAAAATCGGCGGGGATGGTGTGAGGGGCGAGGTCTCGGATTTCGGAGGAGCCGATTTTGATGGAAGCGCGGGCGGGATTGCGGGCGTCGGAGCGGAGCAGTGCCATGGCAGATCCGTCGGCAGTTTGGACGGGCGACCATTCGATTCCGTCGCCTAGGGTGAGTTCGGTGGATCTGCCGCCGCTCGCGGAGACGCGCCAGACGTGACGGCGGTCGGTGTCGTTTTGGTTGGAAGAGAAGAGGACGGTGCGGCGATCGGAGGAGAGAGAAGCGTTTTCAACTTCGAAATCGCCAGGAGTGTTGAGCGGCTCGGGGACGTCGCCGTGCGTGGAGATGGAATAAAGGTGCAACCAGCCGGTGCCTTCCCAAGGAAAGACGATACGGTTGTCGGCAGCCCAGAATAGTTGAGAATCGGCCTCGAGGCCATGAAAGACGCTGCCGGGTCCGTTGGCCGCGTGCCAAAGTTCGCGACCATTTCCGGTGGAGGCGTCAGCGATGCGGATGGACCAGGAGGGCGAGGCGCTGCGGTGAGCGCCGAAGGATGGCGTTGAGGCGGGGATGCGGATGAAGGCGATCTGCTTGCTATCTGGGGACCAGACAGGCTCGGAATCGCGGTCGACGCTCGGATCGAGATAGGAGAGCGAAGGCGCAGCGGCGTTGTAGACCGCGATGAAGGAATGATCACTGCGGGTGGAGACGAAGGCGAGCTTAGAGCCATCGGGCGACCAGCGGAGTTCGGATGCGCTGCCTTTGGCGTGGATGAGCTGCGATGGTTTCGCGCCGTCTTCGAGACCGACAGACCAGATTTCGCCTTTGCGCAGAAAGGCGAGCTGAGCGCCGGAAGGGGAGACGGCGGGTGTGTTGCCTTCGGCGATTTTACGGGGAGCGCTGCCGGCGATGGGGGCGATCCAAATGGCTTGTTCGACACCTTGCGGGAGACTGGCGGGGTTGGGGTTGTCGCGTCCTGTCTCGAAATCGCCGCCGCGGACGAAGACGACGGAGCTGCCGTCGGGGGTCCAGGTGAGTTGGGCGATTTCCTGGCCATCGTCATCACGGTAATTAGTCAGCGAACGGCCAGTGTAGGCGGGCGCGTTGGCGATCCAGAGGTTGCGCGCGCCGTTCTGATTGAGCACCCAAGCAACCGCACCGCCTTTGGGAGCCGCGGTGAGATCGGACGGGAATGGCGCGCTCATCACCTGTTCGAGCGTGAAGCGCGGGGGCGAGGCGGAGAACGCGAGCGAAGCGGCAATAAGAAGGCCGGATAATTTGCGAACGTTCATAGCTAATTGTTATACACTGAGACCCAGATTTGGAGGCCGATAACGTCCATGTTGAGTTATTCGCGGGGTCCGGATGCACCGCTGATTGAGGCGAGCATCTGGGAAGTGTTCGCAGAGACTGCCACAAAGTTTCCGGAGCGGGAAGCTCTGGTGGTGCGGCATCAGGGAGTGCGGCTGACGTTTTCACAACTGGCTGAAGTGGTGGAGCGAACGGCACGGGGATTGGCTGGCTTGGGAGTGGGCGCGGGGGACCGGGTCGGCGTGTGGTCGACCAACTGCGCCGAATGGATCTACGTTCATCTGGCTTGTGCGCGGGTTGGGGCGGTGCTGGTGAATGTGAATCCGGCATATCGAAGCTACGATCTGGGGTTTGTGCTGCGCAAGTCGAAAATGAAGGCGCTGTTTCTGTGGGAGCGGGACCGGCGATCGGACTATCGGGCGATTGTTGAGGAGGCGATTGCGGGGCAGGCGCTTGATCTGCGGCACCTCATCTACCTCGGGACCGAGGGCTGGACGAAGATGCTGGCTGAGGGGCGGGAGATTGCGGCGGGGCGAATCGCGCCAGACGATGCGACGAACATCCAATATACGTCGGGAACGACGGGATCACCGAAGGGCGTACTGCTGACGCATCGAAATGTTTTGAACAACGCGAAGGTAATTTCCGACGGGATGCGGATTAGCGAGCGGGATCGGATCGTGGTGCCGGTGCCGTTGTATCACTGTTTCGGATGTGTGATCGGGACGCTGGTGTCGGTGTTGACGGGCGCGGCGCTGGTGTTGCCGTCAGCGACGTTCGATGCACTCGCGACGCTGCAGACGATTGATGAAGAGCGCGGCACGGCGGTGTATGGAGTGCCGACGATGTTTATCGGGGAGCTAGAGCATCCCGATTTTGGGCGCTTCGACTGCAGCTCACTGCGTACGGGGATGATGGCGGGTGCGCCGTGTCCGATCGAGATCATGAAGCGCGTTGTGACCGAGATGCGATGCGTGGGGATGACGGTGGGGTATGGGCAGACCGAGTGTTCGCCAATTATTACGATGTCGGCGGCGGACGATAGCGTGGAGCGGCGGGTATCGACCGTGGGGCAGGTGTGCGCGAATACGGAGGTGAAGATCGTCTCACCAGGCGGCGAGACGGTGCCGGCCGGCGAACAGGGTGAATTGTGCGCGCGCGGGTATCTGGTGATGAAAGGGTACGACCAGGAGCTAGCGGCGACGCATCGGGCGATTGATGAAGATGGATGGCTGCACACGGGAGATCTGGCGACGATGGATCACGACGAGTGTTTCCGCATTACGGGACGGGCGAAGGACATGATCATCCGGGCAGGAGAAAATGTGTACCCGCGAGAGATCGAAGAGTTCCTGCATCGGCATCCGAAAGTGGCGGACGTACAAGTAGTGGGGATTCCGGACGCGAGACTGGGCGAAGCGGTTGCGGCGTGGATCCGATTGAAGGAGCCGGCAGGGGAAGAGGAAATTCGCGAATTTTGCAGGGGGCGGATCGCACATTACAAAGTGCCACAGTTTATCCGCTTCGTGGATGCTTTTCCGATGACGGTGACGGGGAAGGTCCAGAAGTACCGGATTCGCGAGGTGGAAATACAAGAACGAGGGCTTGAGGAAGTGGCGCGGATTCAGACCGCGTGAAGGGTGACAGAACCAGTTCGAGAATCGACGTTGTGTTTTCAGCCGCTTAGCGGCCAGTGTCGCGCGGCGCTGCAATCCCATTGATAGATTCGTGTCAGGAGAGAGTTGCTTGCGGGCGTCTCTGGAAACGGAGGCGCCCCTTTTGTTTTATGGCAGCACGAGTATCGCCCGAAAACAAGATTCCCAAGGCGGCGCAGGCGGCGAAGCGGAAGGGAAGCCGGAGGCAACGAATCAGTAAGTTACTAAGTGAGATTGAAGACCGGCTCGATTTCAAGGCGACTAAAGTGACCCTGGCGGACTTCATCCGGCTGACGCAACTGGAACGCGAACTCGAGGACGAGGAACAGCCGAGGGAGATTATCGTTACGTGGAAAGAGCCAGCGGAGAGACGCTGCGAATCGAAATAGACTATGTGCCACTTCCATCACAAAGTAAGTTTCACGCTTCGGCGGCGAGATTTAAGGGGTTTTCCGGACCGATTGGATCGGGGAAAAGTCAGGCGCTATGTCAAGAAGCGATTCGGCTGAGTTACTTGAATCCGGGCCGGCAGGGGCTGGTCGGAGCACCGACTTATCCGATGAACTGAATAAGTCCGAATCGGTGTTGCTGATGAAGGACACCGGGTCGCGAATCTACTTTCGCGCGGTAGACGATTTTGAGCGGCTGCGAGGCACGAATCTGGCGTGGTTTGGTTTGGACGAACTGACATACACGACGGAAGAAGCGTGGCTGCGGCTGGAAGGGCGGTTACGGGATCCAGGCGCGTCGCGGTTGTGCGGGTTCGCGGTATGGACTCCCAAGGGCTTTGATTGGGTATATCGGAGATTCGTACGCGAAATCGTGCCGGGGTACGAAGTGGTGCTGGCGAAGCCGTTTGAGAACCGGTACGTGCTGGACAAGGTGCCGGACTTTTATGAACGGCTCAAACAAAGCTACGACGCAAAGTTCTTTGAGCAGGAAGCCCTGGGCGAATACCTGAATGTGCAAGCCGGCGCCGTTTACGGGGCTTTTAAGCGATCGAGAAATCTGCAAGCGGTGGAAGTCGATCCGGTGCTGCCATTGTTTTGGGCGTTGGATTTCAATGTGGATCCGATGAGTTCGGTGGTCGCGCAGAAGAGCGGGGAAGAGATTCGGGTCCTGGATGAAGTGGTCCTGAGCCGGGCGAGCACGCAGCAGGCATGCGAGGAGTTTCACGCCCGGTATCCGAATCATCAGGCCGGGATCGTGGTGTATGGAGACGCATCCGGGCAACGGCTGCAGACTGCGGGGACAACGGATTATCAAATCGTCAAAGAATTTTTCCGGCGGACGGCGTATAAGAACTTGAAGTTCAGGGTGCCCGCGAGCAATCCGAGCGTGCGAGAGCGTGTGGCGCTAGTGAACGCGAAGTTGTTCTCCGCAGACGAACAAGTGCGGTTGCTGGTGCATCCGCGTTGCACGGGACTGGTTGCCGACTTCGAAGAAGTGACGTTCAAGCCGGAGAGCAGCATTATCGATAAGGAGCGGGACCCGCGGCGCACGCATCTCTCCGATGCGCTCGGATATTTGATCTGGCAGGAATGCCGGCCCCAGGTCAGGTTCGGAGAGCAAGGGCGGCGACTAATATAGGCGCGAGCGAGAAAGCGATGCACTTAGGCATACCCGGTCCAGACATTACTCACGAACACCCAGAATATGCGGCCAAGCGCGGGATGTGGCGCCAATACCGCGACCTGTACGCGGGAGGAGAACAGTTCCGTGCAAACGCCGATCAGTATTTGGTGCGGCGGCAGAAAGAGCCGGGAGACGTATATATCGAGCGACTGAGACGCAGTTTTTACGAAAATTATGTCGGCTCTATCGTGGATTGGTACACGGCAACGCTTTTCCGCCGGGAGCCGGTCCTGGCATACGAAGGAAAGAGCGAACGGTCGCGTAAGTTTTTCGGGCAATTCACGGATGATTGCGATCTGAAGGGCAGCAGCCTGACCGAGTTCTTTCGACGCCAATTCGTGGAAGCACTCATTTGCGGCAAAAGCTATGTGTTGATTGATTTTCCGCGCCTGAACGAGCCAGTCGAGACGCGCGCCGATGAGGACGAGCGAGGCGCGTCGCGAGCGTACTTAGTAAGTTATGCGGCCGATGAACTTATTAACTGGAGTTATGACGAACATGGACACTACCAGTGGGTGGTGCTGCGAACACAGAGTCTGCGCAAGCATCGTATTGAAGACATGACCTGGTTCAAACAGACACGGTGGGTCTACTACGACAAAGAAGGTTATCGGATTTACGAACAAGACGAGGAGAGCACGAAGCGGGGGCGCATCGAAGTCGTGGCCGAGGGAAAGCACGGACTGGCAAGACAAGCGCGGGTGCCGTTAGTGGAGTTGCGGGTTTCTGACGGACTGTGGCTGCTGAATAAAGCTGCGACGTTGCAACTCGAGCATTACAACAAATCCAATGCGCTGGGGTGGGCGCTGACCATGGGCCTATTTGCGATGCCGGTAGTTTATTCAGATCGAGAGTGGGACCAAGTGATGGGCGAATCATACTACATTCAGCTCGGCCCGCAAGACAGGTTTGGATGGACAGAGCCGCAGGGAACGGTCTATCAGATCGCGGCGGACAATCTCACCAGGCTGCAGGAGGAGATTTACCGGGTGTGTTACGTAACGCACGCGGGAGGGTCGCTATCGGGAGGGAAAACGCAGTCCGGTGTGAGCAAGCAGCGAGATTACGCAATTACGCAAGAAGTTCTTCGAGCATACGGAGACGCGGTGAAGGACGCGATGAAGCGGGTGCTTCGGGCCGTGGATCTCGCCCGCGAAGACGGGCTAAGCATCAATGTTTCCGGCATGGACGAGTTCGACATCGGTGATTTCAGCACAGAACTGGAAGATGCCGAGCGGTTGCTGAGCTTGGGCATGAATTCACCGACACTGCGCAAGCAGGTTTTCAAGAAACTGGCGTTTCAATTTTTGTGCGACGTCCGGCAAGACGTAAAGGATCAGATCGGCCGGGAGATCGACCAAGAGACGAGTTAACTCGACTAAGTACAGGCTGGCAAGCCAAGGACAGGGGAGGATTATGGACGACACGAAAAACGAGGGACCGGAGCTCCGCACTTTGATACGGGGCGTTATCGAGGAATTTGTACAGGCTGAACAAGTGAAAGCGGAGCCTGCCTACAAAGCTGAGTTACTGGATGAGCGGAAGCGCCGCGAGGATTTAGAGAAGCGAGTCAACGACCTGGTTCAGGAAAATCATCGCAGCCGCCAGATGGCGGAAGAAGCGGAGCGGAGCTCGTCAATTCGCTCGGAGCTACAACGGTTAGGTGTAGCGAAGGTAGATCTAGCATATCGCGCGGTGAAAGACGACGTGCAGCGGCGGGAAGACGGACAGTTGATAGCGCGAAGCGGTCCGGGGGAGGTGCCACTGCGGGATTACCTGAAGCAATTCGTGCAGGATAATCCGGAGCTGTTGCCGGCGCGGATTGCGGGGGGATCCGGAATGGGATCGGGATCAAAAGCGATTCCGACTACGGGCGCATTCGATCTGGATAAGATTCGGCCGGGCATGAGCCCGGAAGAACTAGAGAAGGTACGTCAAGAGGTCTCGCGGGTGGCGAGTCAAGCATTGCGAGGCATGTGAAAGGGTTCGGGGACGCGTCTGCAGGAGCGCACTACCCAGGTCGGTTCAATAACAACAAAACGAGGAGAAGGTTTTCATGGGAACAATAACGTCAGCGAATGTCGCAAATGCAATTGTGAAGTTAGTGGCGGTAGACGCACTTCCGGCGCTTGTTAGTAACTTAGTGATGGGTAATTTGGTCAACCGGGACTATGAGCCGACCCTGGCGAACGCCGGGGATACAGTGAATGTGCCGATACCGCCCACACTGGTCGCGAATAACATCGCAGAGGGGGGGACGGTTCAAACTCAGAATCCGAATCTAGGGAATGCGCAGATCGTGCTCAACACACACGCGGAGGCGACATTTCAGATCCCGGATGTCACGAAAGTACTGGCGGTTCCGGATCTACTGCGGTTGTATATGCAGCCGGCGGTAGTGGCCATCGCCGAGCGAATTGAGACAGACATTCTGAATCTATATTCGCAATTCACATCCAATGCGCCCGTAGGAACGGCCGGCGTTGCCCCGGTTGAGGGAACAGTGGACTCGGCGGAAACCGCATTGTTTCAAGCCAAGGTTCCCGCGGTGGCGAGTAAGTACCTAGTCGTGGATCCGGTTGCTTACTCTGCGTTGCGACAAATTCCGCGCTTCAGCGAATACTATTCGGCCGGCGATGCGGGGCTGCGGGCGCTGGTGGAAGGGGCAGTTGGGAAGATCAAGGACTTTTTTGTCTTTCGGTCGCAGCTGGTGCCGACCACAGGAAGCGGACCAGTAAGTACTCATAATCTGGCGTTCGCCAGGGATGCAATCGGACTTGTGGTACGCCGTCTGCCGCAGCCGCTCCCAGGAACGGGCGCAATCGCCGAGTACGCGGAGATGGGTAACTTTGGAATCCGCGTGGTTATGAGTTATCAGCCTAATACACTGGCGCAACAGTTTACCGTTGACGTGCTGTATGGGACGGCGGTTCTTCGCAACTCGTTTGGAGTGCAGGTCAACAGCTAGCCAGAACAAACAAGACCGGGGCGTAGGCGGGCAGGCACTCCAAAGCGTCTGTCCGCACGCAGAAGGAGACGTGATGGATTTGCGGGCGTTCTATCAAAAGCTGCGCAAGATCGAGGGAGAAATCCCGGATGTGCATGTCGTAGTGGTGAGTCATGAGACGCCCGACGGCGGTCGCCCAGGGCAACTCGGGGAGGTGTCAAGGAGCATCGCGGCTCGGCTCATCCTGGAAGGGCGGGCGCGCCTGGCGACGAGCGAGGAGGCTGCTGAGTTTCGAGCAGCAGCTCAACAGGCCTTACACGAAGCACAGCAGCGACAGATAGCGGAGAAGGTGCAAGTGAACGTGATTTCCGAGGCTGATCTGCGGGCGTTGAGAAGCTCGACGCGTGGGGAGAAGCGGTAGCAGGCGCGGCGGCAATCCATGGCACTTTTCACCGACGGCGCAATCAGCACAGCGTGGGACCTTCAAGAATACGACGCGTCGGTGCTCAGTGTGGCAAGTACCGAGGGCATCGATGTGACAGGCAAAGTCAACTTAGCGCAGAAGGACCTTGCAAATGAACTGATTTTGTTCTTACTTCGCCGGGCGACGTTTCGTGACTATCCGCCGAATATCCGGCGCTCGCGGGGTCTCGCCGATGTCGTTGTA
>Ga0335074_10005748_pt1 | contig 17168 bp, 15 predicted proteins | sample Lox_Sample_23_FD_206715 | JGI IMG/M metagenome (GOLD analysis project Ga0335074, IMG submission 206715) | Soil microbial communities from Loxahatchee National Wildlife Refuge, Florida, United States - Lox_Sample_2.3 | ecosystem: Environmental > Terrestrial > Soil > Wetlands | place: USA... | reverse complement strand
GTTCCGTCGCTACTCTGTACAAGAGGAGCAGTGATCACGCCCACACCGCTTTCAGCACCGACGCCCGAAAATGTGTGAAGCGTAGTTAGTTGACCTAACGGGTTCATCTTGAAGACAGTCCCGAAGTTACTTGCACCAGCATTTAGGCCTTCAGCCGTCGTCCCGTAAAAATTGCCGTCCGCTGCTTGAAGCAACGGTGCCGATGGCAAAAGTCCATCCGGACCGGAAAACGAGTAGACCAAGCTGAAATTTCCGTTTGAATCGATTTTGAAGATAGTACCGCAGCCTGGTGTGCCTGAACTGGCGGGAACAAGACAGGAGAGATTTCCGCCAAAAGCCGTCGTCCCGTAGAAGTAACCGTCCGAAGCCAGAATGAGAGGTGCCACAGGCCCAAGGCCATCACCGCCTGAAAAGGAGTGGAGGACCGTAAGGCCCCCAGCGAGATTCATCCTAAAGATCGCTCCATAGCCTCCAGCACCACCGTCTATGGTTGTGCCGTAGAAGTTCCCGTCTTGCCCTTGGATGAGGCCCGCCATAGGATTTGACCCGTCAGGGCCGGCAAACGAATGTAATACCGTAATATTGCCCAAGGCATCCATCTTGAACACGCTCCCGAGTCCTTGAGCGCCACCAGCTACTGTTGTTCCGTAGAAGTTGCCATCAGTGGCTTGGATAAGCGCGCCTTCAGGGCTGTTCCCATCTTCACCAGCAAAGGTATGCAGTACCGCGTAAGAAAAATTTGATGCTACGGAGGCCCTGCGAGCCAACCTTTGTATCACGTGCGCAGAGCTATCGCTTCGGTGTGTGGCCCGGAGCTCCGAATTTACGTTGGTCAGAACAGCTTGAAGTACTCTTGAAGTTGGGCTTGGGTTGTGCAGATCTTTTTCAGACCCCATAGGGTCGCCCGAATCAGAAGCCCGCTGGAGCTGCTGGCCGGGTATGCGCTGTGCCAGCACCGGTTGAAGACAAACAAAAAACGCAATGAGTGGTCCACAAATGAAGTGAGTAGCGCGCCTCGATGTACGATTTGTGATTTCAACGAAGACCAATTGTGCTCCCGACTCCGGTGGCCTGCCTACTCAATCACGCCGAACGTATACAGCTTTCCGGAGGAAGCACCGTTCGCAGAGGCCAAAGCGCCTGGGGCAAGAATGCCATACTCGCCGTTTCTTAGATCGGAAAGTGTTGCTTTGTAGGTGTTTCGGCCGATTTTGTCGAACTTCATCGCTATTGCTTCTTTGTTCACTCCGCCAGACTCCCCTGTTATGCCTGTCTTCGCCTCGGTGAACTCCCGACTGTCCTTCTTACCATCAAGGGGCACAAGTTGGTACTCAGTGGGCGCGGTTCCATCGGGACATCGAAGGACCAGCGTTACAGGAGTGGTCAACTGGGTAGAACTCTTGCTCCCGCTGACCGTGCCTTGGATCTTGGCCTTCTTCAGCCCATAGGTCATGACCGTGCCAAGCATTCCCGCAGTCTTAACGTTCACAATCTCAACGGGAAGCGCCGTCATGGAATCCTTCACCATGACATAGGCTCCGATCTCATCGGGAACCGATTTGTCTTGTTCCTCAGCCGCGTTCGGCGCAGAAGTTTTCGGCGTCGCCGCCGCGAGGACAGCGTTTATGACCTTGTCGCTAACACCAGCGGACTTCAGCGCCATTAGTCCGTGGACCGAAGTATCGATGGAAACTCCGTCGGCGGCGATTGCGTTCACAACCATCTGGTCGTCGAAGTTGGCTTTCTTCATCTGGATCAAGTCGTCAGACGTGAGAGGCTTCTTGGCCTGAGCGCGTAACGGAGCTACTGTGGAGAGAATCAATAGCAGACTAAGCGCAACCGTCGACAATGCGAACGAATTAGTTTTCACAGTTTTCATCTTGCTATCTTGTCCTTTCGGATACGTCAATCTACGATTCACCCCGGCACAACCGCGACAACGGCTCTGTAAGAGAGGCCACATCGACTGCGGATTAAGCGCGGAACATCCCACATCGTGCCCAAACCACACGAAGTTCTGCCGAATTGCTGTAAAGCAGGATGGAATTATAGCCTAGAATGGGCTTCCAGGAAAGTACTTAACGTTAAGGACTTTGCCTGACTGAAACTGGAAGACCTCCTTCGCTCAATCCGAGTCGCTGTAGCATCTGGCCGAAGCGAAAGTCACCTTGGAGTCGCTGATACGGGGGCCAAGCGTGGAGCCACGTCAAATACACGCATTTGTCGACAAAAGCCCGCTCTAACGCTTTGAAAGCAAGATCAATTTCGTCCAGCCCGGCGTATATGGTCGCAAAATCCGTCGCCGGAACGTAGCGCCTATCCTGCATCGCTTGGAGAGTCCGCAGACAGCCTTGGCTTTCTTGCCGACGATCCAGTACGGCTAGTCCATAGCCCAAACTTGCGACGACACCGCTGCTCTCCGGCGCACGCTCGACCGCCTCCCGAAGGTGCGACAGCGCAACATCGGAATCGCCGCGATCCAACAAGAGAAGACCAAGCAACTCGTGGCTGAAATGGAAGTGAGGATTTATCTGCAGCGTAAGCTGAAGCAGGTCGAAAGCGCGGTCCAAGTCTCCGGCGGCATGCAGTACCTTGGCGACATGACTTAGCACAACTACGCTTGGCTCGTGCTCCAGGATCTGGGCTGTTTGTGCCTGCTGGATCGCCTCAGAGAACCTACTGGTGGAAACCAGGTGACTCGCATACCAGCAACGGACTTCGGTGGCCTGCGGAGCAAGAACCAGCGCCTTATAGAAGAGCCGATCAGCCTCGGCCCAACTCCAGTCGTATGCGCTGGTGACGAAACCGAGAATGGCGTGCGCGGTGGCGTTAAAAGGATCGGAGACCGTTGTCTTCGTCGCCGATTCTCTGGCCTTCGGCAGCGTGTCATGCGCCGGGAATCCGCAGAGCGCCAGGAAGGAATAGCATTCGGCTAGGCCCACCTGGGCCTTGACCGCCTGCTGTGGATCTTCCCCGGCCGCCTCCTCGTAGAGCTGAATTGCCTCCAGCACTGCTCCCGGCATGCGTTTCCCGCAAAGATGGCGTGCTTCGGAAATCAGTTGAAGATAACGGTGATTCTGCGAATCCACCACCAGTGCCCTGCGAACGTGCAAGTCGACGGAATATCCATTCTTGGCGGATACTTTTGGAACGGAAATCACCAGTGGGTCGCCGATGCCTTCGGAATCGTAATAGTCCCGCAGCTTGTTTCTAAGGCGTCCGATCTCCCGGCGAGCGTTGGAATCGTGGAGAGGGTCGAAGTTTCGATAGCCAAGGACCTTCGCAATTCCAGTTTGGGTCTGCCTGCGGCCGGCTACGGTCTCTTGTACGCAGAATTGGAGCAGCTTAGCCATGTTAGGCGCACTCGAAAACGTCCGGCTGCGGAGCACCTTCTTGAGTGCATTGATGATGAATTCGGCGGGAAGGTCGTCTCGCGGGTCAGGCATAAACCACAATATCCAGGCTCCTGACCGCGATCAGAAAGCGGCCAGCTGAATTCCGTTGCGATTTGCGAAAGAAGCTCCGGGAGACCGCCCAGTTCATGTTCGCTTCAACAACCCAACAATGATGACCGGAATTGTCAAATCGTACCAGAATCCCGCCCCCGCGACCCGACCGATACGCATCTTTGCTCGTGGTGTTTTTGCTCGTGTGGCGACAGCTTAGAGACTTAAACGCCAGCCGAGACATGCCGCCGCAGTATGCCCGGTACTTCCGTGCGTTGGGGCATCGCATCCGAACGCTCCGCATGGAACGTAAGCTGACGCAAGAAGACATGATCTCGGTTGGCTTCAGCGTCCGGCACTGGCAAATGATTGAGTCTGGCCGCCCCATAACATTGTTTACGCTTTTGCGGATCTGCGACGCCTTCGACACATCACGGAACGACTAGTCGAAGGATTAACCACTCACCTTCGCAAACGCAAGCACGGATCGTAGACCAAATGAATCATCTTCTTTAGCCGCACCGTTTCGAGTCGCGGCCTTCGCTGACAGTTCCAGCTAATGGCTCGCTTGCTTCTCCTGCAGAACAGAAGTTGCTCCCTCTAAGAACCCCTTTGCACGAGCGGCGGCCTTCTCTGCCGCGATCCTGCCTTTCGCTTCCTCCACCGCGATGGTGAAGCCAGACTCATCGACCAGCCGACCGTCAACCCAGACTCGGCCATGTCGCCAGGAGAGACCGTTGTGCAACAGCTCAACGGTTACAGGCACGTCATCGACCTTGCCAACGCATACCCCAGTGCCGTCAGGCATTTTAGCCGGCCGAATATCGTTGGCCAATACCTTGGTCGGCATTACCTGGACGCAGTTGAATGCCGTCGGACCGCAGGCAGATGCCAGGACCACCGCTATCAATATTGAAGCCAAAACCATCAACCGCATATTCACCTCTCAACCTTGCTCTGTTGTCGAAAGTCGCCGCGTTAGAGGGTCCTTATGTAGGTTCGAAACCTATCCAACGCTTTAGCCCACGCCTCCCCGTAAGCCCGTCGAATATCTGCCAAGCGCTCAGCAAAAATTTGGCGGTCTTCATTGTTCTTGACCCGCTGAACATTTTCGTAAAGGGCACGCATTTTCAGTTCGAATTGTCGGAACTGTTCGGCCTGCTCTTGAAGCGCATCGTTTACCGTCCCGAGGAGCGCGTCGATCTCGTTCTTGTGTGTCTCGTGGCGCAAACGGGCTTGCACGAGATTCTGGTAGTGTGAGTTCGCCCAGGAAACCGTCGTCGCGCGTTGGGCTTGGGCGACTGCGCGGGCTTCGGACAGAGCAGAATCGCGGACCTCTTCGTATTCACCTCGGGGCGTGACTACTTTCAGGCTCACGACTAAAGTATCCAAGATGACTAAGAAGACGACTAAGAAAATCCGCATAGACCGGATTTCGGGATTATGCACCTCCACGGCGGCGAGAGCGCGAGTGCGGGCAGCATAATCAGTAGGCGATTTTTCGCTCGCGACCTGTTGCTCCAACTGATTGGCGTACTGGCTCGCATGCGTCACGTCTAGCGCGACGCCGCCGGCGTCGAATGCATTTAGTCGCGCTTGGATCTGCTGCCGGAGCGCGTCAATTTCCCCACCAAGTTGATCGCGCTCTTGTAGGTACAACCGGCAGCGGGCTTTGCACCCTTCTTCTCCAGAAGCGACCCCACAGATGTTCCCGTCCCGATCGCGCGCAGGCGTTCCGGACGCCACTCCCTTGGCCTGTTCCATCGAGACCAGCGTGCTCGTACACTCCCACAATTTGGTTTTACGGTCGAGTTCGGTAGCCAAGTCACGCGTATTTTCGGATCGCGCCTGGTTGAAGCGCTCAAAGGCGACCGCCTTAATGCTATTGGCCTGCTCGAAGGCCGCTTCCTGTCTTGCACGACCCTCGTCGGCCATCTCCTGCTCGATCGGCCCCTGGAAAAGCAACAGCATTAGGGGATGCGCCAGCCCATAGCCGATAGTGCCCGCAAGCATCAGCCGCACCAGGAAACCGCCCCAGAAATTGTGTAGGGCCGACTTGTGGAGCGTCATTGCCAAGAAACGGTCGACCCACAGTATGATGGCCGACCACACGACGCCGCCTGCGATTGCTAAACTCAGCCTGGGGACAAAAGTGAAAGCGGCGTACCCCATCGCGACTAGCCCCACGGTCGCCGGAATAAGGACCAATCCGCCGTACCCAGCGAAGCGTTGCTGCTCTGTGCCAAGGAGGTGCTTGCACTTCGCCAGCAGATTTCTGTCAGCGCCAGACAGCCATATCAAGAGGCGATGCATAACGATCAAACCTTGCCGGTCACCTTGGCTTTAAGAGCGTTCGTAAAACCTTCGCAAAGCCCTTCGACCCATTCCACATATTGTGTAATCTGGCGACTAGCGGACTGCCTGGCGGCGTCGTGTAGATCCGCAACATCTTTGTACTGCTCAAGACTACGAATGTGCGCCGCAATGCGAGCGTAAAAATCGTCTTTACCCTGAATGATGGTCTGGGTAAGCTCGTCACTTTTCGCCTTCGCAAAAGCGGCGAGTTTGGCCTGGAGGTCCATTCCAATGGCGGCGATGAGAGCTTCGCCGCGCCGCCGCGTGATCTCTAACTGGACCGCGACGTATAAATCAAGAAACTGCTTTTTTGCCGCGTACGCCGACCGCACGCGGTCCAACGTGATCTTGGCCTGTTCCCGATCGAAGGCGTCCGGAAACAGTCGTCGCCACATACCGGGGTTCTGATTCATGCGCTCAACGGCCATCTGAAGTACAGCGTCGTTCTCATTCGAGATGTAGGTCTTCATTGCTTCGGAGACCTGTGTGAGGTCTTTGATCGGATTTTCGTCCGTCGGAACCAACTGTGTTTGTCCCACGTGGAGAGCCTCCAGTTCGTATTTCTCAGTACATAATGATGCGTATCTTCGCACCATTATGATTGAGTATAAGGTAGGTCCCTTAGAGACGTCAAGAGCCGGGCACTCTATGGTGCACAAAAATGCATTCCGATGATACACTAAAGCGATGCCACGTAGACCAGTCACGAGCGCCGACAGGCCGTATCGCCTCCTTCGCCGCGAGCTTGGTGGTCGCCTTCGCGAGAAAGGCAAGACGAGAAAGGCTTTAGCGACTGCTCTAAAGATGCCAGAGAGCGCGCTTCATTCGGTGTTTCTGGGCTACAGACCGCTACCCGAGGCCAAGATTCCAGCTGCCGCAAGATTTCTGGCGCATTCGAAGGAAGATCCCGTTCGGCTTGAGGATGTCCTTGCTCACGCGAACGCGCCAAATGCGTCGAGGGTACGTCTAATTCGCGAAATGCGGGAGCCGGTTCGTATTGGATATCTCGAATGGCCGCCTTTTGCGGAGGGCTCCGGACCCGAACCGAAGACAGGCCTGCTCGTCGAGTTGATGACCCTACTCAAGGAAATCCTTGGGCTCGAAGATTATAAGTGGGAGCCAATCGAGTTTCCCAAGCTGGTGGAGAGCGTTGAAGACGTTGACATAGTCCTTGGATTTGTTTTGGAAACGCTCTCCCGGCGGGCGATTTGTCGTTTCGTTCCGTTCTACTTGCCATTTTCCGTTGGCCTGAACGCGGTCGCGCCCTCATCACTAGTTGAGTTTGATTCTCCTCTTAATTACCGCGACGGCGTTGACACCATCACAAGACTTGCCGACGGGACTGACAGACCACTGCTGGTAGCTGTCGTTGAGGGCGAACTGGCGGACGAGTATTTGCCGGCCTTCTTGCCCGGTATCAAGCCCGTGAGGGACGCTGAGAGGAATATTGAAGAAGCAATTAAGTACTACGCAACCCGACGTGACAAGGACTTCGTCGTTTGTGCGGATGCGATTTCCTGCCAACGCATCTTTCGCCAGGATGGCAGCGGAAGACTCCGGCTTGTTTTCAAGGAACCGGTCGGGCGATTCCAAGGCGGATTCCTCCTTCCCCCACATGACCCCGAGTGGGAAGATTACGTTCGCGAAACTTTCATTCATCTTCTTTCGTCCCGGCTGCCTAAAGTCGGCGAAATCATGAGCAGGTACGCTTCCAAGACATCTGAAATATTGAATCTTCCTCCGGTGCATACCAATTCCTCAGTGAACACTTCTGGACCGTTTAGCTCCCGGTTTGTACAAATTGATGACTGGTACTTCGCCTGTTGGCCGGACCAAATTCCTTGGCCAACCGAGTGGGCGAAACAGTGGGCGCCCAAATTTGGTCCGGGCAACGGCAGGCATGCAAGGGTCTAGTCTCATGTCCAACACTTAACCGAAAGGTGACGCGCGATTTCTTCAAGACGATTGGAGCGTTGACCAATGAAAACACGATGGATGTTACCTGTATTTGGTTTTCTTGCCTTGCTTGGGTGCGGACGATCCAGCCCTAAGGAACAATCGTCTGTCGTTGACAAACTTCGCTCCAATCATGAGCTCAAAGCTGCGTACATTGTGTACCCGCCCTTTGTAACGAAGGACCCGAATACCGGTGCGTTGTCCGGATTCTTCGTTGATCTGATGAGCCAGATCGCCGATTATGGCGATTTTAAGGTGGAGTATGAAGAGGCTAAGTGGGGCACGATGGTTGCGGGATTGGAATCGAACCGCTATGACCTTGTTGTGAGCGGAATTTTTCCGACGATTCCGCGTTCGTTGTCGGTCGCGTTCGCCGAGCCGATTATGTACGTCGGGCTTAGCGGGGTTGTTCCGAAGAGTGATCGGGCGGAGTGGACGCCAGAACGCTTGACGACGCCGGGACTTCGTATTGCGGTGGTAGCTGGCGAGGTCGGTCACGAGTATGTGCAGCGGGCTCTTCCCAAGGCGAGGGTTACAGTGCTTGACACTGCGGATATTAGCCGCGCGGCTGCCGAAGTCGCGTACGGTCGCGCCGATATCGCTCTCTCTGAGAGCATCACGTGCGGAGAGTTCGCTGCGCAAAACCCTAACGTGAAGACCGTATTTGTGGATGAGCCGCTGGAGGTTTTCGGGACGACGTTCATGCTGCGCCGTGGCGATCCGGACTGGCGGAATTTCTTGAATACTGCGATCGAGTTCTTGGAGGCGTCTGGAAGCATTCGTCAGTTGGAAGCGAAGTACAAGACACGGCCGGAGATGTGGCGAAGCAGACGACAGCCATGGCAGTAGGCATTTGGGCATGACGCCGTTTGAGATTCTTGTACGTGCAGCGCCCGCGTTTCTTCGGGGATTGCGGACCACGCTGGTTGTGTGGTCCATGTCGTGCGTTGTCGGTACAGCCACGGGCATCCTGTTGGGCTGGTTTTTGTATCGCACGGAGAGGAGCACGCGCTTGGTGCGAGTGACGGTCAATGCGATCCCGGAGCTGCTCAAGACGGTCCCACTACTAGTCCTCTTAATATGGTTCCATTACCTGTTGCCCTCATATCTTGGCGTGGACGTGAGTCCGCTGGTAACGGCAACTGTGGTGTTTGCGCTCATCGTCATGGTGGGCGTGGGCGAGATTGTGCGCTCCGCGATCTCGAACCTGCCGCGAGGCGAATTGGAGGCGGGTCATGCCATCGGGCTTGCGCCATCCGAAGTTGGTCGTTTTATCGCGCTCCCGTTGGCGTTTCGGGCGGCGTCACCTGCGCTGACATTGCTGTACATCGATATGCTGAAGTTTTCCACGCTGGCTTCCGTGATCGCCCTTGAGGAACTCCTGCACGTCACGGATACCGTAATCGCGAGAACGTACGTCGCGGTCCCGGCGTATACCGCGCTTGCGCTAATCTTCATCGTAATGATCCTGCCACTGAACTGGGCGGCTAGGCGGTACGCGGGGCGGATTAACGTTATCCGTTAAGGCGATTATGAGTACCACGATCGAGCTACTATGTCGTGCCGCAGACCTGACGGTTCAGTTGCCGTATATTACCGTCGGGCCGGTTTCGCTGGACGTGGGACGCGGCCAAGCCGTGGGTGTCATGGGCCGCAGCGGCAGCGGAAAGAGCACGCTGCTGCGCATGTTGGCATTGTTCATCACGCCAGACGGTGGTCGCCTGGACACCCGACAGACAACCTGGGAATTTCCATCGCGTGTTACCACAAGCGACTTGGTCGCCCACCGGCGGCGCATAGTCTACGTGAGTCAGGAGAACTCGCTCTGGCCTCATTTGACGATCCGCCAGAACATTGCCTTTGGGCCCACACGCGTCTTGAAGTTGAGGACGGACGAAACCGCGATTCGCACTAAAGAGCTTTTGGAACGGCTCGAACTTCTGGAAGTCGCGGAGAAGCGCACCTGGATGGTATCGGGTGGCGAAGCTCGCCGCAGTGCGGTTGCGCGAGCACTCGCGTTAGAGCCAGATGTAATCCTACTGGATGAGCCTGAAAGCGGATTGGACCCGGTCCGCGCAGCGCGCCAGATGGATCTGATCCTCGCGACGTGCGAACGCGTCGGAACAGGCGTTATCATTGTGAGCCACAACCCTGCAACGATCTTTCGGGCGACGAGCGTCATACATGTCCTGCACGCTGGCAGCATTGTCGAATCAGGACCCACATCGCACGTCCTACAGTATCCCTCCCATCCGGAGACGCAGGCCCTTCTCGCGGCAAGTGGCACCACTTTGCGCTCATCTGCCGGAACGAGCGAGGTTGGCGAAAAGGAAGTTTTATGAAGCAAGACAAGACCACCCTCAAGAAAATCCGGAAGCTGCCTCGCACAAAGTCGCTGAACACTCCGGCGATCCAACGCGGCATATCGTTGCCGGATTTCCACCCCCTTATGCATGTGGAATATCGCAAGGAACAATGAAAACACTGTACTCGTGGATGCCGGATGATGCCGCAACGGAGCGGGATCAGCACAAGCTCAGAAAGAGAACCGCCGAGGCCATCCGCGCGCTGGTACACAGGACGGCGCCGACCTACGCCAGCGTTGTAAACGGGATTCTTCACGAGCTCCGCGCAACTGCGCAGGTCTGCCATCCGGACGTGTTCCACTGGTATTTCCAGTTTAAGAACGAGGCCCTTCACAGGGAAGATCTGCTTAAACAGGTAAAGGGCCTTCCAAAACTGGTGCGACAATCCCACCAGCGTGCCGCCCGCAGTCAACGAGATCTAGGGTTCGTTGTGGATACCGCCCCCATCGGAGCGGGAGTTGCATCAGCACTCCAGCGTGGTGCCGAGTACGCTGCTCGTTTAGCCAGCGAACCAATTCATTTGAAACCCGTAGAAACGTGGACCCCCGAGATGAAGCAGCGTATTAAGGAAGCGCTGAGCCTGATCAGTAGTGTATGGCCGGAAGCATACGATGAACTGCCGCATTTCGTGCAGAAGTTCGTCGTCTACCGCGGTCACGCGGTGATCGGCTTTACCGACTTCCGATATCACGGATCGATCTTCTTCAAACACGAGTGGCTTATGCATCGAGAGCACTTGGACGAAGTTGCCGAGGATCTCGTCCACGAGGCGGCACACGTTAGACTAAACGCTCTGATGGGCACAACGCCATTGTTCCGAAATGATGACAGTGAGATCTATTCGTCTCCGCTACGCCGGGATCTTCGCTCAATGTATGGTGTCTTTCACCAAATGTATGTACTTCGTCGTGTCATCGAGCTGTACCGGCGGTTGCAGGCGCGAGGACTCCTGTGTCGGCGTGCCAACCTCGATGCGAGCCGAGGAGGATTCGAAGAGGCATTCAAGGTCGTGAAGGAGAATGCCGATCTCACAATGTTGGGCCGAACCATGTTGAAGTCGATGCAGCCCTGCACAGCATCGCGGACAGCATGACGGCTTGAAGGTCGTCAAAGTCTCGAAAGATTCCCGCTCCGGGTGGAGACCTTTCGTGCCCGGAGTATATCGTGACCAATACCTCTCGGCATACGATGATTGAAAGGTCAAGCGACCGCTGTGATACCGTGTTTCTCCACAAGAGACAGGAGCTTCAGCGCCGGCCCAGAAGGCCGCTTCTCGCCTCGCTCCCACTTGCTCACCAGGTTGGGCGTCACGTTGAGATAATTCGCGAAGACCGTCTGGCTGACCTGCTCCCGCTCCCGGAGAGCCTTGATCTGTTTCGGCGTAAGTGGATGCACCGGCGTAAGGCAGGCGTCGTCAAAACGGCGCATGGTCTGCTTGTCGATGGCGCCCACCTTGTGCAGGGCCTCCATCGTTTCGTGGATCGCAGCCATCGGGTCACTTTGATATTTCTTGGTCATGTCCTTTTATCTCCACGAAATCACCTTCCTTCAGCAACACCGCGAGTTGCCTTTCGGTCAATCGCAGCACGTGCCCCGCGGCCTCTTTGAACTGCTTCTTTTCATGAGCGTCGATGTTCGCACGCTCGCTCTTCGCGAAACCGTACACAAAAACCGCGCGCTCACCCTGCCGGAAAAGAATGATCGTGCGGTATCCGCCCGACTTGCCTTGCCCCGGCCGTGCGATCCGCTGCTTAATGACCCCACCGCCAACGTCGGCGTCTACCTGTCCTTTTTCCGCGCGCGCTACTGCCTCCAACAGAACCGCGTCGCCGATTTTTTCCTTTCGGGCAAACCGCTGAAACCATCTCGTCTTGAAGACTCTCGGCTTACCCAATGGGCCGTCCACACGCCTTCATTGTATAGTACCCGGTACTATGTTTCAAGGCTCTGGGCAAGGCATTTTTCTTTGCTCGTTTCTTTGCCCACACCGCCCAAAAAATAGGTCGTAATCTGTAGCAATATTGCTCTTCCGTTGTGAGCGAGGAACGTGGGCTAGGAGCAAGCTAAATGCTGGAACAAGAACAATATATCGTCTCCGATCACAACGAGTAGCAACGCTGCGGCGAAAGTAAGAAAAGCAGATTTCTGGGGCTGTTAACCGAAGGGTTGTAGGTTCGAGTCCTACCTGAGGATCCGCACACAGTCTTGTCCCACCCGGACACACAGATGGCAAATACTTGTGGCCATGAACGCTCAAGGGCCGGGACGGAGCAAGTCGAGGATCGAGGATAATAGGAGCCGGGTCAGCTCGGGACTGCATTGCGCATTGTGCCGACCGTTCCAACTATAGATGGCCTCAGCATTGGTTTTTGATGGCGCAACGGGCAAGTAAGGCGACGTAGACGCTGCCACCCGCGATACTCAGAGCAGCCGATAATTGTACCTGACACGGAAAAGTTGCTCTGATGGATAGAGGTTTCCAATAAAAGCCCCAATGGCAAAGAGAAATGCGTTGCGATCAGTGCGAACGGGAACCTCAAATTAATGCTGCCTGAAGAACTCAAACAAAACGTCACGGTTTACGGCCCGCTGTTTCCGGAGCCCGTACAAATCATCATCGCGGTGCCGATGGGCAGCTCGGTCAAGGTGATAGGCAAGGGCATTCGGTCAAGCACGGTTTACGAACCGATCCTGAGCGCTGAACAACTCGCCCAGCTTCATGCTTCCCCCGCCCAGGAGCCTTTCGATGGTGACGCCAGCAAGTTTCGTCTTGGGGTCGAGGCCATGCGCCTGGGGCTCGCCTACGAATACGATCCCTACTTTTCTCTCTCGATTGCCCGCGTGGACCCGCTTCCGCACCAGTTGGAGGCGGTTTACGACTATTTCATTAAACTGCCGCGCATCCGCTTTCTGCTGGCCGACGATCCGGGCGCCGGAAAAACCATCATGGCAGGTCTTCTTATCAAAGAACTCAAGGTACGCGGACTGGTGAAGCGAACGCTCATCGTGACACCTGCAAACCTGTCGTTCCAGTGGCAGCGGGAACTCAAGGACAAGTTCCGCGAGAGTTTCGAGGTCGTCCGAAGCGATGTGCTCCGCGCCAATTACGGCATGAATCCCTGGCAGGAGAAAAACCAGGTCATTACTTCCGTCTCGTGGGTTTCGCGCGTCGAGGATGCGAAGGAATCGTTGCTGCGAAGCAATTGGGACCTGATTATCGTGGATGAAGCTCACAAGATGAGCGCTTACAGCGCAGATAAGAAAACGCTCGCTTATCAGCTCGGCGAAGCCTTGTCCCAGATGACGGATCACTACCTCCTGATGACGGCAACGCCGCATAAGGGCGATCCGGAGAATTTCTGTCTTTTCCTGTCCCTGCTCGACAAGGACGTTTACGGCAACATAAAGAGCCTCGACGAGGCTATGGCAAAACACGAAGCGCCATTCTATCTTCGCCGCCTCAAGGAAGCCCTTGTCAGTTTCCCGGACCCCGAGACCGGCGTAGTAAAGGCGCTATTCACCAAGCGAATCGTCCATACCACTCCGTTCCAGATCAGCGACGAGGAGCTAGACCTCTACGACCAGCTCACGCGGTACGTGGAGGATCAGTCCATCAAGGCCGCAAGGGAAGACTCGGCCCGCGGCCGTGCAGTCGGATTCACGATGGCCATGCTCCAACGACGATTCGCCTCCAGTATCTATGCCGTTCGCAGGACTCTGGAGCGCATGAAGGAGAAGCGCGAGAAAATCCTTGAAGACCCCATCAAGTACCGACAGGAACAAATCACCAAGCGGCTGCCCGAGGATTTCGAGGATCTGACTGACGAAGAGCGGCAGGAAATACTGGCTGACCTCGAAGAGGCCGTTGCTTCCTTCGACCCGAACGACCTTCGACTTGAGATCGCCGATCTGGAAAAACTCATCCGCCAGGCCAAGATACTGGAGACGCAGGAAGCAGAAGTCAAAGTCAGACGCCTCAAGGATCTACTTACAGAAGAGGGCCTCTTCTCCGATCCGACGATGAAGCTTCTGCTTTTCACTGAACACAAGGACACGCTCGATTTTCTTGTGGGCGACGGCAGAGACGGCCGCCCCCTCGGCAAATTGCGCGAGTGGGGATTGACCGTCACCCAGATCCACGGAGGGATGAAGATCGGGGACCGGGACACGCCTGGCACGAGAATCTATGCCGAGCGTGAGTTCCGCGAGTCATGTCAGGTGCTTGTTGCCACCGAGGCCGCGGGCGAAGGCATTAACCTGCAATTCTGCTGGCTGATGATCAATTACGACATTCCGTGGAATCCGGTTAGGCTTGAGCAACGCATGGGCCGTATCCACCGTTACGGGCAGGAGAAGGACTGCCTCATCTTTAATTTCGTCACCACGAACACCCGCGAGGGAAGAGTGCTCCAGAAGCTATTCGAACGCATCGCGGAGATTGAAAAAGACCTCGATCCCAAGCGCACCGGCAAGGTATTCAATGTGCTGGGAGAGGTTTTCCCGGCAAACCAGCTCGAAAAGATGTTGCGGGACATGTATGCGCATAATCAGATGACCGAAGAGCTAATTAAACAGCGCATCGTCGAGCAGGTAGATCCCGAGCACTTCCGAAGCATTACGAATTCCACGCTTGAGGGACTGGCAAAACGCGAGCTCAATCTCTCCGCCATCGTCGGCAAGTCCGCCGAAGCTAAGGAACGCCGTCTCATCCCTGAAGTTATCGAGGACTTCTTCCTGCAAGCTGCCCCGGTGACCGGGGTTGAAGTGAGCGAGCAGGGCAAGGGGCAGCACACATATAGGGTCCCTCGCGTGCCCCGCCACCTCTGGCCCATTGGGGAGCGGCTGGAGCCAAGGTTCGGAAAGTTGGGCCGGGAATACAAGCAGGTTGTCTTTGACAAGGAAGTCCTCAAGAAACTGCCCACCTACGATTGGGTCACGCCTGGGCATCCTTTATTCGAGGTGGTCCGCGAAGATGTTCTCGAAAACGCCCGCGCGGATATGGAGAAGGGAGCGGTTTTCTTTGACGTGCACCGGAGCGTACCGGCCCGCCTCACGGTTTATTCCACCGCGATCCGGGATGGCCTGGGGCACGTGCTTCATCGCCGCCTATTCATAGTTCAGGAGGAAATCGACGGCACCCTTACGGTGCGCCAGCCCACGCTACTGCTGGACTTGATGCCGGCACCCACAGGCACGCCCGTTCCCGGCGAGACCGGGAAAGACCAGACTTCCCTTGAACACTTCCTCGTGCAGGAGGCGCTCGAACCCTTTCTGGCTGAGGTTGCCGCGCAGCGCGAGAAAGAAACCCGGACAGTAGCACACCATCTGGAGATTAGCCTTAACGAGCTGATTCATCGTCAGAATCTACGACTCGCTGACCTTGTTGGGCAGCAGCAGACAGGGGATACCAGCCCTCTCCTTGCCGCCAACACCAAACAGGCGGAAGACCGTCTGGACGAACTGAATGGCAGGCTTGAGGGGCGCCAGCGGGAGCTACAGAAAGAGCGGAATTGCACCATCAGCGATATTCAGCGCCACGGCGCTGCCTGGGTCCTGCCGCATCCCGAGCGTGTCGCACCGAATGTCGCAGCGCTGGTCCGCGACGATGAAATCGAACGCATTGCCGTTGATGTCGTAATCGCGTATGAGCGTGCCCGCGGCTGGGACGTTGAAAGCGTCGAAAAAGACAATCGGGGATTCGACCTCATTTCACGACGACCACATCCCGAAGACCCGAAGACTGCGATGGACGTTCGCTTCATTGAGGTGAAAGGTCGCTCTGCGATCGCCGAGATTGCATTGACAACCAATGAATACAAAACTGCCCAGCGTCTCAAGAATGACTACTGGTTATATGTTGTCTTCGACTGTGCGGGCAAACCTGGGATCAACATTGTTAGGGACCCGGCGCAGCTCGATTGGCAGCCCATCGTGAAGATCGAGCACTACCAGGTTAGGCCACAAGCCATTCTCGACGCGGCGACGCAGTAGGGACTATGGGAATCAGATGACACAACAGTATCCCAAACGCCTGATCGAAGTCGATCTTCCCATCAAGCGCATTTCGGCGCATTCGAGGCGGGAGAAGTCCATTCGTCACGGGCACATCTCAACCCTGCATATCTGGTGGGCACGGAGACCGCTTGCCGCCTGCCGTGCGGTGATCTGTGCGGCCCTCTGGCCTGACCCCGCTGACCCGCTGTGCCCGCAGGATTTTCGTGACAAAGCTTCAAAGCTGATAACCACATTCGCCAATGTTGCCGTCACCGACCGGGCGCTGGGCGAGAGCTGTGATCACCAGACATGGGTGAAATGGCAGGCACTAGTGAAGAACGGCGGGCTTGACGGTCGGAAGGAAGCGCATTGGAACGTCCTGCGCTTCGCCCTCCTGGACTTCATCGCCGATTTCGTCAACTGGGACAATTCCACGGTACAGGACTACCTCGAAACCAGCCGCGCCCTCACCCAGGCCGCTCACGAGGCGCTGGGCGGAGAGCCTGGCACGCGACCGCTTGTCGTGGACCCGTTTGCCGGCGGTGGCTCCATTCCGCTCGAAGCCATGCGCGTGGGCGCGGACGCTTTCGCAAGTGACCTCAATCCCGTGCCTGTCCTGCTGAACAAGGTCGTCCTCGAATATGTTCCGAAATACGGCGACCGGCTTATTGCTGCCTTCCAGGAGAGTGCAGCCTGGATCTCAGAAGAAGCAACGCGCGCCCTGGTTGGCTATTACGGAAGTGGACAGGACGGACAACCCGCGATTTTCATTTGGTTCAGGACGATTATTTCGGAGGCGCCAGGAGCGGGAAAAATTCCAATTGAAGTTCCCCTGCTCAGGTCCATGTGGCTTGCGAAGGGGTCTGGCCGCAATCTCGCTCTGCGTTGGGTGAGAGATGCGGCCGGAAACATTCTCACTCGAACGAAGGAGACTACTTACGCGAACGGAACGAAGCTCCGAGTCAAAGAACCAATGCTTGAGATCTTTACGCCGACATCAGCGGGTCAGGTCGAGGGCGGCACCAGCAAAGGCGGGGCGGCGACCTGTCCC
>Ga0335074_10005747_pt1 | contig 17168 bp, 13 predicted proteins | sample Lox_Sample_23_FD_206715 | JGI IMG/M metagenome (GOLD analysis project Ga0335074, IMG submission 206715) | Soil microbial communities from Loxahatchee National Wildlife Refuge, Florida, United States - Lox_Sample_2.3 | ecosystem: Environmental > Terrestrial > Soil > Wetlands | place: USA... | reverse complement strand
AGGCGGTGACGCTGAAGACAACCGGCAAGAAGATGATCGTCTTGAAGGCAGTTGCCCAGCGGATGCGCTCGGTCAGCACCGCCAGCACGAGGCCGATGGTGGTGACCACGAAGGGGAACACCAGCACCCAGACCACGTTGTTGCGGAACGCGATCAATGTCTGCGCCGTGGTGAACAGGTCTTTGTAGTTGGTGAGGCCGACAGCCTTGGTATCAGTTTCGTTGAAGAAGCTGTCCTTGACCGTGGTAATGGCCGGGTATATGACGATGGCGAGCAACCAGATCGCGCCCGGGCCTAGGAAGGCCAGCGACTGCAATTGCTCTTTGAGGCTGGCGCCCTCCACCGAGCCACTGCGGCGGCGGGGCCGGGGGGCCTGGATTTCGGCTGCTGCTACTGCCATTTGTTTGCTGTTCCTCTTGTGAAGGGTCGCGGCACCCCGGAGGGTGCGGCCGGCGATGGCGCCAGCCACACCCTCGGACCGGGGTTAGGCAGCCGAAATTAGGACTGGTGGGCCGCCGTGGCCTGCTGCTGCATGGTGGCCTCGATGGTCTTTATGTTGGACGCGCTCGGGTTCTTCACGAAGTTGAGCATGTCCTGCCACAGTGAGGGCTCCCAGCTCTGCAGGTCGTCCAGGCTGAACACGAACGAGGTGGCGTGCTCGAGCTCGGAAGCGTCCGCTTGGGTGACCGGGTCGGGGTAGCTGCTGAGGGGGACTTCCTTGTTGGGCGACGCGAAACCGCCCAGGTGGGCCCAGATCTCAGCCGGTTCGGGGCTGGCCAGGTACTTGATGAAGGCCTTGGCCTGGGGGGTCGGGTTGACCAGCATGGCCACGTCGCCCGAGCCCTGTAGGGCACTGTTGTTCATGGCGTCAGCCGCGGGGGCCGGGAAGGGGAAGAAGTCGTAGCACGGCGTGTCAGCGGGGTTGGCCGTGCACGCCTTGCCCCCGGCACCCTTGGTCCCGGCGGTGTAGTTGGCGGAGTTGCCGGTGATCTCAGAGACGACGAAGTCGGCTTCGATGACCATGGCCGCCTTGGGTGTCGCCGGGGGCTTCGGGAAGACCTGGTCGGCGCACTCGGGGTAGTTGGCCGTCGAAGGCGACAGCGCGCCCGCCGTCCCCCCGAGCAGGTACTGCGGCTTGCCTACCAGCTCGGCAAGGGTGTCGAAGGCGGTCGTGACGGTCGGGTCCTCCCAGGAGATCTGGTGGTTGGCGAGCTTGTCGTAGTCCGCGGCACCGGCCGTCTTCAGGTAGATGTTCTGCCACAGGTCGGCCACCGGCCAACCAATCGAACTGCAGAACGACACGGGCACAACGCCTGCCGCATGCAAGGTGGCGGCGTCAGCGATCAGCCCCTCCCAGGTCGTGGGCGTCTTCTTGATGCCGGCGAGGGCAAATTCGGCCGGGTTGTACCAGATCGTGTTCTTGTTGGCGGCCTTGAACCAAACCCCGTAGAGCTTGCCGTTGTACGACGCCAGCTGGTTCCAGACCGAGCCGTAGTCCATGGCTTCACTGCCGATGACCGGGGCGACCGGTTGGAGCTTTTTCTGAGCGGCCAGGGCTTGGAGCGTGGCCGGCGAGGGCACGATGGCGACGTCGGGGCCCTTGCCACCGGCTACGGCGGCCTGCACCGTGGCGGCGATGTTGCTCGACTCTCCCCGGTAGTTGATTTTGATGCCAGTTTCAGCGGTGAAAGGTGCATATGCCGCCTCGAAATATTGCTGCTCGGTGCTCGTCCATTCGGACCATACGGTGAGTGAGCCGCCGATGTGTGACAGAGCCGGCACGGTTGAAGCACCGGCCGGCAGGGCCGACCCCACAGCTGTGGTCCCCAGGGCCAGCATGCCCGTCAGAGCCGCGAGTGCCTGGGCCTTGTGCCTGCCCGTCGGTCGAGCAACTGCCACCTTCGTTGGTGTCATTTTCTGTTCTTACCTCCGCTAGTTTTGACCTCGGCCTGTGCCGATTGTTGTTACCGCTACGAGTTGTGGCCCGTGTACGGCCTGTAGGCCCGAGCCGGGAAGCCGTGCTCAGCAGTAGCGGGAAGCTGGCACGGCGGTTTGGTTATGGGCTAGCTGAACGGGCGACCAGTGCCGGGCCGATGCTCCAGCCGTCCATAGGCCCGGCGTTGGCGCCGGCAGGTTGAAAGGGTGATCTCTCTTGGCCCATCACCGCCGTGGTGCCCCGTACCACCAGCTTGGTGGCGGCCTGGAGCTCCACTGGCGGCGAGTCGTCCCCCCGGGCAACTGCTTGGACGAGGTGCGCGGCGATGCGGCGTCCCTGTTCGCGTACGTCTTGGGAGATCGTGGTGAGGTCTAGGTAGCCGGCCATGGGGTGGTCGTCGAAGCCTATAACCGAAACGTCGGCCGGAACGCGCAGACCCACCCGGGCGAGGGCGCGCAGCACCCCGAACGCCATCTCGTCACACTCGGCGAATATGGCCGACGGCATGGTGCGGCGGCTCAACAGCTGCGCGGTCGCATCATCTCCTCCGTCAATGCTAAACGCACCCTGGGCTTCGAGGTCGGGGTTTGCGGTTAGGCCTGCCGCTTCCAGGGTCGCCCGGTAGCCGACCCGGCGCGGTAGCGGCACAGTGAAATGCAAGGGCTCGTTGGGGTCGCCGGAGATTATGGCGATGCGCTCGTGCCCGAGGTTGAGCAGGTGCTGTACCGCGACCGAGGCGCTCAGGACGTCGTCAATGCGGATGCTGGAAAATCCCTCGACGCTCGCCCCTACCATGCAGACCGGTACATCGAGGCTGCGGAGTGCGGCGATCTCCGGCTCGGTCAGGGCCAGGGTGGCCAGGAGCACCCCGTCCACCCGTTTGCGCAACAAACCGGACGAGAAATACTTTTGGCGCATCTCGGTGTCGCCGACGTGGTAAAGCAACAGGTCGAGCCCCGCGGCGCGGATGGTCTGCTCGGCCCCCCCCAGAAGCTCTGCATAAAACCAGCGGGTGAGGTAGGGCATGACGATGGCGACCGTCCCGGTCCGGCCCGTGGCCAAACGGTAGGCCGCCGGCGACACGCTGTAGCCGAGCTGTTCTGCCGCAGCCCGCACGCGCTCGGTCGTGGCGGCAGATACACCGCCTACCCCCCGTAAGGACCTAGACACGCTCGACGGGGACACGCCGGCGAGGCTGGCCACTTCTTTGATGGTCGTTTTGGCCATCCCCACACCTACCTCAGGTCGTCCCTGGACAGGCCCCTCATTGGACAACGAGCCGGGCGCTCCGTCGCCCGGAAAGTCCGGATGATAATGCCGCCCGAAACCAGGCGCAAGCGGTTGCGTGAAAAATTTCTCTAGGGTGTGCGCCGGGTTGTGGGTCAAGCCAGCGTCCTGCGGGCCCAGCTGGGAGCTCGCTATGACAAGCGGTTGCGGCGCAGTTCGTGCGAACCGTCTGGTCGGGTGTACTCGTAGTACACCCAGGGGGCTCCCTCGATCGTCAGCGCCTCCACATAGCGCAGCGACCCAGTGCCGTAGGGCGACACCAAGGCGGGCGCGCGCGTCGTGACTGGCCACCACGTGCGCAGGTCGCTGCTCACCGCCAGCCCGCAGTGTTCTTCGGTGTCGTCGGCGAACGAGGCTGCGCCGTCGTAGTACCCGAGGAAGCCGCCGGGCATCGCTGCCACGGAGGACAGCCGGGCCTGGTACGCGTCCCAACCCTGGCCCACGCCGAGAGCTTGGCCCTGCCATGCGAAGCGCAGCCCGTCCCGGCTCGTCGCCAACGATGTGGGGGCCGGGCCCTTCGGGGTGAGGAACGTGGACAAGTACATCAGCACCTCGCCCCCGTGGCTCAAGACGTACGGGTCCTTGACGGCGTCCACACCCACATCACCAGGCAGCAGCACGGCCTGGGCACGGGAGAGGGAAAAGCCATCGGGGGTCGAGGCCTGCATCAGGTCGACGCGCCAGCGGCCGCTCGAGGGCGGGTCCTCCCAGGACGTGTAGAGCAGCCAATCGCGGCCCTCAGGGCCGAGCCGCAGGCAGAAACGCTCGATGGACGACGTCCCCACCTCTTGTTTGGACATGGACCAGATGTCCGCGAAAGTCCGGCCTCCGTCGCTGCTCTCGGCGATGGCGGCCATGTGGCCGCGCTCCTGCGCCGAGCCGTCGCGGGGGCGGCGGCGGCGGTAGCTCAGCAGTACCCGGCCACCGCCGGCCACCACGCAAGGCGCGCCGACCCAGTAGCCGCGGCCCGGTCGCTCCGGCACGAGCACGGTCTCGCCTTGTTCGGGGTCAAACCACGGCGGCCGGCGCTCGGCCAACGCCGCCTCGACGGCGGCGACGAGGTGCTCGGGTCGTCCGGCCGCCGGCGAGCTGGCCATGACGGTCGAGCCTAGGACGGGCGGCGGCTCACCAGGGCGCGCGCGGGACTCGCCTCAGCCGTCGGGCGCGCGCGGGACTCGCCTCAGCCGTCGGGCACACGCCGGGCCGAACGGTTGTGCCTGGCCGAGCGCAGCGCGCCTCCGGGAGTTTGGTCGGATCTGGTCGCGCTGGGATGTTCTGGTTGCGCTATTGGCTGCATAGCGCACGCTTTGACGCCCAAAATCACTTTGTGCACCCAGATTGACGGCCCGCCGCGAGCACCAACCGCCCCGCGTGTGCCTTTCGTAGTGGCACGGCCACGGTACGTGATTGGCAGCCCCATTGGCCGAACTTTGCATTCGGACCAGTATGCTTGCTAGCAAGCAACTATCTGGAGGAGACCAATGGAGCCCAGGCTGGCGCCCGAGGTGGCGGCACGGGACGGCGAAGCGCCTGCAGCGCGGCTGCGCGCCGCCATCGCTCGGGTGTCTCGGCGCCTGCGACCGACTGGGGCGGCAGGCTCACTTACGGCGACCGAGGTGGACATGCTCGTGGTCGCCGAACGCCACGGGCCGGCGCGCATGTCCGACCTGGCGGCGTTTTGCGGCCTCAACCCAACCATGGTGTCGCGCATGGTGCCCCGGCTCGTGGACCTTGGCCTGCTCGCGCGGCGGGCCGACGCGGCGGACCGGCGCGTCTGCCTGGTCGATGCCACCGAGGAGGCGCGTGCCCTGCTCCAACGGGTGCGGTCGGAACGCGAAGACGTCCTTTCCGGGCTCATAGACCAGCTCGCAGAAGACGATCAAAGGGCTCTCGCCGCCGCCACCCCCGTCCTCGAGACGTTGGCCGAGGCTTTATGCGGGCAGCCCCGGGCCGAAGGCACGCGGAGATGACACGGTTCCTCGCCCCGCTGCGGCGCACGTTCTCCGCGCTCTCGGTCCCGAACTTCCGCCGTTTCTTCTTCGGCCAGTCGACGTCGCTCATCGGCACGTGGATGCAGTCGGTCGCCCAGTCGTGGCTGGTGTACACCTTGACGCATTCGAGCACCGCCCTCGGCGCCGTGGTTGCCATCCAGACCCTGCCAGTGCTGGTGCTCGGCCCCTATGCGGGCGTCATCGCGGACCGGGTCGACAAACGCCGGCTCATGGTCGTACTGCAGTCGCTGATGGGGGTGCAAGCGCTCGCGCTCGGCGTGCTGGCAGTCGCCCACGTCGTCACCTTCTGGGAAGTGTGCGTGCTCGCCTTGGCGCTCGGGCTCAACAACACTTTCGAGAACCCCGCGCGCCAGTCGTTCGTGCTCGAGATGGTGGGGCGCGACAACCTGCGCAATGCCGTCAGCCTCAATTCGACAATGGTCAACGCGGCCCGAGCGGTTGGGCCCGCGATAGCCGGTCTCCTCATCGCCACGACCGGCACCGGCACGTGCTTCCTGGTGAATGCCGCCAGCTTCGTGGCTGTCGTGTACTCGCTGGTGTCCATGGACCGCTCCACCCTGCAGCCGAGCCCACCCGCGGGCAGGGCCAAGGGCCAGCTGCGCGAGGGCCTCCGCTACGTCGCCCACGAGCCTCGCCTCGGGGTCCCGCTGCTTATGATGGCCATCGTCGGCACGCTTGCCTACGAGTTCCAGGTGAGCCTGCCGGTGCTCGCCAAGCAGAGCTTCCACGGCGGCGCCGAGACCTACGGTTTCTTGACCGCCGCCATGGGAGCCGGCGCAGTGCTCGGCGGGCTGGTGACGGCGACGCGGGGCAAGACGGGCCTGCGCGCCCTGAGCATCGCCGCGCTCGTCTTTGCTGTCGCGATCCTGGCGACGGCGGGCTCGCCGTCGCTTGACCTGGCCTATGGTGCGATGGCGCTGGTCGGCTGGGGGAGCGTTTCTTTCCTGGCTACGGGCAACACCACCTTGCAGCTGCATTCCGCACCCAACATGCGTGGGCGGGTAATGGCATTGTGGGCGGTCGCATTTCTGGGATCGACCCCCGTCGGCGGCCCTCTCATCGGGTGGCTGATCGCGGTAACCAACGCCCGGGTGGGGCTCGCCACGGGAGGCGTTGCTGCCCTCGGCGCGGCCGCCATCGGTTTCGCAGCGCGGGCGCGGCTGAAGGCCGACCGAGCGGCGACAGCCAATGGCGCGGCGACAGCCGATGGCGCGAAGAAGAAGGTCGCTGTAGAGCTGCCGGTAGTGCCCGAGGCCAGCTGAAGCGAGCCTGCTCGAGTTGCCCGGCCCTGCCTGAGCGCCGGCGCCGCCCTGGCGGTAGCCGGCCGAGCCGCCCGTGGGCGAGGCTGGCCCTGCCTCCAGGAACGCTGCCTGTCGTGGTACCGGTGGGCAGAAAAATGGGGCGGTAGTGACGCCCTGCGGCACCTGCGGCACCTACCCGGTCATTGGCCGCCTTCGGCCTGCTTGGAGTACGGCAACCCGGGCGGGATGAGCACTTCGCAGATCTCTCGCGCCCTGAGGAACGTGGGCGAGTTGGCGATCGTCGCGGTCATCCCGGGTGGCGGTGGGAAGCGTACGCTGTTGCCCGAAAAGACCGGGTCGGGGAAGTCCGGGACGCCGTGGGCGCGCATGCAACCAGCGGCCTTTATGTAATCGGCCTGGTCCTTGGGCGTGATCGTGGCGTCGGTGGCAGTGGGCGCCTGCCCGGCGGGAAGAAGAGATTGGCAGTCGCGACGCGCCCCTTGTACCACGGGTGAGTTCTTGTCGACCGTCACCGGCCCGACAGGTACGGCTCCGCCATTTGGCGACATCACTAGTTCGGGGAAGCTCGGTACGCCGTGGTGGCGCATGCACGAGACGAACTTGTCTATCTGGGCGGCGACGCTGTCCGGCGGCAAAGCTGGACCGGAGGGACCGTTCGCGGGGGCGGTCGTGGTCGTAGTGCCGATATGGGCGACGCTTGCCGACGGAGCGCCCCCGCAGGCGGCGAGCGCGAGCGAGGTGCCTGCGACCGCGGCGGCACACAAGGCCCGGACGAGGCCCTGCCTTCTCACTCGATCGCCCGCCGGACAGTGGCGGGCCGTTCCCGGCCCGCGAGCGCCCACCCGAGCCCGACGGCGCTGGCGGGCAGCCCAAGCAGGATCACCAGCAGGTTGAAAACAGGTACATGCTCCAGCACCGACACACCGCCTGCCAACGAACTGCCCTTCACCCATCCGATCGTGCCGACATAGCCGGCGACTGTGCCGAGCAAGGCGCCGAGGAGCGCCAGGCCGCCGGCCGTGGCGGCAGAGAGCGTTCGCCGGGCCCAACTGCTCGCCCCCGTGGCAGCAAGTAAGCGCAAATCACCAGCGGTTTCGCTGCGTACCAACCCGACCGACATGGCGAGTACCGCCAGGGCTAAGCCAATCCCGAACGCAGTGGCCCCATTGATCAGCGTCGACATGCTCGGGACGTTGTCTCTCGATTCGACCGACAAGCCCTCGGCAACAGCCATGAGTTGGGCACTTTTGAGCTGCGCCGGGTTGATCGCCTGAGGCGCCTGGATAAACCAACCAGCGGTACTGGTTTGGAGCCCGAGCTGCTTTATGGCATGCATGGTGATCAAGGTGTTGGGTGCGTCGGTACCGACAGGGAGGGAACTCATTTGTTGTATGACCGGGTTCTCTATGCTCCCCACCTGGCGAGGTTCTCGAGGACCAGAACGTGAGGCACAGGTGCCCCTCGCACAGGGTTGCAGGGCGGGGCCGGCCGGCGGCGCCAGGACAACCAAATGCATATTGGGCACGTTCGCCAGCCCCGGGCGCGCGCTGAGGATGTCAGCCTCCGGCGAGATCTCCGAGGAGCGGATGTGGAAGGCGGCCAACAGCTGTGGCGTAGCGACGTAAATAGCCCCGTTCCAGTTGTAGCCGGCACCGGAGTGCAAGAGCGTTGCCGATGTGCTCCTAAGCTCGACCACTTCGTGCGAGCCGACCAGCCCTGCTATTGCCACCGCGGCCTTCTGCATTGCCGGCGGTGACCCGGTCGCGGGGCCACCTTCGATGCCAACTTGGGTATAGACCATGAGCTGGTTACTGGCCACGTTTGGGCCTGCGTAGTCGAGTGGGTTGGCGTAGCGGGCGGCCGCCACTATGCAGATGATCACGGCGATCAGTACGGCGAGGCTTATGGCGGCCAGCGCCGAGCCCGAACGCGCCCGGTACCGGGCGAGGTCCCGCCAGGCCAGGCGGACGGTCACCGGGGCGGCGCGGCCGGCTTTACCAAGTAGCGAAAGGCAAAACGGTGCCAGGAGGATCACCGCGGGGACCAGCGTCGCCAAGCCCAGGATGACCTCCACCTGGCCCCCGTTGTGGCCCCAAGTGGTCCGGCTCGCCCCATAGGCGATCAACAGGAAGGCAGCCACGAGGCAGACAACCCCTGGCAGAGCCGAACGGTGGACCTTGGGCGGCGGGTTCGGGCGACCGGAGAGGGCGGCCAGGACCGGTACCCGGGCAACCGCGTGCGCTGGGCGCGATGCAGAGAAATAAGCAGCCAGGATGGCTAGGACGATGGCGCCCGCGACCGCGAGCCAAGGCACAGCCATAAGCGGGATCGCGCGATGGGCGGTGGCTTGAAAGGTCGGGCGGTACGCGACCCAGGCCAACAGGCCGAGACCTGCCCCGGCTACAGCGCCCACTGCTCCCACGACCGCGCCGTTCGCTTTGACGACCAGGCTGATGTTCTTTTCCGTGGCACCCAAAGAGGCAAGCACCCCGAAGGAGCGCAGCCGCTTTTGCGCGAGCACCGTGAAACCACCCACGGATACAAGCCCGATAAGGAGCATGCCCATCGTGAGGCCCCCGCCGATAACGATCGCAGGCAGGGGGTTGCTCTGCGCAGAAGTGGCCGGAGCCTGCACGTTCGGGCCAATTTGTTGCGGCGGGACGCCGGGGGCGTCGAAAAGCACCGTGACCTCGCTCGGCGCGCGCGCCTGGCCAGGGGCCACCAGCGCAAACTGGTCGAGGAAGTTCTCGGGGTCCTGGACCAGCCCGACGACCCGGAGGGGCGGCCCGTAGTTGCCCTGGGCCCAGGTGTCGCCGATCTTGAGCCCGAGGTCGGACGCCAATGAGGGTGTGAGGGCCGTCTCAGCGGGGCCGATCGGGTAATGGCCGGACAACAGTGAGAGCATGGGCCTCCCAAATGGGCCGTTTGGATCCTGGGCTCGCAACTCGTAGTCGCCGACCGCGCCGGGCAGGGGACGGGACTCGTTCTCGATGACATCGGTCCGGCCGTAGCGGTCCTCGATCAGGTGGATCTCGCTTATCATTTGGGGCCCGGCGGACGTGAAGGTGGCCATGTCGGTGGCTGTCCCAAAGCCACTGCTCGCAGGTACCTCGCTGTCAATAGCGATCGCGGCCCCAACGACCGTGGCCGCGACGGCAACCACGATCAGGCCCAGCACCAGCAGTTGCTGGCGCCACTCCCGGCGGAAGAGGCGCCACGCCCAACGAGTTACCGCCCGGCGAGCCGGTGCGCCGCCGTCGCTCGTGCCATGGTTAGCATCGCCCGCCCGGGCGTAGCGACGGACCGCTATCACCCCGACGACCGCCAGGACCAGGACGAAAATGAGAGCGGGTGGCCCGAGGCTCATCGGCGTGCGGGAGGATGGGCGAGCAGGGACTCTGGGCTTGGCGGCGGCACCGTCTGGTCCACCACCCGCCCGTCCCGGATGAAGACAACTCGGTCGGCCCAGGATGCCAGCTGCGCGTCGTGGGTGACGACGACCGCGGACACGCCTCGGTTGCATGCCGCCAGGATCAGCCGCATCACGGCGTCGCCGTTGAGCGAGTCGAGCGCGCCCGAAGGCTCGTCGGCGAGCAGGAGCCGGCGCTCAGCGACGACGGCGCGGGCGATCGCCACGCGTTGACGTTCGCCGCCCGAAAGCTGGTCCGGGTAGTGCGACCCCCGCCCAGCCACGTCGAGGCTCTCGAGTGCCGCCATGGCGGCGGCACGAGCTCTCTTCGCCGGGACGCCGTCCAACTCGAGCGGCAATGACACGTTCTCTGCGGCCGTCAGCCCCGCGAGAAGGTTGAAGTCCTGGAACACGTAGCCGATCGTCCGCCGCCGCAACCGCGCCTTCTCGTTGCGCGACATGGTGGCAAGAGGAGCACCTCCCACGATGACGTCCCCACTGGTCGGTTCCTCCAGGCTTCCCGCGATACTGAGCAACGTGCTCTTGCCCGAGCCGCTCGGGCCCATGACCGCCACGAGCTCGCCCACTTCGACCAACAGGTCGACGTCTTGCACGGCGACCACTTGGGCGTCGCCTTCTCCGTAACGCTTGGTCACGTTGCGGAGCTCGAGGAAGCTCATCGCCTCACCACCACCCGCCGGCGGAACAGCGGCGCAGGGGACCTGAGGGGTGGCTGCACGCTCGCTCGCTTCAGCCGCCCGCTGGCCGAGTCAAGCCAGCGAACGAGGGAGTCCAGGCGGAACAGCTCAGCGTCCACCACCAGTGCGAGGCTCAGGTCGAAGTCGGCCTCGTCCTCTTTTAGCCGCGTCCACTGCTGCATGAGCTCGATGAGGTACCGGCGGTGGGCTTGGACCACGTCCTGGACGTCCACGCCCGGTACCCGTAGAGCTGAGAGGATCTTGATGACGAGCTCGTCACGCGGCGGCGCGGTCAAGTCGGTCGGTGCTTGCAGCCAGGACTTGATCTCCTGCTCGCCGGCTGGCGTGATGCGGAAGACGTTCTGTGGCCCTTCCCCCGCGGAGCCATCGGACTCGACGAGCCCGTCGCGCTCGAGGCGCTGAAGCGTCGTGTACACCTGGCCGATGTTGAGCGGCCAGACCTCCCCCGTGCTCGCTTCGAACTCCTGACGCAGCTGGAGGCCGTACTTGGGCCCCTCACTCAGAAGAGCGAGCAGGGCATGACGCACGCTCATGGCATACAACTCGATAGCATACTGCGTATGCTACTACACACCTCAGTCGGGCGCAAGGCGCAACGCACGGCTCGCTCCTAAACTCGGACGCTCCGGCAAACGAAGCATTTAGGTAGATGGCACGGACCACCGGGAGCAGACGCCGCCTGTCCAAGGTGGGCGGCGCCTCGGCGGCCGTGGCTGTCGCCGCCACCTGCTCGGTCGCCCCCTGCTCGGCCGGCGCCCTCGCACCGGTGGCCGCAACCCGGGCCGGGGCCGCTGCGAACGCTCCGAAGGCCCCAGAACCGGTTGAGGTCACCCTTCCTGGCGCTCCAGGCTGCCCGATCTTCCCCACCGACAACGTCTGGAACACCCCCGTGGACAACCTCCCCGTCGATCCCCGGTCGGGCGAGTACATCGCCGCGATCGGGCCCAACGACCCGCTGCACCCCGACTTCGGGCGCGGGGACTGGGACGGCGAACCGATGGGGATACCCTTCAACATCGTCTCGGGCCGCCAAGCAAGGGTGCCCGTGAACTTTATGTACAGCTCGGAGAGTGACCCCGGTCCGTACCCGGTGCCACCCAACGCCCTTATCGAAGGAGGGCCGACGAGCAGCGGCGACCGCCATGTGCTGGTGCTCGACACCGGCAATTGCACCGACTACGAGATGTGGGCGGCCTACCCCAAGCACGGCGGCGCCTCCTGGCAGGCGGGGTCGGGCGCCGTGTTCCCCCTCGAGTCCAACCGGCTGAGACCGGCCACCTGGACTTCGGCCGACGCCGCCGGCCTCCCCATCCTGCCCGGCCTGGTGGTCGCAAGCGAAGTCGAGGGCGGAGCGATCGACCACGCCATCAGGGTGACCGTGCCCTGCACCGACACGAGGTTCATCTGGCCTGCGCGCCACCAAGCGGGCCAGGACGACCCCAACTGCCCACCGATGGGGCTGCGCCTGCGCCTGAAAGCCAACGTCGCAATTTCCGGGTACCCGCGCATGGACCGCGTCATCCTCCAAGCGCTCAAGACCTACGGCATGATCGTGGCCGACAATGGGTCGCCCTGGTACATCAGCGGGGCAGGCAGCAACTACTGGGACAACGACGTGTTGCACGAGATCACCCAGATAACGGGGCGCGACTTCGAGGTGGTCGACGAGTCTTGCCTCGAGGTTTCTTCCGGTTCCGCCGAGGCTGACCCGGCCCACTGCCCGCGCCTGTAGCCGGCCCCGGCGCCCGGTGTAGCTTTCCGGCGGAGGCCCGGCATGGCGCGAGGTAGGTCCTAAGGGCGCTCGACGCGTGCGGGGCCTGCACTGGGAGCCGCGCCCCGCAACGCCAGGAGGAGAGCCTGCCCCATTGGAGAACCAAGACCGCTACAGGCGTTCCAACCCGTACCCGGTCCCGCGGAATAAGCACCGTTATTGCCCTCGGTTATCGGGTGGAGCGCTGCCATCCCCCCGCCTGAGTAGAGGAAGGGTTGCAGGAAACCAACAGGTTGGCCTATGGCTTGGTTCAAAAGCACGACCAGGGCCGCCCACAGCGGAGCGACAGCGCTCGTCCCCCCGATGGTCATCTGCTGGCCGTCCACGCGGACGACGTACCCGGTTTCGGGGTCGGCATCGCCGGCTACGTCGGGCACCCCGCGGCCTGGTTGGCCACCGGGGTTCACCGACGGTGGGATATCGGCGTCCTGCTGGTAAGAGGGCACAGCAAAGACGACGCTGATCCCGCCCCCGCCCGCACCGTGGCCGGCGCCGTCGTTCCAGACGGTCTCCGCGATGATCCGGCCCCCCTGCACCTGGAGCGTCGTCCCGCCACAGGCGAGCGCGTGGGGAGCAGATGCCGGGAAATCGACGTGGGCGAGCCCGTCGTTCACCCCGTCACTCGAACCGTTGTCGCCGGCCGCAACCGTTACCGTCACCCCCATCGCGGCGGCCGCGGCGAAAGCCGATTCCATCTGCTGCATGGCCTGCTCCGTCCAAGTGCTCTCGGGCCCACCCCAGCTGATCGACACGACCGAGGGGTTACGGGCGCTGTCGTGCACTGCGGTGCTTACGGCGTCGATAAACCCTTGGTCTGTGTTCGGGGTGAAATACACGGCGAGGTTGGCACCGGGGGCGACGCTGCCGAGCACTTCGATATCGAGCATGACCTCGCCATCGGGCCCGTTTGGCTTTCCGGGTGCATTTTGGCCGCCGTTGACGCTAACCGCTTCCACCGCGGGCAAGGATATGCCGAGCGACGAAAAATAGTCGCTCAGGTCGTCCTCCCGGAAACCACCGCCCAGCTCGATAATGGCGGCACATTGTCCGCTGCCTGTCACGCCCGCGGGAAACCCGTACGCCGTCGCCACCTCGGGCGGCGTGTACTGCGCGGCGGTCGTACCCGCGTCGCGAGGGCGGAAATGCGGTTGGGCGATCGGGCGCTCGTCCAGGCCAAATACGCCGGTGACCACCCCGTCAAGGGCGGCCGGTACCGTCAGGTGGCCGACAACGGCCCGGTAGGCGTCACCACCAGGAGGCTGGTAGAGACCCACGGTCGCGCCGAACGCGGCCGCCAAGCTCCCGAGGCTGCCCGACAGCCTGACACTGCGCCGGGCCGTGTCCACGTGATCGGCACTGAGACCGCGCTCGGCGGCAAATTGGCGGATAAGTTCAACGTCGGCAGCGGCGGCTCCATGCGCAGCTGCGTAATCCTGCCGAGAAAGGTGCCCCGGGGTGGGCTCTAGGCCCCGCAGGTAAACTGTGACAGTGGCGGGGCTCTCCGCGTCGGGATCACCGACCCGCTCGTGGCCGGGCGCGGTGTGCTCGCTACCTCTTATTGGAATGGCCGAGGGTTCGTCAGACATGACCAATATCATCCATCGTGGGAGCTTCCCCGTCCAGTGCCAATCACGGTCAAAGGCCCTGACCGAGAGGTGAACGAGAAGTGACAGCAAATCAACTGCCAGCTGACGGGCTCCGGGCCATTGAGCACATCGTCGTGCTGATGCTGGAGAACCGTTCGTTCGACCACATGCTCGGCTTCCTGTATGCCGACAATGGCAACAAATCCCCGTCCGGGGATCCTTTCGACGGTTTAACCGGTCAGGAGAGCAACCCCGACCCGCAGGGCAACCCCGTTGCGGTTTCGGCCGCCACCAGCGCTAGCGCCAACCTGTACTATCTGCCGGGTGCCGACCCCGGGGAGGGTTTCGCAGCTACGAACAGCCAGCTGTACGGGACGGCACCGCCAGCGGGTGAGGCGACCAACACTGGGTTCGTGACCAATTATGCGAGCACGCTCGACTGGGAAACCCAGGGCCCGAGCTGGTCCGTACTGCCCGGGACCACCGCCTCGGAGATCATGACGATGCACACGCCCGCGACGCTGCCGGTACTGTCGGGCTTGGCCCGGGGTTTCGCAGTGTGCGACCACTGGTTCTCGTCTGTGCCCACCGAGACGATGCCCAATCGGGCCTTCGCGTGCGCCGCGACCAGCCAGGGCCACATGGACGACGAGACCAAGACCTTCACCTGCGCAAGCATTTTTGGACTGCTTACCAAAAGCGGCACCAGCTGGGCTATTTACGGCTACGACGCCCCGCCGCTCACACGCCACAATTTCCCCGACATCACCAATGCGCCCGAGAAGAATTTCGGGCTGTTCGCCGCCGGATCGCTGCCCGCGTTCACGTTCCTCGAGCCCAGCTGGGACGCCACAGGCAACAGCCAACACCCCAATTACGACGTGGCCCTGGGCGAACAGCTGATTTTCGATGTGTACACGGCGTTGCGGCAAGGGCCGGGTTGGCCGCAGACCCTGCTCGTGGTCTGCTACGACGAGCACGGCGGCTGCTATGACCACGTCCCGCCGCCCGGGGGAGCTACACCACCGGACAACTCGGCCGGCGAGTACGGCTTCGACTTCACACGATTTGGTGTACGGGTGCCAGTCGTGCTGGTCTCGCCGCTCATCGCCCCTGGCACGGTGTTCCGAGCCCCACCCGGCACTACCCCGCTCGACCACACGTCGGTGCTCAAGACAGTTGAGCTGCGCTGGGATTTGCCCCCGCTCACAGCCCGCGACGCGGCCGCTCCGGGCATCGGCTCCGTCCTGTCCCTGGCGACGCCCCGCACAGACGACCCCTTGGCCGGGGTGGTGGTACCCGTGTCCAACCAGCCCAGCCCGTCGGCCGATTTACCGTCCCACCTGCAGCAGATCCAGGCCCAGCTAGTGGCGCGCCTGCCCGTAGGTGGGCACCAGGAGGCCCTGCCCCGGATGCGCACCAATGCCGAGTACAAGGCGTACATCCTGGAGCGGACGGCGGCGTGGCAGGCGGAGCGTTACTACCGAGACAGGTCCGGCGCTGCCCGAAAAGTCTAAGGGCCCGTCACGCCGAGCGCCGGCGAACCAGACGGGTCGGGACCAGCAGGTGCTGAGGCCTCTGGGTGCCGCCGGCGATGAGCTCGTTCAGGATGCGGACGCCTTCTAAGGCCGCTCTCTCGAACGGCTGGTGCACGGTTGTCAGGGGAGGCTCGGCCGCCAGCGCCGCCGCCGAGTCGTCAAAACCGACGATTGCGACGTCTTCGGGTATGCGGCGCCCGGCCTCCCGGAGCATGGACATAGCACCTAGGGCCATCAGGTCAGAGGCGACAAACAGGCCGTCCATCTCGGGATGGTGGCGCAGAAGCCGGCGGGCTCCGAGGCGGCCCGCCTCGTGCGACCAGTCGCCCTGCACGATCAGGCCGGCGCCCTGACCACATTTCACTGCTCGGGCTTGCAGCGCTCGGGTATAGCCATCCAGCCGTCCCCGCCCACTGCTGGTGTTGAGCGGCCCGGTGACCGTGCCTATACATGAACGCCCCTGGTCCACGAGGAACGTCACGGCCTCGAAGGCCGCCGCCTCGTCGTCGACGGCCACCCAAGACAGTTTGTCCTCGTAACCAATCGGCTGGCCCATTACAACGATCGGGAGCCCGCTGCCCGCCAGGCGGTCGAGCAAGGCCTCACCGGCGTGTGGCAGGGCGAACAGGGCTCCGTCCACGTGCCCGGCCGTCAGGTAATCCCCGAGGAAGTTCTCTTCCTCGTAGTCCTGGGCCGTCGTAACGATCAGGTGCTGGCCGTGCTTGCGCAGCTCACGCGAGTAGACGCGGACGAACAGCCCGAAGTTGGGATCGCCAAACAAGTGCTCGCTCTGCTCGGAGATCACGAAAGCTACGGACCCGGTCCGGCCGGCGGCCAGGTTGCGCGCCGCCTGGTTGACCGAATAGCCGAGAGCCTCCACAGTCTCGTGGACACGGGCCAGGACCTCGGGGCGGACGTGGGACCCGCCGTTGAGCGCTCTTGACACCGTGCCGCGTGAGACGCCAGCTTGGCGGGCGACATCCTCGATGGTCGGCCGCCGCTCGGAACGCCGCTCTGGCCGCAGCTCGGGCCGCCGCGGCAGCGCGTCGCCTTCGGTTGCCATCGGAGCAGCTGGGCGGCGCACTGCCAGATCCTACGCCGGGCGCCGCGGCCGCGTCCCCACAGTTGTGTTGCCAGACGCTCTCCCGGCTTGCTATGGTTCGCCTAACCAGATGGGAGCGCTCCCATTAACGATATTTGGGAGCGCTCCCAAAAACGCCGCTTGCCGCCGGTTGAGGGCAGCCGGCGGAAAGTCCGCCATGGAGGGAGCAACACTAAAGGAGAAGGGGAGCCATGAAACAGCATGTTAGTACCAAGAAACCACTTAGACTTCGGCAAACCGCGGCCGTGGGCTGCGCGGTGGCCGCTTGCTGTGGCGGCTTGACCTCGGCCGCCCTGTTCGCATCCGCGGGGCCGGCAGCAGCCGGCACAGTGAACCTGACGTGGTGGACATGGACCACCAACCCCGGCAAAGTCATCGCGAACTTCGAAAAGGCGTACCCGTCGATAAAGGTAGCCATGCCGCCGGATTATGGCTCCGGCGGGACGTTTTATTCCAAGCTCACCACTGCCATGATCGGCGGGACCGGGCCGTGCGTAACACAGGTCGAGCTCGACCACCTGCCGCAGTTCCTAGCCGAGCACGACC
>Ga0335074_10005746_pt1 | contig 17169 bp, 14 predicted proteins | sample Lox_Sample_23_FD_206715 | JGI IMG/M metagenome (GOLD analysis project Ga0335074, IMG submission 206715) | Soil microbial communities from Loxahatchee National Wildlife Refuge, Florida, United States - Lox_Sample_2.3 | ecosystem: Environmental > Terrestrial > Soil > Wetlands | place: USA... | reverse complement strand
GTTACAGGTACTGGCCTATGCCAACCTGCCGCGCACGCGACAGGTCATTGCGTGCCTGGCGTATCCTTGCACCCAGGCCACCTGGGATTCATTGCAGGGTCGCGGCCGGCTGTTTCACAAGGCCGATGTGCCGGTAAGTGACCGAGTCCTACGAGTGTGGCTTACGGCCGTTCCGATGAATGCCGCAGTCGACAGAGTTACGGTTCCATTTGTACGCGAGTTGGGAGCCCTCAGAAAAGAGCTGGCAGGTTGACTAAGCTATGCCAGCGTGTTAATGGACCCCACCCGCCCAGCCTCATACGCCGCGATGGCAGCCTCGTTCTTTAAGATATAACCCAACTCATCGACGCCTTCTAACAGGCAATGCTTCGAAAACGGATCGATGGGAAATTCCACGTGGCGGCCATCCGGCAGAGTTACCGTCTGCGCGGCAAGGTCCACGGTCACCGCCGCATCGGGATCGCGATCGACCATTGCAAACAGCGCGACGTGCGCATCGGCCGGCACGGCGATCGGCAGCAGCGCGTTCTTCAGCGAATTCTGTTTGAAGATGTCCGCGAACGAAGTGCTGATCACGGCGCGGAATCCGAACTGCGTCAGCGCCCAAGGCGCGTGCTCTCGGGAACTGCCGCAGCCGAAGTTATCGCCCGCCAGCAGAATCTGCGCGCCGCGGCCGCGTGGCTGATTCAGGATAAAATCCGGCTTGGGATTACCTTGCGCGTCGTAACGCCAGTCGTTAAAGAGGTGCTGGTCGAGCCCCTGTTTCGAAATCGTCTTCAGGAATCGCGCGGGGATAATCTGGTCCGTGTCGATGTTATTCATGGGCAGCGGAACCAGACGGCTGGTGAATGTCATAAGAGCGTCCTCACGTCAGTAACTACGCCGGTAAGTGCGGCGGCCGCGGCAGTAAGTGGACTGGCCAGGAAAGTACGCCCGCCTTTGCCTTGGCGGCCTTCGAAGTTACGATTGCTGGTGGAGACGCTATATTCGCCGGGCTGCAATTGATCGCCGTTCATGGCGATGCACATGGAGCAACCGGGCTCGCGGTAATCACAGCCGGCCGCGCGGAAGATCTCGGGCAACCCCTCGGCTTGGGCCTGCCGCTTCACTTGTTGCGATCCCGGCACCACCATCACGCGCACCTTCGGATTCACTTTGCGGCCTTTTAGCAGCGCCGCGGCCGAGCGCAGATCCGATATGCGCGAGTTCGTGCAGCTTCCGATGAACACGACATTCACAGGATGGCCTAGCAGCAGCTTGCCGCCTTCCAGATCCATGTAGCGCAGCGCTTTGGCGATGGAATCGCGTTGCAGCGGATCGGCAACCTGAGAAGGCTCCGGCAGTGCGGCCGTAATTGGCATCCCCATGCCGGGATTGGTGCCGTAAGTAATCATCGGCTCTAATTCATTGGCATCGATAGTTACAGAACGATCGTAAGTTGCGCCCTCATCCGTGGGTAACTGGCGCCAGCGGGCTAGCGCCGCATCCCAATCGGCGCCGCGCGGGGCGAACGGACGCCCGGCCAGATACGCGAATGTGGTGTCGTCCGGCGCCACCAGGCCGGCGCGCGCCCCGCCTTCGATCGACATATTGCAGACCGTCATGCGCTCTTCCATTGATAACGCGCGAATGGCCGAGCCGCGATACTCGAAGATAGACCCCGTGCCGCCGCCCACGCCGATCCGCGAAATCAGCGCAAGGATGATATCCTTCGCGGTGACACCGGGACCGAGCGCGCCATCCACGCGCACCGCGAAGGTCTTCGACTTCCGCTGTAGCAGGCATTGTGTGGCCAGTACGTGTTCCACTTCGCTGGTGCCGATGCCGAAGGCCAGCGCGCCGAGCGCCCCGTGCGTAGCCGTGTGGCTATCGCCGCAGACTACGGTCATGCCGGGCTGCGTCAGTCCAAGCTCGGGGCCGATCACATGCACGATGCCTTGGCGGTCGCTGCGGCGGTCGTAACAACGGATTCCGAAGTCGCGGCAGTTGGTTTCAAGCTGGGCGACTTGACGTGCAGCGATCTCGTCGACGATGGGCAGCGATGGGTCCGTAGTCGGGGTGCTGTGGTCAGTGGTGGCGATGGTCAGATCGGGGCGGCGCACCTTCAGTCGACGCTCGCGTAAGCCTTGAAAGGCCTGCGGCGAGGTTACTTCGTGCACCAGGTGCAGGTCAATGTAAAGTAATGTGGGCGCGCCGGGTTGTTCGTGGACCACGTGCGAATCCCAGAGCTTCTCGGAAAGTGTAAGTTTCGGCATAAAACACAAACGGGTCGTAGGTGCTGGGTTGTGGGCGGTAGGGGCTACGTCACAGCGTTGGATCGTGTAATCTGCGTTTGCCACCACCCACCACCTACAACCTATCACCCGGCGATAGCCCAGCAAACAGCCTGTCCCACCTGTTCCGTAGTGGCTGGCGCGCCGGTGGGTTTGAGATCGGCGGTCACTCGTCCGCTATTCAACACCGATTCGATGGCGGCGTTCACCGTGGCGGCTTCGTCCTTCAATTCAAAGCTGTATTCGAGCATGGCCGCCACGGAGCCTATGGCTCCCAGCGGGTTGGCCTTATGCTGTCCCGCAATGTCGGGCGCCGAGCCATGTACCGGCTCGTATAGTCCAACCCATGCGCCCGACGGTTTGCGGCCTCCGAGCGAGGCCGAGGGCAACATGCCGATCGATCCGGCCAGCACGGCGCCCTCGTCGCTCAGGATGTCTCCGAACATGTTCTCCGTCAGTACGACATCGAACCGGCGCGGATTCAGGATCAACTGCATCGCGCAGTTATCGACCAGCAGATGATCCAGCGCCACGTCCGGATAACTGGCGGCGATTTCGGTGACTACCCGCCGCCATAACTGTGAATTCTCAAGTACGTTCGACTTATCCACCGAAGTTACTTTCTTGCGCCGCGCCCGCGCTAAGTGGAAAGCCACGTGAGTGACGCGCTCGATTTCCGCGCGCGTGTAAGTCATGGTGTTAACCGCGCGCGTTTCCGCACCGCTGCCCGAGATGCTCCGCGGCGTACCGTAATAAATGCCGCCGGTCAGTTCGCGCACGATAAGCATGTCCGTGCCTTCCACCAGCGCGTTCTTCAGCGGCGAAGAATCGAGCAGCGCGGCGAACGTCCGCACGGGCCGCAAATTGGCAAAAACACCGAGCGCTTGGCGGAGGCCCAGCAGTCCTCTTTCCGGACGCTTTTCCGGCGGACAATTCTCAAATTCGGGCAAACCCACGGCGCCCAGCAGCGTGGCATCCGCATCTTCCGCCAGCCGCGCGGTTTCGTCCGGAAACGGGCTGCCAGTCTTGTGGATCGCCATCCCGCCCAGCAATCCTTCGGCGATATGCAGTTGATGGTTCCACTTCGCCGCGACCTGCCGCAGCACACGCACTGCCTCACGGGTTACTTCGTTGCCGATGCCATCGCCGGGGAGGACTAGAACGCGGAGGTCCATCTCAGTCCGCGGCAACTTTCATCACGCGGCGCTCTTCGATCAACTCGACGATCTCCTCGTCCATCAAGCCTTTCTTGTTGTCGGCCATGGCCGTGAAGCGGTGATACAAAGAATCCAGTTGTTCCTTCGTCAGATCGTAACCCAGATCTTCCGTGCGCTTCTTCAACGCATGCCGGCCGCTATGCTTGCCCAGCACCAGCTTACTTTCCGGCACGCCGACACAGCGCGGGTCCATGATCTCGTAAGTGGATTTTTCCTTGAGATAGCCATCCTGATGAATGCCGGCTTCATGCGCGAAAGCATTGCGGCCCACGATCGACTTATTAGGTTGCGGACCGAACGTGATCATGGACGCCAGTAGCTGGCTCGCTGCGTACAGGTGCTCGGTGCGGATGCCGGTATCGTAAGGCAGGCGATCCTGGCGGGTCTTGAAGAGCATCACTACTTCTTCGAGCGCGCAGTTGCCGGCCCGCTCGCCGATGCCGTTAATGGTGCATTCGATCTGCCGCGCGCCGGCTTCCACGGCCGCGATGGAATTGGCCGTGGCCAGGCCCAGATCATCGTGGCAATGCACGCTGACCACCGCGCAATCGCCCAGCGCCTTTACGATGCGCGCGATCAAGGCGCCATATTCAAATGGCACCGAGTAGCCCACGGTATCGGGGATATTCACCGTGCGCGCGCCGGCGGCGACTACCGCGCGCGAGATCAACTCCAGATAATCGGGATCGGTGCGCGCGCCATCTTCGGCGGAAAACTCCACGTCGTCGACGTATCGCCGCGCCAGCTCCACCGCGGCCACCGCTTCTTCGAGCACCTGCTGGCGCGATTTTTTCAGCTTGTAATGCAGATGGATATCGCTGGTGGCGATGAAGGTGTGAATGCGCGGCCGGCGCGCGTGCTTGAGCGATTGCGCGGCGCGCTCCACGTCCAGCGTGCAGGCGCGGCCCAGCGCGGCCACCTGCGCCCACGGGTATTCACGGGCGATGGCGTCAACGGCTTCGAAATCGCCTTCCGAAGCGATGGGGAAACCTGCTTCGAGGATATCGACGCCTAACTCCACCAGCTTGCGCGCCATGCGTAGCTTTTCAGGAACGGTCATGCTGCAGCCCGGCGACTGTTCGCCATCCCGCAGCGTGGTGTCGAAGATGTAAACTCGATCGCTCATAAAAACCGCCGTATTTGCCCATTATGACGGGCCGGGCAGGATTTAGCAAATTTATAATGTTAGCAGTCTCCATAAGCTTCTATTATGGCGATTCGGTGCGGCCATCGTTTTGTGGTGCGCCGTTCGCAAACCCGGGCAGAGGGATCAAGATGATCGCCTTGCGGCGCTGGGCGGTTTGCGCATCGCTGGGGCGCTCGCTCACAATGGTAAGAGATGCACTCCTTGGGACGAATCCCGTCCATGCGCCGCCGCCTGCGGGCGGTGGACCGCCGTTTGCGCGAAGCGCGCATGTTCGCGCGCGCCATGGCTTCCAAACACCACCCCATTGTTGCCCAGATTGTTCCCATCCGGCGCTGCAACCTGGCCTGCTCCTATTGCAATGAGTTCGACGCGGTGTCGGCGCCCGTGCCTCTGGCCGAGATGGTGAAGCGGGTGGATAAGCTGGCAGACCTGGGAACCACCGTCATCACCATCAGCGGCGGGGAACCCATGTTGCACCCGGACCTGGATGAAATCATCCGGCGTATCCGCCGGCGTGGAGCCATGGCGACCCTCATCACCAATGGCTACTTCCTGGTCCCGGAGCGTATTCAACGGCTGAATCGCGCAGGTCTCGATTACTTGCAGATCAGCATCGATAATGTGCTGCCGGAGGAAAGCTCCAAGAAGAGCCTGAAGGTATTGGATCGCAAGCTGGAGTGGCTCGCGGAATACGCTGAATTTTCCGTCACCGTGAATTCCGTTCTAGGAAGCCCGGTGCGCCATCCGCAAGATGCGCGCACCATCGCGCAGCGCGCGCGGGCGCTGGGGTTCACCAGCACCGTGGGAATCCTGCACGACGGCGTCGGCCAGCTTCAACCCCTGGCGCCGGACCACCTGGCGATCTATTGCGATTTGCTCGAATCCGATCAGAAGATGTTCTCTTTTGCGCAGTACGATCGCTTCCAGCACAACATTTCGCAGGGCCGGCCCAATCAATGGCACTGCCGCGCGGGCGGCCGCTTCCTCTACATCTGTGAGGACGGCCTGGTGCATTACTGCTCGCAGCAGCGCGGCCATCCGGGCATTCCGCTGGACCGGTACACGCGTCAGGATCTGGAGCGTGAGGCGGCCCGCGAGAAGCCCTGTCAGCCCTATTGCACCGTATCCTGCGTGCATCAGACCGCCATGCTCGACAGTTTCCGGGAGAACCCCCGGCAGGTGCTGCGGGAAATGATTGCGGCACGCCAGGCAAGGAATCCCGCATATCGCCCGCCCGCGCTGCTCCATGCCCTCACCTGGCTGTTTCTGGACGGTCCCGCGACCCGCGTCTTCAGCAGGGCGGCGTTGCGCATCCTCAAGGTGCGATCCTGATGTACTTCCCGGGCGAATGCGTAGAGCCGCGCTAGAATAAAATCCTGCATGAAAAAGCTCGTCCTTCTGATCGCGGCGGCCTCGCTGGCGCATGCCGCTCATGTAACCATCCTGCGCGATGAATATGGCGTCCCGCACATCTTTGCCGCGGACGCCGCCAGCGCCGCTTACGGCTCCGGCTACGCGCAGGCTGAGGATCGCCTGGAAGAGCTGCTGAAAAACTATCGCCGTGCGGAAGGGACCATGGCGGAAGCCTTCGGCCCGGAGTACTTCAACGACGATTGGCGGCAGCGTGTTTGGCGCCACCGGCTGGTGGCCGAGCGGCATTACCAGGAACTCAGTCCGCGCAGCCGCGAAATCATTGAGGCATTTCAGGCCGGCGTGCGGCAATTCATGAAGGAGCACCCCGAACAGGTGCCCGCTTGGGCGCCTAAGTTGGAGCCGTGGCAGTTAGTCGCATTGGGCCGTTACATCATCTGGGGATGGCCGGAAGGTGAAGCCGGAGGTAAGTTGCTGCGCGCCGGCATTCATCCCGATCCGGTGGCTTACCATGGATCGAACGAATGGCTGCTGGCGCCCTCGCGCACGGCCATGCACGTTCCCATCGCCGTGGTCGACCCGCATCTGAGCTGGTACGGCCCGTTCCGCTTCTACGAAATGCGCATCTACGGCGGCGATCTGGCTTTCTCCGGCGCTTGCATTCTGGGCTTGCCGTTTCCCGTCTTGGGCCACAGCCGTTACGCCTCCATCGCCATGACCACCGGCGGTCCGGACACTTCCGATGTCTATGAAGAAGAAGTTCAGGACGGCAAGTATAAGTTCCGCGGCGAATGGCGCCCGCTCGACATACGTCACGAGAAGATCGGCGTAAAAGTGGGCGATAAGATCGACTGGAAAGATGTAACCATCGACTCCACCATCCATGGACCCATCGTGGCGCATAAGAACGGCAAGTCATACTCCATCGCGATTCCTTATGCGAACGAAGTCCGGCTGATGGATGAAAGCTGGGGCATGGTCACGGCGCACAATCTGGCGGAAATGAAGAAGGCGCTCGCCATGCTGCAATTGATGGCGCAGAATATCATGGTGGGTACGGTGGATGGCGATATTTATTATGTCCGCAACGGCCGCGTGCCGGTGCGCCCCAGTGGCTGCGATCCATCGAAAATCATGTCCGGCGAAAGCGGCGCATGCGAATGGCAAGGCATCCATCCGTTCGAAGACTTAGTCCAGATTACTAACCCGCCGCAGGGTTACATGCAGAATTGCAATGTATCGCCGTTCGCCATGATGAAGGATTCGCCGTTAGTGCCGGAAGAATATGCTGCGCATCCTTATCTTTACAATGAAAAGCGCACGCCGCCGCATCAGCGCGCGGCCATGGTTCGCGACTTACTGGACGCCGCGCATGATGTAACTCCCGAGCGGGCCATCGGTATTGCATTTTCGCCCCAGGTCTGGCATGCGGACTTGTGGCAGGATCGCATCCGGCAGGCCGCGCCGGATAACGACTTCGCCAAGAAACTGATCGCATGGAACCGCCGCAGCGATGCGGATTCCGCGGGCGCGCTGGCATATTATTACTTCAAAACCTCGCTCGAAAACGGCAGGCGCGGCGTCGATCCGCCTGACGACTTGACCAGCGATCAAATCCGCGCGGCGCTCGAAAAGGCCGAATCGCGGCTGAGGTCCGATTTGCCGCCCGATGCGGTTTTCGGCACGTTGTTTCGCGTAGGCCGTCAAGGTGCGCCGCATACTTATCCGGTGGGCGGAGGCACGCTGAACGAAGCGGGCATGGCCACGCCGCGCGCCATCAGCTTCGACAGGCACGGCGCGGAGATGGTTGGCAGAAGCGGCCAGACTTCCACGCAGATCGTGATTCTCACTAAGCCGCCGCAATCTTACATGGTCATCCCGTTGGGTGAAAGCGATCATCCGGATTCGGGCCATTTCGACGACCAAGCCGAGAAGTTATTTAGTAAGAGCCAGGCTAAGCCGACTTACTTCATGAATCGTAAGGAACTCGAAAAGCATTTGACCCGACGCGAGGAATTAGACTTCGCGGAGGCATCGCGGTGAAGCGCGCGGCGCTCGGGCCGCTCGAGCTTCGCGTCTTGGATCTGCTTTGGGCGTACGGCGAATGCAGTGTGCACGAGATGGTGGAGCGCCTGGGGCGTCCGCTCGCCTACACCACCGTGATGACCACGCTCGACCGCCTTTATAAGAAGCACTTGCTGTTGCGGCGCAAAGCCGAACGCGCATTCCTGTATACGCCGCGCTGGACGCGCCAGGAGTGGGAGCGCCGACGCACCGGCGATTTCGTGGCTAACTTCATGGCCGCGCCGCATGCCTCGGGAGAGTTGTTGATCTCGTCGCTAGTGGATGCGGTGGGCCAATATGACTCGGCGCTACTCGATGACTTAGAAAGAAAGATTCGCGACAAACGCAGGGAATTAGGCCGGCGGAGTAAGTTATGATTCTCGGGTATCTTTCGAGGTTATTATTTATCAGCCTCGCGGTGTTTTTTCTGGCTCACTTAGTGCTCGGACTACTGGTAGCGCTCGTAACTCACCCGGCGCTTAGATTTGCGCGGCGTATGGAGGCGCGCCTGGCCGCCCGCTGGATGATGATGTTACGTCTGCTGCCGGCGGCCGGCGCGATATTCCTGGTGTTGGCGGTGTGTCTGCCCAGTTACCTGTGGCTCGAACCGGACGCGCCCGCCGAACGCGTTGGCTTTGTAAGCCTGGGTGCGGCGCTGTTGGCTGCCACAATGTGGGGCATCTCGCTCGCGCGGGTCTGGCGGGCGGCCGTGCGGTCGCGCCGGCTCTCGACTACCGATAGGGACGCGCCCAACTTGGCGCTAGCGGGCATCCTGCGGCCGCGCCTGATCGTTTCCCCAGCGGTGCGGCGTGCGCTCACACCCGCGCAGCTTGCTGCGGCCATGCGGCACGAGCGCGCGCACTGGACGTCGCGCGACAATCTGAAACGCCTGTGTATGCTGCTGGCGCCGCCGTTCGCTTTAGGTGGGAAGATCGATTGCGCCTGGCAAATGTTCTCCGAATGGGCCGCCGACGATTACGCGGCGGACGGCAGTGCGGATTGCGCATGCGCCTTGGCGGAAGCTCTGGTGCGCGTGGCGCGCTTGTCCGCGAACTCGCCCGTGGCGCCGTTGGCGGCCACATTGATCGGCGATCGCGATGAGCTTGCGGCGCGCGTGGATCGCTTGTTGCGCGCCGATCCATCCGCGGCACCCAGCGCGGGCGGTCACCCCATACTGGCTTTCACCGCGATGTTGGCAACGGCAGGCGCTACGGCCATTGCACTCTTCAATCCCGAAGCGCTCGCATCGGTGCATAGAGTCCTGGAACGCCTGATCTCATAGGGCAATGCGGGCCTGAGAAGCCCGCGCAGGCTTACGAGCCTGCCCCACTTATCAGGTCCATAAACCGCTGGCGCACCTTTTCCGCCGTTTCGTTATCCGGCGCGATCACCAGGATGGTATCGTCGCCTGCCAGCGTACCCACCACTTCCGGCCACTCTTCGGCATCCAGCGCGACCGCGACCGAATTGGCGTGCCCGGGCGATGTTTTCAGCACCACCAGATTCTGCGCGATGCGCACATCGCTGACTAATTCGGCCGCCAGCGTGGCGAACCGCGGGCCGGTTTCCTCGGCCAGCATTTCGCCGTAGCCATCGCGCGTCTTCACCAGGCGCAACTCGCGAATATCACGCGAAAGAGTCACTTGCGTGGCGTTGATGCCGTGCACCGCCAATTCGTGCGCCAGTTCCTCCTGCGTATGAATATGTTTGGCGCGGATCACCTTCAGAATCTGGCCATGGCGATAGCTCTTGCTCATACCGTCATGCGGGCCAGGCGCGCACGCGCCGCCTGGAGCGCCGCCGCCACCGCCGCCGGACCCGTTCCGCCCACGATTTCGCGCGAGCGCATGCCTTCGCGCGGATCCAGCAGACGCGCCATCTCGGGCGTAAATTCGGGCGCGAATTTCTGCAGCTCATCCGCGGTCCAGTCGGACGGACGCTTGCCGTGGCGCACGCTTTCGAGCACCAACTTGCCCACCAGTTGATGCGCCTGATGAAACGGCGTTCCGCTGCGAGCCAGGGCTTCGGCCAGGTCGGTCGCTACCACCCAACTTTCCTGCGCGGCCACCAAGGGGCGGTGCGGATTCAGCCGCGCCGAAGCAATCACCGCGCCGGCCATCTCCAGCGATCCGGAAACTTGATTGGCGGCGTCGAACAGCGGCTCCTTATCCTCCTGCATATCGCGATTGTAAGTGAGCGGCAGGCCTTTCATCGTGATCATGAGCGAGTTCAGGCAGCCGATCACGCGTCCGCACTTGCCGCGGATCAGTTCGAGCGAATCGGGATTCTTCTTCTGCGGCATCAGGCTCGACCCGCTGGTCACGCCGTCGGCCAGTTCCAGCCAGTTGAATTCTTCGCTCGAATAGAGAATCCAATCTTCGGCCAAGCGGCTTAGATGCAGCATGGTGAGTGACGCCGCGTAGAGGAAATCGAGCGCGAAATCGCGGTCGGCGGAGACGTCCATGCTGTTCGCGGTGAGCGCCTCGAAGCCCATATCGCGCGCCATGGCTTCGCGATCGAACGGAAATCCGCTGCCGGCCAGCGCGCCCGAGCCGAGCGGCATCACGTTGGCGCGGCGGCGGGCTTCGACGTAGCGCTCGGCATCGCGCGCGAACATTTCGAAATACGCCAGCAGATAGTGCGGCCACAACACGGCTTGGGCGCGGCGCATGTGGGTGTAGCCGGGAATCACGGCATCGGGATAGCGCGCAGCGAGATCCAGCAGCGCCTGCATCGCGCCCGCGAGAAGCGCGCGCACGCGGTCGCATTCGCCGCGCAGCCACAGCCGCAGATCGAGCGAGACTTGTTCGTTGCGGCTGCGGCCCGTATGGATTTTATCCGCCACCCCGCCCGCGCGTTCCTTCAGCTTGCGGATCACCAGCGTGTGCACGTCTTCATCGGCCGCGCCCGAGAAGAATTCCGGCTCCGCGGCTTCCTCCTGGATGGCATCCAGCGCTTCCACAATCAGCGCGCGCTCGGCGGCGCTGAGAATTCCGGCTTGCTCCAGCGCGCGCGCGAACGCTTGCGAGCCGCGGATATCGGCGGCGATCAAGCGGCGGTCGAATGCCAGCGATCCGGAAAAGCGCTCGAAGATTTCCGAGGGTCCGCTTTCGAACCGGCCACCCCAGAGCTTCATGCGGGACGAACCTTCCATAAGGAGTTAGTGTAACGGATGACAGCGCCTCATCGATAAGCAACCTTATGGTTGCATTTCATTCCGGGCCGTGATAATATGCAACCTGGAGGTTGCATGAACACCGATCGCATCGAAAAGCAGGTTCTTCTACACGCCCCGCGGGAACGCGTCTGGCGGGCGCTGGCGGATCCGGCCGAGTTTGCCGCCTGGTTCGGCGTGAAGTTCGACCGGGCCTTCGCGCCGGGAGCCCGCCTGAACGGCGTCATCGTGGGCACCACCATGGACGCAGAAGTTGCCAAGGCGCAGCAGCAGCACGCCGGGGTGCCCTTCGAAATCACCGTCGAGCAAATGGAGCCCGAGCAGTTGCTCTCTTTCCGCTGGCATCCGCATGCTATCGAGCCGGGCATCGATCGTTCCGCCGAGCCTACCACGCTGGTCGAGTTCCGGCTGGAGGCGAACGCCGAGGGCACTTTGCTTAAGGTCACCGAATCGGGCTTCGATCAGATTCCGCTCGACCGGCGCGCCACCGCTTTTGCCGGCAACCAAGCGGGATGGGAAATCCAGATGACGCTGATCGCAAAGTACCTGGCCCATGCCAAATCGCAAACCGTCACAAGCTAGCCTCTTCGCGGCGCTGGGCGACGAGATGCGGCTGCGCATCGTGGCGCGTCTCTCGGATCGCGGACCGCAGTCCATCGCGGGCCTCACCAAGGGATCGCGCATCACCAGGCAAGCGGTATCGAAGCACTTGCGCGTGATGGAGCGATCGGGGCTGGTGCATCATTCGCGGAACGGCCGCGAGAGCGTCTGGGAATTGGAGCATCGCTCGCTCGATGAGGCCCGCCGCTATCTCGACTCGATTTCCAAGCAGTGGGACGATCGCTTGCTGCGCCTGCGTCGCCTGGTGGAATAGAAGACAGTGTCAGGTCAGCAGCGCGTCTACGGCCTTACCCTTGCCATCCTTGGTGACATAGAACGGCCGCTTCTCCACTTCGTACGCGGTATCCGGCGCGATGCCCAGCGCCGTATAAATCGTGGCATGCAGGTCATCAATAATCACCGGATTCTCCACGATGCTCAATGGCCGTTCGTCCGCCGTCCGCCCGTACAACTTGCCTTTGGGCGCGCCGCCGCCGAACATCAGCACCGAACAGGCTTCGGTGAAGTGCCGGTGCATGCCGTAATGCTTCGGCTCGGTCATGATGTCCGGTTGATTCACCTGATTTTTCACCTGCGCGCCGGGCTTGCCTTCGGTCATCATGTCGCGCCCGAATTCGCTGGCCACCACCACCAGCGTGCGATCGAGCAATCCGCGCGCTTCCAGATCCAGGATCAACTGCGAAACCGGCGCATCGATGGTCTGCTTCATGCCGATGGTGCGCTTGTGGCCGTTTTCGTGCGTGTCCCAATAGCGGAAGGGAATGTATTCCGTGGTCACTTCGATGAAGCGCGCCCCGCCTTCCACCAAACGCCGCGCCAGCAGGCACCCCAGACCGAACCGGCCGGTATTGTAAATGTCGTAACTGGCCTTCGGCTCCAAGCTCAAATCGAAAGCCTTGGCGGCGGGGGAAGTCAGCAGGCGATGCGCGTTATCGAACGACCGCAACAAGCTCTCGCGCTGAAAATCGCTGCCGTATTCGCCCACGGGACTGGCCGCCACCAGCTTCTTGTACTCCGCATAACGATTGGCAAATCGCGCCGGGCCGACGTATGCGGAAGGGCGCACGCGCGCCACCGCGTCTTGCGGATCGAAGATCAGGAAAGGTGCATGCTCGCTGCCCAGAAAACCGGCCGTATGAAACGCCTTTACCGCGTCGCTCTCGCCGCCGATCTCCAGGTTCTGCCCGATATCGATGAAAGCCGGGATCTCGGGATTGCGCGGCCCCAGCGTACGCGACACCACCGCGCCCATGTGAGGCGCGGCCACCGATTGCGGGGGCGGGTAGCCGGTGTGCCAATGATATTGATGCCGCGAATGCAGGATGAATCCGAGATCGCCCACGCGATGCGAGCGGAGCAGCGTGCCGCGATCCATGATTTTGGCGATGCGTTCCAGGCCGGCGGAAATCTTGATGTTGTCCACCGCGGTGTCGATCGAGGGGAACGTGCTCAGCACGCGCTTCGATTCCATGCCCGGTTCAAAAGGCGTGTAGCGCTTGGGATCGAACGTTTCGGTTTGCGCCATGCCGCCCGCCATCCAGAGCAGGATGAGGCTGTCGGCGCGCGGCGTGATTTTCGTGGGGCTGGCGAGCAGGCGCGGCTGTGATCCTGCCAGTGCGGCGAGCGCCGCGGCGCCGGATGCCCGCATGAAGGAACGGCGCGACAGCCCCGCCGTAATCTCGCGTTCGATTCCTTGCTCGTCGCGGCCCATGGATTTATGTTACTACCCCGGGACCAGCGCTTTCAGCCCGTCCCGTAAGGGCGGGGTTAAGCCGGCTAAGAGCCGGCTCGCAGCCAGGGTGGCTACCCGCTAGGCACTGGCTGCGGAGCGGTCGGCCAATGTGTTCAACACGGCCGGATACATATCGTGCACGGGGTCTGGGCTCACGACTTGCACCCGCGCGGCGCGCGTGGCTGCTTTCACCGCCGCGATGGCTGTATCGCGCGCGGCTTCGTCCGCCGCATCCAGCAGCCAGACATCGTAGCTATGGGCGAAGAGAAACTCCACTAAATTGGTTTCGATCGTGTCGGTAAGGAAAGTCTGGGCGGATATGTCCGCGCCCGGAACTAACAAGACAGGCCCGCGCGAACCACCTTCGTAACGAATCAGCCTTCCCGCGGGTAGCGGATGTACGGTGGGAGCGTTCACCCGCAGCGGCCGCTTCTTGCGTGTCTCCGTCATGCCGCCGTAGATCTCATATAAATCGCCGGCTAGCGCGTGACCGAAACGCGCTGTAGCATCGAGGCGCGCTGCCAGACTTGCCGCGCCCAGGACGCGCAGCGTGCTCAACTGGCGCTGTAGATCGGCGGGCAAAATGCGGAGAGTTCCTTTCGCCCGTTGGACCTCGGAATCGTCGCGCAAAACGGTGTCGATGGAATTGCCGTCCTGCGATGCCTCGCATGAGAATCGTTGGCCTTCCCGGCCGGCGAGTTGCAAGTAGTAAGCCGCACGGCCGGCGCCGATCCATCTCCATTCGCCGCCCACCACCCTCAGTGGCTCGCGCGAAATCACCGGAGCACGCAACTGCCCAGCCACACGGGCGCATTGCGCCGGGTGTCCGATTAATGCGTCCAGATCATCCGATACGACGGTCAGCTCCAACTCCAGCGAATCTCCGCGCGCCGTTTCCGTAAACTGTATCCCCAACGGCCCGGCAACCGCCGCGGCTACATGCGCCCGTGGAGGCGTGGACGACGCATAATCGATCCGCCATCCGCGGTCGCGCGCCAGTAGCGCGCAGGCGCGCTCACTCAACGCTGAGATCGTCAGCAACGGCCCCACGCCCAGCGAGCGCGGAACCACCGAGCCATCGCACACGTAAAGGCCATCGTGAACCGCCGTGCCGCTCGCGCCCGCGAATACCTGTCCCTTGTGATTCGCTACGCCGTGTGCGGCATCATCCGCCATTACGCAGCCGCCCAGCGGATGGAGCGTGATCAAATCACGATTGAAAATAGAGCTCCACACGGGGTTGATCAGATAATCGCCGCCCAGCGCGCGTGTAGCTTCCGCCAGCGTGTCGTTCACCTTCTGGAAGATGGGCTGCGCGCCGACCCGCGGCCATTCGATTTCGAGGCGCCCATCCGCCAGCCGCATGGCGCCCGCACCGCGCTCGTGCGTGGTCACCAGATAGGCCTGCGTGTGGTCCGCCTTGGTTTCATACGGACCCATGGCCAGGCTCTCGACCTCGGCTTCCATCGCCAGCGCTTCCTTCATTCCTTCACCCACCGCCCTGCCCAGCGCCGCACTCGCTTGCGCCAACGCGTCCGGCAGTAGACCGGCCATGGCGCCCGGTGTGACCAACTCCTGAATCACGATGCCGTCGTTCAGATCCGGCTCGTCGCGCATGTCGATCATGCCGGTGACGCAAGGCCCCACGGCTTCCATCTCGCGCGGATCGCGCCGTCCATAGCCTACGCCGCGAATCTCTTCCGTGCAGTTGAAGCTGAAGCCGAGCGCATCGCCGTTGCCCGAGAAATGCTGTCCCGTTTGATCGGATAGCGGCAAACCCGCGGCCTGCGAGCGCAGCAGGATTTCGGTCGAGCCGAGCGTGCCCGCGGCCAATACCACGATAATGGCCGAAACCGTACGCAGGTCCGCGTCAAGATCCTCGCAACCCGTTTCGAGGCTGCGGTAATGCGCCACCCAGCGGCCGCCTATGCGTTCCAGATAGCGCACGGAGACCTGGGTGTAAATCTCCGCGCCGAAATTTCTCGCGTCCGGCAGATAATTGAACGCCACTGTATTCTTCGCGGCGTGGTTGCAGCCCGTGATGCAATCGCCGCAGAGGATGCAGGCATGTTGCGCGACACCTGCGTGATTCAAGCCTTCCTCGAAGTTCACGGTAATCGGCGCGCGCGCGCAGGTTCTTCCGAGATGTGTGGCCGAACGTTCGAGGGCTGCCAGTTTCGCGAGCGCGGGATAACGCGCCGGATACGGTGTGGGCCGCAGCATCTCTTCCGCGCGCTGGTAGCCTTCTTCGAGTCCATCGGCATCGCCGCGCAAAGCCTGGGGCCAACGCGCATCGTCGAAAACCCGCCGGTCCGGCCGCAGGGCGATGTTTCCGTTGATGAGCGACGTTCCGCCAAGCCCGCAGCCCACGAAGACATTCACGTCCGGATTGATGCGGAAATCATACAGGCCCAAGTGGGAGCCGATGTGCGAACCCGCGTGGTTGCCGGGAAGGGCGGCTTGCATTTCGGCCAACGCCTCGGTTTCGGAATCGGGGAATTCGCCGCTGGGAAATTCGCGGCCGCGCTCCAGCACGCAGACCTGTTGGCCGGCGCGCGCGAGCCGCGACGCAGCGATCGCGCCTCCGTAACCGGAGCCGATTACCAGAACGGTGTAATGATCTTTCATTTCGCGCGCGGGCAACGCCAAACGCGTAACCGCGCCTTCACCGGTGATTTTCGATGCCATAGTCCGAAAATAGATAGTAGCAGAGAAATTCCACGCGCGCCTGCTATAATTGCTGAAAATCGCCTGCCTAAGGGGGATACATGGCTGGAATTGCCTTGCCCGCAGTTATGTTGGCGTGCCTTGCTCTCGTTGCGGCGCCGGCTAACGCCCAAACCTGGACTTCGCTGATGAATCAGCCGCTTAATGGTGTCAACCTGTGCATGTTACTCACCGATGGCTCAGTCATTTGCCAGGCTAATCTCGATTACAACTTATCCACCTGGTACAAACTTACTCCCGACATACACGGCAGTTATCTGAATGGCGCTTGGTCTTCGATTGCCAGTATGCCTTCCGGCTACGTGCCTTACGCGGCGGCAGAGGCGGTCCTGGCGGATGGACGCGTCGTGATGGTCGGCGGAGAGTATAACAATAATCAGTTCGCCTTGACTAACATGGGCGCCGTGTACGATCCCGTTGCCGATAACTGGACCTTGATCGCCCCACCGCCATCCACCGGTTCTCCCAATCACTTTCAATGCATCGGCGATGCGCCATCCACCGTTTTGGCCGATGGCCGCCTGATCATCGGCAGTAAGCTGTATCAGGACCTGGCTATCCTGGATCCTTCGACCCTGACGTGGACCTTGGTCAATTCCACCGGCAAGATCGACACCGTAAATTCGGAAGAAGGTTGGACGCTGCTGCCGGACGGCAGCTTCTTTACGATAGATGTGACAAGTAGTCCGGCGTCGGAACGGTTCCTGCTGACCGGGCCAGCCACGGGTATGTGGGTCAGTTCCGGCGACACGCCGCAAGTCCTAACCACGCCGGGTGAAACGTATACGCTCAACGCGCCGGGCTGTCCGCCTTACATGCCGGTTGGTGAAATCGGACCCCAG
>Ga0335074_10005745_pt1 | contig 17172 bp, 12 predicted proteins | sample Lox_Sample_23_FD_206715 | JGI IMG/M metagenome (GOLD analysis project Ga0335074, IMG submission 206715) | Soil microbial communities from Loxahatchee National Wildlife Refuge, Florida, United States - Lox_Sample_2.3 | ecosystem: Environmental > Terrestrial > Soil > Wetlands | place: USA... | reverse complement strand
ATGCCTGCATGGCCTGCTGCGCGAGCGCGAGCTCCTCGGCGGAGCAGAGCTGCGTGATGTCGTCGACCGGCGGTGGCAGCCGCCCGGGTCGTCCGCGGCGCAGGCGGATGAACGCCAGCTGGTGCGACGTGAACAGCCGCCGCGCCGCCGCCTCGCTGTCTGCCGCGATCAGGTTGACGCAGACCATCGCGTAGGGTTGCTGCAGGGCCGCCGATGGCCGGAACAGCCGCCGGTACAGTGTCAACGCCGGCATGAGCCACTCGGGGGAGAAATGCGCCGCGAACGCGAACGGCAGGCCGAGCATCGCGGCGAGCTGCGCACCGTAGGTGCTCGAGCCGAGCAGCCAGAAGGGCACCTCGACCTCCATCGCCGGCACGGCACGGATCGGCTGCCCGGCGGCCGCGGCGCCGAAATATCCGCGCAGCTCCTCGAGGTCTGCGGCGAATCGCTCGCTCGCATCGGGTTCGCGGCGCAGTGCACGCACGGTGTGCGCATCGGTGCCGGGGGCGCGGCCCAGCCCGAGGTCGATACGATCCGGGTAGAGCGCCGCCAGCGTGCCGAACTGCTCGGCGATCACCAGCGGAGCGTGATTGGGCAGCATGATGCCTCCCGCGCCGACGCGAATGCTGCGCGTCCCGGCGGCGATGTGCCCGATCACCACGGCGGTCGCGGCGCTGGCGATGCCCGGCATGTTGTGGTGCTCGGCCACCCAGTAGCGCCGCAGGCCGAGCGCCTCGGCGTGGCGTGCGAGCTGCAACGCGCCGGCGAGCGCGGCCGGTGCGCTGCCGCCTTCGATGATGGGGATCAGATCCAGCAGGGAAAATGGGATCATGGTGGCGGGTGCGACACCCGGCTTTGGCGCGGCCAGCGGCGCGCGGGTCCCGCAGCGACCCGCGGCCGACTCCTAGCCGCCCGAGCCGGTGCCGACATCGATCGGAGCGCAGTTGGTGCGACCCGACATCGCACAGTCCTGAATCTGCGCCATGTTACGTAGCACGCGCACCAGCAGCAGGCCGCCGACCACCAGCAGCAGTACGAACACCAGCGTCAGGACCGCGCGCCGGCGGTCCGGCGGCGGCTCATCGCCGTTTTCCGTATCGTCCGGCTCATCGGGGCCTTGCCTGGGCATCAGCAATCGAAACTCCCTTGCGCGGCGGCCACGCTCGCGGGAAGACCGCGAGCGGGCCGACGCATTTTAACCCGGTCCGAGGCGGCGCTGACCCTGCCGTGGCGCGACCCGCGGGTACGACCTCTTTGCAGGCCAACTATACTCATGTTTTTTGAGCGCCCACTTCGTGCGCCTGCTGTTCCTGATTCACCGCTACCTGGGCATCGGCGTCGGCCTGCTGATGGCCATGTGGTGCCTGTCGGGGCTGGTGATGATGTACGTGAGCTACCCCGCGCTCGCTCCCGGCACGCGGCTTGCGCACCTGACGCCGATCGATTGGCGCGACTGCTGCGCGGTCTCGAGCGCGATCCTGGGCGATGCCGATCCGGTAGCGCGCTTCAGCCTGGAGATGCTCGCGGGGCGGCCGGTGCTCGACTGGGGGCCGGGCCCGGAATCGGCCGGACTCATCGACCTGGTCACCGGCGAGGGCCTCGACGGCATCTCGCGGGCGCAGGCGATTCGTGTGGCCGCGGCGTACACGCCCGCAAGCCACCCGCGGCTGCTGGGCCTGATCGACTTCGATCAATGGACGCTCGAGGGCGTCTCACCCGAGGACGGGCCGCTGTATCGCTTCGAGCTGCGCGATGGGCGGGGAGGCCAGCTCTACGTTTCCAGCACGACGGGGCGCGCCGTGCAGCTCACCACTCGACGTGAGCGCTTCTGGAACTGGCTGGGTGCCGTGCCGCATTGGCTGTACTTCGCGGACCTGCGTCACCACGCGCTGCTGTGGAGCGAGGTCGTCATCTACACATCACTGATCGGCTGCTTTCTCGCCGCGACGGGGCTGTACATCGGTGTGCGGCAGCTGCTGCGCCAACCCGCCGGGCGCTGCTCCCCGTATCGCGGCTTCAATCTCTGGCATCACATCGCCGGACTGCTCTTCGGCGTGCTGGCGCTCACCTGGGTGCTCAGCGGGCTGCTGTCGATGAACCCCTGGGGACTGATGATCGGCGCCGGCGCGGGCCCCGAGCGAGCGCGGCTGCAGGGCCCACCCCTCACGGGCGCACAGCTGCGGGCGACGCTGCGGGCGCTGGCGGCCGCGGCCCCGACGGGGGTCGTGTCGGTCCAAAGCGCGCCGCTCGGCGGCAGGTTGTACCTCGTCGCCAGCGGCCGCGACGGCGCGCGCCGCCGGCTCGATGCCGAGGGCAAGTCAGCGCCACTCGGACCCGCGCAGCGGCGCTTCATCAGTGCGACCCTGCACGGCGGCGCCAGCGGCATGCGACTACTGACACGGGGAGATGAATATTATTTCAGTGTGCCCGGCAGCCCGGTCGAACTGCCCGTCTGGCGGGTGATACCGCCGGACCGCACGGGCCGTCGCTACTACCTTGATCCGATCAGCGGCGAGCTCGCCGCCAGCATCGATCGCGCCGACGAACACTACCGCTGGTGGCACGATGCCTTGCACCGCATGGACTTCGCCGCTGCGGTCCGCGGCCGACCGCAATGGGATGTGCTCATGTGGCTGCTCATGGCCGGGGTGACCACGGTCTGCGTGACCGGTACGTACCTGGGATTCCGGCGTCTCACGCGTTGAGCGCCGCCGGCGGGCGCCGGCCGCTGCATCGGTCGAGGGTTTGCGGGTCCTGCCACGTATATACTGGCGGGACACAAGGGGGTCCTCTTCGGCCGGCGCTTTCGGTGTGGCGCTAGCGGGGTGCTGCGGGGTGCGTCTGGGCCTATGTCAAACGCGCAAAAATCAAGGTGCCCATGACGTCAGCCGCCAAGCTCGCTCCCGGCCTCCGGGCCCGCGCTATCCGCCCGAGCCCGGACCGCGGCTGATGTACTCGCTGCTGCGCTACTTTCTCGACCGACGCATGAAATCGCTGCGCGCCTCGATCGCGGCGGTCTATGTGCTGTTGCTGCTGATCAATCTGATCGTGTGGGCCTGGGCCGTGCTGATCTTCCGGCACCAACCGGTGCTGCTCGGCACGGCGCTGCTGGCCTATGGCTTCGGCCTGCGGCACGCGGTCGATGCGGACCACATCGCCGCGATCGACAACGTGACGCGCAAGCTCATGCAGGAGGGCCAGCGGCCGGTGACGGTCGGGTTCTTCTTTGCGATGGGTCACTCGATGGTGGTCATCCTCGCGGCCGCCGGCATCGCCCTGACCGCCGCGGCGCTGCACTTCGATCATGCCAAGAGCGTCGGGGGGATCATCAGCACCTCGGTGTCCGCGGCGTTCCTGTTCGCGATCGCGGTGATGAATCTGCTCATATTCTTCTCGGTCTGGAAGACCTTCCGGCACGTGCGCAGCGGCGGGGCCTTCGTCGAGGAGGATTTCGACCTGCTGCTGAACAAGCGTGGCTTCGCCGCGCGGCTGTTCAGGCCGCTGTTTCGCCTGATCCGCAAGAGCTGGCACATGCTGCCGCTGGGATTCCTGTTCGGCCTCGGCTTCGACACCGCCACGGAGGTTGCGCTGCTGGGGATCTCCGCGACGCAGGCGGCCAAGGGGGTGTCGATCTGGTCGATCATGGTGTTTCCGGCGCTATTCGCCGCCGGCATGTCGCTGATCGACACGACCGACGGCATCCTGATGCTCGGCGCTTACGACTGGGCGTACATCAAGCCGATCCGCAAGCTGTTCTACAACATGACCATCACGCTGGTGTCGGTGGTCATCGCGGTGCTGATCGGCGGCATCGAGGCGCTCGGGCTGCTGATGCAGCAGATGCAGCTGAGCGGGCCGTTCTGGGACGTGGTCGGACTGCTGAACAACAACTTCAACAACCTGGGCTTCATCATCATCGGCATCTTCGTCATCGCCTGGGTCGGCTCGGTATTCATCTACCGCTACAAGGGCTACGACAGCCTGGAGATCAAGCGCTCCTCGACGTAGGCGGCCCCGGCCCCGGCCCGCGCGCCGCGCGCCGGCCGCTACGCCGGCTCGATGGCGGTCGCGCGAAACGAGCCGGTCTGCAGCCGATAGTAGTCTTCGGCGGCCTTGATGATCACGCGGTTGCGACCGCCCTGCTTGGCTTCATAGAGCGCCTCGTCGGCGAGCTGCACGGCCCCCTGGAAGGTGCGTCCCGTCACCGGCACCACGACCCCGACGCCGATGCTGACAGTCACCACGGCGGCGCCGGCAGGGGCCTCGCTGCCCGCTGGGGCATCGCTGCCCGCTGGGGCATGGCTGCCCACCGGGGCCTCGCTGCCCGCCGGGGCATCGGTGCGCGCCGGGGCCTCGGCGCCGGCAGTGGCGTCGGCGCCGACGGCAGGCTGCGGCACCGCCTGTTCGACCGCGCGTCGCATGCGCTCGGCGATGTCGCCGACCTGCTCGCGCTCCAGGTCGTACAGGACCGCGACGAACTCATCGCCGCCGTAGCGCGCGGCCAGGTCCAGCGGTCGACGTGCGAAACCCTTCAGCAGCTGCGCCACGGCGCGCAGGGCGCCGTCGCCGCCCTGATGTCCATGCGCATCGTTGTAGGCCTTGAAGTGATCGATGTCGACCATCAGCACAGCCAGTGAACGGCGGTCGCGCTGCGCGTGGTGCCACAGGCGCAGCATGTGCTCGTCGAAGGCGCGGCGGTTCATCAGCCCGGACAGCTCGTCGCGCGCGACCAGCTCCGCCATGAGCGCGCTCTCCAGGAAGTTGTGCCGATACGAGCGCTCGATGTCGCGGTAGCCGACGATGCCGATGATCGCGATGAGCAGCAGCATCGGCAGGCTGGGCGCGATGGCGCCCGGTCCGCCGTAATACACGGCGGCCGCCGTGAAGGCCACGAGGATCGCGCCCGTGGCGAGCAGTGCCGCCCGGAACAGCAACCCGGCGAAGAAGAACACCGCGATGACGTTGATGGTCAGTACACCGATCATCTGGCCCACGCCGTTCGCCAAGGCCTGCGCGATGAAGACCGCGATCGAGGCGCCGAGTACCGGCACGAGCACGCGTGCGATGGGCATGTAGAGGCGCGGGTAGGCGCGCGTCCAGGCGACCCAGGCGAGGATGAATGCGGACAGATCCGCGAGCGCATAGGCCCACCACACCAGCCCGCGAGGCGCGCCGCCCAGCAGCCAGCCGAGTATCGCCGTGAGCGCGAGTGCGCAGTTCAGCGAGAACCAGATGCGTACCCGCAGGCGCATGCGCTGCAGATGCGCCTGCGTGTACAGCGCCTCGAGCTCGGGTGCGAAGCGCAGCCGCGCCACGCCCGAGCGCAGCGCCTGTGCGTAGCGCGAGTCGGGGAAGTCATCGGGGTTGATGCGACCTGGGGGCAGCATGCTGGCCCCCGGATGATGCGATGCAATATCGTCTGGCATACCCCGTCAGTTTCCCGGTCCGACGTCGCGCTCGCGTCGGTTCAAAAGCCCCATTCCAGGGCGTTCCATTTTAGGGTGCCGCTCCCCCCGGCAGCGCGACCGGGGCCGCGATTCTGAGCAGTCGTCCACGCCCTATTCCTCACCAGTATAGCCCATGAGAATTGCGAATAATTCGCATCCTCATTTACACTCTGCCGAATCCATTGCCTGGAGGCCTCTTGGAGTATTCGAATCCCCGGGCGGAGCGCAGGACTCCGCGCGCGGCGCCGCCGCATGCCGAGCAGCCCGCGACAGCTGCCGCTGAGGCCTCCTCCGCAGCGCACGCGCCGGCGTGGCGCCGGCGGATCGGGCCGTGGCTGGGCTGCGGAGCTTTCCTCGCGGTACTCGGACCGGGGCTGGTGGTGATGCTCGCCGATACCGAGGTCGGCAGCATCATCACTGCGGCGCAGAGCGGGGTGCAGTGGGGTTATCGGCTGCTGCTGCTGCAGCTGCTGCTGATGCCGGTGCTGTACGTGGTGCAGGAGCTGACCGTGCGCCTGGCGATCTTCACCGGCAAGGGTCACGGGGAGCTCATCCGCTCCACCTTCGGCCCCGGCTGGGCGTGGGTGTCGGTGAGCGGCCTGGGCATCGCGACCCTCGGGGCGCTGCTCGCGGAGTTCTCCGGCGTCGCGGGGGTGGGCGAGCTCTACGGGGTGCCGCGGGCGCTGAGCCTGAGCCTCGCGGCGGCGCTGCTGCTGGTGGTGGTGCTCACCGGGAGCTACCGGCGCGTCGAGCGCGTGGCGATCGCACTCGGGCTGTTCGAGCTGGCGTTCTTCGTGGTCGCCTACGAGGCGCATCCGCACGCCGCGCAGCTGGCGAGAGGCCTGCTGCAGGTACCGCTGCACGACAGGCGCTACGACTACCTGGTGGCGGCCAACATCGGGGCCGTGATCATGCCGTGGATGATTTTTTACCAGCAATCCGCGGTGGCGGACAAGAAGCTGCGCGCGCGTCACTACCGCTATGCGCGCTGGGACACGGCCCTTGGAGCCGTGGTGACGCAGTTGGTCATGGCCGCGGTGCTGATCGCCGCGGCCGCGACCATCGGCCGGTACGACGGGCACGCGAGCCTCAACAGCGTTGGGGACATCACGCGCGTGCTCGTGCCGGTGCTCGGCGCGCCGGTCGGCCGTTTCGTGTTCGGTCTGGGCACCATCGGCGCGGCGATGGTCGCGGCTATCGTCGTATCGCTCGCCTCGGCCTGGGGCTTCGGCGAGGTGACCGGCTATCGCCATTCCCTCGAGCATCATCCGCTCGAAGCGCCGTGGTTCTACGGGATCTACGCGCTCGCGGTGATCGGCGGGGCGGTGACCGTGGGCCTGGTGCCGGATCTGGTGGCGCTGAACATCGGCGTGGAGGTCATGAACGCGCTGATGCTGCCGGTAGTGCTGGGTTTCCTGGTGCTGCTCGCCTTCCGCGCACTGCCGGCGGAGCATCGCCTGCGGGGTGTGTATGCCTGGGTGGTGGTCGCGGCGGCGATGCTCACCGCGGGACTGGGCGTCTACGGCGGGCTATCGGGAGTGAGCCTGTTCTGAGGGCGCCGCCGAGCCCACGGCCGGAGCGGCTCAGCGCTTCGCCGGCGGGGCCTGCTTCACCAGCAGAGAGCGCAGCTTGCGCAGATCGTTGCGGTGCTGCGCGTCGGGTTTCGGATACTTCATGCGCAGAGCCTCGAGCGCCTCGACGATGATGTTGGAGACGATCAGCCGCGCGGTCTTCTTGTCGTCCGCCGGCACGATGTACCAGGGCGAGTGCGCGCTGCTGGTGGCGCCCAGGCAGTGCTCATAGGCGCGCATGTAGCCGTCCCACTGGGGCCGCTCCTCGATGTCGGCGAGGCTGAACTTCCAGTTCTTGTGCGGATCGTCGATGCGCGCCAGCAGCCGCCGGCGCTGCTCCTCGGCGGAGATGTGCAGGAAGAATTTGATGATGCGCGTGCCGTTCTCGTACAGGTGGCGCTCCAGATGGTTGATGGAGCGAAAGCGCTGGTGCCAGAAGCGGTTGGCCCGCAGGGTTTCCTCGGGTAGATTCTCGGCGGCGAGCACCTGCGGGTGCACGCGCACGATCAGCACCTCCTCGTAGTAGGAGCGGTTGAAGATGCCGATGCGCCCGCGCTCGGGCAGATCGCGTGTCGTACGCCACAGAAAGTCGTGCGCCAGCTCCTGGGCGCTCGGGTGCTTGAAGCTGTACACCTGGCAGCCCTGCGGATTGACGCCCGACATGACGTGCTGGATTGCGCCGTCCTTGCCGGCCGCGTCCATGGCCTGGAAGATCAGCAGCAGCGCGTGACGATTGCAGGCGTACAGCAGACTCTGCAGGTGGCTGAGCTGCCGGATGTGCGCCTGCAGAAGCTGCGCGTATTGTCGCCGGGAGGCGTACACCGGCTCGACGGCGGTCGGCCACTTGGCCAGATCGACGCTGGAGTCCGGCGCCACCCGATAACGCTCGCTGCGGATCTTCACGGCACGCCCCCCGCGGGGATGACGACGGGGGTCATTATCGGTCGCGATTCCGCGATGAGGCAATCAGCGCGCCCGGTTCCGGGCGCGCCGCCGCCGCGGCATCCCGCCGGCCGCCGCCGCGGCGCGCGTGCATCCGCCGGCCGTTGACCCGCAGGCCGCCGCGGGCGGCGGCCAGTCCCCTCAGCCCCCCGAGCGCGAAGGCCAGCAGATGCCGTGCGACCAGCGGTGCCGCCGCCGAGGTGAGCTCCACGCCGGGCATCAGACGCGACATCTTGCGGCGGTTGAACACCAGCATCACCGCGCACGGCGCCATGATGCTGATGGCCGCGCGTGCCACCGCCGGGTCCCGCGGCGGCAGTGCGCAGAGCTCGGCGATGATGCCGCGCAGGATGGTGGCGCGCTCGGCCAGAATGCGGTCGTGCGTGGGGCCGTAGATCGCCGAGGGGGCGACGAATTCGCGGCCGAAGAGGCGCGCCGCCCACGACTCGGACACCGGACTGGCGAGCCGCTGCACGATCAGGCTGATGAAGGCGCGCAGCTTGCGGCGCGGATCGCTCTCGGCGTCGACGGCCGCGGCGAGCGCCGCGGTGGTCAGCAGCCGCCGCTGCGCCTCGGCCAGCACCGCCGGGTACAGCCCCGCCATGCCGCCGAAGTGATAGACGATCGCCGCCGAATGCACCCCCGCGCGGCGACAGATCTGCTGGCCGGTGACGCGGTCGACGCCCTGCGCGGCGAACAGCTGCCCGGCCGCCTCGAGCAGTCGCGCGCGGGTGCGCGCGCTGCGCGCGCCGCCGGTGCCGGTGCCGGCGCGCGCAGCGCCGAGCGAGGCGCCACGTCCGGCGCGGCCCGCGGGCGCACGCGCGCCCGGAGCGCGCCGCGGGGGCGGCGCCGCGGCGCCGGGTTCGATCTCTTGCAGATGTGCCATGCTCGCCGCACGCACTTAAGCACCGGCGGCGGCGCGAATCAAGTCCAATTCAAATTTGAATTTGACAAATTGGCCCGCGGCGTGGGAATAATTCGCGTCCTCGACCAGGCAGGTGCCTGCATGCCCAGAATTGCCCGGCTGGCCGCGTTGCTGATCGTCGTGGCCGCGCTCGCGGGGGCGCTGTGGTGGGTGCTCAACCGCCATCCGGCGCGCACCGAGCTGACGCTGTACGGCAACGTCGATCTGCGCGAAGTGGACCTGCCCTTCAACGACAGCGAGCGCGTGGCGCGGGTGCTGGTGCAGGAGGGCGATGAGGTGCACCGCGGGCAGCTGCTGGCGGAGCTGGACACCAGCCGGCTGGTCCCGCAGGTGGCCAAGGCCAGGGCGGAGGTGGCCTTCCAGCAGCAGGCGCTGCTGCGGCTGCTGCACGGCAATCGCCCGCAGGAGATCGCCGAGGCGCGCGCCAACGTCGCGGCGGCGCTGGCCAACGAGATCAACGCCAAGGCGCAATACGCGCGCACGCAGCAGCTGGCGCAGACCTCGCAGGGCAGAGCCGTCAGCCGCCAGGATCTGGACGCCGCCAGGGCCGCGTACGACGCGGCCGAGGCGCAACTGAGCTCGGCGCAGAAGGCGCTGGCGCTGGAGCAGATCGGACCGCGCATCGAGGACATCGACGAGGCACGCGCGCAGCTGCAGGCCGACCAGGCGGACCTCGCCAGCGCGCAGCAGGCGCTCGACGATGCGCAGCTGCGCGCGCCGCTGGACACGGTGGTGCGCGCGCGGCTGATCGAGCCGGGCGACATGGTCTCGCCGAGCCAACCGGCCTTCACGCTCGCGATCCTCGACCCCAAGTGGGTGCGCGCCTATGTCGATGAACCGGATCTGGGGCTGGTTCGCGAGGGCATGCCCGCCAGCGTGACGGTGGACAGCTTCCCCGGCCGGCGTTTCTCCGGCTGGGTGGGCTTCATCTCCTCGGTGGCGGAGTTCACGCCGAAGTCGGTCGAGACCACGCAGCTGCGCTCGAGCCTGGTCTACGAGGTGCGTGTGTTCGTGCACGATGCGGGCAACCAGCTGCGGCTGGGCATGCCGGCCACGGTGACACTGCCGCTGGGCGGCACGGCAGCCTATGGGGGCGCGGGGCCATGAGCGCGACGGTGGCTCTCGAGGCGCACGAGCTGAGCAAACGCTTCACGCCCAAGCAGCAACCGCCGGTCACTGCGCTGGATGGGGTCTCGCTGGTGGCCTATCACGGCGCCCTGACCGCGCTGGTCGGTCCCGACGGGGCCGGCAAGACCACGCTGCTGCGTCTGGCGGCGGGGCTGATGGCCCCGGATGCGGGCACGCTGCGGGTGCTCGACGTGGATGTGGCGCGCGACCCGCAGCAGGTGCAGGACCGCATCAGCTACATGCCGCAGCGCTTCGGGCTGTATGAAGACCTGAGCGTGCTGGAGAACCTGAACCTGTACGCCGATCTGCACGGCGTCAGCGCCGCGCAGCGCGCGCAGCGCTACCCGCCGCTGTTCGACATGACGGCGCTCGGGCCGTTTCGCAATCGCCTGGCGGGCCAGCTCTCCGGTGGCATGAAGCAGAAGCTCGGTCTGGCGTGCACGCTGGTGCGCCAGCCCGAGCTGCTGCTGCTGGATGAGCCCACGGTGGGGGTCGATCCGCTCTCGCGCCGCGAGCTCTGGCAGATCGTGCAGCATCTGGTTGCCGATCAGGGCCTCACGGTGCTGATGAGCACCTCCTACCTCGACGAGGCCGAGCGCTGCAGCCGCACGATCGTGCTCTATCAAGGTCGCGTGCTCACGCAGGGGCTGCCCCGTGAGCTGGCCGAGCAGGCGGCCGGTCGATGCTTCGTGATGAGCCCGGCCGCGGGCCAGACGGCGCGCGCTCTGCAGGCGCAGCTGCTGGACCACCCCGAGGTCATCGACGCGGTTCCTGACGGCGGTCGCGTGCGCGTCGTGCTGCAGGCGCGCGAGCCGGGGCACCCGCGGGGCGGGGCGCCGCGTGAGGCGCCCGCCGCGGCGCCGGGTGAGGCGCGCGGCGCGCTCGAGCCGGTGACGCTCGAGCCGGTGACGCCGCACTTCGAGGACGGCTTCATGGAGCTGCTGCAGCGGCAGGTCGCGCGCGAGCGCACGCAGGCGCTCAGCCTCGCACGGCCGCTGGGCGCCGGCGAGGTGCAGTCGGCGGTGCGCGTGCAGGACCTGGTCAAGCGCTTCGGCGGCTTCACCGCCGTCGATCACGTGAGCTTCGAGGTGCAGCGCGGCGAGATATTCGGGCTGCTGGGCCCGAACGGTGCGGGCAAGACCACCACCTTCCGCATGCTGTGCGGACTGCTCACTCCGAGCGCCGGGCAGCTGTACGTGGCCGGCGCCAACGTGCGCACGGCGCCGGCCTCGGCACGCGAGCGGCTGGGCTACGTGGCGCAGCGCTTCTCGCTGTACGGACCGCTGACGGTGGCGGAGAACCTGGAGTTCTTTGCGAGCGCCTATGGGCTGCGCGGCGAGGCCAAGCGCGCGCGCATCGCCTGGGCCATGCAGCAGTTCGAGCTGAGCGACCGAGCCGGTGCGGTGAGCGCGCAGCTGCCCGGCGGCTACAAGCAGCGTCTGGCGATGGCCGCGGCGCTGCTGCACGAGCCGGAGATCCTGTTTCTCGACGAGCCCACCAGCGGCACCGATCCGCTCGCGCGGCGCGCGTTCTGGCGGCGGATCACCGGGCTCGCCGAGCAGGGGGTGACGGTGATCATCACCACGCACTTCATGCAGGAGGCCGAGTACTGCGATCACGTGGCGATCATGGATGGCGGACAGGTGCTCGCACAGGGCTCGCCGCGGCAGATCCGCGAGCGCGGGCGCACGCGGCAGAATGCCGAGCCGAGCATGGAGGATGCGTTCATCGCGATCGTCGATGAGGCGCGCGCGCGGGCGGCGGCGGCCGCCGGCAAGTCTGCCGTGCACGAGCAGGCGGCGCCCGCATGAGCGAGGCATCGGCCGCAGGGCCCGAGGCGCACTCCGCGACCAGCGGCCGGCGGCGCGGCGCGCGCGTGCGCGCCCTGATCAGGAAGGAGACGCGCCAGATGGTGCGCGACCCTTCCAGCATCGCGATCGGCGTGATCCTGCCGCTGATCCTCATCATGCTGTTCGGCTTCGGCCTGTCGCTCGACGTGCGCAACGTGCCGCTGGCGATCGTGCTCGAGCAGCCTTCGGGCGACGCCGTGGATCTGAGCGAGGCGCTGCGGCTGTCGCCGTATTTTCGGCCGCTGGTGCTGCAGGCCATGGCGCCCGCCGAGCAGCTGCTGCAGCGCGGGCGCGTGAACGGCATCCTGGACATTCCCGGCGACTTTGCGCGTCGTCTGGCCGCCGGGGACGCGCAGGTGCAGCTGATCGTGGACGGCAGCGACGCCAACAGCGCCCGCATCATCGAGGGGTACGTGGAGGGTGCCGTGGGCAGCTGGAGCGCGCAGCGCGCGGCCGAGGGGCGCGCCGGCAAGCTCGCCGGCATCGCCGGTCCGGTCGACGTGCAGGCGCGTCTGTGGTTCAACGAGTCCGACGAGAGCCGCTACTTTCTGGTGCCGGGACTGCTGGTGCTGGTCATGACGCTGATCGGCGGGCTGCTCACGGCGATGGTCATGGCGCGCGAGTGGGAGCTCGGCACGCTCGAGGCGCTGTTCGTCACCCCGGTGCGCAGCGAGGAGATCCTGCTCGGCAAGACGCTGCCCTACTTCGGTCTGGCGCTGGTGGGCTTCGTGCTGAGCGTACTGTCTGCGAAGTTCCTGTTCGAGGTGCCGCTGCGCGGCTCCATCTGGGTGCTGTCGCTCGCCTCCATGCTCTACACCCTGGTCGCGCTGTCGATCGGGCTGCTGATCTCCTCGGCCGTCAAGAACCAGCTGGTCGCCAGCCAGCTCGCCGCGCTGACCACCTTCATGCCGGCGCTGATGCTGTCGGGGTTTCTGTTCGACCTGCGCAGCATGCCCGCGGCCGTGCGCCTGGTGACCTACCTGCTGCCGGCGCGCTACTACGTCGCGCTGCTGCAGAGCCTGTTTCTCGCGGGGGACGTCTGGTCGGTGATCGTTCCCAATGTGCTGGTGCTGGCGCTGATGGCCGCGGCGCTGGCGCTGGGTGGGCGCGCGGTGACGCGCAAACGACTGGCTTGAGCCGTTCCGGAGCCACTGTGGGCGCTCGCATGCTGGCCTCGTTGCTGCGCATTCTTGCCCTGACACGCAAGGAGCTGCTGGCGGTCCTGAAGGACCGGCGTGCGCGCCTGAGCCTGTTGATCCCGCCGATGGTGCAGGCGCTGATCTTCGGCTACGCGGCCACCTACGATCTCAACAGGGTTCCCTACGCGCTGCTGGATCTGGATCACAGCGCCGCCTCACGCGAGCTGGTGTCCGGACTGGACGGCTCGGGAGTGTTCGAGCGGGTCGCCGACCTGCCGCGTGCCAGCGCCGTTCCCGACACCATCGATTCGCGGCGCGCGCTGCTGGTGGTGCGCATCGATCAGGACTTCGAGCGCCACCTGCTGGCGGGGCAGCCGGCCGACGTGCAGGCGATCGCCGACGGGCGCAACTCCAACACCGCCGGCACGGCGCTCGGCTACGTCAGCAGCATCGTGCAGCAGTTCAATACCCAGTGGCGCGCCGATCACGGCATGCCCGCCGCGGCCATGCAGGTGGTGGAGCGTGCCTGGTACAACCCCAACCTCGAGACGCGCTGGTACATGATCCCGGGAATGATCGGTACGCTCACCTTGATCCAGACCATGATGCTCACGGTGATGTCGGTGGCGCGCGAGCGCGAGCAGGGCACGTTCGATCAGCTGCTGGTCACGCCGTTTCGTCCGCACGAGATCATGGCCGGCAAGGCCGTCCCCTCGATGATCATCGGCACCATCCAGGCGAGCGGCGTGCTGGTGGTCGGACAGCTGTGGTTTCGCATACCGTTCGCGGGCTCGTATTTCGTGCTGTACCCGGGCCTGCTGCTGTTCCTGCTGGCCGCGGTCGGCATGGGCCTGCTGCTGTCGGCGGTTGCCGGCACGATGCAGCAGGCGATGCTGTACTCGATGCTGTTCATCATGCCCTTCTCGCTGCTGTCGGGCTTCACCACGCCGCTGGCGAGCATGCCGGACGCGCTGCAGGAGTTCACACTGATCAATCCGCTGCGCTATGCGATCGACATCGCGCGCCGGGTGTACCTGGAGGGTGCCGGCTTCGGCGTGCTCGCGCACGATCTGTGGCCGCTGGCGCTGATGGCGCTGGTGACGCTCAGCGCCGCCGCCTGGGTGTTTCGCTACCGACCGCAATGAGCGCGCACAGCCTGCACAGCTTGCACAGCCGGTGCCGCACCGGCGCTGCCGTCGCCGCCGTCGCCGCCGGCACGCTCGTGCTGACGGCCTGCACCGTCGGTCCGAACTTCGTGCGACCGAGCCCGCCGCTGTCGGCGCATTGGCCGGCCGCGGCGCTCGCGCCCGCCGCCGAGCCGGCGCCGCACGTGCCGAGTCCCGCCGCGGGCGGCATCACCGCCGAGGGTCAGCCGGAGACGATCCCGCCGCTGAGCCGCGTCACGGAGGGCGGCGCGGATCTGGCGAGCTGGTGGATGCGGTTCAACGATCCGCAGCTGACCTCCCTGATCGAGCGCGCGCTGCGCGCCAATCTGGACCTGCGCGTGGCGATCCTGCGCACGCAGGAGGCGCTCGAGCAGCGCAGCATCGACACCGGCGGGTCCTATCCCAATTTCTCTGCGAACGCCTCGTACCAGCTCGAGAACATCAGCGAGTCCACGCCCGAGGGCTCGCTGCTGACCGCGGTACCGAAATTCTCGATTCCCGGGGTCGGCCACGTCAGCATTCCCAATCCCTACAGCCAGTATCAGCTGGGTGCCTCGGCCTCCTGGGAGCTGGATCTGTTCGGGCGGCTGCGGCGCACCAGCGAAGCCGCCAACGCCAGCGCACAGGTCTCGATCGAGGATCAGCGCTCGGTGCGCGTGTCGCTGCTCGAGCAGGTGGCGCAGAGCTACCTTGCGCTGCGCGGCGCGCAGGCGCGCCGCGCCGTGGCGCTGCAGGACGTGCAGACCATCCAGCAGCTGCTGCAGCTCACGCAGCAGCGGCGCGCGGCGGGCCTGACCACCGAGATCGATGTGCGCAATGCGCTCGCACAGCTGTCGCAGACCCGCGCGACGCTGCCGGCACTGGACCTGTCGATCAGCCAGAGCATCCACGCGCTCGGCAATCTGCTCGGCGAGCAGCCCGAGGCGCTGCGCGCCGAGCTGGCGCGCTCGGCGCCGATTCCGCCGGTGCCGCCGCGCATCCCGATCGGACTGCCGGCGCAGCTGGTGCGGCGCCGTCCCGACATCCGCGAGGCCGAGGCCAACCTGCATGCGGCGACCGCACAGATCGGCGTGGCGATCGCGGACCTGTTCCCGCGGCTGACACTCTCGGGAGCTGGCGGCCTGCAGTCCGACACCGCCGCCAACCTGCTCAATTGGAAGAGTCTGTTCGGCAACGTCGGACCGCAGCTGGACATCCCGGTGTTCGACCGCGGCGCCTGGCACACCGTGCCGCTGTACCGCCTGCGTGCCAGGGAAGCGGCGCTGACCTACCAGTCCACCGTGCTCAGCGCACTGCATCAGGTCGAGGATGCCATGGCCGCCTACAACGCCGATCAACAGCAGCGCCAGTGGCTTACCGACACGGTGACGCAGAACGGCATCGCCCTGCAGCTCGCGCGAGACCGCTACGCCAGTGGGCTCACGGACTTCCTCGACGTGCTGGATGCGCTGCGCACCCTGCAGCAGAACCAGATGTCGCTGCTGGCGAGCACCACGGCGGTGAGCACCGATCTGGTGGCACTCTACCGCGCTCTGGGTGGGGGCTGGGGCGCACCCGCGGCGGTGTCGGCCGCGAGGGCAGAGCGCCCGGTGTCCTTCCGATAACGGAAGCTCCCCGGCGGGCGGGCCGTCCCGGAGCGACGGGCCTCGCCACGCCCCGGATTGAGGAGCGAGTGTGCGCCCGGTCCGTTTCCTTGCAGGGGTGCTTCCGATACAATGAACGTTGCGCTACGACCGGTTAGCTCGTTGAGCCAACTAGGTTTTTTCAGGTTCCGTTCAGGTATCTCCATGCCGCAATCCCTGCCCGAGCTCCTCGCCGGTTCACCGCTGTTCGCCGCCAATGCGCAGGACCTGACGGCGCTGTACGAGCGCTATCTGCAGGATCCCTACGGGGTGCCGCCGGATTGGCGCGACTACTTCGCCGCCCTGCCGGCGGCGGCCGCATCTTCCGCGACCGCGACGCCGGCCGCCGCGACTGCCGCCGCCGCGACTGCCGCCGCCGCGACCTCGGCCACCGCGACCTCGGCCACCGCGACCTCGGCCACCACCCCCGCGATCGAGAAGCAGGCGGCCGTCTCGCGCCTCATGCAGATCTATGCGAACCGCGGTCATCTGATCGCCCACATCGATCCGCTGGGGCTGATGCAGCGGCCGCGTCCGCGGCTGCTCGGACCGGAGTTCGGCGGCCTGACCGAGGCGGACCTGGACACGCCGTTCTACACCGCGGCGCGCAACGACTGGATCCCGCGCCAGGCGACGCTGCGCGAGATCCTCGCGCGCCTGGAGCGCATCTATTGCGGCACGATCGGTGCCGAGTTCGCGCAGGTTTCCGACGGCGACGAGCGGCTGTGGCTGCGGGACGAGTTCCAGCTCGGACGCATGCAGCAGAGCTTCTCGGCCGAGGAGCAGCGCGCGCTGCTCGCGGAGCTCACCGCCGCCGAGGGGCTGGAGCGCTACCTGCACACCCGGTACGTCGGTCAGAAGCGCTTCTCGCTCGAGGGGGGCGAGGCGCTGATCGCCAGCCTCAACGACCTCATCCAGCAGGGCGGGCGCGCCGGCATCGAGGAGTTCGTGCTGGGCATGGCGCACCGCGGCCGGCTCAACGTGCTGGTCAACGTGCTGGGCAAGTCCCCGGCGGAGCTGTTCTCCGAGTTCGAGGGCCGCTACGACGTCAATCACCTGCACGGCTCGGGCGACGTCAAATATCACAAGGGCTTCTCGGCGGACGTGCGCACCGCGGCCGGCAACGTGCACGTGGTGCTGGCGTTCAATCCTTCGCACCTGGAGGTCGTCGATCCGGTGGTCGAGGGCTCGGTGCGCGCGCGCCAGGACCGGCGCAGCGATGCACAGGGCGACAAGGTCGTGCCGGTGCTGATGCATGGAGATGCGGCGTTCGCCGGGCAGGGCGTGGTCATGGAGACGCTGCAGCTGTCGCTGGCGCGCGGTTTTCGCGTCGGCGGCACGGTACACATCGTCATCAACAACCAGATCGGCTTCACGATGTC
>Ga0335074_10005744_pt1 | contig 17172 bp, 14 predicted proteins | sample Lox_Sample_23_FD_206715 | JGI IMG/M metagenome (GOLD analysis project Ga0335074, IMG submission 206715) | Soil microbial communities from Loxahatchee National Wildlife Refuge, Florida, United States - Lox_Sample_2.3 | ecosystem: Environmental > Terrestrial > Soil > Wetlands | place: USA... | reverse complement strand
ATTCTGGTGCTTCCGGACGGGTCGGTACTCAATGTGCATATCGTGAAATCGACGGGCGTATCCGAAATCGACAAATTGGCGGTCGAGTGGATCAGAAACAATTGGCGCTTCCTTCCCGCCCTCCAGAAGGGCCAAGCCATCCAGGCTTGGACAACCGTCATGGTCCGCTTCGCGCCGATACATTGACACTCCGGGAATATTGCACAAATTTTCTGATACTGAGTTGCTGCCGGTTTGAGGTTCAAACAAAAATGTTGTCGGGCGTTACTGACATTGCCCCCTTCTTTCATCCAGCGGCCAGTTGAGTCTGGGTCGTTATTTTCTCCAGCTGTCCGGGCATAGCAATGGGCAAAGGCGCGTGGCCCTCCGCAAGCCTTGGCGCCTCGGCCATTGCGGTCCGAAGCTTGCTGCTTAAACGGCTCGCGTCGCCAGCCGGTGCGAGAATGCGGACGAACTTCGTTGTAACCGTGTCGTCCTGCAGTCGATGACGGCGTGACAAAATCGCGGGCGGGTCACAGCTTCCGGGCGGCTTCGAGCACTGCCGCCGCATGGCCCGGCACCTTCACCTTGCGCCAGATTTCCCGGATCTTTCCTTTTTCATCGACAAGGAATGTCGCCCGTTCCATCCCCATGTATTTCCGGCCGTACATGCTTTTCTCGATCCACACGCCATAGGCGTTCGCGGCCTCGAGTTCTGGGTCGGATGCGAGCGTGATTTCGAGCTTGTGTTTTTTCCGGAACTTGTTGTGGGATTCCACACTGTCTTTCGAGATACCGATGATCGTTATGCCGAGCGACTCGAATTTCTTCTTTTCCCCGGAAAAGGAAATTGCTTCTTTCGTGCAGCCGGACGTGTCGTCCCTGGGATAGAAATAGACGACGAAGGGTTTGCCCTTGAGGCTCGCCGTCGAGATTTCGACGCCGCCATCGGTTTGGAGCCTGAAGGCTGGAGCCCGGTCGCCGGGCGAAAGATCGTTTGCCAAAGGCGGCTTGCGGGTATACCCGCTCCCTGTCGATTGCGACACTTCGGGGTCAGGCGATAAGCTGAGTTGTGGACCCTTGCAAGCCGGGACCGCGGGCCGGGCGGATTCCCGAACGGGTTAGGATATTGGACCTCGATCTGCGCGCTCCGGGCGCTTACGGCAAATTGGCTTTGACGATCTTGCGGCGGATCCTATGGGTCGGTGCCGCCGTGGCGGCCGCGTCTGCTTTTTTCTGTCTCGGATTGCTGTTTCGCGTTCTCATCGGGCCGGTCTCTCTTGGCCCCTTCAGCGACGAGCTTCGCACCGCGCTCAATCAGGTCCTGCCCGGATTCGACGTGCGCTTCGACGAGGCCGCGCTCGAATGGGACAGAAGCGAGAGCCGCGTCGATCTGGTAATTTTGGGGACGCGCGTGCTCGACCGGGGGCAGCACATCATCGCCCAGGCGCCCAAGGCGGAAATCGGCCTGGCGGCCGGCCCGTTCCTGCAGGGCAGGATCTCCATCAGGCGCATCGCGCTCATCGGCGTCCAGCTGACGCTGGTTCATACCGCGACGGGCTCGCTGCGGCTCGGACTTCAGGGCGGCGCCGGCGAAAACGACATCCTGCAGCGCATCCGCGACGCCATTTCGAGCAACAAGGGGCATGGCTCGTCTCTGCAAAGCTTCGCCGTGCGCGATGCGCGCCTTGCATTTTATGACGAGGAGACGGGCGCGTTCGTTGTGGCGCCGCGCGCCGATCTGCAGGTCTCCGGACCGCGGGGCGATCCGGAGCTGGCGAGCGGCACGAGCGCAAATCTCGCAGCCGAGATTGAAATTTCGGGAAAGCCCGCGCGCGTTTACGCAAATCTCCGTTTTCCGGAACGCGGCGATCTGTCGAGCGGAGATCTGAGCATAACCGGACTGAGTTTCCCGGCGCTCGCACGCGACGGCAGAAAATTCGGTTTTCTGGCGCCGCTCGCGCTGACGGCCGATGTGACGGGATCCTGGACGCTCGCACACGGCACGCAATTGAGGTTCGCCGATTTTGGGCTGGGAGCAAGCGGTTACATCTACGGGTTTGGGCGGCCGCTCCACGTCAAGTCGCTGCGATTGGTCGGAAGGTACGACGGCCAGACGGGAAAGTTCCTCATCGACGATGCCAATTTTGCCGGCGAAGAAGTGCGGGCGCATCTGGCCGGCAGCGCCGACCTGAAATTCCGTCCGGATGGAAATGTTACATCCGCCTTCGCCGTTGCCCTGGATCATTTGGGAATCGACGTGCCCGGCGCCCTGGAGCGGGGCGTGAAGCTCGGGCGCGCGACGCTCAGCGGCAATTACGATTCGTCCAGCAGAAGTATCGTTCTCGAACAGGCGACGTTGTCGGGAGGCCCCTTATCCGCGACCCTGGCGGGACGTATTGTTTTCAGTCCGAACGAGTCGCCGGAACTCGATTTCGACGGACGGGTCGACCAGATCGCGATGCGCGATCTCCTTCCGTATTGGCCGCTCAAGGTCGCACCCGGCGCGCGCGGCTGGATCGAAACAAATGTGTCTGCCGGACGCCTGGGCCCGGTGCTGCTCCACACGCGGGTACCTGCCGGAGCGTTCGAAAATCCCCTCATTCCCGACAACGCGATCCTGGTGACATTTCCGATCCAGGGCGCCACGATCAATTATATGCACGGCCTGACGCCGCTCACAAACGCGTCCGGTACCGGAACCCTGACGGGAGATAATTTCAAGGCCGATCTGTCCTCGGCCGCCGTCGGTCCGCTGTCCGTCACGAACGGACACGTTACCATCGCCAATTTGCATATGCATGCGGCCCCCGCCATCATCGACGCGCATATCTCCGGCGGCTTGCAGCAGATCTTTGCGATCCTCGACATGAAGCCGTTGCAATATCCGACGCGGTTTCACATCAACACATCGTCGGTGCGCGGGAACGGCTCTTTCGACGCATCGTTCCGCGTGCCGACCATCAGGGACGTAGGTGTCGACGCGATCAGGATTTCCGTGAACGGCGCTGTCGACAATTTCGCGCTCGCGCTCGGTCCGCACACGCGAATTTCGAACGGTGTCATGCAGGTTGCCGTCGACAACGCAAAGCTCCATGCCGCGGGCAGGGTCGATCTGGAAGAAACACCGCTCGATGTCGACTGGCTCGAGACGTTCAAGCCGCAGGGACCGGTGAGCACGGTGATCAATGCGCACGGTGTCCTGGACGATGCCGCGCGCGCGGCGCTTGGCCTGCCATCGGGCTCCTATCTCGCCGGCCCGGTCGGAGCGACCGCACGCCTGCTGGGTTACCGCGCCGATATTCAATCGGCCGACATCGATCTCGATCTCACCCAGGCGGTTCTGTCGGCAGATCTCCTGACATGGCGAAAGCCGGCGGGTACGCCCGCCACCGCGCATGTTACGGCAAAGTTCGGCGACGGCGGATCGTTTCGTACCGCCGATCTGACGCTTCAGGGCGCAAACCTCGCAGCGTCGGCGAGCGTTGATTTCGGTCCGGACGGCGCAATCGAGAGCATCTCTGCGCCATCCGTTCATGCCGGCCCGGACAATGATTTCGGCATCACGATGAAAAAACGCCCCGAAGGCGGCAAGGATGTCTTCATAACAGGGCACTCGCTCGATGCTTCGGGATTATTGAAGCGAAAGTCCGGCGAAGGGACGAAGCGCGGAGCGCCGCAATCCGAAGAACCGCTTCATCTGAATGCAAACCTCGACAGGATTGTCCTTCGCGACGGCACCGTGCTCGCTCCGTTTTCGCTCGACATGACGGGGATCGGGCAGCACCCCAGAACCCTGTCTGCAAAGGCCGGTCTGACCAGGACGGCGTCTCTCACCGTCAACGTGACTTCGTCGGAAACGCAGCGTCGCCTCACGATCACGGCGGGCGATGCCGGGGAGGCGGTCCGCGCGTTGCTGGATTATGCCAGCGTGAAGGGCGGCGAATTGAGCGTCGAGGCGACCATGCCTCCCGTGTCCGCCGATACGCAAAAGAACGGAACGGTGCCGGACTATGCCGGCGAAGTAACAATACGCAACTGCACGGTCCTCAACCAGCCGTTCTTCGCGCGTCTGGCTTCCTCCGGCTCGCCGGGCGGCGTCGTAAACCTGATGCGGGGACAGGGCATCGTATTCGACAGCGTTCATATTCCCTTTCGCATAAGCGGAGACGTCGTCACCATTCACGACGCGCGGGCAACCGGGCCGTCGGTGGGCGTTACGGCCGATGGTTATATCGACCGCGCGACCAATCAGGTCGCGCTGTCGGGCGCCGTGGCGCCGATGTACGGCCTCAACGGTCTGCTCGGAGCGATACCGATACTCGGCAATGTGTTTGTTTCCAAGAAAGGCGAGGGGCTGTTCGGAATCACCTACACATTGCACGGCGATCTCGATCAGCCCCAGATCTCAACCAATCCGCTGTCCGTCCTGGCGCCGGGAATTCTGCGCCGCATCTTCGAAGGCGGCACGCCGACCGACCCCGCGGCCGGCGCTGCCCCGCCAAAGCCGCCAGGGCCGTAATCTCAAAGGCTGAATGATTGTTCAGATCGGCTTGATCAGCACGTGCTTCTTGCGGCCGACGGAGATTTTGAGCACACCTTCGGGCGTCAGATCGGCGAGACTCGCCGATGCCTTGACATCGGCGACGCTTGCGTCATTGAGGCGGATACCGCCCGATAGTATCAGGCGGCGGGCTTCGCCCGAGGACGATGTCAGCCCGGCGAGATGGGCGAGGTTGGCGACCAGCATGCCGTCTCCAAGCCTGGTGCGCGGAATTTCCACTGTGGGCAGGCCGGCCGCGATTTCACCCGACTCGAATGTGCGCCGCGCCGTGGCGGCCGCCTCTTCGGCAGCTTCGCGGCCGTGGCATAGGGCCGTCGCTTCGGTCGCGAGAATTTTCTTCGCGTCGTTGCGCTCGCTTCCTTCAAGCTGTTCGAGCTTCCCGATCTCGTCCAACGGCAGATCGGTGAACAGGCGCAGGAAGCGGCCGATATCGGCGTCTTCGGTGTTCCGCCAATATTGCCAGTACTGATAGGGCGAACACATATCCGCGTTGAGCCAGACCGCGCCTTGCGCGGTTTTTCCCATTTTCGCGCCGCTCGCCGTGGTGATGAGCGACGACGTCAGGCCGAAGACCTGGGCATTATCGATGCGCCGCACCAGATCGATACCGCTGACGATGTTGCCCCACTGATCGGAGCCGCCGCATTGCAATCGGCAGCCATAGCGGCGGTAAAGCTCCAGGAAATCATAGGACTGGAGGATCATGTAGTTGAATTCGAGAAAGGTCAGCGGCTGCTCGCGTTCGAGCCTGAGCCGCACGCTGTCCATGGTGAGCATGCGATTGACCGAGAAATGCCGGCCGACATCGCGCAGGAACGGAATGTATTCGAGGCGGTCCAGCCAATCGGCGTTGTCGGCCATGACGGCACCGGACTCGCCTTTGTCGAACGACAGAAAGCGCTCGAAGGACCGCAGGATGGATTGTTTGTTGGCCTCGATCTGTTCGCTCGCGAGCAGCTGCCGCGTTTCTTCCTTGCCGGACGGATCGCCGACCTTCGTCGTGCCGCCGCCCATGAGCACGATCGGCTTGTGTCCGGCCTGCTGGAGCCGCCGCAATGTCATGATCTGCACAAGGTTGCCGACATGCAGGCTCGGAGCCGTGCAATCGAAGCCGATATAGGCGGTGATGCGCTCCCTGCCGAACAGCGCGTCGAGCACCGCCGCGTCGGTGCAGTCGTTATAGTATCCGCGGTCCGCGAAGGTCCGCAGGAACGGCGATTGGAATTGCGAAGCAGCGCCCGGCATGTTCTCGAAACCCGTCAGCGCCTTTCCCTGGGCGAACTCATCACTTTCGACACATAGGCTTCGACCGACTGCAGAACCTCCGACTCGTGCTTGTCGAAGAAGTGGTTCGCGCCGTCGATTTTTTGATAGGTGATCTTGATGCCCTTCTGCGCCGACAGCCGGTCAACCAGTTTCTGTACATCCAGTTCCGGCACGACCTGATCCTTCGTTCCGTGCACGATGAGCCCGGAGGCGGGGCAGGGCGCGAGGAACGCGAAATCATACATGCTGGCCGGCGGCGCGATCGACACGAAGCCGGTGATCTCCGGCCGCCGCATCAGAAGCTGCATGCCGATCCAGGCGCCGAAGGAAATGCCCGCGACCCATACGAAGGTGGGATTGGCGTAAAGCGTATTCATCCAGTCGAGCACGGCCGCCGCGTCCGAAAGTTCGCCGGCGCCGTTGTCGAAGGTTCCCTGGCTGCGGCCCACACCACGGAAATTGAACCGGACGGAGGTGCAGCCCAGTCGCAGAAACATATGATAAAGGTCATAGACCAGCGGGTTGTTCATTGTTCCGCCGAACTGCGGGTGCGGGTGGAGCACAAGGGCCATGGGCGCGCCCGGCGTCTTCTGGCGCTGATAACGGACCTCGATGCGACCGGCCGGGCCGGGAAGAATTATCTCGGGCATCTTACGATTCCGGATTACCGCCGAGCGGCGGCGTGCCAAGACCCATTATTCCAATCAACTTTTTGGTCCTCCAATCGGAGCCGCCCGCGAGGCAAAACGTCGTAGTCGAGGTGGAATTGTTGACCGAATTGGTCGGAGAACCTATATACGTCACGACAAGCCCGCCGCATCCGGCTTTCAGGGGCGCCGTTTCTACACCGAAGCCGCCCCCCAAGAGCAAGGAAATTGCAATCGGGCCGAGGACTCCGACCGTGAAACTGAGCACCAAAGGCCGCTACGCGGTTATGGCGATGGCCGAATTGGCCAGCCGGCGAGAGAGTGACGAGCCTGTGTCGTTGAGCGACATCGCGGCGAGTCAGAACATCTCGCTTTCCTATCTCGAGCAGTTGTTCGCAAAATTGAGAAAGGGAGGCCTTGTGGTCGGCGTGCGGGGACCAGGCGGAGGTTATCGCTTGAGCCGGCCCGCGGTCGAATTGCGGGTTGGGGATATTATCCTGGCTGTCGACGAGCCGATCGCGGCGACGCGCTGCAAACCGGGCAGTTCCATTGGCTGCACGGGAACGGCGGCACGTTGCATCACCCACGACCTTTGGGAGGAGTTGGGCCGACAGATCCACGTCTTTTTGTCTTCGGTGACATTGGCGGACGTCGTCGAGCGGCGCGTGCTTGGTTGCGCGCATCTGAGAAGCCCGTCCAAGCCGGAGGCGCGGGTCGCCGCCTGAACGCCAGATGCATTACCTCGACCACAACGCCACATCCTCTCTGCGGCCCGAGGCGCGTCGGGCGATGGAACACGCACTGAACATTTCGGGCAATCCGTCGTCCGTTCATAGTCGGGGCAGGGCGGCCCGCAGCATCGTTGAAGAGGCGCGCGAAGAGATCGCCGGTCTCATGCGGGCCCGGCCGGGGAATGTGGTTTTCACGGGCAGCGGTACCGAGGCCAATTTTCTCGCGCTCCAGGGTGCCGTCCTTGGAGCCGCCGATATGGGCGCGCCCATCGGGCGGTTGTGCGTCTCAGCCATCGAACACGATTCGATCCGGAATGCCGCGAAAGATATCGGCGAGCGGCACCCGGAAATCCGCTTCGCCCTTATTCCGGTTTCGCGCGGCGGCGTGGTGGATATTGATGCGTTGCGGTCGCTTCCGGGAAAGGGTGAAGGCTCGCTGGTTGCCGTTATGGCTGCAAACAATGAAACAGGTGTCGTTCAACCGGTTGCCGAAATTGTTGAACGGGTCCACGCCACCGGTGGGCGATGCGTCGTGGATGCGGTGCAGGCTTGCGGGAAGATCGCGACGGGCTTTGTTGCGTCAGGCGCCGATTATATGACGATTTCGGCCCATAAGATCGGAGGGCCTCACGGCGTCGGGGCGCTTATCGTGCGAGACGATGCGCCTTTTGCGGCTATCATTCGTGGCGGCGGACAGGAAAGCAATCGCCGCGCCGGAACAGAGAACGTGGCCGGTATTGCCGGTTTTGGAGCGGCGGCGAAATCGTGCGCCGCAGACGACATCGATCGGCAAACAGAATTGCGCGATCGTTTCGAAGAGGGATTGCGGCAGCGTTTTGCCGATGTTGTCATTTTCGGCGCGGATGCACCGCGGCTGGCGAATACGTCCTGTTTCGCGCTGCCGGGAATCGCGGCGGAAACGGCGCTGATCGCGCTCGATCTGGATGGTGTGATGGTGAGTTCGGGCGCGGCCTGTTCGTCGGGAAAGGTCCGTCCGTCGCATGTGTTGGAGGCAATGGGCGTTTCTTCGGATCTGGCACGTTCGGCTTTGCGCGTGAGTTTGGGGTGGAACTCGGTCGAAGCCGATATCGACGCGGCGCTTGCATCGCTAGAAAAACTGGCCGCGCGCATTGTCGCGCGCCGGGCGGCGTGAGGTAAGTCATGGCCGCGATACAGGAAACACGCGAGCGCGTCGCCAGTCTCGGCGAAAAGTACAAATACGGGTTCGTCACCGATATCGAGATGGAGCGCGCGCCGCGCGGGCTCAACGAGGATGTGGTCCGGCTGATTTCGTCGAAAAAGGGCGAGCCGGAATGGATGCTCGAATGGCGGCTTGCCGCCTATCGGCGCTGGCGCGAGATGAAGGAGCCCGGCTGGGCGCGCGTGCATTATCCGAAGATCGATTACGAGCAGGCTTATTACTACGCGGCGCCGAAAAATGCCGAAAAGCTCAAGAGCCTCGAGGAAGTCGATCCGAAGCTGCTTGAAACATACGAGAAGCTCGGCATTCCGCTGCACGAGCAGAAGCTTCTTGCCGGCGTGGCCGTCGATGCGGTGTTCGATTCCGTGTCGGTCGCGACGACGTTCAAGGCGAAACTCGCGGAAGCCGGCGTCATCTTCTGCCCGATCTCGGAAGCGATCCGCGATCATGGCGATCTGGTGCGCAAATATCTGGGTTCCGTCGTTCCGGTCAGCGACAATTTCTTTGCCACGCTCAATTCGGCGGTGTTCTCGGACGGCTCGTTCGTCTATGTGCCGAAAGGCGTGCGCTGCCCGATGGAGCTGTCGACCTATTTCCGCATCAACGCCTCGGAAACCGGACAGTTCGAACGCACGCTGATCATCGCCGACGAAGGCGCTTACGTCAGCTATCTGGAAGGCTGCACGGCGCCGAAGCGCGACGAGAACCAGCTGCATGCCGCAGTCGTCGAACTGGTCGCGCTCGATCACGCCGAGATCAAATATTCGACGGTACAGAACTGGTATCCCGGCGACGAAGAGGGCAAAGGCGGCATCTACAATTTCGTCACCAAGCGCGGCGATTGCCGCGGCCGCGGAGCCAGGATTTCCTGGACGCAGGTCGAGACCGGGTCGGCGATCACCTGGAAATATCCAAGCTGCATCCTGCGCGGCGACGACACGGTCGGCGAGTTCTATTCCATAGCCATCGCCAATCACTTCCAGCAGGCCGACACCGGCACCAAAATGATCCATCTCGGCCGCAACACCCGCTCGCGGATCGTTTCCAAGGGCATCAGCGCGGGCCGCGCGCAAAATACCTATCGCGGTCTCGTCAGCGTGCATCCGCGCGCCGCCAACGCGCGCAATCACACGCAATGCGACTCGCTTCTGATCGGCAAGGAATGCGGCGCGCACACTGTTCCGTATATCGAAGCCCGCAATCCGACGGCGCGCGTCGAACACGAAGCAACGACGTCGAAGATCGCCGACGATCAATTGTTTTACTGCCTGTCGCGCGGGATCGGCCAGGAAGAAGCCGTGGCGCTGATCGTCAACGGCTTCTGCCGCGAAGTGCTGCAGCAACTGCCGATGGAATTCGCGGTCGAGGCGCAGAAACTGGTGGGAATTTCGCTCGAAGGGAGCGTCGGATGAGCCGCGAAGTTGCGTTTCGCTCTCAACGCTCGCGCACCGGGGATGACAAAAGTTGTTTGTTCCAGATTTATCGGATCCGAGCCAATGCTTGAAATCGAAAACCTTCACGTCTCCGCGCAAGGCAAGGAAATCCTGAAGGGTCTGAACCTCGTCATTCGCAAAGGCGAAGTGCATGCCATCATGGGACCGAACGGCTCGGGCAAATCGACCCTCTCGTACACGCTGGCCGGGCGCGAAGGTTATGAAATCACGGCAGGAAGGATCCTTTATCGCGGCGAGGATTTGACTTCGCTGGCACCGGAGGAACGCGCCGCCAAAGGCATGTTTCTTGCGCTCCAGTATCCTGTGGAGATACCGGGCGTCACGACCATGAATTTCCTCAAGGCGGCGCTCAACGCCCAGCGGCGCGCGCGCGGCGAGACGGAGTTCGATGCGCTGTCTGTTTTGCGGCTGGTTCGCGAGACCGCCGGCGCCTTGAACATTCCCGAAGAGATGTTGCGCCGCGCGCTGAATGTCGGTTTCTCGGGCGGCGAGAAGAAGCGGCTGGAAATCCTGCAGATGGCGCTGTTCAAACCGTCGCTCGCCATTCTCGACGAAACTGATTCCGGCCTTGACATCGATGCGCTCAAGCTTGTCGCCGATGGTGTCAACCGGTTGCGCGCGCCGGACCGCGCCATGCTGGTGATCACGCATTACCAGCGGCTGCTGAACTACATAGTCCCCGATCGTGTGCATGTGATGGCGCAGGGCTGCATTGTTGCGGAAGGCGGACGCGAGCTCGCGCAGGAACTCGAAGCCAGGGGTTATGCCGGTTTTGTGAAGGACGCCGCATGAGCAGCCGTCCGGCGGAGAATCTGTTGCCGAAGAGCTTTAACCCGGAGCCGGGCGTTGCTGCGCGCAGCGGGTGGCTGGAAGAGCGCCGTGCACGCGCGTTGCAGGCGTTCCGGGCCCGCGGCATTCCGCACCGCCGCATGGAAGAATGGAAATATTCCGACCTCCGCAATGCGCTCGACGCTGAACCCGGCGACAGCGGTGAAGTCATTTCTTCCGGACTGCACGATCCCTTTGCCGCGATTGCCGGACCGCGCCTTGTCATCCGCGACGGCAATCCGGATGAGCGTCCGGCAGGGCTACCCGAAAACATTGAAATACTTGACCTGGCAGAGATCGATGAGAATGCGCCGCTCTGGGTAAGCCGCTGTCTTGGCAGCGCATTGAAGAGCGGCATGGGCGAAGCATCGCTTGCGTTGATGCAGGGCGGAGTTGCAATCCGCGTCGCCCGCGGCACCAGCGCCGTGCTTCATCTGCGATTTGTTCAAAGCGTTGAATCCGTGCATGCCCGCGTTCTGATCGAAGTGGACGAGGGCGCCTCGCTGTTGCTTTTTGAATCGCTTGGCGGAATGCGCGGCGTCACCAACCTTGGCGTCGAGATTTTGCTGCGCCCGAACGCGCAAGTGAGACATGTGCGTCTTGCCGATTCCGCGCCGGGTGCGGTGATTGTCGAAGAGGTCGGAGTCGCGGTCGCGCGCGACGCGCGCTATCAGGCGCATCTTCCGCAGGCGGGCGCCCGGCTTTCGCGCGTGGAATTGGCGGTCAAACTTGAGGGCGAAGGTGCGGAAGCGGCGCTGGACGGTGCGGGCGTTCTTGCCGGCCGCCTGCATGCCGACGTGACCACCCATATCGAACACGCCGCCGGGCGCACCGCGAGCAAACAATTGTTCAAATACATCGTCGGCGGACATTCGCGCGCGGTTTATCAGGGCAGGATCAGCGTGCATAAGGGCGCCGACGGGTCCGACAGCCGGCAAACCGCGAAGGCCATCCTGGCGGGCGAGCGCGCCGAAGCGGACCTGAAGCCGGAACTCGAAATTCTCGCCGATGATGTGAAATGCGCCCATGGCGCCGCGGTCGGCGATCTCGATGCCGATTCGCTGTTCTATCTGCGGGCGCGGGGAATTCCGGAAGCCGAGGCACGGGAGTTGCTGGTGCGCGCCTTTCTCGAAGAAACAGTCGCTGGGATTACCGACGAAAATATCCGCTCAACCGTTTGGCATTTCATCGAAAATCGCCTTCCTGAAGCTTTGGATGAAGCGGCATGAACCTCCAGGTCAGAAAGCCGCTGACGTTTGACGTATCGGCCGCGCGGGCCGAGTTCGAGATCCTGTCGCGCGAAGTCTATGGCAAGCCGTTGGTATATCTCGACAATGCGGCTTCGGCACAAAAGCCGGCAGGTGTGCTCGCCGCCATGACTGCATTCGCGGAAAGCGAATACGCCAACGTTCATCGCGGTGTTCATTACTTATCGGCGAAGGCGACACGTCGCTATGAGGATGCCCGCGAAACCGTTCGCGGCTTTCTGAACGCGGCGCACGCCGACGAGATCGTCTTCACCAAAGGCGGCACGGAAGCCATCAACCTCGTTGCTTCTTCCTATCTCGCACCGCGGATTCGGCCGGGCGACGAGATCGTGCTCACCACGATGGAGCATCACTCCAACATCGTGCCCTGGCATTTCCTGCGCGAGCGCCAGGGCGCTGTCTTGCGCTGGGTGGATGTGGACGATGACGGCGCGCTTTCGGCCGAAGCGGTCGATGCTGCAATTGGACCCAGGACGAAACTGGTTGCCGTCACGCATATGTCGAATGTGCTGGGCACGGTTCCTCGGCTCGAAGAAGTCGTGCGACGGGCGCACGCGAAAGACGTTCCCGTACTGGTGGATGGCTGCCAGGGCGCGGTGCATGAACGCGTCGACGTGCAGGAACTCGATGTCGATTTTTACGTGCTCACGGGCCACAAGCTTTACGGGCCGACGGGGATCGGCGCGCTCTATGGCAAACGCGCGCATCTTGAATCCATGCGGCCGTTCAATGGCGGCGGCGAGATGATCGCCGAGGTGTCGCGCGATAAAATTACTTACGCCGCGCCGCCGGCGCGGTTCGAGGCGGGCACGCCGCCGATCATCGAGGCCGTTGGTCTCGCGAATGCGCTCGACTGGTTGTCATCCCTCGATCGCGAGGCCATCGCGGATCACGAACACGCGCTTCTCGAACATGCGACGGCCGAAATCGAAAAACTGAACCGGGTGCGGATCATCGGCACGGTGCCGGGGAAAGGCTCCATCCTGTCTTTCGAGACCGAGGGGATGCATGCCCACGACGTCGCCACCATATTGGACAGGGAAGGCATAGCGGTGCGCGCCGGGCATCACTGCGCGCAGCCGCTGATGGAACGGTTCGGCGTGACTTCGACGACGCGTGCCTCTTTCGCGTTGTACAACACCCATGCCGAGGTCGCGGCGCTGGTCGCGGCGCTGCACAAGGCGCGGAATATATTAGGTTGACCAAAGATGGATGATTCACTCCGCGAACTGTATCAGGAAGTGATCCTCGATCACAGCCGTCATCCGCGTCATTTCGGTGCGATGGCTGATGCAACACATCGCGGCGAGGGCTACAACCCGCTTTGCGGAGACCGCGTGACGGTCTATCTGCATCTGGACGATACAGACCGCATAGAAGACATTTCGTTTGAAGGCAGGGGTTGCGCGATCTCGCAGGCGTCCGCGTCATTGATGACGGATTTGATCAGGGGTCGCACGGTTGCCGAAGCCGAAGAACTAATGGGCGGCTTTCTCCATCTTGTGAAGGGTGAAGGCGCGAACGGTCTCGCCGGCGAGGATCGCGAGAAACTTGAAGTGATGTCGGGCGTGTCGGCGTTTCCGATGCGGGTGAAATGCGCGACGCTGGCCTGGCATACGATGAAATCGGCTTTGGAGGGCGGTCGGTCCGCAAAGACCGAATGAACGCCCAGCCGCTCAATCTCGAAGTCGAAGCCGCGGCACTGCCGCCGGACGAGCTTGAGGCCTTCACGGCCAAGCTGGTGGCGGCATTGAAGTCGGTCTACGATCCGGAGATCCCGGTGGACATTTATGAACTCGGCCTTATCTACAAAGTGGATGTCGCCGACAACAAGAACGTGTCCGTCGACATGACCCTGACCGCGCCGGGCTGTCCGGTGGCGGGCGAGATGCCGGAGATGGTGAAATCGGCGCTCGAAGGCGTCGAAGGGATCGGGGCGGTGACCGTCAATATGGTGTTCGATCCGCCATGGACGCCGGAGAAAATGAGCGAAGAAGCCAAACTCGAACTGAACATGTACTGACATGGAAGGTACAACATCCATCCGCCCGCGCCGTGAAAGACCGAAGCCCATTCGCCTGAGCGAGGCGGCCGCGCAGCGCCTGCGCGAGATCATGGAGAACGCGCAAGGCCGTTACGCGGGTGTGCGCGTCGGCGTCACCAATGGCGGCTGCGCCGGTATGAGCTACACCATGGACTACGCCGAAGCGGCGGGGCCGCTCGACGAAGTGGTGGAAGACCGGGGCGTCCGCATCTTCATCGAGCCCAAGGCGATCCTCTTCCTGCTCGGCACCGAAATGGATTTCGTCCGCGACAAGCTCGCCGCCCGCTTCGTGTTCAACAATCCCAACCAGACGGCCGCCTGCGGCTGCGGCGAGTCGGTCTCGATCATGCCGGCCGAAGAGTAAATATCCATTTTTCCTCCCCGCGCGAGCACGGGGAAGGAAAGGCGAGCTGGCTAATTATATCACCACAGATGCACGCGCTTGTCCGGCGGCAGGTAGTATTTCTGGTCGGGCGTCACGTCGAATGCCTTGTACCAGGCGTCCGTGTTGCGGGTCGCGCTGATGGGGCGGAATTCGGCCGGCGCATGTTCGTTGGAAAGCACCTGCGCACGCAATGCGCCGTCGCGGTATTTCGAGCGCCAGATCTGTCCCATCGACAGGAAGAAACGCTGGTCGCCGGTGAAACCGTCGATTACCGGGGCTTCGTTGCCGCCGAGCGAGATGTGATACGCCTTGTAGGCAATTGTTAATCCGGCAAGATCGGCGATGTTCTCGCCGAGCGTGAAGGCGCCGTTCACATGCAGGCCCGGCAACGGCTCATAGCTGTTGAACTGATCGATAAGCATTTTCGTGCGCGCTTCGAAGTTCTTGCGGTCCTCCGGCGTCCACCAGTCATTGAGTTCGCCCGCCCCGTCATATTTCGAACCCTGATCGTCGAAGCCGTGGCTGATCTCGTGGCCGATCACCGCGCCGATACCGCCATAGTTCACCGCGTCGTCCGCATTGGGATCGAAGAAGGGCGGCTGCAGGATGGCGGCCGGGAAGAAGATCGCATTGAACACCGGCGTATAATAGGCGTTCACGGTCGGCGGCGACATGTCCCATTCGGAGCGGTCGACCTGGCCGTCGATGCGCTTCAGTTCGCGGTCCCATTCGAACACGGCACCGTTCTCCACGTCTTCGACAAGCGCATCGCGCGAGACCTGGTAGGCCGAGTAATCGCGCCATTTCTCGGGATAGCCGATATGCGGCGTGAACTGGTGCAGCTTGTCGAGCGCCTTCTGCCGGGTCGCCTCGGTCATCCAGGAAAGCGTGCGGATATCCGCGTCATAGGCCTTGAGCAGGTTGGCCACGAGCTGTTCGGCCTTCGCCTTTGCTGCGGGCGGGAAGTATTTCGCGACGTAGAGCCTGCCGAGTGCCTCGCCGAGATTGGCGTCGATCAGATGCGTGGCGCGCGTGGCGCGGTCGAGCTGCTTCGGGTTGCCCTGGATTACCGTGCCGTAGAAGGAGAAATCCTCATCGTCATATTTCTTCGGCAGATACGCCGATACCTGATGCAGATAATGCACCGTCAGGTAATCGCGCCAGACGGCAACGGGCGTTTCCGCGAAGATCGCCGCGAGCTTCGGAAACGCCGATTTCTCGGCCACGATGATCTTCCGCTCGCCGTTGGTTGACTGCAGCGGCACGCCGGCTGCATCGAGATAGGCTTTCCAGGGGAATTGTGGCGCGAGCTGTTCGAGCTGCGACACCGACATGGGATTGTAGGTCTTGTCGACGTCGCGGCGATCGGCATTGGGCCATTGCGCCTGTGCGATCTTCTCTTCCACCGCATAGACCTGTGCCGCCCGGTTCTCCGCATCGGGAGTGCCGGCCATTCCGAGCATCGTCGCGAGATACTTCTTGTAGGCCTCGCGTGTCTTCACGATGGCGGGATCGTTGCTCATGTAATAGTCGCGGTTCGGCATGCCGATGCCGGACTGGGCGAGGAAGATCGCATAGGCATGCGGGTTCTTCGGATCGACATCGATGTTCATGTCGAAGGGCGCGAGCGTCATCAGCTTCACGTTGCCCATGGCGCGTGCGACGTCTTCGGGTGTCTGAAGGCCGGCGAAAGTCGCAAGGTCGCCCTGGACGGGGGCGAGACCGCGATCCTCTATCTGCTTCTGATCCATGAACGCGTCGTAGAAGTCGCGCAGCTTCTTCTCTTCGCCGGTCAGGTGCGCATAGGGCTGGTGGTCGAGATTTTCGAGGATCGCCTTCATCCGCTTTTCGCTGAGAATGCGCAGATCCTGGAATGCGCCTGTCGACGAACGGTCGGGAGGAATCACTGCGGTCTTCAGCCAGTTGCCGTTGACGTAGTCGAAGAAATTGTCGCCCGGCCGCACGCTCTTATCCATCGCCGAGAGATCGACGCCCCAGGTGCCATATTGGGCGTGGCTCTTGCCGTGTTGCGCGGCAATGGCGATCGAGCCGGCGGCACACAGCGCAACCGTGAGCGCGGCAAGGCTTCGTTTCATTTATGAACTCCCGGTAATGTGATTCGACACCGGTCCCAAATGGTTATGGGACATAGTTCCAGTATTGGTTGCGGGCAGCTCTTTCAAGTCACACGAACGCGACCCCGAACCCCTCCCGCTGCGACACGAGTCCTGTCGCCGTCCACCGCACCATGATCCGCCCGTATCATTTCCCGGCGATTTCCCTCAGCAATGGAGTTGAGCTTCGATTCCGCGGCAATTCTGCGGGGTCGGCGGCAGAACAAACATCTTTTTTCCATTTCCCTGCGTTTTTCCCTGCAGCAGGGAAAACAACCGCGATCGCTTTCGCGGGCCTGCCTCTATCTTTCCACTAGTCTTCCGCCGACGCGCATCATCCCCGCGTGCGGGTCCGGCGTCCGGGGTGGCGAAATAGTCCCTGAGAATGGCGCAGCCGCGGTTTCGGGGACCGCGTTTCTGTCTTCCCGTTCGAGTTCGAGCCGCGCGCGCCGCTCGGTTTCAAAGGCGCGCCGGAAGCGTTCGCCGTGTTCTTCGCGCAAAGCCCTGGCGCGTGTTTCGCTCGCTTCTTTTTCTTCGGACGTCTTCTCGTCTTCACGCGCCGCGGTTTCCCACGCGCCGGCTTCGCTCCAGTCCCATTTGGGCTCCGGCGGCGCTTGCGGTGCAGAATTTCCCTGAGAATTGCCATCCAGCGCGGCAATCTGTTCCGCCGCGATGCGCCTTCGTTCGCCTT
>Ga0335074_10005743_pt1 | contig 17172 bp, 13 predicted proteins | sample Lox_Sample_23_FD_206715 | JGI IMG/M metagenome (GOLD analysis project Ga0335074, IMG submission 206715) | Soil microbial communities from Loxahatchee National Wildlife Refuge, Florida, United States - Lox_Sample_2.3 | ecosystem: Environmental > Terrestrial > Soil > Wetlands | place: USA... | reverse complement strand
CCATCTCTTGAACGGCTGGGCCCGCCTGTACCGGATGACTCTCCGGAGAAGAGGGAATTGAGAGCGACCCTCTTCGGTGCCATCGGCAATATTGGCAAGGATCCGAAGGTAATCGCGCAAGCGAAGGAGCTGGCGATGAAATATATCGCGGATCAGGGCTCAGTCGATGCGACGCTTGCACAAACCGCGATGGCGATCGCCGCTATCAACGGAGACGCGGCCTTTTATGATCAGCTGCAAAAGGTAGCTGAGACGTCTCCGAACCCGGAGATCCAGGAAGGCAGTCTACGACTTCTTGCGGAGTTCAAGGACGCGTCGCTCGAGAAGCGATCGCTCGACTACACCGTTTCCGGCAAGGTGAGAAATCAGGATTCGGTGATCGAGCTGCTCATCATGCTGCAGGGCACGGACACGCGTGACCTGGCGTGGCAGTACATTCAGCAGAATTGGCCCAAGGTGCAGGCGCAGCTCACGACATCAATGGGCGGATACCTGGTGAGCGGAACGGGAGCCTTCTGCAGTGCGGAGAAGCGCGATGAAGTGGTGAACTTCTTTGCCACACACAAAGTTCCGGCTTCGGAGCGGGCGCTGGCCCGGGCCAGGGACCAGATTAGCGACTGCATTGAGTTACGCTCACAGCAGGAGCCAAATCTGAAGGCGTGGATTGCCAGCAAGAAGTAGGCTTTATTAGCGAAAGTGGAACGACGGGCGGGGATGGCACTCCTGCCCGTTTTTCTTTGCTTCGGGACGGAATCGCGCGGCCCGATAGGATAAGAGCGTGAGGACATTCAAAGATAGGCTGGCGGCGATTGAGGAGCGCATCGGCGAGGCGTGCAGACGCGTCGGGCGCGCAAGAGACGACGTCAAGCTGATGGCGGTCTCGAAGGCGCATCCACCGGCGGCGATTGTGGAGGCAGCGGAAGCGGGGATAAGGCTCTTTGGCGAGAACCGGGTGCAGGAGTTCGAGCGTAAACGGATGGAGTTGGGTGAGCTGGGAGCGGATATCGACGTTCATCTGATCGGACACCTGCAGTCGAACAAATCGGCGAAGGCTGCGGAGTTGTTTTCGGAGATAGATACGCTGGATTCATTGCGTCTGACTGAGCGCCTGAACGATGCGGCAGGAAAGCTGGGACACCGGCTGCCGGTGCTGGTCGAAATCAAGCTGAGCGACGAGACGGCGAAGACAGGGCTTGATCCCAGCGGGCATGAGATAGATGACTTGTTGGCGCGTATGCCCAGCCTGCCCAACCTGAACGTGCGTGGATTGATGACGGTGCCTGCGTTCGACGGGAACCCGGAAACGGCACGGCAATGTTTTCGACAGCTGCGCAAACTGCGCGACGAATTTGCCCGACGGCATCCGCGTCTGGACCTTGGAGAATTGTCGATGGGCATGTCGGGGGATTTTGAAATCGCCATCGAAGAAGGGTCAACGCTGGTGCGCATTGGGACAGCCCTGTTTGGCGCTCGGTCGGTGGCGCGTTGAGAAGCGGCAGCGCGATCCATGAGACACGCGACGGTGTGTCATTCGGGGTACGGGTGAATGCACGGGCCAGCCGAACGCAATTCCTGGGAGTGATGGGAGAGGCGGCGGAGGCAACATTGAAGATTGCCCTGGCTGCGCCGCCAGTAGAAGGGCGTGCGAACGAGGCGCTGATTGCGTATCTGGCCGATGTGCTCGATGTACCGCGGTCTGCCGTCGAAGTAATCGCCGGCGAGCATTCTCGAAATAAGGTTGTGCGGGTGGGCGGTCGCAATGCGGCGCAGGTCGAGAACGCATTCAAGCCTGACAAGAAGACCTGACTCCCGTAGACTAGAGCGTTTAGTAAATAATGTGCCTTCATGAAGATTGTGCAAGGCCGCCGCTCCCCGCTGGTCGCGTCGGCTTGAGGACTGCGGCTTCGGATACACCATTTCCTAAAACGCTGTAACCGCTGGATCCTACTCGAAATTTTCACAGGGAAAAGAATGTCACCACTGTACGCCGTAGTTCTGGGCGCAATTGTCATCACGCTGATGAGCGTCTCTCTGGCGCGGCTGCGCAAGGTGAAGACGAAAGCCGATTACCTGGTTGCCGGGCGTTCGCTGTCGGCGTTTGTGCTGGTTTTCACGCTGCTCTCGTCGTGGATCGGGTCGGGTTCATTGCTCGGGGGCGCGGAGAACGCGTACAAGCATGGATTCGTCGCACTGTGGCAGGGCGGAGGCGGATGGGCAGGTCTGCTGCTGATCTACTTCATTGCGCCGCGGGCAAGACGGTTTGCGCAGTTCACGATTCCTGATCTGCTGGAGGCGCGTTACAACCAGACGGCACGGGTGCTGGGTGTTATTGCGGTTCTGTTTGCGTACACGGCGATCACGAGCTATCAACTGATCGGCGGCGGGGATATTCTTCACCTAATTTTTCCGACCCTGATCACGGCGACGTTGGGCAAATACATCATCGCCGCATTCGTGATTGTGTTCACGGCGATTGCGGGCATGTCGTCGGTGGCGTATATGGATGTCTTTATCGGCCTGCTGGCGACCTTCACCATGCTGATCGCGCTACCTGTGCTGACGCACTCGGTAGGTGGATGGGGCGCCGTGCATCATATGCTGCCGGCAACGCATTTTCAGGCGCTTGGAGACCTGTCGCTCATACAGGCGTTGGAGTTAAGCGTTCCGACCTGCCTGCTGATGCTCGGCAATCAGTCGATGTATCAGAAGTTTTTCTCAGCGAAGTCGGAGAAAGACGCACGGGTGGCCGTTGTGGGCTGGATCATTGGCACGGTGATTCTGGAGACGGTGATCGTTGTGTTGGCGATCGTGGGGTCGGCGCGATTTCCTTCGGGAGAGGTTTCGCAACACCCGCGTGAGATTCTTGCGTATTCCGCCCTGCATGGCCTGCCGGCATGGCTGGGAGCATTGCTGATGGGCGCGATCTTCGCCAAAATAATCTCGACGGCGAACAACTACCTCTTTTCACCCGCGACGAATCTTGTGAACGATGTGTTTGTCCGGTATATTGCTCCGGACGCGTCTAACAAACGGATACTCATCGTGTCGCGATTGATGGTGGCGCTTCTGGGCATCTGGGCGCTGTACCAGGCACTGGGTACTGAATCGGTTCTAAAGAAAACGCTCTACGCTTACACGATTTATTCGGCGGCGCTGACGCCTGTCATTCTGGCGGCGTTCTACTCAAGGCGTGCGACTGCCGCGGGAGCGGTAAGCGCAATTGCTGCGGGAACCTTCGTGACGGTTTTCTGGGATTCAGCTTTCATCCATCAGCATCTGCCTACGATGATTGCGCAGCGAGATGCGATTTTCCCGGCGCTGCTTGCCGCCGTTCTATGCCTAGTCATCGTCAGCGCGCTAACAAAGCCACCGAGCCCCGAGGTGATCGCGCAGTTTCACGAGCTTTCGTGAAATCTACATTACTTTCCGTTCAGCGGTTTTCGGGCGAAGTAATAGAGAGAGAAGGCCAGCAGGCCAAACATCACAACCGAGAGCGGCTGGTGATAGAGAAGTTCATAGGGAGCCGAGCCGGCCGCGAACCATACCCGCGTTTCGTGGCCGGTTGCGGCCTCGTAGAGCTTGCGGCCTACGCCGAGCAGTCCCATGATTCCACCGGCGGCGATGAGTCCACTGGCAAAGAGAGAGCCGGGAGAGACCTCGCTTTCAGTCTCAGAGGCGCTGCCTCCCGCCCGGGCTACCGCACGGTCCACCATCCAACGAACGACGCCTCCGCAGAAGATGGCGAGTGTTGTTCCGATCGAGAGGTAAGAGCCGACGGCGAAGGAGAGCGATCGAACGCCGAGCAACTCGACGGCGATCACGAGGAAGACGCCGAGGAAGACCAAGCCCCACGGTAGCCTGCGCGAGAGGATGCCATTGATGACGGTCGCCATCAGCCGTCCTTGCGGCGCCGCGGCCTTTTCGCTGCCGATGCCCTGTGCCCACTGAATTTCGATCTTTCCAGTTTCAGGATCGAAGAGATATTTTCCGTCCGCTAGTGTCTTCGAGCCGAGAGCATTCAGCAGGACGTATTTGCTTCCGTCGACGAAGCTGGTGGTTTTATCGGGTTTCGTGAGCAGGAAGCGTGCGCGGCTGAAGTGCTGTTGCTGTACCTGAACGCCGTCAATGGGCGCGTTGAGATTGAACGGGATGGGCGCCTTCATCGGGGTGAACTCTTCCAGCCCCTTGTTCATGGCGTTGAGAGTAATACCGATTGAGAAGACAGACACCATGACACCGACCATGACCGCGAGCTGTTGTTTCCAGGGAGTTGCGCCGATCAGGAAGCCGGTCTTGAGATCCTGCGACGTGTCTCCGGCATTGGCGGCAGCGATGCAGACGACTCCACCGATCGTGATTGCGAGGGCTCCAAACGCAGGAGCGGTCCAGCCTTTCACGAGAAAGATCGCGGCTGTAGCCATAAGGGTGGCGATGGTCATGCCGGAGATGGGGTTTGCAGAACTGCCGATGAGGCCGACGATGCGCGATGAGACGGTGACGAAGAGGAATCCGAAGATTACGACCAGCAGCGACGCCGCAAGGTTGGCGAGCCAGCCGACCTGAGCGCCGGGTACGGGCTTGAAGGTGAGGAATAGGAACATCAGCAGGACGAGCAGGACGCTACCCCCGACGACGACGCTCATGGGCAGATCGCGTTCGGTGCGGCGGGCCGACGACATGGCGGCATTCTTGCCGAGGGTCTTCACGCCTGCGGTCAGGGCTCCGACGATGGTGGGGAGTGTCTTCAGGAGGGTGATAAGTCCCGATGCAGCGACGGCGCCAGCGCCCATAGGCCGCACATAGGTTCGCCAAAGATCGCTGGGAGACATCTGGGAGATGGGCACGGTGCCGGGATAGATCGCAGTCGGCAGATGCGCTCCGAAAAAGTGGATGGCGGGCATGAGGACGAACCAGCTGAAGACACCGCCGGCGAAGAGAACCCCCGCGACGCGCGGACCGATTATATAACCGACACCGAGGTATTCCGGCGTAGCCTCAGCGCGCAATGCCGCACCCGGCAGCCACTTCGGTTCGTAGTTGGGAGTAGCAGGCCAGGCGCCGAGAAGGTTCTCGTTCTGGAAGAGAGTGTAGACAGCACCGATACCGAGTCCAAAGAAGACGCGGCTGGCGAAGGAGCCTCCGCGTTCGCCGGCGATGAGGACATCGGCGCAGGCCGTACCCTCGGGGTAGGAGAGGTTGCCGTGCTCTTCAACGATGAGCTGGCGGCGGAGCGGAATCATGAACAACACACCCAGCCAGCCGCCGAGCAGAGCCAGGATGAAGATGCGGGCGTATTCGAGATCGAAGCCGAGGAAGATGAGCGCGGGGAGGGTGAAGATGACGCCGGCGGCTATAGACTGGCCGGCATTGCCGGTAGTTTGAACGATATTGTTCTCGAGGATCGAGGCCCGGCCCAGGGCGCGCAGCACACTGATGGATAGAACGGAGATGGGGATCGAAGCTGCGACAGTAAGTCCGGCGCGCAGACCGACGTAGACGGTGACTGCTCCAAACAGAAGTCCGAAGATGCAGCCGAGCAGAATGGCGCGAATTGTGAACTCGGGTCGCGTCTCATTTGTAGGTACAAAGGGTTGGAAGTCGGGCAGAGTGGGCAAAGCGATTCCTCCGGTGGTTTCGTTCGGCGATTCAGATCAGGCGCAGGCGCTCCTATCCACGCATGAGAAATGCTGAGTGTAGCAGCGTGCTTCATCGATGCAGAAGTGCAAATCGACGACGAGGACTACTGGCCGTTCAGACTTACGCGAAGGCTTTCGAGGTTTTGCGGGCGAACGTGGATCAGGCCGCCGCGCGGGCTGTCGATGTCAGCAATGAGCAGGAATGAGACGGCGATGATAATCGGGAAAATGACGAATAGCCGTGGATCTTTGCGGTGCGCTCCATAGCCGAAAAGCACGTTGCAAAAGATCGCGATTGCGGCCATCAATCCCCAGGCTGCACCAGGGATTCGATTCCACCAGGCCGCCTGGGTATAGCCCTGGGAGTTGATCACGTCGTTCATGCCGGCAACAGCAAGGGCCCGCACCGGCGTGGGCTGCGCGCTGGCGGGGCCGGAGGCAGCCTTCCAGAGTCGATTCTGGAGGTCCGCAGTCTGCTGGTTGATTTGGCTTAACTGGGCGCCTGCGAAGCGCAGGCGGTAGAACTGGAGGCGGAGGTCGGTATATTGCCGCAGCAGAGAGCGGACCTGCGCAGCATCCGATGGCGGCAGCAAATCCGCGCGAAGGTACTCCGTGCCAATGGCATTGGCTTCTTCCTCCTCGAGATTCTTGCGCTGATCGTACCGGCTCGTGGCCATCGAGAAGCTGAATCCGATGATGAGACCAAGGAGGGTGAGACTTGCGCCAAGCAGCACGTTGAAGTCTTCGCGCAGATCATCGGGAAGATCTTTGGTCGCCCGCGCCCGCACTCGGGCGCCGACCCACGCGGCGACCCAGAGAACGACGATCGAAACGACGAAGAGGATGAGAGGAAAGTTCAAGAGCCTCAGCTGCATGCTACAGATTTCTACCACGCCCGCGAAGAGGTGCGAAGAGCGATGATGGCCAGTGGGCGCCCTCAGTGAAGCTAACGGGAAAGATGCCGCCTTTATCTCGGATTAAGAATCGGGGTATACTCTTGGCAATCGGGCGCGGGATTCGGAGATCCGGCACGCCAGTGAGTGAGGTGAGTCTTCCGCAGTCAGAGTGACCTTCTGACGCAGGACCTGCCGTCAAGTCAGGCGATGGCTTGGCGGGCAATAGTCCGCGTGCTCCGAAGTCCTTTGAGTAGTGTGACTTCGGTGATTTCGCCTGGTAACTGTGCCGTATGCGGTGATTCCCTATCCGACTTGGCACGTACTCCCGTGTGCCCTTCCTGCTGGAACGATCTTCCTTCACAAGTGAATTCGCTTTGCTCCCGGTGCGGAGAAGACCTTGGTGTGTCCGACTACGGTGAGACGCCTGAGGGTGGCATCTTGTGCCGCCAGTGCCGGCTAGCGCCTCCGCCATTCGAAGAGGCAGTTGCCTATGGGCTGTATCAGAGCACTATGCGGTCATTGCTCCATCTGCTGAAGTATGAGGGGATTGAACCGGTCGCTAAGAGGCTGGGAGAGCTGCTGGCCAGCCGGATTGAGGCGATCTCAGAATTGCCGCAGAGGATACTTGTGGCTCCGGTGCCCCTATTCAGATCAAGGCGAAGGGAGCGAGGCTTCAATCAGGCGGAGTTACTGGCCCGGGCGGTGGTGCGGGCGATGCGGCGGATGCGGTCCGACTGGGAGGGCGAATTCGCCCCGGGGGTTCTAGCGCGGCAACGCGCGACTGAGAGTCAGGCGGGTCTGAGCCCGAATCGGCGCCGGCGCAATTTGCGCGGCGCTTTTTTTGTTTCTGACCCCACCCGGGTAAAGGGCCGGGATGTGCTGCTGATCGACGATATCTACACGACGGGGGCTACGGCTCGGGCCTGTTCCCAGGTTCTGCGGAAGGCCGGCGCTGCCCGGGTGTGGGTGGCCACGGTGGCGCGGGCGCAGCGGCGGCAGGTGGAGGCATTCCGACCTGCGGCGGCAGAGGTTCCGATGCACGAGGATGTCGCCATTTGGGATGGAGGCACGACAGTTCAGTAGGCCGCAGATAACAGGTCGAAGAGGGGGAAGAGGATGTCGCTAGGGAAATCAACCGTTCACGCGCGCAAGCAGAAGTCGCTCGCCAAGTGTCACGCCCTGCCGCACGCCGAGGCAGTCGAGCCGCGGGTGCGATTCGCATCCGCCATGCAGACCCCAGTGTTGGTTTTGAATGCGTCGTATGAGCCGATCAATATCTGCGGAGCCCGGCGGGCGCTGGTGCTGGTGCTGAAGGGAGTCGCCAAGACCGAAGAGGAGCAAGGCGCCATTCTGCACGCGGCGCGGGTGCGAATGCCGATGCCGTCGGTGATCCGGCTGCTCGAATACCGGCGGATTCCGCACCAGACGCGGGCGCTGTCGCGGAAGAATATCCTGCTGCGGGATCGGAATACCTGCCAGTACTGCGGGGTCGTACTGCACTCTTCAGAACTGACGCTTGACCATGTGCATCCCCGGTCGCGCGGAGGGCTGTCGACCTGGGAGAACCTGGTTGCGTGCTGCCACGGCTGCAACCGGCGCAAGGGCAATCAACTGCTCCACGAGCTGCAGGATATGAAACTGATCCGCGAGCCGCGGCCGTTTTCGCTGCATACCAGCCGGCACATCATGCGGATGATTGGCCACTCGGACCAGAAGTGGCGGAAGTATCTCTACTACTGACGGCATGACATCCGTCATGCCCGATTGCTGACAATCCATACTGCCGCCCGGGGCTGAACGGAGCGATTCTGTTCATGTCAGGAGGCAGTTATGGATATCACAACCGTTTCCCATCAGCAGAGGCAGAGTGAGTGTGAGCAGCAGGATCCTTACATGCGGCTGGTCTATGCGATCGGCATTCTGCTCACAATCTTCGGCAGCTTTATTCCGGGGCAGGTGAACTGGAATATCGTCGGCATTGTGCTGGTGATCTTTTACTGGGTTTACTGAGGATACCCCCTCCCCCTTCTTTCCTCGCCGTTTACGTTAAAGATCTGATTTTATGCCACTTGCCTGGGGTCATCACGCTAAAGACAAGAAAACATTGGTCTTACTTTCAAAAGTTCTGATTCTAAATTAGTTACATCGAAGGACAGAGCGCCTGTGATTGGTAATGATCTTCACCTGCGGTGAAGTCATTCATGCAATTGGAGTTATTCGGCGATCGCTGATTTTTAACGGGTTAAGGCAAAAGTCCGTTGTCCTAAATACAAGATGCCCGGCTCAGATAACAGCCGGGCTTTTACATCTCTAGTTCTATTTTAGCTACTGGCGGATAATGATCGGCCAACTAATTTGCGCCTTCCGGCGAGGGCCGCGACTCTTGCGTTCGGCTGGAGTTGAATACATGATAGAGGGCACTGCCAAGGTCGAGCGGAGCGCCATCGTGTATTCCAAGTTGAAATTCGTTGCATTCCTGTTGCTCGCGCTGGCGGTTGCTGTGCCGATTCACGCGGCATCCGATCAGAGCTCGGCTTCGAATCCGAAGAGCGTTCATTCCCAGAAGAAGGGCCGCAGTCCAGGCGGAGATGTCGCCAGCGGCACCGGGGATATCGGGAAGGGCGCGGCGAAGGGAGCCGGTAACCTGGCGCTGGGTGCGGGCAAAGGTGCCGTCGACCTGGTAACGCTGCATCCGATCGATGCGGCGGCTTCAGTGGGGAAGGGCGGCGTAGTCGCGGGCAAGGATGTCGGCGTTGGAACCGTAAAGGGAACGGGGAAGATCGTCAAGGGTGTTGGCCGGGGGATCAAGCACATCTTCTAGACGCGTCGATGAAGGCTCCGTCAGCGCATCGTCCTCGCCTTGTCAGCTCACCCATCTGTCAGCTCGTCTCGCAAGTTCTCGACCCAGAGTTGTTCTCACGGGCTTGAGGTTGACATTGCGGGCGTTACAGCTTTTGCCAGCGTAGGGCAGGTCGCACACTACATCCCAATCGCCCATCCGGAAAGATTCCGGATAGCCTGCTGTGTCAACACGGAGACTATGCGCAATATCCTTGCCACTTTGCAAAATGAAAGATAAAACTGTGCGAGTGTCGAGGACTTGCACAAGCAATGGCAGAAGCCAATCAAACACAAAGTGATGCGGGAACGCCGGCTTATTTCAATGAAGCGCTTGAAGATGCCGAGCGCCTGCTCAAGTATGCAGCTGAAATGGGAGTTGATGTCGATGCCGAGACGCGTTCAGCCGTACTCCGCGCCCGGGCGACCTTTTCAAGTGGATGGACGGTTGATACAGCGGATAAGCTTCTCCTGGCTCTCACTCAACTGGGGGCCGGGTTGAAACCTGTATCTGCTTCGAGTCTCAAAGCTTACCAATCAGAGACTCGCCCCACGATGCGTAACTATCTGATCGTAGCCATCGCCTTATCTGCTGTGATCATTCCTGTTTCAATAGCCACCTTCGTCACCTCGAATATCTCGGACGAGATTCGCGCTGACATCACTAAAGCCAACGCGCTGACCGTGAAACTTGCCGTGGAGTTAGGGCCTCCGCCGCGACCGGAAGTCAGTCAAGGCGACGAAATTGCCGATCTCCAGGAGTATGGAGCCACGGTGCGGTTGATTTACGCCCGGGCCAGGAGGCTCAACTGGCTGGTTTTCCCGCATGTTCAGATTCCCCCACCCCTTCTTCCTCCAAAGGGGGACGCCGCCAACCAGGCGAAGTACCTTAAGGAGAAATTCGAACTTCCCATCCCGCTTGACAATCTGCCCGCGGCGAGGGATGCGATGATCGTGACTTACCAGGATGTTCGATATTTCGCTCAGACGATTGCGAGTGACATCCTGACGTTCTATGGAGCAATCAACTCCTGCGTTCTGCCCATCCTCTACGCATTGTTAGGAACCTGCGCCTACCTCTTGAAAACTTTTGAAGATCAAATGACCAACCGAACTTTCCTGCCATCGAGAGCGAATTCTGCCCGCTTTCTGATCGCAGCTATTGGTGGAACGGTAATTGGTCTCTTCAGTGGTTTCACAACGCAGGCGGCTGCGTCGCCCCTGGCGCTCGCTTTCTTAGTGGGCTATGCCGTAGAAGTATTCTTCGCGTTTCTCGAAGGGCTTATCAAATCATTCACGAGAAGCACGTGAGGCCCGTGGGACCCGTGGCCGGGAAGACATAATGCGACTTGCATCGATGCAGGTCAGAATGGCTTCGATAAGGCCGTTCTAGAACAGAATTCCCAAGTTGTGGGCGGTCTTGTTGAGGATGTCGAGTGCCTGGTCGATCTGGGGGCGGGTGTGCTCGCTGGTCATGATGGTGCGGATGCGGGCCTTGCCTTCGGGTACTGTCGGGAAGGCGATTCCGGTAGCCATGAGTCCGGCATCGAAGAGAGCCTTTGAAAAGTCCATGGTGCGGCGGCCGTCGCCGACGATGATCGGTGTGATGGGGGTTTCGCTGGCCGGGGTGGTCACGCCGCCGATGTCGAAGCCCAGACGGCCGAGTTCGGCCTTGAAGTAGCGGGTGTTGTCCCAGAGGCGGTCAATGCGCTCGGGCTCCTGTTCAAGGAGGTCGAAGGCGGCGATGCAGGTGGCGGTGACCGATGGCGGGTGAGACGTCGAGAAGAGGAACGGGCGGGCGCGGTGGTAGAGGAAGTCGATGAGATCGCGCGACCCGCAGACGTAGCCGCCCAGCGCGCCGATGGCCTTCGAGAGCGTTCCGACCTGGACGTCGACGCGTCCGTGGCATCCAAAATGATCGACAGACCCGCGGCCGTTGCGTCCCAGCACGCCTGAGGCGTGGGCGTCGTCGACCATCATGATGGCTCCGTATTTGTCGGCGAGGTCGCACAACTTATCGACGGGGCCGATGTCGCCGTCCATGGAAAAGACGCCGTCGGTGATGAGGAGCTTGCGGCCGGGCTCGTTGGCGACTTCTTTAAGGAGCTCCTCGGCGTGGGCGGTGTCTTTGTGGCGGAAGACCTTGATCTTCGCGCGGGAGAGGCGGGCGCCGTCGATGATGCTGGCGTGGTTGAGCTCGTCGGAGAGGATGAAGTCTTCTTTGCCGAGGATGGAGGAGACGGTGCCGGCGTTGGCGGCGAATCCGCTCTGGAAGACGACGCAGGCTTCGACGTTTTTGAAGGCCGCGATCTTTTCTTCGAGCTCCATGTGGATTTTCATGGTGCCGGCGATGGTGCGCACGGCTCCCGAGCCCACGCCGTAGTCTTTGATGGCCTGGATGGCGGCCTCAGCCAGTTTGGGGTGGGCGGTGAGGCCCAGGTAGTTGTTCGAGGCGAGATTGATGACCTGCTTGCCGTCGTAGTGGCAGACGGGCGCCTGCATGTCGTCGAGAATGCGGAGCTTGAAGTAGGTGCCTTTGGCTTTGAGGTCGTTGAGCTGCGCGGTGAGGTGCTGAAGCTGGGGTCGCTGTGAGAGGGTGGTGGTCATGAGGCGCCTCGCGATGCGGAAGTCGTAACCTGTCATCGTATCAGCGACCTGAGGTGGAGAGCGATGCGGGTGAAGGGCGACGCGCGCTCGAGAATGTGCATCTAATTGCGGGCATGCAAGGAGACCCGTAGATGAAGCGATTCGCAGAGAACAGGGTGGTTCAGGGACTGCTGCTGGGATGCATGGTCATTGCTTTGGCTGGATGCCACAAGCATCAGAATGCGCAGAACACGGCTGCGCAAAACCCACAGAGCGCGCAGAACCCAAGCCAGCCGACGAATCCGGATAGCAGCTCGGCGCCAGCAACGACGTCGCCAACGCCTAATAATCCTGTTCCGAGTGCGGCGCAAGGTTCGTCGGTGCCTCCTTCTGCTGGTGCTGCTGGTGCGCCGTCGTCTGCGGCTTCGGTGCCCGCTCCTGCTCCGGTTGGTGCCGCGCCTTCGCCAGCACCGACATCCGCACAGCCTGTTCCGGAACAGCAGGCAAGCAATGTGCCTGCGCCGGTTGTGGTTCCGGATGGCACGGTACTGCGTATCCGGGTCAACCAGCGAATCAGCGTGAAGACTTCGCATGCCGGGGACGCGTTTGACGGAACGATCGTGAGCCCGGTGGCGGTGAATGGCGTCGAGGTGATTCCCGCGGGTTCGATTGCGCGGGGCCGGGTGGTGGCATCGCACAAGCGCGGTCACTTCAAGGGGCGCTCGGTGCTGGAACTGACGCTGGTCGGGCTGGATGTGAACGGGAGGCACTATCGCCTGGATACGGGCACGGTGGTCCGGACGAAGAAGGGCAAGGGCAAGCGGACGGCGGCGTTTATCGGAGGCGGCACCGGCGTGGGAATGTTGATTGGCGGGGTGGCCTCGGGTGGAGTGGGTCTGTTGATTGGCGGGCTCAGTGGGGCAGGCGCGGGAACGCTGGGCGCGGCCTTTACCGGCAACAAGGACATCGATATTCCGGCGGAGACGGTGATGAGCTTCCGGCTGGATCAGCCTATTCGATTGCAATAGGACGAACGGGTCTGCGCGACTGGCAGGCGGTGTTCTCCGCCGGAGGCCCATGTGCGCATTGCTCGGATACAATGAATGCTTGGCGCAAGTTGTTCCCGCGCCGGACGTTTTTTGAGAGAGCAGAGAACCCCAAGAATGAGTTTGCAGTTGTTGAGGCATGTGATCGGCTCCCGGGCAGCGAAGGCCACGGGTTTCCTTCTGGCGGTATGGATGGTAGCGGCAGCCGCCGGAGCGCAGGTGGCGACGCGGACTCATTTGTCGGTTGCTTCGCTGGCCCAGGGTGCGACATTTACGGCAAAGGTTGCCGACGTGGCGGGAAATCCGGCGACGAGTGGCACGGTGAGCTTCGAAACTGCGAAGGGTTCGCTGGGCTCGGCGTTCGTTGAGAACGGCGTTGCGACGCTCACAGTTGATAAGCTGCCCCAAGGCACAGGGTTGGTGACGGCGAACTATTCCAGCGGTACCGACTATGCGGCCTCGACGGCGACGGCTGCGGCAGCTGCGGATGCAACGAGCCTTCCCGATTTTGCGCTTACTGCCAGTCCCACGTCTGTGAGTCTCTCGCCGGGAGACTTCGCGAATATTACGGTTACGGTTACGCCGGAGAACGGCTTCACGGATATGGTGACGCTCTCCTGTTCGGGACTTCCTACTACCACGGCTAAATGTGTCTTCAGCCCCACGACGCTTACTCCTCTAACGACGGCAGCGGTCACGAGCACATTGCAGATCCAGACTCAGGGGCCTTCGGGAACCAGCGCCAAGGTGGCCAAGTCGCCGTCGACGGTGGCGTTCGCGGTGGCGCTGCCGGGGATTCTCGCGTTGGCGGGGCTGGGGGCGCTGCGCAGGCGATCGGGAATTGCGGCGATGCGGGTGCTGGGGCTGGTGGCTCTGCTGGGGGCGGGGCTCGGCCTGGGCGCGTGCTCGGAGCGATACGGGTATCTGAACCATCCGCCGTCGGGGAATCCTGGTATTGCCGCGGGCACCTACACGATTACAGTAAGCGGCTACGCGAGCATTAGCGGAACGAGCGTGACCGGGCACTCGCTTAACGTGACGATGACGGTCAAGTAGGCTCTCCGCCTGCTGCTTTTGGCCGCGCTTATGTGACGGACGGATGCTTTCAGGGTGCGAATGGCAGCGATTCAGCTGCCGGAGCCCAGATTTTTCATTACGCCAAAGCCCGAATTAAATGGCTTTTCTGCGTGCCCATTAAAGGCGGGTTAAAATACGCCTATCCACGATAGAAAGTAAGTTCCCCGGGGAGGTTGCAGGCAACGCTTCAGCCAGGAACTCGTATTTTCTGCAAACGCACACGGGAATTTCCTGTATTGCGGTCCTTGAGTCTGACTAAATTTCGCAACACTTTGGAGGCCCCCATTGAAGCATCTAGTCAGAAGTATTGCTGTGTCCGCCATCGTCCTCATCGCAGTCGCGGGTCACGCTCAATCGACCGCGACGTTCTCCGGAAACATCACCGATCCTTCAGCAGCCGTTGTGCCGGGAGCACAGGTCACGGTGCACGGTATTGCAACCGGTGTGGACCGTATCGTGACTTCGGACTCGGCGGGCAACTATACAGTTCCTTCGTTGCTGCCTGGTAATTACAGCGTGAGCGTGAAGGCGCCCGGATTTGCCACGTACAAGCTGACAAGCATTTCACTTCAGGTAGATCAAACTGTAACAGCGAATGTACGGCTTTCGGTCGCGTCGACCGGAGTTGTGGTCAATGTGCAGGGCACGGCTCCCATCATCGATGCGGCGACAATGACCGTTGCCCAGGTGATCGATCAAAAGACGGTGCAGGAGATGCCGCTGAACGGGCGGCACTTTCTTGACCTCACGAACCTGACGCCGGGCACAGTGGTACCGCCGGTTACGGGCAGCCTGACCAGCGCCAGCCGCGGGCTGGGAGCCAACTCATACGATACCGCTGGCCAGCGCGAAGACTCGGTAAACTTCATGATCAACGGCATCAACCTGAACGATGCCTCGCAGAACCAGATCACTTTTCAGCCGTCGATCAATACAACTTCAGAGATCAAGATTTCAAACTCGACTTACTCGGCTGAGTACGGCCGTTCCTCCGGCTCGATCGTAAACGTGTCCACGCGCTCGGGCACGAACGCCTTCCATGGCGAGGCATTTGACTATCTGCGCAACAACTACTTCGACGCGCGCAACTATTTCAATCGCAAGCCTAACCCGCAGAACTCTTTCATCCGGAACAACTTTGGTGGTGCGTTCTCGGGCCCTATCCTGAAGGACAAGATTTTCTTCTTTCTGAGCTATGAGGGTCTGCGGCAGCATCAGGCATTGCTCTTCAACGGCAATGTTCTCAGCCCGGCACAGCGCGCGGCGTTCGCGACCAGCCCGGCGGGGTCGGACTATGCGCAGCTGATCAATTTCATCCCTGCGGGAAATAATGCGACCGGGACCGTATTCCAGGGATCGGAGCCGGGGCCGGTGAACATCGATCAGTTCTCGGGCGACCTGTATTTCAACATCTCGAATAAGGACAACCTGCATGCGTACTATGCCTGGCAGCAGGACAAGCGCACGGAGCCGAATCTACAGGGCAATACGATTCCGGGATTCGGCGATCATCGCGGCGCACACCGGCAGATCGGCACACTCAACGAGGTCCATATCTTTTCGCCCAACGTGGTGAATGAGGCGCGCATTGGCTTTAACCGCATCGCCATTTCCTTTGTGCCGGCTACGCCGGCAAATCCACTGAACTATGGCATCCAAAACGGTGTTGCCTATAATGCGGCGCTGCCGCAGATTACGGTGCAGGACATCGGACTGAACTTCGGCGGACCTTCGGGCTTTCCGCAGGGCCGCTTCGATACGACTGGAGTATTCTCGGACACGCTTTCGTGGAATGTGGGCAAGCACACGGTCAAGATGGGCGGCGAGTATCGCCGGTTCATCAGTGACTCTTTCGCGCAGACTCCGGGAACTCTTACCTTTAGTACCACGGGGAAACCTGGAGATCCGGCAACGGCGGTCACGTTCATCAACGGACTTGCCACCGCCTTCAGTGTGACACCGACACAGGTAACCAGCCGCGTATTCGAGAATGCGGTCGGCGCATTTGTTTCGGACAACTACAAGATCACGCCGAGGTTCCAGGCGGAGCTGGGCTTCCGTTTTGAGTGGAACGGCACACCAACCGAGGGCGGCGGACGGTTCGTGAACTTCAACCAGGGCAACGTCTCGCTGGTTTCCGTAAGCGAGCCTTACAATCAGAACTACAACTGGGAACCGCGCGTCGGTTTTATTTATGACCTTCGCGGGGACGGCAAGACGATCCTGCGCGCTGGCTATGGCTTGATGGCGGATGAGCCAGTGACCGATCTGGTAACCGGTCTTGCGGGCAATCCGCCCAACGCGAACCCGGTCAGCATCACAGGTGCGTTGCCGGTGGGCACACTGTACTCAAGCGCGGCGCTCGCGTCGCTGGCTCCAAGCGCCGTGAATCCGAAGCTGAGCAATGCCTATATAGAAAGCTACAACGTGAACCTGCAGCAGCAAATCGGCTGGGGCGCGGTGATGCAGATTGGCTACATCGGTTCGGAAGGCAAACACCTTCGCATCGAGCGCAACTTTAACCAGTTCATTTATCCGAATGGCACAGCGACGAGGCCGTATCCGACGTTGTCATCGACCAGCCCAATACGTCCGGGCTCTGGCCTGGGGAACATCGGCTACGAGGATTCGGATTCGCTATCCGACTACAACGCGCTATGGTTCACGATCCGCAAGGCGCTCTCCCATGGAATTACGCTCAACTCAACGTATGCGTGGTCGAAGTCGATGGATCTGAATTCGCTCGGGTCGCAAGGCGGATACACGCTGCAGAACAATTTCAATCCGAAGGGCGATTACGGACTTTCGGATTTCGATGCCCGTAATCACTTCGTCTTTTCGGGCACGTGGAACCTGCCGTTCCACGGTAATTCGTCGCTGAGCAGCCGGCTGGTTGAGGGATGGATGCTGGCGAACATTACTCAATTGCAGAGCGGCAATCCGCTGAATGTGACGACCACATCGACGTACAGCGGCGTGTCGGGCACGATTCGACCGACGCTTTTGTCAAACCAGTTCAGTACGGGGCGCGGCGCGACACTGGCCAACGGCAACGTGTCGTATATTCACGCCATCGTATGCACCTCGCCGACG
>Ga0335074_10005742_pt1 | contig 17173 bp, 19 predicted proteins | sample Lox_Sample_23_FD_206715 | JGI IMG/M metagenome (GOLD analysis project Ga0335074, IMG submission 206715) | Soil microbial communities from Loxahatchee National Wildlife Refuge, Florida, United States - Lox_Sample_2.3 | ecosystem: Environmental > Terrestrial > Soil > Wetlands | place: USA... | reverse complement strand
CCGAGCACGTGGAGCCGGCCGCGCTCGAAGTCGAGGTCCCGTAGACGGAGTCGCAGCACCTCGACCCGGCGGAGCCCGTTGAACCCCTCGAGAGCGATGAGCACCCGCTCCCGACGTCGGGCGGCGCGATAGAGACGCGCGAGCTGCTCGGGCGTCAGCCACCGCCGTCGGCCCGCCGTCTCCGCCGGGACCGCCCACACCGATCGTTGACCGGCGACCGGGTTGTCGGCCCAGCGAAGGAGCCGCCGAAGGGCGGCGAAGTGCAACGTGAACGTCGCGGGGCTCCACGGCAGCCCCTCCTTGAGCCGTTGTGCGTGAGCGACTCGGAACCTCCCGGGGGAGGACGGCGGGTCGGTCGCGCCCACTCGCCGCAAGAGCGCCGGCGTGCGCGCGACCTCGTAGAGCAGCCGCCGCTTCCAGCCGGCTCCGATCGATGAGTCGGTGAGCGACTCCTCGGCAAACCGACGAACCGCGGCCTGCCACTTCGCGTCCGGCGCGCCGGAGGCGATCCCGCGACGGGGCCGGCGAGACGCCACTTCCGACACGCCCCCCCATCGTTCGATCGGCTGACGTTGCCTGCGCCCTCTGCGAACGATGGACGATGAAGGCGGCCGCACGCCACTTGGGACGGGCGAGCGACGGACCCTCCGAGCCCGCCCGTAGGGACCGAACGGGGTCGGTCGGCCCGAGCACCGAAACTCGACCGGGCGCGTTCGGAAATGGACCCCCGTGCACCGGCCTTCCCGTGCTGCGCACCGGGAAATGAAGGCCGTTCACCGTCAGAAAAGATGCGGGAATCGACCGCGGGTCTATGAACCCGAACCGTGCTCTCTCACGCATGCGCGTCCCCGGGAACGCCGCACGAGACCGAACCGAGCCGAGACCGACCCAGCGACCGGAGTGCCGCTACACGCACCGGCTCTCGGACCTCGAACGAGTCCTCGGCGAGGGCACTCAGTCTCGCAGCCTCGCGGTGGCGGTGGGAAGAGAGCGGCGCCCCGGCCCGGCGCGGGAGGCCGTACGGTGATGGCCGTCGCGAACGCGGCGATGGCGATCCAAGACCTGCGTGCCCGGGTCGACGGGATCGCCGCGGCGCTCGTCGCGCGCGACGGCCGGCTCCTCGAGGCGGCCCTCCCGGAGGGCGCGTACGCCGAGACGTTCTCCGTGATGTGCGCAACCCTCCTCGGCGCGGCCGTGGCGGCGAACCGGGAGCTTGACCTCGCCGCCCCGGAGCGCATCGTGATCGACGGGCCGGGCGCCCGGACCCTCCTGGTCGCGTGCGGACGGACCCTGTTCGTGGTCGCGGTCGTGGGTCCCGGGGCGGACGCCGCCGCGGTACTGCGAGAGGTGGAGTCCGTCGCCGACTTCCTGCGGGCGAACTGAGGAGCTCCCCGTCCGCTATCCGCCCGGGGAGCCCGACGGGGGGGTCGTGCCCGCGGGCGGACCGGCGAGCTTTCGTGCCACGACCGACTCGAGTCGCCAGCGCGGGCGGACCTGTTCGACTGAGAAGCCGTGGCCGGTGAGCCACTGCCGGATCGGTTCTTTGTGCAGGAACTCCTCGTAGACGAGGAGACCTCCCGGGCGGAGCACGCGCCGGACCTCGGAAAGTGCCTGCGGCACCCGAGAGAAGTCACCGTGTGTCGGGCTCGCGTGGTGGAGCGCGACCATCGCCAGCACCACATCGAAGGACTCCTCCCCGTCCGGCAGCGCGAGCATGTCGGCGGGTCGCAGCTCGAGCGAGGCGGGGGGGCGCCCGCGGTAGTGCCGCGCGACGCGACGCCGGGCCTCGTCGACCTGCCGAGGGTCGAAGTCGGTCGCGACGTATCTCGCGGGCTCGAACGCGTCCACCAAGCGAACCGCGAGGGTGCCGCTCCCGCAACCGAGCTCGAGGCACTGAGCCGCCTTCGGCAGCGGAACGGCGGAGCGGATCCACTCCGAAACCCGCGCCGCCCGCCGCGTCGCCGAGAGATTCACGAAGAACCGGGAAACAGCGTTCATCTCGGGCATGGTGGATCCGGGACCGACGACTCGGGAGCGCAGGGAAACGAGGTTGACAACGTCTCGCCCGAGCCGTGCGAGATCGAACCCGTGGCCGGTCCGCCGTTCCCCGGCTCGGGCCGTTCAGCGGAGGGCGGCGGATCGTCGCGGGTCGTCCGAAGGGTGGACGTACTCGACCGCGGTCGGCCCTTCGCCCTCGATCTGGACCTCGTAGTCGCCCGACTTCGCCCACTGGAAGTGGTGACGGTCGGCCCGAACGATGATGACACTGCCCTCGGGGTATTCCTCGATCCGACCTTCGTCGAACTCCTCGCCGAACCCGAGACCGAACGTCCCGGAGACGACCGTGTAGATCCGCTCGTCCGGATGGGTGTGGGGCAGCGCGCGGTGGCCGCGCGGCGCGCGCAGGCGGAAGACGTACCGCCCCGGCTTTGCGGGGTCCCCGAGCAGCACCGCGAACCGCGCTCCGGCCGCGAGCGCCGGCTGGTCCTTCCACAGAAACTCCGCGGGCCGCTTCGACAGGGGAGGGTCGGTCATGCTCGCACGCCCTCACTCCGGGCCCCTATATTCGGGCGCCGGGCGCGCCGGGCTCAGAGAGAGTCGAGGGCGGTCGCGGCGTCGAGCACGTCCGCCATCCACGACAGCCGACGCAGCGGCAGGCTCACCCCGGCACCGCTCGCCGTCACGCTCGGGGTTCGCTCGCAGACGAGGTTTCCGTCTCTCCAGGAGCGCAGGTCGTCGACCCGGACCTGGAACGCGTAGTCGAAGAGATCGCGGAGTGGGCCGTCCCGCTCGCTCTGCGCGGCGAGGATCGACACCCCGGACTCCTTCAGCACCCGCGCGAGCGCCGCCAGCATCTCCATCCGTTCGGCGAAGAGCGCCGCGAGGCGGTCGGAGTTTGGGATCGCGAGGATCCGGGGAAAACCCTGGGGGACGGGACGGCCGACGACCTCCTGGAGGGGAGGGGGGAGCGCAAGGAACGCCCGAAGCTGGTCGAGCTCTTCGGGCCGCTCGCCGAAGCTGACCATCCAGGAAAGGGAGGCGATCTTCATCCGGGGACCGGGGATCAGCGCCTCGGGGCGCACGACGACCGAATTCGCCCGCGGCGAGGGGATCCCCTTGGCGAGCAGCTGGTCGACGGCCCGCGGGGTCGCGTCTCGAACGTGGAGCCAGGTGAACTCCGGGTCGATGCGGCGGGCGAGTGCGTAGAGCACCGAGTTGACGGTCGCACGGGAGCTACCCCAGAGGTAGACGGAAGCCGCGCCGGCGAGCAGCCCGGAGAGCGAGCCCGCCTCGTCGGTCGAATCGTGGGTCAGCAGCCGGGCCAAGAGCGGGTCGAATGCGGAGGCCATACGACCGCCACTGGGCCCCCCACTACGTCAGGGTTTGACCGTACGGGTGCGGGTTCAGGGCAGACCGAGCACCGCGGCGCCGGCCGCCGCCTCTCCGCTCACCAGCGCCCGGCCCGCGGCGATCAAGATCTTCCGGCGCGCGAGGGCGAGCGACTCCGCGAAGGCGGACTTGCGAACGGAGAACCGGCGGGCGAGCTCGTCCAGGCTCACCCGCCGAGGCACGTCGAAGAAGCCGGCCTCGACCGCGGTCTGAAAGCGCGCCCGCTGCTTCGGCGTGAGGCCGCCGCCGCGCGGGGGTCCTCGCAGCGCGCGCAACTCGAGGATCTCCGGGGCAAACCCGCGTCGGCGCAGCTCCCGCATCAGCGCCCGGAGCCGCGGCTTGGCGAGGGCGAGGGAGAGCGTGGCCTTTTCGCCGTGGAGCACGAACGGGACCGCCCCGACGAGGTCGAACCGATGCAGGAGCTCGGTGTAGAACTGGGGCGCCTTCCACTTGACCCGATAGACGTGCGGGCGACCGATATGGCTCAGTTCCTGGACCGAGACGATCGTCGCCTGAGCACGGAGCTCGGAGCTCCAGTCGCTCTCCTCGCCCCCGCGAATCACCAGCTCGACCACGATGTGGCGGTCGTCCACCGGGGTCCGGTTCGCGGCGACCAGCGTGAGCTGCGGATGGTCGAGCAGGAATCGATGCCAGGCAAAGCCTTTCGGGACTCGCGCGCTCAGCCGCACTTCCATCAGCCGGTCGTCGGCAGCCGCGGTGGATCGCGCCCGGGGGAAAGTCGGCCCCCGGCCCGACGGCCCCCCTCGGGCCACGTTCTTTCGATCGGGCATATCCGATGTTGCGGCCGCCGTGGTCGTGGGCGGGGGGAATCCCGCGCTCGGCCCGGTAACGAGGAATGAGGTCATTAAGGGCGCCGGTCGGGGACGACCCGCCCATGCGGGTCCGACCCCGGCGGGCTCCGACCGGGGCTCGCTCGGCCGCGGACGTAATCTTCGCCGGCGCCTCCGGAGACTGCCGTGAGCGAAAACGGCCCGCGAGAAGGAACACGAGACCTGCCGCGCCCGCCCCCCGATGCGGGTCGCAAGACGATGGAGGACGACAGTCCGGCGGGCGTGGCCTACGCGAGCCTCGCCCGTTCGCTGCGCCGACGCCGTGCCGAGCTCATCGAGCTGATCGAGGCCGGAGCCGCTCCGACGGAGGCGGCGCAGCGGTACCAGCGAGATCATCCGTTCGAGCCGCTGGTCTCGCAAGAGGAGCTCGAGGCCGCTCGCGCGGGGGCCCGGCCGCGGGACCGAGACGCCCCGGCGGGGCCCGCGGGTGCCGTCCCCCGTGGATAGTGAGTGCGGGCTACCAAAGTTCGCGGAGCACCGCGATGACGGGGACGGCCCCGACGCCGAGAAGGGCGAAGCCGGGGACGAGGAACAGCCACTCGAAGAGGGGCGTCCCGCATCCGCTTGCCCCGAGAGCGATCCCACAGCCCACCGCGGACCGGCCGGCGGCGGCCGCGACGACGGCGTCGACCGCGAGGAGGACGCCTCCGGTGACCAGGAAGGAGAATCCCAAGAGGAGCGCGGGCCATCGAATGTCCCGCTGGGGCTGGGGCTCCGTCGGGTCGATCTGGAACCGGGGGAACACGTAGGGACGGACGAACCGATACTTCCACCGGGCGGGGATCCGGGAGCCGCACGCCGGGCAGAAGGCACTGTCCCCCGGGATCGAGGTCCCGCAGACCGGGCAGAGCCGGACCGCCATACGGGAGAAAGCGCGGGAACCCCCTCTTCTACCCATGGATACACGGCCGCGTCCGCCGCCTCCGGACCCGGTCTCGCCCCGGCCGGTCGGCGAACCGCCGGTCCGACTCCCGCCCGGTCGGCGGCGTGTATGAGTGGGTCGCGACGAACGCGCCGGGCACATTCGCCGACCAAGGGGTCACCTACGCGATCGGCGGCCCCCCCGGTTACCCCGCCTGAGCGGGGCCGGAGAACCGCGCGGCCGGGTGCGAGACGTGCGCTCCGACGCGCTGCTGCCCGCCCGCCGCGGTCCGGCGACGCCCAGCGGCCCTGGGCGGGGCAGTACCGCTACGTTCCGGCCGCGGCGCGAGCCTGCCAGTCGGGAAGCGCGGCGCCGTCCAGCTGGGCGTCCAGCCGGTCGAGGAACGCCCGGAGCCCCCGCGAGAAGGTCGCGGCCGTCGCCCGGCTCAGCTTGCGATGGGTCAGCACCAGCAGGGTCCCTTGGTTCGCCGGGGTCAGTTCCCATCGGACCACGGAAGACTCCCCGGTCGGGACGTACGCTGTCGGGCTGGTGTTCCACTCGTACTCGTAGAGTCGGGGAGGGTCCCACTCCAGGATCCGGCCGTTCGACCGGACCCGATTCGGCCCGGTCACCATCTCCACCGTTCCGCCCTTCCGTCCGTCGATCTTGGCCTCGGTCATGAACCAGACGCGGATCTGAGCCGGGTCCGTGAGCGCGTCCCACACCCGCTCGGGCGGATGCCGCAGGAAGCGGCGGAAGACCAGGGTGGCCCGATCCCCGTCGGGCACGACCTCTCCCGGATCACCGGGAGGTCGGGCCGGACGTGCGGCGACATCGCTCGCGGTCACGTCTTTCTCCGGGAGGCGGGGTGAGCTCGGGCGTCGAGGTGGGCTTCGAGAGCGTCCAGCTCGGTCTCCCAGAATCCTCGATACTTCGAGATCCAGGCGTCGACCTCGGCGAGCCGCTCGGAGCGGAGCGAGTACAGGCGCTGCCGGCGGACGGGCCGGACCCGGACCAGCCCCGCCTCCCGGAGGACCCGCAAGTGCCGCGACATGCCGGGCTGGCTGATCTGGGGAAATGCTCGGCCGAGCTCTCCCGCCGCCCGTTCGCGACGCGAGAGCAGGTCCAGCACTCCCCGTCGGGTCGGGTCCGCGAGCGCGGAGAACACATCTCGCTCCATGGCTGGTCGCTGAACCATAACGAAGCGGCTAATCAATGCATCCCTCGCTTGGATCCTCTTACCTCCTCTCGGACGCCCACCCATTGTAAGCGTACGATCGGCGGGGGGTGTGGGCACAAGTACACTATATACCATTATTGTTATATGTTGTCCATGGGCGTGCGCTAGCGCGCCGAAGAACCATGACAGAAACCCCAGCCACACGGAAGTCTCGGATGAAGAACCCCGGAATGGTCGTGCCCGAGGCGATGGCCCCGCTCCAGGCGATCGGGCAGCTCTCGCAGGCGAGCGGCATGCCCTCTCGGGCGATCGCGCTAGCCCAGGTGCGCGCGAGCCAGATCAACGGCTGCAGCCTATGCCTCGACGGAGCGCTTCGTTCGATGCGCGCGGCCGGGGAGAGTGACGATCGGCTGTTCGCGGTCTCCGTCTGGCGGGAGTCCTCCCGGTTCACGGACGCGGAGCGGGCGGCTCTGGCCCTCTCCGAGGCGATGACTCGACTGAGCGATCGGCCCGACCCGGTGTCGGACGCGGTGTGGAACGAGGCGGCTCGGCACTACAACGAACGGGAGCTGGCCGGCCTGGTTCTCGGTATCTCGGTGATCAATCTCTACAACCGGGTCAATGTCGCCACCCATCAGGTGGCCGAGGACTGGAAGGGCGCGGACGACCCGGAAGCGGCGAAGAAGTGGGCCGCGGCGAACACGGGGAAGAGGTAGCCACGTCTCGTCCCCCGACGATTTCCCGCCGTGGCGATATCGCCGGGTCCCGAACCGTGCGACGAGTCGGGAGGCCGCGCCCCGGCTCTGGACCCGGGCACGACGTGCGCCCACTCGACCCCGTTGCGTAGCCGGCTCGTTCTCCGCGCCCCGAGACCGGGCGACGATTTCCGCTCCCGTACGGAGCCGCTCCGGCTTCCGCTCGGGCCCGACGCGATGCGCGCGACCGTGCTCGGACGGTGCCGCGCGGGACCCGGACGACGCCTGACAGGTGTACCCGAACGGCGACCCCCGCACCGCAAATTTGCGCGCCCCGCACCGAACCCGTGGAGTTCGGTACGCGGAAATGGGGTAGATTTACCGTCAGAAAACTCGTTCGCGGCGGGCATCAGTCTAAGAACCCCCGTCGCCCATCCTCTCGCCATGCGCCGTCCCGCTGTGGCCGCGAAGGGGCCGCGGGAGTGGGCACCGACCCCCGACCCCGAAGGACTCTACTCCTCCGGCATCCCCGACTTCGACCGGCTCTTGGGGGGAGGGTTCAAGCGAGGGAGTCTCGCGCTCTTCGAGTCGGACGAGTCGGTCGGGCAGGAGGACCTGGACCTACTGCTGTTCCCTCCGATCCTGAACATGCTCTACCACTCTCGAGGGATGATCGCGGTGCTCCCGTCGGCCGACTCCCCTCACGCCTTTCGGGCCCGGCTGTCGCGCTTCGTCACCCGACGGCGCTTCGACAACCGGGTCCGCATCGTCGACTACGTCGGCGAGGACGAGGGTCCCGCCTACGTCGTGAACCTGAGGGGTTTCCAGCGAGACCCGAAACGCCTTCGGACCAAGGGCCCGAAGGTGATGAAGGCGGATTTCGCCAAGATGGAGGCGGCGGAGCGGGCCGCTGCAGGGAACCGTCGGAAGTCGTTTCTCGAACTGAACGCGATCGAAGTCGCGGACACGCTGGCGGGGGGCGAGGAAGCGAGCCGGATGTTCCTCTACGGGGTCAAACGGGCCCGCAGCGTCGGCAACCTGGTGATCGGGCTCCTCTCGCCCGGAGTGCACTGCGCGCCGGTGATCCGCCGAATGGCCGACACGAAGTTCGCGCTGCATCGCGACGAAGTCGGTCTCGTGATCCGGGGTCAGCGCCCGTCGTTCGCGAGCTACGTCGTGACGGGAGACCCGACGGCCGGCGAGCCGCACGTCGCGTTCGTCCCCCGCCCTTCCTGAACTCGCCGCGAGCGCGCCCGTCCCGATACCGCGCGGGCCCGCCCTGGCCGGAGGGCGCGGCCGCTCCCCGAGAGCTGATATGAGAGGGATCGGTCGACTCGAGGCGACATATGGCCCCGGTCGAGTTCGGCACCACCGAGTGGCGAACTCCCGCGGAGACGGACGAGTATCGCTCCACGCCCGACTATCCCACGACCGTCCGATTTCTCGAGAGGGTGGCGGAGGCGTACCCCGGCACCGTTCGCATTGAGAACTTCGGGAAGAGCGGCGAGGGGCGGGAGCTGAAGCTCGTCATCGTTTCGAAAGGGGGTCTCTTCGAGCCGGAGCGGATCCACGGCGCCGGCCGGGCGATCCTCCTCGTCCAGAACGCGATCCATGCGGGGGAGATGGACGGGAAGGACGCCTGCCTCGCCCTGGTTCGCGACCTCGTCCGAGACCCGGCTCGGGCCCCCCTGCTCGACCACGCGGTGCTCGCGTTCGTCCCGGTCTACAACGTCGACGGGCACGAGCGTCGCTCGGCGTACAACCGCATCAACCAGAACGGCCCGGCCCTCGCGGGTTGGCGCGCCAACGCGACCAACCTCAATCTGAACCGCGACTACCTGAAGGCCGACGCCCCCGAGACCCGCGCGTTCTTGCGTATGTTCCACCGGTGGTTGCCCGATTTCTTCGTCGACAACCACGTGACCGACGGTGCCGACTTCCAGTACGACGTCACCTTCGCTCTCGACGATCGGGCCGACGTCTTCCCCGCGACCGCGCGGTGGCTGCGCGCCCGTGTCACCCCGGAGCTCGTGCGCCGGGTGGACGCGAGCGGGCATCTCACCTTCCCCGGCCCCATCTTCTTGAACGACGAGACCGACCCCTCGAAGGGCCTCGCGTTCCACGACAACCCGCCCCGATTTTCCACCGGGCAGATGATCCTCGAGAACCGGCCGGGCCTCCTCGTTGAGCTGCACATGCTCAAGGAGTACCGGACCCGGGTGATGGGAGCCTACGCGATCGTCGTCGCGCTGCTCGAGATATTGCAGGAGGAACACGCGGCGCTGATCGACCTGAATCGGGCCGCCGACCGCGCCGCCGCCGCCCTGGCCTCCGACCCGGTCGCCCGGGCCGCGTTCCCACTGTGCCTCGAAGCCAGCGGCGAGACCACCCTCGTGGAGTTTCGGGGCTACGAGTTCGTGCGAAGCCCGAGTGAGGTCTCGGGCGCCGTCGCGATCCGCTACGAACGAACGCCCTGGGTCGCCTCGCTACCCGTCTCCTCCGGCGCAAAGGTGTCGGTGGCGGTCCCGCTCCCCGCCGGCTACATCGTCCCTCCGGGATGGGCTCGCGTGGTCGAAGTGCTGGAGGCGCACGGGGTGGCCCTCCACCGGACGTCCCGTGAGTGGACCGGGTCGCTCGAGTGCTACCGGTGCTCCGGCATGAGGTGGCCCGACCGACCGTTCGAGGGACGCCACCCGATCCTGCGCGGAGGGAACGTCGAGAGCGCGGTCGGCGAGTTCGGCGCGTGCGTGCGGAACATCGAAACCCGGACGTTCCCGGTCGGATCGACCGTGGTCCCCCTGAACCAGCGGCTCGCGAAAGTGGCGATCCACTGGCTCGAGCCCGAAGCGCCCGACTCGGCGCTGCGCTGGGGGTTCTTCGACCCGATCTTCGAACAGAAGGAGTCCGGTGACGCCTACGTGCTCGAACGACTCGCCCGGGACGAGCTCGCCCGTTCTCCCGCGCTGCGCGCGGAGTTCGCAGAGCGGGTACGCGCCGACCCCGACTTTGCCGCGCGGCCGGCGGCCCGCCTCGCGTTCTTCTACGACCGCTCGCCGTGGGGGGCGGCGAACCGGGTCGGCGAGTATCCGGTGGGGCGACTGCTCTCGCTCGAGTCGGTTCCGTTGGGGTAGATCGCGACGCGGTCCGGCGCCCCTTCGGCCCCGGGGATCCCGCGTTCCCGCTCTTCCCCGGGGGGACCGAGGACGAACCGGCCCCCCGCCCGCGTGCGGTCTTAATCAGGCCCCGCTCACTCCCGCACAACACCGATGAGCCGTCGCCTCGCCGCGATCATGTTCACCGACGTCGTCGGGTACACTTCTTCGGCGCAGGACGACGAGGCGGGAGCGCTCGCCCGGCTCGAGGAGCAGGAGGGGCTCGTCCGGCCCCTCATCGCCGCCCGGGGAGGTCGCGCGGTCAAGTCCACGGGGGACGGCTTCCTGGTCGAGTTCGACAGCGCCCTGCGGGCGGTGGAGTGCGCGCGGGACATCCTCACGGCCTTGGACGAACGGAACTCGCGCGTCGCGTCGGCGGCCATCCTCCTGCGGATCGGGATCCACCTGGGGGACGTGGAAGAGCGCGACGGGGACATCTTCGGGGACGCGGTGAACATCGCCTCCCGCATCCAGCCGCTCGCTCCGCCGGGAGGGGTCTGCATCAGCGGACCGGTGTTCGACCAGGTCCGGAACAAGCTGCCCGACCGATTCGAGAAGCTCCCTCCGACCCCGCTCAAGCACGTGCGCCTCCCGATCGACGTCTATCGGGTCGTGCGCGGAGCCGAAGCGAGCGGACCCCCGCCGTCGGCGGCGTCCCGGAGCCGCCTCGCGGTCCTGCCGCTCGCGAACATCAGCCCGGACCCCAAGGACGAGTACTTCGCCGACGGCCTGACCGAGGAGATCATCGGTGCGCTCTCGAAGCTTCGAGAGCTCCGGGTCATCGCGCGCACGTCGGTCGGGCAGTACAAGGGCACGACCAAGCCCGTCTCCCAGATCGGCTCCGAGCTCGGGGTGGGCACCGTACTCGAGGGAAGCGTACGGAAGGCCGCCAACCGACTGAGGGTCTCGCTTCAGCTGATCGACACGGGTACGCAGGAGCACATCTGGGCGGAACAGTACGACCGCACCCTCGACGACGTCTTCGCGGTCCAGGCCGACGTCGCGGAGCGCACGGCGGCCGCGCTACGGATCGAGCTCGCGGGCCCCGAGCGGAGCTCGATCGAGAAGCGGCCGACGTCGAACCTCGAGGCGTACGAACTCTACCTGAGGGGAGTCCACGCCTTCCGCCAGTTCTCCGGTCTCGCGCGCCGAGGAGAGGCCGACCCGATCCCGCTGTTCGAAGCGGCGATCCGCGCCGACCCGAACTTCTCGCTGGCGTATTCGGCGCTGGCCAACACCTACATCGGATTCGCCGGGGCGACGCTCGACCCCGACGTGGCGTTCCCTCGGGCGAAGGAGCTCATCGTCCGCGCGCTCGAGCTGGACCCCGACTCCTCCGACGCCCACACCGCGCGCGGTAACCTCGCGTTCCAGCACGAGCGCGACTGGCCGCTCGCCGAGCAGGAGTTCCGCCGCGCGATCGCGCTCAATCCCAGCAGCAGCGATGCCCGGTTCTGGTACAGCCTCTTGCTCGGGGTCCTGCAACGCTACGACGAGTCGGTCGAGACCGTGTCGGCCGCGATCGCGGTCGACCCGTTCTGGGACCTCCTTCGCAGCGAACTTGCCCAGCTCGAGTTCCAGCGCGGGAACCTGCCGACCGCGACCCGGCTCGCGGAAGAGGTCCTCGAGCGGAACCCGGACCAGTTCTCGATGCGTTCCTTCCTGGCCGTCGTCTACATGCAGTCGGGCCGTGTCGAGGAGGCCCGGCAACAGGCCGAGCGGATCGCGGCGAGCCCGGGACCGATGGGCGAGCTCGCGGCGGCCACCGTGGAGGCGTGGCTCGGCTCTCCCGAGAAGGCGCGAGCCCTGGCGGACCGGGGACCGACGGCGACGGGATACGTGAGTCGAACGCTGCTCGCGCAGATGTACCTCGCGATCGGCGACCGGGAACGAGCGCTGGCGGCGCTCGAGGAGGACGTGCGCTCGGGCGGGACCAGTTTCGCGTTCGCCTACCAGTCGTTCGGCTTTGACCCGATCCGCGACGAACCTCGGTTCCGGGCGCTCATCGAGAGGTTTCGTCTTCCCACCGAGCCCGCGCCGCGGCTGGTGTCGCCGAGCGCTTCGCCCCGCTAGGCGCCCCCCTCCGGGCGTCGCTCAACCTATTTGTAATCCCCCCGGGGCTATCCCCCGTCCCCGGGAGAGCGGACGGGGTGCACGGATGTCCGCGGCGGTCAATCGACAGTGGGTCCTCGCGAAGCGCCCGGAGGGTCGGATCGAGAGCGCCGACTTCCGATGGACCGAGGCACCGATCCCGTCCCCGGCCGAAGGGCAGGCCCTCGTCCGCAATCTCTGGATCTCTCTCCACCCGACCGCCATACTCGCCCTGAGCCCACCGGAGTCGCAGGGCGGGATCCCGCTCGGGGAGGTGATCCCGGCCAACGTCGCCTCTCAGGTCATCGACTCCCGGCTCCCGGGCTTCGAACGCGGCGACCTGGTCGAAGGGTTCTACTCGGGCTGGCAGGACTACTCGGTCATCGACGGTCAGGGATTCATTCCCACCCGCAAGTTCTCCCCGGACATCCCGCCGAACCTGGCGGTCGGAACCCTGGGGGTGACGGGGATGGTGGCGTACTTCGGGGTGCTCGAGGTCGCACGCCCCCGCCCCGGCGAGACGTTCGTGATCTCCGCGGCGGCGGGCGGGGTCGGCTCCATCGCCGCCCAGATCGCCAAGATCCAGGGGCTGCGGGTCATCGGCATCGCCGGCGGGAAGGAGAAGTGCGACTGGCTGACGCGGGAGATCGGGATCGACGCCGCGATCGACCACCGTACCGAAGAGGTCGGTCCGCGGCTGGACGAGCTCTGTCCCGACGGGATCGACATCTACTTCGACAACGTGGGAGGCGCGATCCTCGACGAGGCTCTCGCCCGATTGCGTTCGAACGGGCGGGTCGTCGTCTGCGGAGGGACCTCCCGATACGCCTCGACGGGCGACCTGCCGGGGCCGAAGAACTACCTTCAACTCTGCATGATCAACGGACGGATGGAGGGACTCCTCGGCAAAGACTACCTCCCGAGATTCCCCGAAGCGGTCGCGGCGATGCGGAAGTGGCTCGCCTCGGGGCAGTTGAAGTCGAAGGAAGACGTCGTCGTCGGCCTCGAGAATGCCCCCGCGGCGTTCGCGCGGCTCTTCGAGAGCACCAACGTCGGTAAGCAGTTGCTCAAGGTCGCGGAGCCGCCGCTGCCCCTCCGGACGAACGCGTGAAGCATCGCTCGCCCCACCACGGGTACACCCGGGGGGGTGCCGAGGGTCCCCGCGAACTATTCCTGCGGGCCCGGAAAAGCATGCTCAAATTCGCGCAGCCCGAGGTCGAACGCCTCGGGGCGGGAGAGATTCAGCAAGTGGTCCGCTCCCGGAACGAGCTGCACCTGGGCGCCCGCGATCCCCTGCGCGACGTAACGGGCGAGGTGCGGCATCGCCGGATTGTCGCGGTCCCCGACCAGGATCTTCGTGGGGACGTGGATCTCGCCGAGCCGGCCCGCGGCGGGTCCGCCCTCGCGCTTCTGCCATCGGCCCGAGCCTTCCTCGAAGATCTCCTTGGCGTTGTCCCGAACCATGGTCCGGAAGAGGTCGAGCGCGGCGCCGGTGAGCGCCGAGGCCCAGAGCTCTCGAAGGTGCTCGGTGGCCTCGTCGAGCTTTCCGGCGGCCCAGGCGTCCGAGGCCGCCTTCGACAGCGTCTCGTCCCGCTCGAAGGTCGCCTTCCCGCCCGGAACGTGGTCGTAGTCCATCCCGGAGTACCCGGGGGCGATGAGCAGCAGCGCCCCGACCTTCTCCGGGTGGGTCAGGGCGAGGTCGAGAGCGACCCCTCCCCCCATGCTCGGGCCGACGATCAACGGCCGTTTGAGACCCAGATGGTCGATGAGCGTCGCGAGGTCCGAGACGGAAGAGAATTCCGCGGTCGCGGGGGTCGAACCTCCGAAGCCGCGAAAGTCGTAGCGCACCGCGTGATGGTCGCGAGCCAGCTCGGGGAACTCCCGATTCCACATGCGAGAATCCGCGATTCCCTCGTGCAGGAGCACGATCGGTCGGCCGCGCCCCGCATCCTGGTAGGAGATCGTGCCTCCCGGCACGTCCAGTTTCTGAGTGGCACTGGTCTCGCTCATCGGACCGAGAGCGGCGCGGCCACTCATAAACCGGGAGGGGGGGTCCTGCAACGCATCGCCACCCGGCACCGGGAGGCGCCCCCCGATCCGCCCGGCGGTCGGTGGGTCCACTTCACCGAGGCCGGACTCGTTCCCGGCGTCTGCTGGGGTCCGCCCCGGCGTCCTCCCCACGTCCCGCCGTTGGCCGCAGCGGCACGGGGCGCCCCGCTCGACCGCAGGGAAGAGGCGCCTCGTGCTCGCGGTCGCGGCACTGACGGAGAGTCAACCATGATAGGGCACCGAGGTTACGGGCGACATGGTCCGTCCGATGCGTTTCGAGGTCGTCGGACTGCGGGTCACGCGGTTGGAGCGCTCCCTCCGGTTCTACACGAAGGCCCTCGGTCTCAGGGTCGTGGCGCGTGGCGACACCCGCGGCTGGGGAGGGGGGATCTGGGTCCGCCTTCAGGACCCTAAGACGCGCCACAACGTGGAGCTCAACTGGTACCCGCGGGGATCGATGTTCTATCGTCGGTACACTCCGGGCGAAGCGATCGACCACCTGGATTTCAGCCTCGGCGCCGCGCCCCGCGCCGCCCTCGAGTCGACGTATCGTCGACTCCTCGCGGCCGGGGCCCGACCGACGGCGTACTCCCCGGCGGAGACCGAGGGCTGGATGGCGAGCGTCCGGGACCCGGACGGCATCTGGATCACGGTGGGGCGTCGTCCGACACCGGCCGAGCGGCGCGCGATGGCCCGCGCCCGCAAACCCCGGGCCCGGAAGCGAAAAACATAGGCCGGGGCCGAAGCGCGGGACACTTCCCATCCCGCGCACAAACCGTGAGGTGACCGTACAGGGGAACGGCGAACCAGCGTGCCCGGACGGCGGGGACGACGCGCCGCTGAAGTATCGACGTGGCTCCTGCGGATCGATGGGGTCCGTCCCTCCGAAGCGTGCGGCCGGGCGGACGAGTCGGTCGCTCGACTCGCTCCTCACCGAAGCGCAGGAGCACCCGGTGGAGGGCTGGGACTTCACGTGGCTCCGGGCGTCGGGCCGCTACCGTATCGCTCCGCTCCCGTGGAGCTACGACGATCTGGTGCGAGAGCGGATCGCGGCTTCCCCGGACGTGCTCGACCTCGGTACGGGCGGAGGGGAGCGGCTCGCATCGCTCGCGCCGCTGCCCCCTCGAACGGTTGCCACCGAGTCGTACCCACCGAACGTCCCGATGGCCGCGCGCCGACTCGCCCCGCTCGGCGGGCAGGTGGTCCGTACCGCCGGTGCGAGGGACAACGTCCTCCACGGCCGGGCGGACCCCCGGGGGGAGCTGCCGTTCCGGGACGAGAGCTTCCACCTGGTCATCGACCGTAACGAAGCGTACTCCGCCCACCAGGTCTCGCGCGTGCTGTGCGCGGGGGGCACCTTTCTCACCGAGCAGTCGGGAGCCGGTGAGATCTCCGCGATCGGCGAGGCGCTGGAGCTGTCTCCTCCCCCGGACGACGGCCCCGCCTGGGACCTCGACCTGGCCCGGGCCCAGCTGCGAGCCGCGGGACTCCCCGTCGTTCGATCGGGCGAGGCGAACCACGAGATGGAGTTCGCCGACGTCGGAGCGCTCGCGTGGTACCTTCGGGCGGTGCCGTGGGTCGCTCCCGGTTTCTCGGTCGAGCGGCACCGGACCCAACTCGGACGACTCGAACGGAAGCTGCGGGCCGGCGCCCCGCTGCGGATCCCGCTGCGCGCGTTCTGGCTGGAGGCGCTCAGGCCGCCGGTCGCCGAACATCGGGCTTTAAGCCCCCCGCCTCGATGACCGTGCCCGATGCCGCTCTACATGGACGAGCACAAGCACATGAAGGGGGTCACCGCGAAGGCGGTGGCCGAAGCTCACGAAAAGGACCTCAAAGTCCAGGGCAAGTACGGCGTCAACTATCGCAGCTACTGGGTCGACGAGAAGCAGGAGAAGATCTTCTGCCTGGTCGAAGCGCCGAACCCGGAAGCGGCGGCCCGAGTGCACCGGGAAGCCCATGGCCTCGTCGCCGACGAGGTCCACGAAGTCACCCAGGGATAGGTCGAAGCGCCCCACCGTCGCCGAAGTGCGGCGCCTCCCACACGTGTGCGAGTCGGCTCACGCCGGCTCGTGCGACAGGACGAGCAGGGTCGACGTCGCGTGCGCGTAGAGCCGCTCACGGCCATCGAGGAGGCGCGCTTCCGCGGTCGCCACTCGAGAACCCGCGTGGACCACGTGACCCTCGGCCCGGAGCGTGCCCGCACGGGCGGTCACGGGCCGCAGGAAATTCACCTTCAGCTCGAGCGTAGTGTATCCCTTCCCGGCCGCTAGCGTGGTGTGGAACGAACATCCCATCGCGGAGTCCAGCACTACGGTGATGACTCCGCCGTGGACGTTGCCGAGCGGGCTGTACATGTACTCGGCCGGGTCGAACTCGAACACCACCGAGGACGGCTCCACCGACGCGATCCGGAGTCCGAGGAGTTGGGAGATCGGCGGCGGAGGGAGCTCCCCGTTCAGGAACGAGCGCATGAACTCGAGACCGCTCTTCGCCCGGATCGGCTCTTGGAACCCGGTCGGGTCCTGCCAGCGGATCGTGCGGGTGCGGGGATCGATATCGTCGGCCATCGGTAAGCGGATGTCGCCACCCGCACCCCCGTCATCAAGCCTCGGGCTCGGCCGATCTCCAACGGGCGACCCCGCCCGCGAGGTCCCAGAGGACCGCGGCGTCACCAAGTCAAGCGCCTTCGTCGGGGGCGGGGTACTCCCCCCGGGACCGGCGAGCGGCCAGGCCGCGGACGGTCTATCTCGCCGTCACGCCGACGTTCCGAAGCAGACGGAGATACTCCGGGCGTCGCAGCCAGGTGACGCGGAGATACTCTCGGAGGTAGCGGTCCGATACCCCGAGACGACGGGCTTCCGCCACGGAGAACGAGTACGCCTCGACCTCAGTGGGGCGGTCGG
>Ga0335074_10005741_pt1 | contig 17175 bp, 10 predicted proteins | sample Lox_Sample_23_FD_206715 | JGI IMG/M metagenome (GOLD analysis project Ga0335074, IMG submission 206715) | Soil microbial communities from Loxahatchee National Wildlife Refuge, Florida, United States - Lox_Sample_2.3 | ecosystem: Environmental > Terrestrial > Soil > Wetlands | place: USA... | reverse complement strand
ATATCCCGCTGCAGGAAAAGGTTCTGCACCGCTATATGCAGCAGGCGGGCATCGGCAAGCTTCCCGGCGATTTGGACGGGTATCTGGCGTTCATCACGCGCGTACTGGAAGAGAACCAGAAGAAGGGCGCGATTGCCGAGAAGTTTGAGGCGGGCTATTTCCGCTCGCTCTATTTCGCCGATCCTCCTAAAGCAGCCGCCGCGGCGGTGTATCAAAAATATCGGTCCGGCGGCGTGCCCACCGCGGATGACTACAAGACCCTTCAGGACTACGTTTTTCGCTACCTGGTCCGGGAGGGCGGCAGGTTGAAGCTGGCGGTGCATATTCACACGGCGGTCGGCGAAGGGGATTATTTCCGGCTGCGCAACGGCGATGTTCTGAACCTCGAAAACGTGCTCAAGGACCCTCGCTATCTCAGCACGACGTTTGTTCTGATCCACGGCGGCTACCCGTATTTCCGCGAAGTGATCTGGCTGGCAGCAATGCCGAATGTTTACCTTGACAGCTCGGAAGTGGAGACGCTGGTGTTCCCGTCGGAGATGAAGAACGTGTTGAAGCTGTGGCTTGAAACTTATCCCGACAAGGTGACGTTCGGGTCGGACGCGTATCCCTACAGCGCGGCGCTCGGCTCGGAGGAGACCTATTGGCTGGGCGTCTACTCGGCGCGCGATGCGCTGGCGGCGGCTCTGGCCGAAATGGTGGCGTCCAACGAGGTGACTGAAGAAAAGGCGATCGAGATCGCGCACGGCTACCTGCACGATAACGCGCTGCGCCTTTACCCGCCCGCTTCCTGAGGGAAGCAGGCGGGCCGGTGAGAGGCGATCAGAACGTGATGCGGCCGGTCAACTGAACTTGCCGCGGTCCAGCTCCCTCAGCCGTTTGCAACGCTGTGATTTGGCCGAATGCAGAAGAACCCAGGGTCAAATTTCCAGGCGTCGCAAAATTCGGATGGTTGGTTAGATTGGCGACTTGTATTCCCAGTTGAGCGCGAACGGATTCCCTGATCTGGACGCTTTTGATGAGAGACATCGATACGGCCGCGGTGCCCGGTCCAACCACATCGCCGGGCGTCGAATCTCCAAACCGGCCGATGGCGTTGGGCGGTGTGCTGAAAGCAGCAGGATTGATCCATTGCTGCAGGTCCTGTCCAGCGTAGGGATTGACGCCCGGAATCGCGTCGGCGCGTCCGCCGGTGGAGTTGAACACGTTGAAGCCGCAGCCGCAGGGATCGTTGAGCTGAGACACGGTCATGAAAGGACCGGTTTGAAACAGCAGCACGCCGCCCAGTTCCCATCCGCCCACCAGTCCGTCCACCAAACGGTTTGCGCCATTCATCAGCGCCTTCCCTTTGCCGAACGGCAAGTCGTAAAGAAAGGTGGTGAGGAAGCGCTGGCGGCGCGTGAAATTGACGTTGCCATAATCGATGCCGGGCGCGTAAGGATCGGAAATGGTCCCCCCGTACTCTCCGGCGAAACCGCCCGCCGGCGTGGAAGGATTGCCGCCCAGGTTGGACAGATTTCGCGCCCAGATATAGCTGGCTTGCAGTTGCAACCCGAAGGACATCCGCTTGTTCACCGCAGCCGTCATTGCATTGTAGTTGCCGAAGCCGTAGTTGGTGTTGTAGTAAATCTCCTGCCACAGAGGGAACGGGTAACTGGATTGAGGGATGTTAGAGAACCCGGTGGTGTTCGGCGCCGGCTGGTTGATGTTCATGCCGGTTCCGAGGTCGGAGGAGTGGTTGCCGTCATAGGACAGGCGGAAACCGAAGTTGGCGCCCAGATCGCGCTCCAGCGTGAGATTCCATTCCTGAACGTAGGGATCCTTGTAGTGCAGATCGGTGACCTGGAAATAGCTTTGTGATCCGGGTTGCGCGATGTTGGAGGGATACGAGTAGGGCAAGCTGAAGGTCGGAACGCCGTTCGTGCCAATCGAATTATTGAAGAACCCCACATCGCTCGCCGTGGTGCCCCACGCGCTGATAGCCGCCGTGCTCATCAAGGTCTCGATATATCTTCCGTAACCTCCGCGCAGAACCGTCTTGTCGTTTCCGAAAACGCGCCAGGCGAATCCGATGCGCGGCGCGAAGTCCGTCTTGGTGGAATATCTGAGAGCCGACGGGTCGCCAATGGACTGGGCTGTGACGATGGGCGTGGGAGCGATGGATTCCGCAAACCCCGCATCGAGAAACCCCAGGGTGCCGGGGCCAGGTACGATCACCGCCCCGCGCACGGTCTGGCCGTTGATCACGCTGGAATGATTGAGATCGATATTGGACAGGTTGTTGTATTTGTCACGGAACGTCGGATGGTACTCGTAACGCAGTCCGTAGTTCAGCGTCAGGTTCTTGGAAAGCCTGTAATCGTCCTGTGCGAAAAAGGCGTAATGTTGCGCCATCGCGAGTGTGCAGCACGCCAGGTTGGTGGCGATCGTGCTGTTGTCGGGGTAGCCCAACAGGAAGGAAGCGATCGGTGTGGCATACCCGGGGCCCAGCAGCGAACTCAATACGGATCCGTTGAAGTTGTAGGCGCCTTCCAAATCGTTGTAAAACACGGCGTCGTAATAGGCGTGCAGTCGGCGATAATCGGCGCCGAACTTGAGCGTATGTTTGTCCTTGGTCCACGTCAGTGTCTCCAGGACCTGCTTGGTGCCCTGCCGGGAGTCCTCATTCTGAAGTCCGAGCGGTGAAAACCCGGTGATGGCCACTTGCGGAACGATGTCCGCGCCGGCCGGCGGAGCCTGCGGTAGAGCCGTCAGACCCAGCGCGGTGGCGGACTCCTGTGCGGTAATTCCATAGGTGGATGATATGCGGCTGGTGCTAAATCCCGCGCGCAATTCGTTCACCAGCGTCGGGCTGATGGTGGAGTTCCATGCAACCGTCAACGCCTGATCCACCTCGGGCAGGGAATTCTCACCGACCGTAGGCAAGGAAGGACTCCCCGGGTTCGCGAAGGCCGGCGCAATCGGCACCCCCTCTACACGCCGGTTCTTGTACGTGTAGCGGGCGAATACCAGATTCTTGGAGCCGATCATTTGATCGATGCGGGCGTCGCCCTGCGCGCTGTTGATCGGTATGGGAAAGTTCGCCACGTAGTTGTTCGCAATCGCACCGGCCGGGCCGTAGTTGGGCAGCGGGAAGAACGTGTTCAGGTACCGCTGCGAATAGGCGTTGAGCATGCTGGGCGGGATGATGTTGCCCGGATAACCGGTCAACTGGTTGGACGCACCGCCATTGGCGGCCGAGAGATACGCGGATAAGTCACCTTGGCGCATAGCCTCGGTCGGAACGCTTTCGATAACGGTCTGGCTCTTGGGCAGCCGCAGCACTTCATAACTTCCGAAGAAGAACGTCTTGTCGTGCCCGTTATAGAGTTTGGGAAGCACCACCGGGCCGCCCAGGTAGATGCCGAAATTGTTCATCTTCACTTCGTTGACGATGTGGCTGAAGTAGTCTGCGGCGTCCAGATCGCTGTTCTGAAAGTTTTCAAACACGCCTCCGTGAATATGATTGGAGCCGGATTTCGAAATGGTGGTGACATCGGCCACACCGCCGAATTCAGCCGGGTTGATGGTCTCGCCAATACGAATCTCTTCGATCGCGTTGAACGAGGGAAACAGTTCGGAAACGGCCCCCACAGCGTTTATGCTGATGGCCGAACCGGTTCCCATCGAACTGATTCCGTCGATGCTGATGGAAAGCTGGCTCGGCAAACTGCCGGCGATCGAGATGTTCCCATTGGAATCCGTTTGTACGCCGGACTGAGCGGTGAGCGTGGACATCGCGCTGGTGGAACCTTGCGCGCGCGTGGTGATGGCCACCGGCAGGTCCACCAGCTCGCGCGATCCCTTCGTTTCGGCCACGCTCGAAGTATCGGTTTGCACGACCGCCGCCGCGGATTGCACCTCGATGGTGGTGGTCTGAGTTGCGATCTGAAGTTCCGCATCCACGCGTTTGGTTTCGCGCCCGCCCAGATCGAAGGCCTTGAATTCCGCCTTCTGAAACCCCGCCGCTTCCACGGTCAGGGTGTAGCTGCCCACGTCCAGATTTACGAACTGGTACCCGCCAGTTTCATTGGTCATGGTGGAATGTTTCGCGTTCGTTCCAGAGTTTGTGAGATTGACCACCGCGCCGGGCACCACGGCGCCCGAAGCCTCCTTCACCGTGCCCAGCACGGTCCCGCTAGTCGATTGGCCGTCGAGCGCCGCGGAAAATATCAGCGCTGCAACGAGCGCCAGGCAGCAACTCGGCGCGAATCGGGAGTGCGGTCTCGATACAAATCGACGAAGCATGATAGATGGCATTCTTGTCCCCTGGTGTGAGCGTGATGAATAGCAAACTCTGCTGAACGAGAGCAGCTTCCGAGAGTACGATTGGTACCCCGGCGGGACGTGCACTTCCTGGCGCCTATCGCGCGCAGTGACCGTGTGAGCCAGCGAAACTTCTGGGAGTTAAGTTACTCGAATTCCCCTGGCTGAAAATGTAGAAGCGAGTATACGGTCGAAGCGTTTTTGCGTCAACAAGAGATTTGTACCGAGCGGCTCGATCGCGGGATTGCGCAGCGGAAACGAGATAGGCGCAGGATGCCGATGCGGAACTCACCATCTGCCGCCAAGCGTCGTATTTGCATAATTGTAGACTGCGGGGTCTAGGCACGCGCTCGAGCATCATTGGTGATGAGACGCATAAGAAATTTTATTGAGTTGACGGACGGGGAGGCCGCGGCGAAGGGGCGGATTTATTAAGAAGTTGTTAACGCGACCCGCTCATCGGTCGGTCTTGCTCGCGAGCACGGTATCGACTTTCAACCCCTCGCGCACCGCATCGCCTGGATTGGAGACGATCATGTCTCCCTCGCGAACCCCATTCAACACCTCGACTCGGTCGCCATAATCGCGGCCTACCTCGATCTTGCGCAAATGCACGATGTGCGCGGCGTCCACCAGGGCGATTTGGGCGCCGTCGGACCGCACGATCATGGCATCGCTCGGAACCAACAGCGGCGGCTGGGCGCGAATGCTGCGCAGCTCCACCTGCGCATACATCCCCGGCAGCAACAGACCCGTCGGATTGGGAACGTGCACTTCCACCAGAAGCGTTCGGCTGCTGGGGTCCAAGGAGCTTGCGGTGCGCGCTACCTGGCCCTGAAATTCGCGTCCGGGCAGATTGGTTACCGTAACCAGCGCGGGCTCGCCGTCCTGGATGGCATCCGCATATGCTTGTGGCACATTGACATAGGTCCTCAGCGTGGCCATCTGAGCGATGCGGTAGAGCATTGTGTTGCCGGAGTTCACCAGTGCGCCGACATCCACGTTGCGCTGCGTGATGACGCCGTCGAAGGGCGCCTGCACGATGCAGAAGCTTTGCATCTTTTCGAGGCGCGCCAGGTTGGATTGCGCCGCGATCACGTTGGCCCGCTGAACGTCGATAGCTTTCTCCAGAGCCTCCAGAGCCGCCAGCTTCGAGTTGTATTGCGCCTGGGACTGATCGTCGTCCTGCTTGGAGACTGCGCCTTTGGCCACCAGTTGGGCCGACCGCCGCGCCATCACGCGCGCCAGCTCCATGTCAGTCTTGCCCTGTTGGACGTTCGCGTTGGCCTGCTCGAGCGCGGCCTGCGCCTGCCGCACAGTGGCCTTGGCCTGCGCCACTTGATCGGTCAGCTCGGGCGCGTCGATCTCGGCCAGCGTCTGGCCGGTCTTGACGCGGTCGCCGATGTCGACCAGGCGCTTGGCGATATATCCATCGGCGCGCGCCAGCACCGGCGCCTCCGTCACGGGCTGGATGTTGCCGGGAAGCTGGAGCCCGCTCTGCCGGGTGGACCTGCCCACTTCGATCACCTCCACGCGCGGCAGCGCCTGCTGCTCGTCCTTGGCTTCGCTCGCAACCGCGGCGCGCCGTTTCTCGAGCGGAAGGTAGCCGGCGAAAAAAGCGATCGCGCCCAGCACCAAGGCGCCCAGGAAAATGGCCCAGATCGTGATCGACGAGGGGTGCCACACGTTGCGCGGAGGACCCGCGTGGGCCGATCCGGTCAACTGCTCGAGCTGGCGCTTGAGCTCCCAATTTTCGCGGCGGAGGCGCTCCTCGGCGGTTTCGGAAGGAATTTGCGGATCCGGTCCGGTGTGAGGCATCAGAGCACCTCGCGTTCCCGTTCCACCAGTTGCCGCTCGTAATCCACCGGCGGCCGCTTGCGCAGATAGGTGTAAATAATCGGGACCACGAACAGCGTGGTCACCGTAGCGAACATCAGTCCGCCGATCACCGCGCGACCCAGCGGCGCGTTCTGCTCTCCGCCCTCGCCCAATCCGAGCGCCATGGGCAGCATGCCGAGGATCATGGCGGTGGCGGTCATCATCACGGGCCGCATGCGGGCTTGTCCAGCGGCCAGCATCGCGGCTTTCGCGCTCGCGCCGCCTTCGCGCTCATCGTTGGCGAAGGTCACCATCAGAATGCTGTTGGCGGTTGCGACGCCGATGCACATGATCGCGCCCATGAGCGACGGCACGCTCAGCGTAGTGCCGGTGATGAAGAGCATCCACAGAATTCCGGCCATCGCGCCGGGCAGCGCCGTGAGGATGATGAACGGATCCACCCAGGATTGAAAATTCACCGTGATGAGCAGGTAAACCAGAACCACGGCGAAGATCAGGCCGAGCCCCAGGCGGTAAAACGACGACTCCATGGTGGCCACCTGCCCGCGCAGCGCGAACGTTGTGCCGCGAGGAAGGTGCGGTGTTTCATCGCGCATAATCTTGCGGACTTCCGCGCCCACGCCGCCCAGATCGCGCCGGTCCACGTTGGCGTACACGTCGAAGACCGGCAGGACGTTGTAGTGATTCACGATCACCGGAACATAATCGCGCTGGACGGTCACCAGGTTGGAGAGCAGCTGCGTATTGCCGGCCATGGCGCCTGGATTCCCGTAAGCGAGCGAACCTCCGTTGGGTGACGCGCCTACAAACGAATTGGAGGCCGTCGCCGAGCCCATCATCGAATTGGTGGTGACGCCGCTCTCGGCGTCGGTGGCCACTGAAATCGGAGTGCGCAGCAGGGCGTCGAGCGAATCGACGCGATACTGCGGCGTCTGGACGCCGATGCTGTACTGCACGCCGTTGGTCCAGTTCACCCAGAAATTGGGCGCGAAGGTCGAACTGCCGCTGAGTGAGATCAGCATGCTGTTGGTCACGTCGCGCTGCGTCAACCCCATCTGAGACGCCTTCACGCGGTCCACGTTCAAATTGATTTCCGGCTGCGCCGCCACCTGGTGCACGTGAACGTCGGCCGCGCCGGGGATACCCGATATTCTTTTTGCCAGCGCCTGCGCGATTTTGTAATTCGCCGACGCATTGCCGCCCACCACTTGCAGATCGATGGGAGCGGGCAGCCCGAAATTCACAATCTGGCTGGTGATGTCGGCCGGCTGGAAGAAGAAGTTCATGTCGGGAAAATCTTCGCGCAGCCGCTTGCGCAACAGGATTTCGTAGCCCTGCGTGGGCGCGTGGTGCTCCTTGCTGAGCGAGATCAAAATCTCCCCATCGGCCGAGGATATGGTCGGGATGTCGCCCTGCGCGATGGCCGGCCAGCTATTGGGGATGCCGATGTTGTCGATGAGCATTTCCAGCTCGTTCGGCGGGATGACGGAGCGGATCTCGCGTTCTAGGGCGGCGAATCGCAATTCGGTTTCCTCGATGCGCATACCCGCCGGTCCGCGCGCGTGCAAACGCATTTGTCCTGCGTCCACGGAGGGGAAGAAATCCTCGCCAATCAGCGTCACCAGTGCAAACGACGCGACCGATACCGCCATGAACCCCGTCAACACGCGCCCCGGATGCGCGAGCGACCAATCCAGCAGTCCCAGGTAGCGATAGCGCAGCCTTTCAAACAGCGCGTTAAACAAATGATGCGCCGCCCAGATCGGCCCGCGCCCGTGCTTGGCGGAGCCGCCGGCGCCGGCGCGGTAAACATCGAGCTCGGATTCGAGCAGAAAAGCCATCATGGTTGGAACCAGCGTCCGCGATAGCAAATACGAAGCCAGCATCGCGAACACTACGGCCATGGCCAGGGGCGTGAACAGGTAGCGCGCCGTCCCAGTCAACAGAATCACCGGCACGAATACGATGCAGATCGAAATGGTGGCGACAAAGGTCGGAACCGCGATCTGCGACGCGCCGTCCAGCACCGCGCGCACCAGCGGCTTGCGCATCGCGATATTCCGGTGAGTGTTTTCGATTTCAACTGTCGCGTCGTCCACCAGAATGCCGACCGCGAGCGCCAATCCTCCCAGCGTCATTACGTTAATGGTCTGGCCGAGCAGGCTCAAAATCGAAAGCGAAGTGAGAATGGAGAGCGGGATCGAAAGGCAAACGATCAGAGTGCTGCGCCAGCTCCCCAGGAACAGCAGGATCATCAGACCGGTGAGTCCCGCCGCGATCAGCGCCTCCCGAATCACTCCCTGGATCGACGCGCGGACGAAAACCGATTGATCGGCCAGCGGGGTCACCTTCAGCTCCGGCGTCACGTTGGCCAGAATTTTCGGCAGCGCGGTCTTTACCGCATTGACGATGGAGAGCGTCGACGCCTGGCCGTTTCGCGTCACCGTCATCAGCACCCCGCGCGCACCGTTGGTGCGCACGATATTGGTTTGCACCGAATACCCGTCGTGCACCTGCGCGACATCCTTTATATACACCGTCGCGCCATTGACCGTCTTGATCGGCAGGTCGTTCAGCTCGTTCAGCTTTACGGGACTGCTATTCACACGAACCTGATATTCGGTTTTGGCTATCTTCGCAGTGCCGGTCGGCAGCACCAGGTTCTGCAGATTCAACGCGTTCGAAACGTCGCTGGGCGAAAGCTGCTTGGCGTAGAGTTCGTCCAGATTGAGATCCACCATCACGCTGCGCTGCTTCCCGCCGAACGGATAGGAAACCGATGCGCCTTGTACGGTGCCGAGCGGGGTGCGGATGAAGTTGTTGCCTATGTCGAAAATTTCCTGCTCGCGCAGCGTCTTGCTCGAAAGCCCGAGCTGCAGGATGGGCACGCTGGATGCGTCGTACTTGAGCACGTTGGCCGGAAACATGCCCGTCGGCATGCTGCGCAGCGCGGTTTCCATGGCCGCCGTGGTCTGCGCCACCGCCATGTCGATCTTTACGTTGGGATGGAAATAAACGCGCTGCACCGCGTAACCGCTATAGGATTGCGATTCGATGTGCTCGATATCGTTGACGTTCGAAGTGAGCGATCGCTCGAAGTTGGTGGAGACGCGCTTTTCCATCTCCTCCGGCCCGAGACCGGGATAAAACCACAGCACGCTGACGATGGGGATGTCGATATAAGGGAAAATATCGACCGGCATGGTCACGATCGCGGCGGAGCCCAGAATGGCGATCAGTACCGCCATCACAACGAAGGTATAAGGGCGGCCGAGAGCCAGCCGAACGATCCACATAGTCTAGTGCGCCGGCGACGCGCTGGTCCGCAGGAAATTGCCGCGCTCGAGGTCCGGTAAGGCCAGTATACATCGCGCTCGGGCCTTGGCTCGCGCGTAGTCAAAGCCGAGCTACGACCAAATGGACCGGCGGCTACCCCACCGACTTCTCGTGATAAATCACCGGTTGCTCCCTATTTCCCACGCGCCCTGAAGCCGCCTCCTGCAAGAACCACAGCACGTCGAAGCGTACTCAGATGAATCTCTCCATGGCACGAGCATAACTGCCAATATGAACCGCGAGCTAGGCGCTATCGCCGGAGGCCCATGCCGCGAGGCACATGCTACGATATCTCAAATGGCCGACTCCGCATGGGTGGCAGCATCCGCTACCGCCGTACCTGCGAGCGTCCGTGCCTTGCGGCATTCCGGCCTGGTACGCCTGACGCACTGGCTTACGACGATTGCTTTTTTGGCGTTGCTCGTGAGCGGTGGCGAGATCATCCTTTCGCACCCGCGTTTCTATTGGGGTGAAACCGGAAACGTGAACATGCAGCCGCTGTTCAAAATCCCAGTGCCATCCTCGCGCGCCATGGTCCCGACAGGCTACGGCTACGTCCTCGAGGATCAGAACGGCTGGAGCCGCTATCTGCATTTTCAATCCGCTTGGCTGCTGGTGATCACGGGCCTGGTTTACGCCGCCGCGGGTTTCGCCACGGGACATTTCCGTAAGAACATCGCACCGTCCAAGGCGGAATGTTCGCCGCGCGCCTTGGGCTCCGTCGTTGCGCATCATCTCCGCTTCCGTCGTCCGGAGCCGCGCGAAGCCTGGTCCTATAATCCGCTGCAGAAGCTCAGTTATCTCGCCGTGATCTTCGGCCTTTTCCCGCTGGTGATCTGGACCGGCCTGGCGATGTCGCCCGCTTTCGATGCGTGGTTTCCGCCCACTGTTACGCTGCTGGGCGGCCAGCAATCGGCGCGCACCATCCACTTCTTCGTTTCCATCGCCCTCCTGCTGTTCCTGCTGGTCCACGTGGCGATGGTCATCCGGGCCGGATTCTGGAGCCGCATGCGCGCCATGATCACCGGCCGCGTCCGAACACGAGAGGAGCAAGCATGAAAATCTCAAGGCGCAAGCTGATTGGAACCGGGATTGGAGCCGCCGCGGGCGCTTCGGGACTCGCGATCGGCGCTCACCTGGCACAAAAGCACGGATTGATTGCGCCCGATTCCTCTGGATTCTACGGCCCTGGCGAAGCGCTCAACTACGCAGCCGAACGCGTGCTCGGCAAGCATTCGCTCGCGCGCGAATTCGATCGCAGCAAGATTTCGAATCCTCCGTTCGCCAACGAAACCAGGTCCATGAACGCCGAGTACAAGCGCCTGCAGGCCGGTGGATTCGTGGATTGGCGTCTCGCCGTCGGCGGCATGGTGGCGCGCCCCACTGCCTTTTCTATCGCCGAGCTCAAGAAGTTTCCGTCCCGCAGCCAGATTACGCACCTGGCTTGCGAAGAAGGCTGGTCCTACATCGCCGAATGGATCGGGACGCCGCTCTCCTGTGTCCTCGATCAGGTGGGCGCGCATCCGGAAGCCAAGTTCGTGGTCTACACCTGCATCGATCACGAATGGTGGGACAGCATCGATATGGCCGAGGCGACGCATCCCCAGACCCTGATCGCGTACGGCATGAACGGCGGCGAGCTCCCGCCCGGCAACGGCGGCCCGCTGCGCATGCGCGTCCCGCGCCAGCTCGGATACAAGAACGTGAAGTACATCACGCGCCTGACGCTCACCGACGATATCAAGAAATTCGGCCAGGGCCTCGGCTCGGCGTCGCCTGAAGGCGGATATGCCTGGTACGCGGGCATCTGACCGGATCGCATCCGCAACCCTGATCGCCGGCATCCTCGCCGCGCTCTGCGCGCCCGCTCAAGCCGATCCGCCGATCCCGATAAAGGTAGTAGTCGTCACCATGTTTGAAGCGGGCGCCGACACAGGCGACCGCCCGGGCGAACTCCAGTATTGGGTGGAGCGCAATCACCTCGACACCGTTCTTCCGTTCCCGCAGGCTTACCACAGTCTGCGCATGAATCGCGACGGCGTTCTCGCCGTGCTCACCGGCGTCGGCACCGCCAAAGCGGCCGGCAGCATTATGGCGCTCGGCCTCGACCCGCGCGTCGACCTGCGCAAGGCATATTGGATTGTCGCCGGGATCGCTGGCATCGATCCCGCTGATGGCTCGCTCGGCTCCGCCGCCTGGGCCGAATGGGTGGTGGACGGCGATCTCGCCTATGAAATCGACGCGCGCGAAATTCCACCTGATTGGCCCACCGGCTTCGTCCCGCTCAGCAAAACCAAACCCTATGAACAGCCTCGCTCCCCCGATTACAACGAGGCGTATCATTTGAACGCCGCGCTCGTCGACTGGGCCTTCCATCGCACCGAACATGTCCCGCTGGGCGACACGCCCGAGATGCAGAAGGACCGCGCGCAGTATCGCGGCGCCAACGCCCAGCGCCCACCCTTCGTGCTGAAAGGCGACTCCATCTCCTCCAGCACTTTTTTCTCCGGCGTAAAGATGAACGAATGGGCCAACCAGTGGGTGAAGTATCACACCGGCGGCAAAGGCAACTACGTGACCACCGCGATGGAAGACACCGGCACGCTGTCGTCACTGCAGATGCTGGCCAAAGCCGGCCGCGTAGATTGGAATCGCATCCTTGTCCTGCGCACCGCGAGCGACTACGATCAGCCACCGCTCGGCATGACCGCCGCGCAGAATCTCGCGCGCAACTCGGGGCGCAAATACGCGGGCTACATTCCCGCGCTCGAATCCGCCTGGCGCGTCGCCAACACAGTGGTCCAGGAAATCACCGCGCATTGGGACAAATATAAGTGATCGCCGTCGAGCGGAGAGCCGTGCTGATGACCTCACTCTGCATGATTTGCGTCGGTTGCCAACGCGCGCCGAATCCGATTGTCGGAACGTGGCTGGTGAAAATCCCCGACGCGCCTTTTCCCATGCACATGTTCACGTTTCATTCCGATGGAACCGTGCAGCAATCCAACCCAGACGCCGGCGATCCGTCGACCAGCGATAGCAATGCCATGGGCGCGTGGGCGCCCGACGGCGACGGGATCAAAGGCAAAATAGTCGAGATTACGGCCGACCGCTCGACGCGCCAGTTCGCGAGCCGAGGCGAGATTTCGTTCACCATCAAAGTGAGCGGCGATGCTTTCAGCGGCACGGCCAGCGCCAGTTTCTACGACGCCCAGGGTCGTCGATTGCGCGGCCCGCTGGGCGTCAAACTGGACGGTCAACGAATATTGCCGTAGGCTGGGATCTGGATCTGGATGCGCACACGGACGTTCGCTTTGTTCTTGCTTGCGGCCCTCGGGCTCCGCGCGCAGTGGCTCAACTACCCCACCGCGGGTGTTCCGCGCACGCCCGACGGCAAGCCGAATCTCACCGCACCCGCCCCGCGCACCGCCGACGGCAAGCCCGACCTTTCCGGCCTCTGGATCAACCCTACCAAGCGCCCGCCCAATCCCGAATTTCCCGGCTGCGCAGCCATCGTCGATGAATTCGCCAATATCGCCGCGCACCTTCCCGGCGGCTTGCCGTATCAGCCCTGGGCGGCTGATCTGGTCAAGAAACGCCGCAGCGAGCAGCGGGTTAACGATCCCATGTCGCGCTGCATCCCCATCGGTCCCGTCCGCCTGCACACCTGGAATGGCCCCAGGAAGCTCGTCCAGGCCCCCGGCCTGCTCATCATCATGAATGAGCTCGACACCAGCTACCGCCAGATCTTCACCGATGGCCGACCGCTGCCCAAAGATCCCAATCCATCCTGGAACGGCTATTCGAGCGGCAAATGGGAGGGCGATACGCTGGTGGTTCACACCGCCGGTTTTCGCGACCACATGTGGCTCGACGCTCTCGGCAACCCGATGACGGACGCCGCGCAAATTACCGAGCGCTTCCGCCGCCCCGACTTCGGCCATCTTGAAATCGAACTCACGGTCGACGATCCCAAAGCCTACACCAAGCCCTGGACCGTGAAAATCGCGCAGGCCATCGATCTGGATACGGACTTGCTCGATTACGTTTGCAACGACGATGAGAAGGACATTCCTCACCTGTCGAGCAAGTAAGGTCCGATAGAAATCCTCAGCGCTCGATCGACAAGGCCAGCGCGTTCGCCGCCCAACCGGTCGCCATGGTCGAGATCCACTGATCGTGCCCGTAAGGAAAACCGCTCTCGAAATACTCCTGGAACTTGGTCGCGCGGCTCGCGACATGCCAGGAGCCGTCCGCCCGCTGCGTCGCAAGCAGGAATTTCACGCCCTTCTCATCCGGCCGCATCACGCCCGCTTCGGCCAGCGCCCACAGGGTCATCCCGGTCGCATAAGCGTCGGTCGGATATCCCGTGCGCTGCGCCCAGCCGCCATCCGGGCGTCGCGCAGCCAAGATCGGCTCGGCGAGTTTGCGAAGTTCCGCTGCGCTGGCGCCCGCCGCCGCCACGCCAACGAGCCGCATGTCCACGTCCTCCAGGATCACCGGCTCGGCGTGCAGCAGCCACTGCTTGCCGCGCTCCATGCGCTGCTTCATTTCAGCCGCGCGCCCCGGCATCCCGTAGGCTTTCAGCGCCCGCATCGCCATCGCGGTGCGCGAAAAATCGCTATCCTGCATGGGCGACCGCGAATATCCCGGCAGATGCCAACCGCCGTCGCCGCCCTGATATGCCGCCAGGTTCGCGGCCAGATAGTCGGTAGTGCGATTCGGCGCGTAACCCGCCCGCACCAGCGCCTCAACGGCATATAAATTGTTGTCCGCGCCGCCCAGCGCCGCAGCTCCTTCGAGCGCCACGGGGTTAATTGTGATCGCGATCTGGCGAATCCGCTCCTCGGACGCCTTCTCATCCACCGCGATGCCCTTGGCGCGCGCCGCCGACGCCGCAAACTCGGCCGCCGGCTGCTCATGACAAGCGAAACACGCGGCCTTGTGGAAGAACTGGTCGTTAGTTCGATCCAGCAACTCGACGCTGCGCGCCACCGCCGTCCGCCGGTCGGGCGGATCTTCCGCGAAGGCAGCCGGCTTCGCCATGTCCTTCGCCGTCCCGCCCAATTCGCGGATCACTGCCGCGTCCCCAAACTTGTACGCCCAATCCAGCGCCGTCTCCCCGGCGTGATTCGTCAGGTGTTGATCGGCGCCGTGTGCCACCAGCATATTCACCGTCCGCCGGTCGTAGCGGTCCGTCCCGATCGCCAGCATCAGCGAACTGAATCCGCGATAATCCTGCGCATCGATTTTCGCGCCGTCATCGAGTAGCAGCTTCACCGCCTCCGGAGGCCCGAACGCGGAAGCCATCAGCAGCGGAGTCCAACCGCCAAATTCCACCGTCCCGGTTTGAATCTTCGGCAGGCCCTCGGTCTTCGACACCGCGTTTACCTTGGCGCCCTTCGCCACCAGCAGTTTCACCGCTTCGAGGTTCCGATTCCCCGCGGCATTCATCAGCGGCGTCAAGCCGATGAAAGTATCCGCCGTCTCGATATCCGCGCCCGCATCGATCAATGAGCGCACTGTCGCGGTGTCATTTCCAAATGTAGCGGCGTTCATGGGCGTGACGTGCCGCCTGTCCATCACGTCTACCTTCGCGCCTTTGGCGAGCAGCAGCCGCACCACCTCCGCCGACGGGTTGGTGAATGCGGCGATAATCAGCGCCGTCCGGCCGCTCCGGGCGATAAGGTTGACATTGGCCCCATGCTCCAGCAGCAGCCGAACCTTCGCCGGGTCTGAAACCGACCACATCAAGGCCGTCGATCCGAAATCATTTTGCGCGTTCACGTCGGCGCCATGATCGATCAGGACACGCATCGCGTCCACTGACCCCACTTCGGCCGCGTACATCAGCGGCGTGATCCCGCGGCGATCCGGGACATTCGCGCTCGCTTTCTGATCGAGCAGCGCCCGCACTCCTGCCAGGTTGTTCTCACGGATCGCGGAATAAAATTGATCCGGCTCTTGCGCCATCGCCGCCAACGCAACCACCCCAAGCAACCACACTGTTCGCATTTGTGAGGATTATATCGAACTCGCCCACCCAATTTCCGGTGCGTTATAATGCCCCAAATTCCATGGCCGAGCTCTTCCAGACCAACCGGACCTGGCTCTGCAGCGTGCTCTTCATGGACATCGTCAATTACTCCTCGCAATCCGTCGAGCTGCAGATCAAATGGAAGGAACGATTCAATAATTACCTCGCCGAGGCCATCAAGAACGTCCCCGAAGCCGAACGGGTCATTCTCGACACCGGCGACGGCGCGGCCATCTGTTTTCTCGGCGCGCCCGAAGCCGCCATGTTCGCCGCGCTCGAAATCTGGCACTTTCTACTGCTCGACGAGCGTGATCAACAGGCCCAGTTCCGCGTTCGCATCGGCATCAACCTGGGGCCGGTGAAGCTGGTCCGCGACATCAACGGGGCTCCCAACGCCATCGGCGACGGCATGAACGCCGGACAGCGCGTCATGAGCTTCGCGGCCGAAAACCAGATCCTGGTCTCGCAGTCGTATTTTGAGGTGGTGAGCCGTCTCTCGGACGATTACAAGACGCTGTTCACCTTAAAAGGCGTCGAACGCGACAAGCACATTCGCGAACACACCGTCTATACCCTCTTGCCGCCGCGCGCCGAACACAGCCAGGTTTCGATGAACCTTCCAGCCGAATCGTCCGTCGTCGCTCCGCCGACGCCAACGCCGCCCGCGCCGAAAGCGGCTAGGCGCGCGACTCCAATCATGGTCGGCGCTGCGATCGTGCTTGTGATCGCCGCCGCCGGCGGCGCATGGTTCTTCGTCCGCTCAAAACCTCAGCCCGCGCCCGTTACGACACCACCGATACAGGCCGCGGCCACGACCCCTGCGCCCAAGGAGCCCCCACCGCCCGCGGCTGTCCCCTCCGACGCGCAAGCCGCCTACGACACCGGCCTTCAGCTCCTCGAAGAACGCGACAATCCCACGCAGGCCCTGCCCTATTTCGATCAAGCTATTCGCGCGCAGCCCGGGTTCGTCGACGCCTACGTCCATCGCGCCGAAGCCCGCCGGCGGCTCTTGCAATTTGACGTGAGCTTGAAGGACTGCAATCACGTGATCCAGCTCGCGTCTGCCGATCCGCGCGGTTACAATTGCCGGGGCTACGCCGAGCAGCAGCTCATGCAGTACGATGCGTCGCTTGCCGATTTCGGTGAAGCCCTGCGCCGCAATCCAAATTTCGGCCTGGCCTACGGCAATCGCGGCACCACCTACAATCTCACGCAGCAGTACGACCGCGCCATCCAGGATTTCAACCAGGCGATACGCCTGCTGCCGCGCAATCACGTCTTCCTCATAAGGCGCGGCAACTCGTACAGCAATCTGAAGCAATACGGCAAAGCGATTCAGGATTACACCGCGGCTATCCGACTCTCCCCCAAGAGCATGGATGCCTATCGAGGCCGCGCGATGGCTGAGCAGGCCATGGGCGATACCGCGGGCGCCGCCGCCGACCGCGCTCACATGCGCGAATCGAAACGCGATCGCGCCAAATAGCCCCCGCGCCTAATCCGCCGGCTTGGCCCAGATCCCGCGCCGCTGCATTTCCGCGATCTGTTTCACGATCACCTCGTTCCGGTACTCGGCGTGATTCATCGGCGCGCGATCCAGATACAAATTCTTCGGATAAATCGGCTCCTCGTACAGCAACTGATACAGCTCTGTCCGA
>Ga0335074_10005740_pt1 | contig 17179 bp, 16 predicted proteins | sample Lox_Sample_23_FD_206715 | JGI IMG/M metagenome (GOLD analysis project Ga0335074, IMG submission 206715) | Soil microbial communities from Loxahatchee National Wildlife Refuge, Florida, United States - Lox_Sample_2.3 | ecosystem: Environmental > Terrestrial > Soil > Wetlands | place: USA... | reverse complement strand
CTCGCTCTTCCTGAGATGACCGCGAGCTCGGCATCGAAGCCTTTCAGGTCGAGCTGACAGATGACCGAATAGTGACCCTGCTTGACCAGGAACATGCGCGAGCCGGGCTCGAGCTGCTCCTTGATGAGCTTGAACTCGCGGTCGGAGAGTCCGAACCCCTCGCAGTACTCCTCGCGCTGAGCGTCCGAGTTCGGAAATAGAATCTTCGTCGGGGTCTGCTCGATGATCGTGCGGCTGATCGAGCTGGCAAGCGCATCGCTCGGACTCTGGGTCGCGGCGCAGAGGACCCCGTTCAACTTGCGCCACACCTTGAGCCCATCCTTCGCGAACTGCTCGAAGGCGGGATCGGCGAGGAGGCGGGAGAACTCATCCGCCCAGCACACGAACCGTCGGCCATCCAAAAGCGAGCGGACGACGTGAAAGAGGTAGAGCGTGATGGGAGTGCGGGTGACCTCGTTGTCGAGGAACTCCGTGACATCGACGCCGAAGAGCGTCGAGTCCGCGATTCCCGCGGCGAGCCTGTCGGTTGGATTGTCGAACGCCCAGGCGTAGTCACCGGAAGCGCATGCGCACCAGCGTGAGAGGCGCGCATGGATGCCATCGGGGCGCGTCGCATCGGTGAACTCGATGAGCCGGGAGAGCCGGCGTGCCTGGGGCTCGAGCGCCAGCGTGCCGCGCAGCGCGTGATCGAGGTCTGTCTCCTCTCTCACGCTGATCGCGAGCGGCCCGCGCACGAGGCTGCGGAGCCAGGACTTCAAGAACTCGACGTTTGCGCCCGTCGGTGGCAGCTGCAGCGGATTGAACCCCGTCGCCGCACCGTTCCTGAGCGGCAGGTACGACCCCCCGAGTGCGCGCACGAGGATCTCCAGGCCCCGGTCCTTGTCGAAGACCACCTGGGTCGCACCTTGCCGGGCGAGCATCGCGAGCATGAAGCCGACGAACACGGTCTTGCCAGAGCCGGTTGGCCCGCAGATGAACGTGTGGCCGGTGTCCTTGCGGCTCCCGCCATCCGGGTCCTGGGGGTCCGATGCATGAAGCGAGAAGTAATACGGGGAGTGCGAGCTCGTCATCAGCAGTGCAAGCGCATCGCCCCAGTGATTACCGGTCGCACGACCCGTTGGGTAGTTGTGAAAGCTCGCCATCGCGGCGAAGTTTCTCGAGGTGATCGGTGAGCGCCGCGGCCGGTGGGCGAAGTTACCCGGCAGCTGGGCCCAGAAGGCCGCCTCGAGGCCGAGGTCCTCCCGCGCAACGGTCATCCCGGTATCCGCGAGCGTGGTCCGCGCGAGCGCAATGCGGTCGTTCAGGGCCGCGAGTCGCGTGTGCTCGTTGGCATCCGAAGGTGCATCCGCCAGCACCTGGAGCGTGAAGTGATGATCACCCATCACGAATTCGTTGCTGGTCAGGGCATCGAGCGCGTCGATGAGTTCCTCGGCCTGCGAGACAGCGAAGTCGCCGGCGTTCGCCATCCGGGCGTGTTGGCGCTGCAGTAGTGCCTGGCCCGTCGCCTTGTTCAGAAAGGCAAATGACTGCGTGAGGACGAATGGGAAGGGCACCGAGAGGAGCCCGTTATACATGCCGACGACGGTCGGGGTCGGATACTCCTTGATTCCGAGCATTGCACCGAAGCGGGTTTGCGTCGGCGTCCGATACTCGATCACCTCGCTCCCGAAGAGGAGCCGCGTCGTCGCGAGGACCTGCGCGAGCGGGGCCCGGGGTAGCGGAATTCTCTGGAACTCGCCGTTGACGAGTGATGCCAGGAACTCGAGGAGCGCCGAAAATGGCCGCTCTCTCACGGTATAGACGGCGAGCGGTTCGGGTTCATACCGTGCGAGAGCGGCAACGACTGCCTGTCGCAGCTTCGTACAGAATTCCAGCGCATCGGCTCGTTCGCGGGCACTCGAGCCCGACCCATGCCGCGAGAGGAGCCTCGAGACGAGTGAGGGTGCGGCTCCCGTCACGGGCCGGAAGAGGAGCGTCACGTAGAGCTCGTTCACCATCAGCGTCTCGGTGGCAAGTCGCTCCTGATAGCGCCGCGCGAGCCGCTCGGCGAATGTTGCGCCAGTCGCCTGGCTGAATTGCGATCGATCGCGTCTTCGGACGAGATGAGTCCAAAGCGCGACGTTGGGACTTGCGATATTCCGCCACGTGACGTTGAGGCGCTCGTGCCAGTTGTTGAGCGTCTCATCATCGGCACTCTCGAAGCTGGCACCGCCGATCTTCAGGGTCTGCACATAGTCCCCGGCACTCGTGACAATGACTTCGGGCGCAACGTGCGCGCTGTAGGGGATGTGCCGGCTCGCCGGTAGCTCCCGGCGCATGGCAGCCCTGCGGCGTGCATCCGTCATGCTCGCAGCGCTTCCCCTCACGGAAGTCTCCGATCAAGAGGGAGTGGGCCGTAGCTGCTTGCCCTCCAGATGCGAAAGTTCGCGAAGTAGGAGGGCATCCGCGTGCGTCCCCAGTGCAGGATGAGATCGAAGAAGCGCGCATCGCGCGCGCAGAGCAGTGCACAGACGCCGTGGATCGGCAGGGCGATCAGGAGCGTGAGGAGGTTCCTCGTGAGGAGAAAGGCCTCCATAGTGAAGACGAGGTTGAACATGAGGGCGGAGAACGTGACCCCCCAGCGCATCGGAGGGCGCGTGACGGCAACGAAGAGCACGTCGGCCGTCAGTCCCGCATTACGCTCGCGCATGGCAATGACACCCGACCGCTAGACGCCGAACAACCCGCGAACCCAGGTAACGATCTGCGAGGAGCCAAAAGCGATCGCGATCCCCAGGATCGACGCGATGCACCAGCCCCACGAGATTCGGTTCGCCATCGCCATGGCGCCAAGGACCATGACAAGAATGATGGCAATCGGCGTAAGCCACGCGAGAATGTTCGTCTGCAGCGCATTCGCGCCGGTCAGGAACGGTGAGGTCGTGCTCTGGGCAAGCGCGAGCTGCGGAAGCGCCATCAGTGCGACGATGACAGCGGCTTCCAGCGACCCGCTCACGAGCTGTTTACGTAATGAAGACTCCATGGTGCACCCCAGCTTCTCTCGTTCTTGCGGTGATGAGAGCACGCCAGTCGAAATTTCGGTCGGTGAGATTCGCCGGTAATCGTGCGTAACCACGCCGAGTTGCCGATTTTATCCGGCTGGCGTATTTTGTAATAAAAATAGCAAAAGCTATTATTGGACAAACAGCGCTGCTCAGGGCTTTGCCACAGCAATCGCGAAATTAGCTGATGCGCGCGGTGACCGAGCCGAGCTTAGTGAAGTCTTGAAGCTAGCGCCCGTGGAAAGGATGCAGTTCTGAGGAGCGCACGCGAGTCTTACGACAGTGACGTCCCGTGGATGGTGCTAAAGATCTCGTGACGTTGAGGGATGAGGTGTCCTGCGAGGAGCTGCAGGGAGTAGAGATGAAGGTCAGCAAGCCGCTCTTCATCCGCGGCAATCGATGCCTCGAGGAGCGTTTGCCAGAAGTTGAGGTTGTCGAACCAACGCGGCCGAAGCTCGCTGGCGTGCGCAAGCACGATTCGATCGATCGCCGAGATGTTGAGAGCGGCGATCCTCGCGCACACGGCGGGTGCCATTCCGAAAACGAGACTTACTGCGAGAGGCAGCGAGCGAGCAGCGCTCCACGCCTCGATGAGGACATCTCGCAGCAGTTCGCGTGCCACCTCAACCGGAAGTACGCCCCCAGGAAGGAGCGAGGTCCCGCTGCTCGGCTCGCCCTGCGCCACACGAGCCCACCAGTCTGCACGACCGAAGTTCAGATCGACGAGGAGCACGGGGCAGCGGGCCGCTCGGCGTCGCGCTTGGATCTCAAGCTGAGCCAGAATGCTCGAAAGGCCGGCAAGAGGATTGGAATCCATTGCTGCAGTTTGCGAGGCGGCCGCTTCAGCGAGCGCCGCAATGCATTGCTCGTTCAGCCGGTGCGCGATCTGCAGCACCCCCACACCGGACCACCCGGGGGTCGACATCGCCGCAGAGCTCTTCTTCCGGTGCACAGAACACTCCCGTCCACGAAGTCGCACCGGGATTGTTTCACGCAACTTTGCGGCTTGCCACACCAACTATTCGCGGATTCGTGCAGTTATTGGAAACTGGCAGCGAGGCAGTTCGATGAGCTCGTATGTTCTTGATGACGCCATCCTGCGCGAGAACCGCCGCTCGGAACTGGCTAGGCGGTTCATCTTGCATGGGGTGCGCACTCAGCTTGTGAGTCGCATGACCGGACTGACCCGCGGGCGCCTGGCAACCGTCCGCCGCCGTCTGATGGTAGGAGATGAATCGCGACGGCGGGGTCCCACCCGCAATCCGCTCAATATCTTTCTGGGTAACAGCCCCAGGGCACGCAGCGAAGGAGCAGCGCTCGCTGCCCTCATTGCCTGGTTCTGCGCGGCTGTCCGGCCGCGGCACGGCCCCGCCGAGGGAGCCGGGTCGCTCGAGCTCGCCGATCGGCTCTGCGAGACCTACGAGGCGTTCCGGGCCTGTTGCCCTGCGACGGAGGTACACCTCGAGGAACTCATCACGCTGCGGAGCCTCATTGCCCGAGGTGAAGTTGTCGAGGTTAGCAAGTGCCGCCGCTGCAGGTGCCTGATCTTGATCGATCGGTTCAGCAGAGATCGCGAGTGTTCGCATTGCAGCAGCGCACCCTAGCTCGAGAGCAGACGAATAAGGCGCTCATACAGCAGCAGGAACCCGACGAAACTGAGCGAGATCGCGAGCATCGTCAAGACGGGGAAGTGAGGCACGGAGAGCGACCAGAAAAACAGCGTCGTAAGAACGCCCAGTAGCGCCAACGCGCTGCAGGCGAAGGCGACCACAGGCTCGAGGACGACGAGAAGTGTGACAACAGGGAGCCGCGCGAGGTGCCAGAACCATCGCAGTGCGCGAACACCGTAGGTAGTCTCCCCGTCCATCAGGATAATCTTAGAGGTTCTGCTCAGAAAATCAAAGCACGGAGCTTATGCCTTATCTGTAGTGCGCTCAGTTAATCGGAGCGCACGTATCGTGAAGGCCCTTCGAAGTGCCGCCGCCCGCGCAGTCGCGGATGTGCTCGCTAGCACTCGACGGCAACGGGAGGTTTCTCAGCGCGAGCTCGCAGCGCGGCTCAAGCGGCCGCATTCGGTCATCGGAATGATCGAAAGCCACCAGCGCCAGGTCAACGTGCCCGAGTTCATAGCCATTTCCAAGGCACTCGACGCGGATCCGCTGGAGCTGTTCAGGCAGGTCCTGCGCGAGCTCCATTCACAATAGGCTCCGTGCGTCTGCCACCGAGATAACCGGATGCGTCAGCACCGCGATATACGCGAGTCCCGCGCGCCATCTGAGCCAAGGCAGCGCTCGTCTTCGCCATCTGCAGCAGCGAGAACATTCCGTCTTGCGGACGCGCCGCCACTCGTAGTAAAGACGACGAGCGGCAGCCGCTTCTCGGACGCAACGGTCAACCACCCACACGAATCGTTCGCCAACAACCGATCCCTCGCCGGACATCAACTGCTGCCAAAACTCACCTCCGCCTGGAATGGAGAACTGCCGCGCCCTCCGACCCGACGTGAGTCGTACGGCATCAAGTGCCAAGATTGAGTTCGGAGATTCAGTTTGCATCAGGAAAAGGGAACCCCCGGCGACGGCCGACTCAGTCAGTTCCCTGGGGAGCGACCTCCGGGGCCTAAGTAGGCACGCTCCTCATGTAAAGTTCGAATGACTTTTTGTTCGTGAAGTTACAAGCCACTTCAAACCACAGCACGTTCTCTATGTATCGCGCGGCGACCAATGACCCGGTGTCCAAGGGGTTGAAACCGAGTTCGGCGATCAGCTGTGCTACACGCTCCTTCGCTTTTCGATCCGCCGCTGCCAGCGGAATGCTGAGCGGACCTCCAACTCGCCTGGGATTCGCAAGTGTCATATAGGAGATCGTCGGAAATGCCTTCACAACGTGCGCATTGGGTGCCCAACCTTGTAGCTGCTCGGCTGTTGACGTGGCAGCCGGAAAGGGATAGTGCTCGACGATCTTCGGCTTTGCGATCATCGGATCGATGAGCAGCTTGCCTGTGAGATCGCCGAGTGCCGGCAGCAATCCCTCGACTGATTCCCACGGCACGGCAAACACAACGATTGCGCCACGTCCTACGGCATCCCCCTGCGAGGCGGCCGACGCTCGCATGCCAGTCTCTCTCACAAGTGCTTTGACTCGCGCCGCATCCGGCACTCGCGAGCCGTATACGATCGGGAACCCGATCGCGCCGAGCCGCTTTCCGATCGCGCCGCCGAAATGGCCGGTGCCGAGCACCGCAATGGTCTCCCGTGCCGCGCGCGTGCCGCCCTGTTGCGCTCGGGTACGACTTGAGAACGCGCCAAGTGCAGCAGTGGCGCCGAACCCCGTCAGAGCTGCTAGTATCGAACGACGATGGGCCACGGGTGTTTCCTCCACGGCGATGCCAGGCCGGTGTCGCAAGGCGTAGCGATTATCGCGACGGCGCTATCGGCCTCAGTGGGCGGACGGCAATGCCTTTCGAATGACCTAGGAGGCCCTTGGCCTCGCCGACCGGCGTCCAGATAATCAGCAACTTTGCGGGTCCCGACTTCGGCACGAGATGGCGCACGTGATCCCCGGGCCGCACAATCCCCACCATCCCGGGTTTCAGCCAGTAGAGCTCGCCATTCACTTCGTGCTCGTACGTCCCCGAAAGGACATAGATCACCTCGACCGACCGGTGCGTGTGGCTGCCAATCACTGTGCCAGGTGCGAGCGTCACCTCGGCCATCTCAAGTTCTTTGCCACCCAGATTTGACTCATCGAGCAGCAGCTTCCATTGGCCGCCCAGCCCGCCCGCGATATGGTCTTTGATGCCGTTTGTCGCGTATGCATAGTTCGACGAGCTCCGCGCATCGCCGGCCGATCCCGGTGAAGTGACTACAGCGCCAGCGATTAGAATGACTAACAGCACGGGAATGTAATCTCGGATCATGAACGACCTGTCGTTGTTCTGAGCTAGGCAACGCGAGTTGTGCCCAATGATGAAATATCACGCCACAGAAGGAGTGCCAGATACAGCCCGATGCCGGCCGCTGCTGCATACATCGAAAGATAAAATTCAGATCTCCTATAGCTCAGTTCCCCCACTCTGCAGCTGGCGAAGAGCAGACAAGTGATGAAGTTTTGCGCGCTCCACAGAATTGCAACGAAGCGGGTCCGACGCTCGATGCTGGCGAGGCACCTCCTCTGGATCACCCAAAGCCCAGCCACGAGGATACAAGCGACCCGCAAGGTCATGAGGATAACTTGTGTAACCACGGAAACGGATTCGACGGTCGGCACACTTCGAGCGATCAGTGCGACAACGAATGCCGCGAGAACCGCTCGCTGGTGCGCTCGATGAACACGAATGACAAGCCAGGCGGAGATGAAGCAAAGCGCATACTCCGAAGCCATGTTCGCCTGCATACCTACAAACCGCAGAAGAGCCCCAAGCGTCCACGGGTGCTGCTTGATCTCGGCAAGATTGACGTAGACCGAGTGAAATACTAGGGAGCAGCCGAGCTGCCAAAGAGAGGTCAGCACGCAGCCGGCGACTACGGCTGTGACGAAAGAAAAGGCGTGGGTGCGAAGCGCTCTAATGGTATGGCCGAGTAGCGAGCCCAGGGCCTGGCGCCAGTACCAGAGTCGAGAACGCCCCGCTTCAAATTGCTCAACCAAGTCACCAATCAGCGGCTCAAATCGCGAACCGCTACCGAGTCGCTCGAGTAGCCAGGTAGCGGCGCGCGGGGCGGAGCGGCAATTCACGACTTCGCCCCGGCAGTCTTGGGAGCACCCTGCCACAGCGCCTCGAGCGCACGCTGCGTCTCACGCACCTGCCGGCTGCCTTCGGCGGTAAGAGCGAAATAACGCTTTGCGCGTCCTCCACGCTGCGGGGTCGCTTCACCCATTCGTGACGTAACCAGCCCCTTCGATTCGAGCCGTTCCAGGATTGCGTAAACGCTCCCTTGCAGCATTTCACGGCCGGTCTTTTGCGCGATTTCGGCCGCGATCGGCACACCATAAGCCTGCCTGCCTAGGCGGAGCACCGCGAGCATCACCATAAGCTCGTGCTGGCCTAGGAATTCACGATTGCGCATTTACTCAATGGTAATGAAGAAACGAGGAATGTCAATGCTCCGATATCGATCCCGTCGTGACAGACGCCCTTACGAGGGCCGAGCAGCGTTTTGCATCGACTCACGTCGCGGGAGACCAGCGGGGACAGGACAACGACGTGAGCTGACGGCCGCCAGCGAGCGGGCCGGTTAGACGGCCGAAGGCGGACAGATATTCCGGCAACAACGGGTCGACTGGTGACTTCCGCGGGTTGCGATCAGAAGTTTGCTGTCGGGCCATAGCCGTCGTTGGATGCTCAAATCGTGCGTCCCGAGAGCGGTCGTTCGCCGCTCGGGCCTCTTCTAAACCCTCAGCCTTACGTGACGCGCTCGAGAGGGATATTTCGCCAGGTCGGGCGATCTCGAAAATCGACAGCTTCCCCGTCTGATGTGAAAAACAATCCGGGTTCTAGCTCTATAAACAATCTGATTCCGTTCAGATAGAGGTATCCGTTCTTTCGATGAATATTTACCTTTTCAGACGGCTGACCCCACTGATAGATCTGATATGTGCCCAGGAATCGCTCCCAACTCGACTTGTTGGGTCCCGCGAGATCATTGGGACCGTCGTTGTAGTCGAGGCTGTAATCTCCGATCGCGCATTCCGAGTGAGCAAGCTCATTGGGGGTGGCTGGGAAATAGCGGGCCAGTACGGCTTCGCCCGACGGATCGACAACGAACATGTCGACTGGCGACGTGAATTGAAATGGCGTGAACGCAGTACCGACCTGTATCCCAAGCCGATCATTTTCAAGCTTCATATCACCGGATAGCGCACGGCCTATATAATGACCCAGGAAGCGCTTGAGCTGGCCCTTCTGCGGCTCGATGAGGGCAAGATCTGCTGCGGGTAGTCGCGCTTTGCGCGGACCAAAACGCCGACTGAGAAGCTGGTCAAGCAATTCAGCACCGAACTGATACGCGGCCGAACTCTCGCTGTTAAAGAGCACAGCCCAGCCGAGTTGCGCTTCGGGATAGTAGTCGAGCACGCAACCAAATCCGAACCCTCCGCCGTTGTGATTGAGCAGACGAATGGAGGTAGTCCCGTAGCGGAGGTCCGCACGGGCGACTCCGAGACTGTAGTTGCCGCCCAATGAAAAACTGTGCATCTCGCGCCACAGCCGTTCCTCGAGAACTATCTTGCCGTCTACCATTCCTCGGTTCAGCTGGAACCGAAGATAGGTGGCCATGTCACGCGCGCTGGTATACACGCCGCCGGACGGGATCAGGGGAATCTTGAGCGGAACCAAGCCATAACCTGTCGCGTGTCCAAGGGCTCTGTCAGCACGTCGAATGTAGACATCGGTTGCGGCCGTCGTATCCGTCATTCCGAGGGGATCGAGGAGGACCGTGCGCAGGTACTCGGGAAAGGGCGTCTTCGTAACTGTCTGCAGGATGTATCCGGCGAGATCTACGCCGAGATTCGAGTACCGGTACCGCTCGCCGACTGGGAAGCGCAACCATGTGTCGGAAATACTACGTATGTGGGTCTCGAAGTCTGAAAACTCAGGCTCATAGTTGTTTCCCACAGGTGCTTCGTGCGTGAGGCCGGCACGATGACTCAAGAGTAACCGCAAGGTCATCTTTCCCGCCGGCGCCGGCTCAAATCGGCTACGAACGCTGAAATCTGGGAGATAGGTCGTAATCGGCTCATCAAGATCGAGTAGCCCACGCTGAACTGCGAGCATGATCGCTGTCGCAGTAAAGTTCTTGGAGGTGGATTGGATACTAAAGATTGTGCGATCGCTTACCGGCCGACCGTGCGTCCAATCCGTTTCACCGAAACCTTCGATCCAGATCGGTCTACCCTCGTAGACGAGACAGACAGCGGCGCCGGGAAGCTTTTCGCTCGCCATCGAGGCTCTAATCTTGTTGCGCTCTACGTCGATGAGCGACCGAATGTCGAAGGGTGTGCTGCCGGCTGACTGTTCTAATGCTGCGAGGGCGCGGCGCGATTGAGCGGGAACTAACATCCCTGTGGTCAGAGACGAACCAATCATGAAGGAGCGGCGACTGAAATTGGGCATGATTCATCCTGTCAGCGCAACACCTGATTCCTTAAGGCAGCTTCGACGTCCTTTTTCGGATACCGAACAGCAGCCTGACAGCCGCAGATTAGGCATCTTCCGAAAGCTCTATTCGCACGTTCAGCGAACGGCCGTTGTTGCGCCGCAACTACCGGCGGAGCCGCCCGCTGACCTCGTCCGTCGCGCTGTATACCTCCGGGGTCCCTCGGAACAAACCAGGCTAGACTTTGGATGCCACTAATGAGTGGATGGTTTAACGGCCGCTCGCATTTGACTTTGGTTGCTCACGCTACCGGCCGCTTCCGGATCGTCGTTGGGTGATCCAGAATTCCCGATTGCCGTCGATCGACAACAGTTGGCTAACTTCGCGAATGAATCCCTTCTGGTGCGGCCTGCCCGGCGGCCGACGCGGTGTCGGTTGGGAGTCTTACGACTTTTGTTGACCAACGCCCTCACTTGGTCGGCGGATGTACCTTTCCGCCCTCGGCGGCGATCATCTCAGCGACCGTGTTATGCACGGTATCGCTGCCGAGCACGTCCACGTGACCCGCGCCAGGCACGACGTCCAGACGTACGTTAACGCCGCGCCGCTTGAGCGCCGCGGCGTAAGCCTGCGAGGGCCCCATCAGAACGACGTTGTCGGCCGTCCCGATCACCATTCGTACCAGGATCTTGCGTGACACGCGCGCCACGACATCCATCGGCGGCAAGCTCGGGTTCGGTACCGCTCGTGGCGTGCCCGGATGCTCGCGCGTCCAGCGGTCCATGAACCCCCTGGGATCGCACGAGCAGGCGATCAGCACGGCTGCGTCGGCGTCTTCAGGGTGAAGGCCCAGGAGGTCGGCGGCGACACCGGCACCGCCCGAGTGGCCCATGAGAACCAGCGCGCGCGAATGGAAGCGTGCCTTTAGCGCTTCGATGACGGCGTGCACGTCGTCCGCCACTCGGACCGTGTAGTTGTCGCCTATGGTGAGGCCCTTGCGGCCCGACGAGGTGTCGCCCTCGGCATCGGTGTATCCGGGCCGCAGCACCGCGGCCACCACGATGTTGTCGCTGAAGCTCGCCAGTTGCTGGGCCAGTTCATAGGGTTCCGATCCAGGCGGCAGGTCGCCATGCAGCCAGACCACGAGCACTGGATGGCTGCTAAGGTGGACGCTGGAATAGGCCCTGGCCTTGATCCTGCCGTCCGGGGCACTGGCCCAGATGACATGGCCCTCGAGCCTCCAGAGCGGAGCGGAAGCGGCCGTCGCTGCCGACGCCCAGACGACCACAAGCGAAACGACAAGGATCAGGATGGTGATGGTCCGTTTCACGGCACACAGCCTCTGTCGGCGTGCCGCTATGCTGAAACGGCGGCCGGGATTTGCAAGCTTTGGCTCTCGGACTGTAAGCGATAGAGGTCTCCTGCTCGCGAGGATCGTTGATCCCGTACCCCATGCTCATCGCTCGCACACCACTAGGTTGGGCACGTCCTGGGACTGCGCTCGGCACTGCCGCCCCCCATGGGCTGAGTGAAGTAGCGCGAGTAGTCGATCATCGATGGCGCTGGATCGGAGCAAAACTCGGCGAAAGAGTCAGTTAGCTCCCTCCGATGATGCTCCGCAAAGCGGCCATCCCGATGGTCGTTGCAACTTGCAAGTTATCGGGCAGTCGTCGGCAGCTGCGGACGAAAGTTCGCGTAGGGTGGTCTCTTGGGTGTAGGTGGCGGGTGCTGGCGCAGTTCATCCATTGCAATCGCGATAGCTTTCTCGAGTTGCGGGTCCTGACCGTTCCGGACGGCTCTGGGATCCTGCTCGACCTCGTAATCTGGAGAGACCCCTCGGTTTTCGATAGCCCATTGTCCGTCCGGGCCATACAGAGCCTCCCGCGGCGCGGTGACCCATCCACCATCGAGAAGCACCGGATAGTCCCAGATTCCGCAGCCACCACCCCAAGTACGTGTTCCGATGAGGGGGCCGATCTTGGCTTCACGGAAATACCATGCCAGCGCATCGCCCCCTGAGGCAGCGAACTCGTTGATGATCATCGCCTTCGGGCCGTAGATTGCTGCGCCGGGGGAGACGAAATCTTCGCCGCTCCGGGTGGTCACGTAGCTCAAGACGGGTCGGCGCAAGTAGTCGATGATGTAGTCGGGAAGCAGCCCACCTGAGTTGAATCGCTCATCGATGATCGCGCCCTCCTCGCCCACCTGCGCAAAGTAGCGGCGGTTGAAATTGGCGAAGCCGCGGACGCCGGTGTCGGGCAGATAGATGTAAGCGAGCCTGCCGTGGGTGAGCTCTTGCACTTTGCGCCGGTTTCCATCGATCCAGGACAGAAGCCGAAGGGGCATCTCGGTCGCGATGGGCACGACGGTCACTTCGCGGGAGTTCACTTCGTCCGGATTCGGACCCACTGTCAGCACCACCTGCCTACCGGCCGTTTCTTGAAAAAAGCTGTAAATGTTGTCCGTTCCGTGAAGCGGGCGACCATTCACGGCAAGGACGTATTCGCCTTCTCGTATGTTCACTCCAGGCTCGGTGAGCGGGGAGTGAAACATCGGGTACCAGTTCTCCCCACGATAAATGCGGGTGATGCGGTAGCGGTCATGATCGACGGCATAGTCCGCCGCGAGAAGCCCGACGTTCACCGCGTCCGTCCGGCGATGTGAGCCACCGCCCACGAACAGGTGCAGAACGTTCAAGTTCCCTAGCATGTCCTGAAAGAGGTAATTGAGGTCGGAGCGGCTTGCGATCCCGGCGAGGTAAGGTGCGTACGCCCTCTCGGCGGCAACGAGATCGAGCCCGTGGAAGTGAGGGTCATAGAAAAAATCGCGTTCGATTCGCCACACTTCTTGGTACATCTGCCGCCATTCGGCCGGCGGATCGACGCGCAGCTCCAGCTCGGCGAGGTTGATCGCTCCCTCGCCCGGTCTTGGCACCTTGCCGGCCGCGACGATGAAGAGACTGCCGTCTTTTTGGTAAAGGATCTTCTCGCCATTCTCGGACAGCGCGAACCGGTCAACTCGGTCGAGGAGCTCTTCCGTCTTGCGGATCTTGAAATCGAAGCGCCGCACGTGGGCGAGATGCTTGCCGGTGGCGTTGGAAGGCTCATCCTGGCTGACGATGTAGAGATCTTGCTCATGACCACACCACAGCGCCACGATGTCATCCGCCGGAACCGGCAGCCCGATAATGCGCTGATCGATGTCGTCGAAGTCAATCACCGTCCGAGGTGTGCCTGATCGAGTCGAAGGACGTTGATGGTCAGTAAATGCGTCCGAAACGGCGCGTTCGACAGGTTTCTCCTCATCACTCTGCGGTGCAAGTGGAGAGCGCTGATCCTTGGGCAGTACGATGGCGTAAACGTTGCGCGTGGGCCGCTCGAGTTCGGAAGTCATGTCGAGCCACGCAGCGGACAGACCCGCGTCCGTACTCGCGGCGAAGTACAGCAGTTGGCCATTCCTGTCGAACTGCGGCAGTGTCGCATCGCTGAGACCGTCCGTGAGCCGCCTTGACAGTCCCTCTTCAACAGAATAGACAAACAGTGCGTGGAGATGATTCGTCAGTTGCTTATCATAAGCGAGCCAGCGGCTGTCCGGGGACCAGGCGAAATCAAAATGATCGCCAGGGACGTCGTAGCGGTTGGTGGCGATTTTGATCGGCGCCTTTCGGTCGAGATCGACGTACCAGAGATTCAATCGCTTATCACTGTAGGCGATCTTCCTATTGTCGGGAGACCACTTCGGCAGGTAAAAGAATGACGGCGGACTACCCAGGTCTATGACCGTCACCGGTCCCCTTCCGCTTTGGTCGCTGATGTGGAGCCGGTACTCACCCGAATCGTCGGAAAAGTATGCGATCGATCGCCCGTCGGGTGACCAGGCGGGTGACCGGTCAGCGACCGCTGGACTGCGTGTGATGTTGCGTATATCACCCTTCTCAGCGGGTGCGGTGAAGATTTCTCCGTGCGCTTCCAGCACGGCGCGCGCACCACTCGGCGATATGCCTACATCGACGATGTCGTCGAGCGACATCTTGTCGATGTGGGGCCGCGTTTGCGGCATATCACCCTCGAGCTTGATTGGAACAACATGAGCATTGCCCGTCGACAGGTCGTACAGTCCGATCGCCCCGAGCTGCTCGTACACGATCCCGCCTGGCCCAGCAGAAGCAGACTTGATATCGCGACCGTTATCGATGTTGATGAGCTGCCGCACCGCTCGGGACGTCGCATCGTAGGCAAACAGCGTAGTGAGACCTCTGCGGTCGGAAAGGAAGTAGACGGTGGTTCCGACCCACATCGGAGCGAAGTCGTTCGAGTTGTCTCGCGGGATGGGAGTGACACTCGAATCGGAGAGACGGGTGATCCATATCGGCGATGCCAACCCGCCACGATAGCGCTTAATGGCATTCAAGACCTCTGCAGCACCGGGACGGCGGTTCCAATGGGGAACGTACGCGAACTCCGCGCCGTCCTGAGAGAATGATCCTTCGACCCCGGTGGGAAGGGGGAGCTTTACGGGCAGGCCGACTCCGCCGATGGAAACGGTGAACAGCTGGTCAACATCGACGAAATTACTGCGAGTAGATCTAAAGAGAATGTTCTGCCCGTCTGGGGTCCAGCCAACCGCCACATCCTCTCCAGGGTGATAGGTAAGCCGGCGAGGGTTGCCACCAGTGGCAGGCACCACATACACGTCGAAATTGCCGTCATGATTTGCGGTGTATGCCACCATGGAGCCGTCCGGCGAAAAGATGGGACGACTGGCAATGTCACCATCGGAGACCAGACGGTGCGCCATGCCGCCATTTCTCGGGACGATCCATATGTCGTCGGCATACGCGAACGCGATTTCCGTGGCGCTAAGAGTGGGCGATTGTAGGAGGAGCAATCCGGCCTCCCGAGGTGGCAGGGCGGCATCGCCCGGAGTTCCGTCGCCGGGCCAGCACACATCGAGCGCGAGTAAGCTCAATAGACTGCCCACGACCGCGATGCATCGGGACTCAATCACAGATGTCTCCCAACCTCTCACGTACCGGCTTCGGAACCGCCGCCCACTAGGGCTCCTGAATGTGACGGGTGATTAACTCGCCCAAACTCAGACCATTGATTCCGCGCGCCTGCAGACCCGCTATGTACTCTGGCGTCACGTCATCAATGCGCATTGCGATGAGTAGGCCCGGTGCAGGATTCGGGTATCCGAGTTTCCTTAGCTTCGAGACCATATCTGCGCTAACACCATGAATCCGGAATGCGATCAAATCACCGGCAGGTACCGGTCCATAGCCGACCCTCGTGAACTCGTGAATCCACTCGGGAGTTACGCGCTGGGTTTTCATTGCGATGAGCAGCGCATCATCGGGATTAATGCCTTCCCGGTGATAGGCTTGCACGAGCTCTGGAGTCATGTGCTGGATGCGCAACGCCACGAGAGTGCCGCTGTTATGGGCGGGAAGGCCCGCGGCGCGCAAGTCTCTGACGAACTTCGCGTCGACATCGCGGACACGAAAGGCGAGTAGGATTCCCGGCGTGAGCGGGGACACTTGTAAGTCGTGCATTTCGCGGACGAACTGCAATGACACGTCGCACGCCAACATCGCAAGTTGCTCGCCTGCGTTGCTGATCGTTGCGCCGAGCAAGGTCAGTTCTCGTGCATACTGACGGCTAGGAAGAAAATCGAAGACTCCTCCACCCTTACCTGCCTCTAACGATCCGCGCAGCGTCACGATTCCAGCGTCACGGTCGATAGCGAACCGTACGTCGTGCCGTGCCACAGTCGAGACATCCAATCCGTGCAGCTCGCGCGTTGCCCACGCTCGTTCGTCATTAAATTCGTAAATCCCGGGCTCGAGTTGTAAGGAGAGCTCGACCGTGCCAGTCTTCCCGGTCGGTTCGATTGCCCAAGTTCCCCTAACGGTGTCTGCCGCTAGGCATGTCCGGAAGAACAGAAAGGCCGTAAGCACTGCAGCGGTCGCGTTGCCTCGATTCACGGCATCACCCTGAGTCAATCTGTTACATGGTGTGACGCCGCTCCACCCATGGGCGTTTAAATGTACTGTTCACAGCCGCTGCTGGATCCCGTCGCAGTACGGTGACCCAGTGTACACAGGCCTTTGTTTACACTGAGATTTTGCTCGACGGACGGCACCGGAGCGCATCAAGCCAATTGGAGTGAGATCAGTGATGGAGATTCGTCAACCGGCCGATAGGCCCGCCTCCGATACCAGTCACGGCGTCAACTTGGGGGAGGAGCTCAGTGCGGGCACAACCGGTCAGGTTCCCAGGTTCCTGACTTTCCCCAACCCTGGCCGCCCAGAGACATGGGAAAACACACAGGAGTCCGCGCGAAAGCGACCGGACCCAGACTTGAGTCTCGTCTAAGCTGGCACACGTTTCGCCGACACGGTGCTCCCGGCGGCCGCGAGCACGATGAGCACGAGCGCGGTCCACTGGGCGGGCGAAAGACATTCGCTGCGGATAATGAATGCCACAAGGGCCGCGAAAGCCGGGGCAGAACTCATTAAGATGCCGATCGTGCTATGGGGTAGGCGCCGCATTCCCAGCATCTCCAGCATGTTCGGAATGACGTTCGAGACGTTAGCAGTTATGAAGCCGATCGATAACGCGGTCGCGGACAGCAGCTGTGTACCGGCGGTGGTGATCGCAAACAGAAACGAGACACCGCTCCCGATCAGCAGGCCCCAGGAGATGGCATAGGCATTCGGCAGGTGCGACCACCGCTAAGGAAGGTTTGAGGCGACGCGCAAGCAAGCCCCACGGACGCGATCAGAATGTCCCGCCGATGGGAATCTAGCTAGGCAATTCAGCGATGCAGGGTAAAGTTTGAGACGAGGGCGTGGTGATCAGTGCTTGCGGCCAACTGCGGCCCTTCTGGTGGTCGCTGACCTTCCCAAGAGCGGTCATAGATCCCACGGTCAAGGAAGTGGAAGCGCCTTGTCGATGGAATCGTATTGCGGCGCTCTGAAGTGAGCGCGGATGCTCGGGACGGTGCCGAAGTCCATGAGTTCGTCCGAGCTTCGAGAATAGC
>Ga0335074_10005739_pt1 | contig 17181 bp, 10 predicted proteins | sample Lox_Sample_23_FD_206715 | JGI IMG/M metagenome (GOLD analysis project Ga0335074, IMG submission 206715) | Soil microbial communities from Loxahatchee National Wildlife Refuge, Florida, United States - Lox_Sample_2.3 | ecosystem: Environmental > Terrestrial > Soil > Wetlands | place: USA... | reverse complement strand
TCGGCGCTCTTGAAAGGCGGCGCCATCTTATTCTTGACGACCTTTACCTTTGTCCTGTTGCCGACCGCATCGGTGCCGTCTTTCAGGGTTTCGATCCGCCGGACGTCCAGGCGGATAGAGGCATAGAACTTCAGCGCCTTTCCGCCGGTTGTCGTTTCCGGGCTATTGTGGACCATTACTCCATCTACGAGGTAGTTATGCGATCCTTCCACCTCGAGATCGAAGCGGTTCATGGAACGGAGCGGCGGCTTAACGTGGATGTCCAGGATTCGTGCGGGAATCATCCGGAGTGTCGCGGGCGTGAACTCCTGCTCCACGCTGAACTTGCCACGGAATCGCGGCAGCAGCTTGTACTCCATCGACGGGTGAACATACGGCGCGACGAGCTTCTGGAACTTCTCCGACGCCGAGGTACTGAATAGAAGCGTGCTGACCTTCCTCGCCCCGCGGTATCGGAGCTTGACGTCCAGCCCGTATGTGTCCCGCAGGTAACGCGCGAGACGCTCCCGGGAACCCAGGCTCATCGCCTCGACGCAGATGTCGATCCGGCCCGTTCCTCCCGCCGTCCGCTCCTGAACGCCCTTCGACCGGAGGGTGAAACCGCCGTCGTCCATGTACCAGACCGCCAGCGCCAGCGGCGTAAGGCTCTTGAGATAGTCCCAGCTAAGGTGCTTCTTGCCGTCACCGAAATAAACGGCCTCGCGCAGTTCAGCCAGTTCAGGAAGCGGGGTGAAGTCGGCGAAGACGGCGCCCTTCGCGTTCGCCGTCCTCGTATAGGGCATATTCCCCAGGAGGGACACCTTCCAGTCCAGGTAGGCCGCCTGCTTGGCGCCGTGTCCCATGCGAAAACGGGTTCCGTACCTGCCCCTGCGGTTGGGGGATAGGTTCCCGTCCCCCATGAGGGAACCGAGGATGAGCTGAAGTTGCTGCTCACCCAGGCGCTGCTGTTCGGCGACCATGACGCGGTCGCCGGGAATCAGTTCTCCCGCTTGACGCCATCCGCCGGGTGTGCGGACGAGGTGGTTCTCCGTCGCGGCGAACTGGGCTAGCCCGTTCTTTCCCGACTTCGCGACGCTGAACTGAAGGAACTTCTCGGCCTTGCCGTTGTTGAACCAGTTCACGACCCGGCGCGGAACCATCCTGTCGGTCTCCGGATCGTACGAGAGGACCTCGACGTCCATCCGCTGGTTGACGATCTTCCCGATCTTTTCCTGAGTCCCGTCGGCCAGGGTCACCCGGGTGGTGTAGGCCATGCAGCCGAACATGACCCCGACCTTTTCCCGCAACTGGTTGATGAAGATGGCGGTGGTCTTGGTCTGGCTCAGCGCGCCAGTGATCTTGCGGAGGGCCTGGGACATGAGACGGGCCTGGAGGCCGACGTGGCTGTCTCCCATCTCGCCCTCGATCTCCGCCTTCGGGACGAGCGCGGCGACCGAGTCGATGACGACGACGTCGATGGCCCCGGAGCGGATGAGCATGTCGGCGATCTCGAGCGCTTGCTCACCCGTGTCCGGCTGAGAAACGAGCAGTGCGTCCGTGTCCACGCCAAGGTTCTTGGCGTAATCCGGATCGAGCGCGTGCTCGGCGTCGATGAACGCGGCGATGCCGCCGGCCCGCTGCGCGTTCGCCACGGCGTGCAGCGCCACCGTGGTCTTCCCGCTGCTTTCAGGTCCGTATATCTCCACGATGCGGCCGCGCGGGAGGCCGCCGAGGCCCAGCGCCACGTCCAGCGCGATGGAGCCGGTCGGGATCACCTCCACCGGCACCCGCGTCTCCTCGCCGAGGCGCATGACCGAGCCCTTGCCGAACTGCCGCTCGATCTGGAGGAGAGCAGTCTCCAGGGCCTTGTCCCTGTCGCCTGCGCGCTCGGGGCTCGGCCTGCCGTTTGCTGCCATTGAGGACTCCCTGCCGGGGTTAAAGGGCCTGCGGGCACTTTCCCGCACCGCCCGGGTCGCCTAGTCGTGATCCCGCCGGTCATCCCCGGCGGACATCGGTGGACACGCTACGCGCCGCCTCTGACATTTCTGCCGCACGCCGCGCGATGCCCGTCCACGAAGGTTCCGGTGACCGCGACCCGCAGCAGCACCAGCCCAGGATCACGCTCACGTGCCTACTATAGAGCGAACGTGTATTCGATCACGTGCGACACGCCGAAGACGACCAGGAATTCTACGAAAACGCCGGTCTCCCGGCTTACCCGAGGGCCTCGGCGGCGCCGCAGGCTAGCATCGGCAAGGGGGCCGAGCCCGCCGCGCTGACCAACACGAGGAGAGTTTCCGATGCCGCTCGACGAGGACGTGATCCGGCTAGCCAAGGGCAAGAACCTGGCCACGGTGGTGACCCTGATGCCGAGCGGGCAGCCGCAGGCGCTGTTCACCTGGATCGACACCGACGGCGAGCACGTCCTGGTCAATACCGAACCCCAGCGGCAGAAGGCCAGGAACGTCGCCCGCGACCCGCGCATCACCGTGCTGATTCGCGGCGACAACGCGTACGACTGGGCCGAGATCCGCGGGCACGTGGTCGAGACCGTCGGCGGCGACGAGGCCCGCCGGCACATCGACGAGCTGTCCCAGAAGTACAACGGCACGGAGTACCGCAACCCCATCGGCCCGCAGGGCCGGGTCATACTCAAGATCGCCGCGGACAAGATCAACACCTCGAAGAGCCGCCGCTAACCGGCCAGGCGGGCTCAGCGGCGGTTCTCCGGCACGTCGAACGCCTGACAGACCGCCCGCCAGATCACCTTGACGTCTACGCCGTCGGCGAGCGCCCGCTCGACCGTGCGGCCGCCGAGGCTCTCGAACACGTAGTCCTTGGCCAGGCTCTGCGCGTATACCTCGCCGAACTGCGCCCTCATCCGCGCCCAGAACTCCGTCATCCGCACGCCGCCCAGGGTACTGCGGGGCGACCCCCGCCCGGCCGGGCCCAACGGCACCCCCGCGCCGTCATATCCCCATGTGTGGGTATACGTTCCAGGGGAAAGTACTGCAATTAATGGCGCACCCCGCGACGCCGAGCGTGCGCCGTCCGACCACAAGGCCGGTTTCGGGGACCGGACGTGGCGGGCAATGGCGCACGATGGAGGGCGGATGGCCGCGCCTGCAGGGCTGACGGGTGGATCCCTTCCTGAGCCGACCGAACCGGAGACAACGGAACCCGAGCCGCCTGATCCGGCTCCGGACCCGCCCGGGGAAGCCGGGGCTGAGACCGCGCTCGCCGTAGCCGATCCCGCGCCCGAGGAGGCGGCCCCCGCCGCCGGTACCGGGCCGGCCCGCCGGACGAGCCCGCTCGCCGTGGCCGCCGTCATCCTCGGCCTCATCGCGCTGGCCGGAGTCGCCGTGGGGGTCCTCGCGGTGGCCACCCACGGCTTCCGGACCAAATCCGTAGTCCAGTACCGGGTGGCCGCCGTATTCAGCCTGCGGCCGGGCGATTGCCTCAATTCCATGCCGAACGGCGCTCATGCGACCGTCCTTTCCTGCTCGGTGCCCCACGATGCCGAAGTGTTCGCCACGTTCTCGCTCGCGGCATCCTCCTGGCCCGGCGATGCGGCCGTGCAGAACCAGGCGGGCAACGGCTGCCAGAGCCGGATCGCGGGCTACCTGAACCCGCAGCTCGCGGGCGCCGGCCTGGCGCAGGAGTACTACTACCCGGATCAGGCGGCGTGGCAGGCGGGCGTCCGCACCGTCGTGTGCGAGGTCAGCGCGTCAACCGGGCAGCTCACCGGCTCGGTCCGCGCGCCCGGCTGAACCCGGCCGGCTCGGTTCGCGCGCCCGGCTGAACCCGGCCGGCTCGTCCCCCGCGCCGGATCCCGGGAGCCACCGCCCGTGCCGCATCACCCGGTCGAGGCCGAACTCCTCGTCGCACACGACCAGGTCCGCGGCCAGGCCGGGGCGCAGCGCGCCCGTACGCTCCCCGAGGCCGAGCACGCGAGCCGGCGTGGTGCTCGCCGCGGCGGCCACCTCGGCCACCGGCACGCCCGCCGCCACCGCGTGCCGGACGACGCCTGCCATGGTGGCGGTCGAGCCGGCGATCGCGCCGGGCGCGCCGGTCTCGCCGACCAGGCGCGCCACTCCCCCGGCCACGTCGACCCGCGCGGAACCGAGCCGGTAGCGGCCGTCGGGCATCCCGGCCGCCGCCATGGCGTCGGTGATCAGGACGAGCCGGCCCGGCCCGGCGGCCCGCGCCGCCAGGCGGACGGCCATGTCGTGCAGGTGCACGCCATCGGCGACGATCTCGCAGGTCACCTCGTCCCGGTCGAGCAAGGCCCCGGCCGCGCCCGGCTCACGGTGATGCCAAGGCCGCATCCCGTTGAACAGGTGGGTCGCGTGGGTCGCGCCGGCGTCCACGGCGGCCGACGCGACCTCGGCGGTGGCGTCGGTGTGCCCTACCGCGACCCTCACGCCGGCGCGCACCGCCGCGCGGATCACCCCGGCCGCCCCGGGTAGCTCGGGGGCCAGGGTGATGACCCGCAGGTGCCCCCCGGCCGCGGCGTGCAAGCGCTCGAAGACGGCCACGTCGGGAGCGAGCATGTGCCGCGGGTCCTGGGCGCCGCACCGGGCCGCGGACAGGAACGGCCCTTCCAGGTGCAGGCCGGCGATCACGCCCTCCTCGGCCAGGCCGGCCAGCAGGGCGGCGCGGGCCTCCAGCTCGGCGACCGGCGCCGTGACCAGGCTGGCCAGCAGGTTCGTGCTGCCGTGCGCGCGGTGAAACCCGGCGGCGTCCCTCGCGTCGCCCGCGGTCCCCTCGGTGAACGACGCGCCGCCGCCGCCGTGGACGTGCAGGTCGACGAAGCCGGGGAGCACCCACCGCCCGCTTAGCTCGACCGTTTCAAGCCCCGGCGAGGGCTGCCCGGGCCCGTCGCCCGGACCGACCGCGCCGATCAGGTCGCCGGTCACCAGGATCCAGCCGGGGTCCAGGACGCCTTCTGGCGTCACCACCCGGCCGCCGGCCAGGAGCAGGTCGCCGTCGGGAGCCTGGCCGGGTACGGCAGCCGCTCGCATCACGCCAGAATGACAGAACGTGACAAGGCTCGGGGCTGGTCCGGGTCGATGCCCTTCCGCTCGGCGAGGGCGACGGCGAGCCGCTGCGCGCCGATCAGCGCGGCGAGCGGGTCGGCCGGCGAGGTGATGACCGTGGCACCGGTGTGGCGGGCGTCCGCGAGCAGGTCGGGCGGCACCTCGCCGAGCGCCCAGACCACCGTGCCCGGGTCGCTGACGCTGATCGGGCCGTGCCGGTACTCCATCGCCGGGTACGACTCGGCCCAGGTGCGGGACGCCTCGCGCAGCTTCAGCGCGGCCTCGTCCGCCGCCGCGGCCGCCCAGCCGCGGCCCAGGAAGGTGAATTCGGCGTGTTCGGCCAGGCCGGGAGGCAGCGGGCAGGCGAGTTCGCGGGCGGCCTCGCCGGGCAGCGCGCGGAGATCGGCGCCCAGGTGCGCGCGGAACAGCACGATCGAGCTGGTGATGAACCGGCTCGAGACCACCGAACGCTCGTCGGCGAAGTCGAGCACCACCGCCGTCCCCGCCTCCAATGGGAGCGGCGAATCTGGGTCAGCGGCCACCGCGGTCGTCGTGACACCGCGGGGCACCCGCCGGAGGGCGTCGAGCACCTCGGTCGTGGTGCCGGTCCGCGACACGAACACCATGCGGTCATAGCGCCGGGTCGCCGGCACCTCCGACGCCGGGAACGCGTCGGTCTCCCCGTGGCCCGCGGCCTCCCGCAGCCGGGCGTAGCAGCGGGCGGCGTTGAGCGAGGAGCCGCACCCGATCACCGCGACCCGCTCCCCCGGGGCCGGAAGCGCGGGCCCGGCCAGGGCCGCCATCTCGATCGCCTTCGACCAGCACCCCGGCTGGCTCGCGATCTCCTCCATCAGGTAACTCACCCACGCGCTCCAATGATCAAGATGATTGCAAGTTTTTGCATGAATAGTGCTCTTTACGAGCATTATAGATCACGGTAGGTGGCTGTACAGGGGCCCGGCAGAGCCTCAGGGGTTGATGGCGGTGCAGGGCCGGCGGGCGCCTCAGGCGGTGATGACGCGGATGCCCCGCTCGCCGAACGCGGCGAGCACGGCGGGCTCGGCATCGCGGTCGGTGACGATCACGTCGATCTCGTCTACGGCGCACATCCGGGCGAACGCGCGCTGCCCCAGCTTGGAGTGGTCGGCGACGATCATCACCTGCTCAGCCCGGGTGGCCATGAGGTGGTTGATGCTGGCCTCGCCCTCGTGATGGGCGCTCGCGCCGGTGCGCGGGTCCAGGGCGTCGACGCCGAGGATGGCCCAGTCCAGCGTCAGCTCGGCGAGCACGAGCGTGGCGAACGGGCCGATCAGCTCGTAGGACTGGCCGCGGGTGACCCCGCCGGTCACCACGATCTTGACCTGCGGGCGGATGGCGAGCTCGTTGGCGATGTTCATCGCGTTGGTCACGACCGTGATGCCGGCGCCGTCCTGCAGGTCCGGCCGGGTGGCCAGGGCCCGCGCGACCTCGCTGGCGGTCGTGCCGCCGTTCAGCGCCACCGCCGCGCCCGGCGCGACCAGGGCGGCGGCCGCCCGGCCGATGCGCTGCTTCTCCGGCGCGTGCCTGGCGGTCTTGTACCGCAGCGGCAGGTCGTAGGAGACGTGGCCGGCGATCACCCCGCCGCGGGTCCGCGTGACCAGCTGCTGCCGGGCCAGCTGATCCATGTCGCGGCGGATGGTGGCCTGCGAGACGCCGAGCGACTCCGCGGCCTCCGCCACGGTGAGCTGCCCGTCCCCGGGCAGCAGGTCGAGCAGCGCATTCCACCGCTGGTACCTGGACACCTGGCGCACCTCCCTGGTCAACGCGGCCTCTATGCACGATCATGCGCAGTTCAGCCCGTTACTTGCACATCGTATGCGCGATAGTGCGCGAACGATCGCTGGCGCACTCCCTGCTAGGCGGCGGACGAGAATGTCGGTGGGGCAAGGCAGTATGGGAGCGTGGGAGACGAGTCGGCGCTGAGCGGGGCTGAGGCCCTGGACGGGTTCTCGCCGGCCACGCGGGCGTGGTTCGAGGGGGCCTTCGCGGAGCCGACGCGCGCGCAGGCGGGGGCGTGGCGGGCGATCGGCAAGGGCGAGGACACGCTGGTCGTCGCGCCCACGGGGTCGGGCAAGACGCTGGCCGCGTTCCTGTGGGCGATCGACAGGCTGGCGGCGTTGCCGCCGCCCGAGGACCCGAAGCTGCGCTGCCGGGTGCTGTACGTCTCCCCGCTCAAGGCGCTGGCGGTGGACATCGAGCGGAACCTGCGGGCCCCGCTGACCGGGATCAGGCATGCCGCGCACCGGCTCGGGCTCCCCGAGCCGGACATCCGGGTCGGGGTCCGCACCGGGGACACCGCAGCCGAGGACCGCAGGAAGCTCGTCACCAGGCCGCCCGACATCCTCATCACCACGCCCGAGTCGCTGTTCCTGCTGCTCACCTCCCAGGCCAGGGAGACCCTGCGTGGGGTGGACACGGTCATCGTGGACGAGGTGCACGCCGTGGCGGGGAACAAGCGCGGCGCGCACCTGGCGCTGTCCCTGGAGCGCCTTGACGCGCTGCGCGGGAATGCGGGGCGCCCCGCCCAGCGGGTGGGGCTGTCCGCGACGGTCCGGCCGGTGGAGGAGGTCGCCACGTTCCTGGGCGGGACCAGGGCGGTGACCGTGGTCCAGCCGCCCAGCCCCAAGCGGATCGAGCTGACGGTGGTCGTCCCGGTCGAGGACATGACCGACCTCGAGACCCCGCCCGGCCGGGGCGGCGACGGGTCGGAGACCGGCCAGGCGCCCACGCGGTCGATCTGGCCGCACGTCGAGGAGCGGGTCCTCGACCTGATCGAGCAGCACAAGTCCACGATCGTCTTCGCGAACTCGCGTCGGCTCGCCGAGCGCCTGTGCGGGCGGCTGAACGAGCTAGCGGCGGAGCGGGCCGAAGCAGCGGAGGAAGCGCGACTGGCCAACGGGCGCAAACCCACCGTGCCCGGACCACGGACGCCGGCCGAGATCATGGCGCAGTCCGGCGCGGCGGCGGGCGTCCCCGCGGAGGTCGCCCGGGCCCATCACGGGTCGGTGTCACGGCAGGAGCGCGCCGAAATCGAGGAGGCGCTCAAGGCCGGACGGCTGCCCGCGGTGGTCGCGACCTCTAGCCTGGAGCTCGGCATCGACATGGGCGCGGTCGACCTGGTCGTGCAGGTGGAGGCGCCGCCCTCGGTGGCCAGCGGCCTGCAGCGGGTCGGCCGGGCCGGGCACAACGTGGGCGACGTCTCCCGCGGCATCATCTTCCCCAAGTACCAGGGCGACCTGGTCCAGTCGGCCGTCGTCGCCGAGCGGATGCGGGGCGGCCAGATCGAGGAGCTGCGGATCCCGCACAACCCGCTGGACGTGCTGGCGCAGCAGATCGTGGCGATGACCGCGCTGGACGACTGGCCGGTGGACGAGCTGGAACGGATGGTGCGCCGGGCCGCGCCGTTCGGCGGGCTGACCCGGCCGGTACTCGAGGCCGTGCTCGACATGCTGGCCGGGCGGTACCCAGGCGAGGAATTCTCGGGGCTGCGGCCGCGGATCGTCTGGGACCGGGTGGCCGGGATCATCCGGGCCAGGCCGGGCGCGCAGAAGCTCGCCGTCACCAGCGGCGGGACGATCCCCGACCGGGGGCTGTTCGGCGTGTTCCTGGCCTCCGACGCGAGCCGTCAGCCGCGGCGCGTCGGGGAACTCGACGAGGAGATGGTGTACGAGTCGCGGGTGGGCGACGTGTTCGTCCTCGGGGCCAGCTCGTGGCGGATCGAGGACATCACGCCCGACCGCGTGCTCGTCACGCCCGCCCCCGGCCAGCCGGGCCGGCTCCCGTTCTGGCACGGCGACACCCCGGGACGACCCGCCGAGCTGGGCCGGGCCATCGGCGCGGCCTGCCGTGAGCTGGCCGCGGCGACCGAGCCGGAGGCGACGCGGAAGCTCGAGCAGGCGGGCCTGGACGAGCTGGCGGCGCGGAACCTGCTGCGGTACCTGGCCGACCAGCGCGCCGCCACCGGGTACGTGCCCGATGACCGGACCCTGGTCGTCGAGCGGTTCCGCGACGAGCTCGGCGACTGGCGGGTCGTCCTGCACAGCCCCTACGGCGACCGGGTGCACGCGCCGTGGGCGCTGGCCATCGCGGCCCGGCTGCGCGAGCGGTACGGCGGGATGGACGTGCAGGCGCTGCACACCGACGACGGGATCCTCATCCGCGTGCCCGACTCCGACGAGCCCCCGCCGACCGGGATCGCGTTGCTCGACCCGGAGGAGATCGGCGAACTGGTCACCGCCGAGGTGGGCGCCAGCGCGCTGTTCGCGTCCCGGTTCCGCGAGTGCGCCAGCCGGGCCCTGCTGCTGCCCCGGCGGCAGCCGGGCCGCCGGACCCCGCTCTGGCAGCAGCGGCAGCGCTCCGCCCAGCTGCTCGAGATCGCCAGCAGGTACCCGGCGTTCCCCATCGTCCTGGAGACGGTCAGGGAGTGCCTCCAGGACGTGTTCGACGTCCCGGCCCTGACCGGGCTGCTCCGCGACATCGCCGCCCGCCGGATCCGGATCGTCGAGGTGGAAACCGCGACGCCGAGTCCGTTCGGCAAGTCCCTGCTGTTCCGCTACGTCGGCGCGTTCATGTACGAGGGCGACGCGCCGCTGGCCGAACGGCGCGCGCAGGCCCTGTCCCTCGACACGGCCCTGCTGGCCGAGCTGCTCGGCCAGGACGGGCTGCGCGAACTGCTCGATCCCGCCGTCATCGCGGAGGTCGAGCGTGACCTGCAGCACCTGTCGGAAGGTCGCCGGTGCCGCGACCTGGAGGGCGTGGCCGACCTGCTGCGCACCGCCGGGCCGCTGACCCCCGAGGAGGTCGCCCAGCGGTGCGCCGATCCCGCCGCCGGACCGGGCTGGCTGGCGGACCTGTCGGTGGCCCGGCGCGCCATCGCCGTGCGGGTCGCGCGGCAGCCCATGTGGGCCGCGATCGAGGACGCGGGCCGACTGCGGGACGCGCTCGGCGTGCCGCTCCCGCTCGGCGTCCCCGAGGCGTTCACCGAGCCGGCTGCCGACCCGCTCGGTGACCTGGTGACCAGGTACGCGCGAACGCACGGCCCCTTCACCGCGGCGACGCTGGCCGGCCGGTACGGGCTGGGCCCCGCGGTGGTGACGATGGCGCTGCGCAGGCTGGCCGCGGCGGGCCGGGTGGTCGAGGGTGAGTTCCTGCCCGCCGGGCAGGCGGCGGCCGGCGGCACCGAGTGGTGCGACGCCGAGGTCCTGCGCCTGCTCCGGCGGCGCTGCCTGGCCCGGTTGCGCCGGGAGGCCGAGCCTGTCCCGCCGGAGGTGCTGGCCAGGTTCCTCCCCGCCTGGCACGGGATCAGCGGCCCTGGGGTCAGCGGCCCTGGGGTCAGCGGGCCCGGGGTGAGCGAGCCTGGGCGGGGCGCCTCCGGTAACGGTGGGCGCGGGACGAGGCGGCGGGCCGACGCCGGGGCGGTCCTCGAGGTGGTGGAACGGCTGGCCGGGGCGCCGGTGCCCGCATCCGCGCTGGAGACGCTCGTCCTGCCCGGGCGGATGCCGGGCTACTCCCCCGCCCTCCTCGACGAGCTGACCTCGGCGGGCGAGGTCGTCTGGGCCGGGACCGGGGCGCTGCCCGGCGGCGACGGCTGGGTGGTGCTCGCGCCCGCCGACAGCGCCCCGCTCATGCTCCCCGAGCCGGGCGAGGTGACCATGACCCCGCTGCACGCGGCCGTGCTCGAGGCCCTCGGCGGGGGCGGCGCGCTGTTCTTCCGCACGCTCGGCGACCGGGCGGCGGCCCTGCTCGGCGGTCAGGCGGCCGGCGCCGCCCTGCCCGACGACCGGGAGGTCGCGGACGCGATCTGGGACCTGGTCTGGGCCGGGCTGCTGACCAACGACACGCTGGCTCCGCTGCGCGTGGCGCTCGGCAGCCAGCAGCGGCGAGCCGCGCCGGCGGTCACATCGGCGCCGCGACGGCCCCGGGCCGGGGCGGTTTCGGGGTCCGGGCGGCGGTACGGGTTCGGCCGGCCGCCGATGCCCACGCGGACCGGCCCGCCGACGGTCAGCGGCCGGTGGTCGCTGCTGCCCGGCCGGGAGCCCGAGCCCGAGGGCGAGGGGGGCAAAAGCCGGGACGGCCGGGCCGGCCGCAACGGGACCCAGACGCTGCGCGCGCACGCGCTGGCCCTCACGTTGCTGGAGCGGCACGGCGTGCTGACCAGGGGCGCGGTCGCCGCCGAGCGGATCCCCGGCGGTTTCGCCGCCGTCTACCCGGTGCTGCGGGCGATGGAAGAAGCCGGGCAGTGCCGCCGCGGCTACTTCGTCGAGGGGCTCGGCGCGGCGCAGTTCGCGCTGCCCGGCGCCGTGGACCGGATGCGGGCCCTAGCCGCGCAGACGGACGCACCCCTCGGGCTAGTACTGCTGGCCGCGGCGGACCCGGCTCAGCCGTACGGGGCGGCGCTGCCGTGGCCCGAGCGCCCCGGCGAGACGCCCTCGTCCCACCGGCCGGGCCGCAAGGCGGGCGCGCTGGTCGTCCTCGCGGACGGATCGCTCGTGCTGTACGTCGAGCGCGGCGGGAAGACCTTGCTGTCCTGGACCGATGACCCGGACTTGCTGCGCCCCAGCGCGGTCGCGCTGGCCTCCGCCGTCCGCGACGGCGCGCTGGGCCGCCTGACCGTCGAACGCGCCGACGGCCTGACGGTCGGCCACCGGGCGGGCGCCGAGGGTTCCCCGCTGGCCCAGGCGCTCGAGGCGGCCGGCTTCCGCCCCACCCCCCGCGGGCTGCGGCTGCGCGCAGGCTGACCGCCGCCGGTCCGGGCCTGGAAAGGGTTATGGGGGGAGCACCAACGCTCGTTCGGCGTAAATAAGGGCTTAGGGCAGGTCGTGGGCGCGGCCGTGCACGCGGGGCAGGGGCTAGGCGGAAAGCACGCGGAGTTCGGCGGACGGCATCGCGGCCCACCAGTTGGCGTGGCGACGGTAGATCAGCGGCTCCCGGCCGGCCAGGAACGACACGAGCGAGCGGGCCTGTTCGGCGAGTTCCTCCCACGCCTGTTCCGGCAGCGGGCGGAACGCGGTGACCTCGATGCCCGCTGCGACCGGACGCCAGACCCCGGCCACGTGCCCGTCCACCAGCACGGTCGGCAGGACGTCGCCGTTCCGCCGCAGGATGAGGGGGCGGTACTCCAGCGGCGTGGTGCGGGTGCGGTCGGCGTAGGCCAGCAGGATGCTGTCCCACATCCCCAGCAGCCTGGCGGGGCACGGCGTGTCCTCGGCGGGAAGCGGCGCGCCTGGCAGGTCGAACAGCTCGGTCCCGCCCGGGCCCTCGTGCCGGTCGAGCTCGCCGGCCAGGGCGGTCAGCGCGGCCCGGGCCGTGGACCGGGCGAGCAGGGTGAACCGTCCGATGTCCGCCGCCGACGCCGGGCCGAACCCCGCCAGGAAGCGCCGGATCAGGTGGCGGAGCGATTCGTCGCGGTCCGCCGGGACCGCTGGCGCCCGGGTGGACACGTACGACGGCCGCAGGCCGAAGGACCACGGCCCGCCGGTCGGGGCGTGCACCAGCGGCGCGAACGTCCGCAGCGCCCACCACACGCGCGGCTGCGTGGCGCCAAGACGCGCGTTCAGCATCGCCTGGACCTCGGCGCTGGTGCGAGCCTGGGCCGCGAACTCCAGCACGTGCTCGAGGAGGGCATCGGCGTCGGCGACCGACAGCCCGGTCGCGGTGAAGCGGCGGTCGCCCAGGCGAGCGGCGCGAAGCGTGCGGACCATCGCGGCGTGGAAGGCCGGGTAGTCCGCCGCGTCCACGACGTGCAGGGTGATCCGGATCAGCGTCGCCTTGACGAGCGCGTGGCTGGCCAGGGCGGCGTCGAGGTCGGCCGGGTCGAAGTCGGCGATCCGGTTCCACAGGGCCAGGTACGGCGAGGGGGCCTCCTGGGCCTGGAGCGCGACCACCCGGTGGACGGCCTCGACCACGCCGAGGGGTTCGCGGCGCAGGAGCAGCTGGCGGGCGAGCGTGGCCCGGTTGAGCTGCCGGGCGGTCAGCTTCATGCTCCGCCAGCTTAGCGAGACCGGACCCTAGGCTGACCGCGCTGGGAGCTCACCGCGCTGGGAGCTCACCGCGCTGGGAACTCGCCGCGCTGGGAGCTAGATGCTGGCGGGCGACTGCTGGCTGACGCCGTACCGGGCCGCGATCGGATCCCAGACCAGGGCGAACTGCGCCTTGGCCGCGTTGGCCTGCTGGTCGGCGTCGTACGCGGTGATGTACGCGCCGGATTGAGCACCCGGCGCGCATCCGGTAGTCAGCTGCTGCTGCGCCCAGGTCAGGTAGTCCCGGTCGGCGTTCAGCGAGTCGCGCAGGGCCGTGATCAGGTCGGACTTCACTAGCGCGCCGCTGGCCAGGTCGCCCGTCGGCAGGGCCGACGCCCGCTCGTACTCAGTGTTCCGCTGATCCACGACGCCCTGGATCTGGCCGACGGCGCCGGACAGGTTCGTGCAGGCATCGACCTGGGAGACCGCGCCTTGCAGCGCGAGACGGGTGGCCGCGCTCGAACCCAGCAGGTTGCTCACGGCGCTCGCCTGCCGTGAGGCCAGGATCGACGCCGACACCGATGGCGTCGAGGACGCGGCGGGCGAGGATACGGCGGACGCGGCCGGTGTCGCTGGCGTGACCGGTGCGGTCGGCGTGACCGCGGCAGCCGGGGCCGGCTTGCTCGTGTGGGCCACGGCGACGCCGACGGCCACCGCGGCGGCCGTGATGGCGACGGCTGCGACGGCGACGATGAGCCTGACCCGGCCGGGGCGCCGGCTGGACGGCTGAGGATCCGGGTCGGCCGGCCCGCCTACCGGCTCCGGTCGGGGCGCGGGCGGGGACGGCAGCATCCCGGCCCGAGGCGGCGCGGGCGGGGACGGCAGTATCCCGGCCCCGGGCGGCACGAGCGCCGCGGCTGGCGCGGGCTGGTGCGGACGGGCAGATCCCTGCGCACCGGGCGGCCTGACTTCCGCGGGCGACCCGGTGACCCGTTGCGAGTGAGAGCGCACGGAACGCAACCCTAGCGCTCCCTGCAGTTCCTCGGCGAACTCGCTGCAGGTCGCGTAGCGGTCGGCCGGGTTCTTGGCCAGCGCCCTGGCCAGCACCACGTCAACGGCCGCGGGCAGGTCGGGGCGCCGGGCCGTGGCCGGGGGTGGCGGGACGTACAGCTGGTCGTACATCACCGTCAGGCCCTGGTCCTGCGCGAACGGCGGCGTGCCGCACAGCAGCTCGAACCCCGCACAGGCCAGCGAGTACAGGTCCGCGCGGCCGTCCAGGGCGCGGCCCCGGATCAGTTCGGGCGCGACGTAATCGAGGGTGCCCGCAAACTGGCCGGTCGCGCCGCTCTCACCCGGCGGCGGGTTCATGCTCATCCCGAAATCGGACAGGTACACGTGGGCGCCGTCACCGCGGCCGGCCTGGTACGGCGGTCGGGAGTCTACCTCGCCGCTGGCGTCGACGAGCATGCTGGCGGGCTTGACGTCGCGGTGGATCAGGCCGTGGGCGTGGGCAGCATCGAGCGCCGATGCGACCTGGGCAATGATGTTCCAGGCCTGGGCAGAATCAAGCGACCCGAAGCGGCTGACCAGCGACCGGACGTTGCCGTCCTGGACGTACCGCATGGCCAGGTACACCATCCCGTCCGCCTCGCCGGCCTGGTAGACGGGGATGATGTGCGGGTGGCCCACCACGGTCGCCTCCCGCGACTCGCGCAGGAACCTGGCCCGGAAGGCGTCATCGCGCGCCAGTTCCGGCGCGACGACCTTGAACGCCACCTGGCGGCCCAGCCGCTCGTCCCGCGCCAGGTAGACCGCGCCCGTGCCGCCCTGGCCGATATACCCTTCCAGGAGGTATCCGGCGATGCTGCCGGGCATTCCCCGCAGCAGCTGGTCTGAGCTCACGAATCTCCGTCCGCGGTGCGCCGGGTAGTCAACAGCACAACGTCCGGCCTGGGATCTAGGGCCCGGTCATCATCCCGAATCCCGGGCCAAGTCCCCGCAGCCCGATCCCCAACAATAGCGACATTTCACCAGGCCCGTACGGCCAACAGGAATTGGGCCGGGCCCCGGTGGGAGGCGTGGATGGCCATCGGGTGCCCGTCCGGTTCAGCTCGGCCAGTAGGAGCAGCGGACTCCGCTGTGCACCGTCTGCCGCAGGTGGTCGCCGAGGCGGAAAACGGCTCCCGGCTGGTCCTTTAGGTTAGTATCCGCGTCGTGGGCACCCTGGAAACCCTGGCGGGCCGCCTGCCCGAGGGCGAGGTCGTGACCGACGCGGAGGTCCTGCGTGAGCGGGCCATCGATTCGTGGGCGCTGGCGCTCCTGCGGCGGGTCCGCGGCGACGAGCTCCCGGTGCCGGCCGCGGTGGTCTTCCCGGCCAGCACCGACGAGGTGGCCACGGTGCTGGCCTGGGCCGGCCAGGCGCAGGTGGCGGTGATCCCGCGCGGCCTCGGCTCGGGGGTATGCGGCGGGGCTCTGGCGGCGGCGGGATCGGTCGTACTCGATTTGTCCCGGATGAACCAGGTCACCGACGTCGACCTGGCCTCGCAGGTGGTGTACGCGCAGGCCGGCGTGCGCGGCGACCACCTGGAGGAGGTCCTGGCCGGGCACGGGCTGACGGTGGGGCACTACCCCCAGTCGGTCGGGATCTCCACCGTAGGCGGCTGGATCGCGGCGTCCTCGGCCGGGCAGGCGTCGACCGGATTCGGGGCGATCGAGGACCTATTGCTGGGGCTGACTGCGGTCCTCCCGCAGGGCCGGATCCTCCGCCTCAGGCCGGTGCCGCGTTCCGCTGCCGGCCCCGACCTACGGCGGCTCCTGGTCGGATCGGAGGGCATGCTCGGCGTGGTGACCGAGGCCGTGCTGGCCTGCCGGGCCAGGCCGACCGGGTGGGACTGGCTGGCGTTCGGCTTCGGTTCGTTCGCGGTGCTGGCCGACGGCCTGCGAGAAGTCGTGCGAGGACAGACCGGGGCGGCCGTCCTCCGCGGGTACGACGAGACCGACGCCCAGCTGAGCTTCGGGACCCTGGGTCATCCCGGCGGGTGTGTGGGGATGCTCGGCTTCCCTTCCGACCTGTGGGGGCTGGACGCCAGGAAGGAACTGGCCACCGGGATCATCCGGCGGGCCGGCGCCTCGGGGGAGCTCGGCTCCTCCTACGGGGAGCACTGGTGGGAGCATCGCAACGACGCAGTCGGGACCTACCGGGCGATCATGGGACCCGATCGCGCGTTCGGCTCGGGGACGATCGTCGACACGATGGAGGTGGCCGGGTTGTGGTCCGCGGTACCCCGGCTGTACGCCGGCGTCAGGGATGCGCTGGCCGCGCACGCGCAGGCGGTGGGCTGCCACCTGTCGCACCTGTACCCGTCCGGCTCATCGCTGTACTTCACGTTCCTGGTCAGCGGGACCGACGACCGGGACGCTGAGGCGCGCTACCTGGCGGCGTGGGATGAGGCCGCGCGAAGCTGTGCCGCCGCGGGCGGAACCCTCACGCACCATCACGGGGTCGGGCGGGCGAAGTCGGCCTTCCTGGCGGGCGAACTTGGCCAGGCCGGGATCGACGTACTGGCCGCGATCAAGGCGGCCCTCGACCCGGACCAGATCATGAATCCCGGGGTGCTACTGCCATGACCAGTCCCTTCGGCCCCCTCGTGATCATCGCCAACCCGCGGTCCGGGCGCGGGAAGGTCGGGGCGCACCTGGTCGAGATCGAGCACATCCTGACCGACGCGGGGCTGAGCTACCGCATCGTGCGGACCACCCACCCCGGTCACGCCACCGAAGCAGCGCGGGACGCGCTGGACCGGGGTGAGCGCTACCTGGTCGCGGCCGGCGGCGACGGAACCGTCCACGAGGTGCTCAACGGCATGATCCCCGGCGACCATCCGGTCGCCGGGGACGCGGTGCTCGGGGTGGTGGCGGCGGGCTCGGGGTGTGACTTCGTCCGGTCGTTCGGCCTGCCCGGCGACGCCGTCGAGGCCGCGCGTCACCTGGCCGGCGACAACGTCCGGCTGATCGACGTCGCCAAGGTCACCTTCATGTCGGGCGCGGGCTCGGGTCTGGGCGCCGGCGGGGGCCCGGGTCTGGGTCCCGGTCCGGGTCCAGGTCCCGGTCCGGGTCCGGGTCCGGGTCCGGGTCCGGGTCCGGGTCCGGGTTCGGCGGAGGTGACC
>Ga0335074_10005738_pt1 | contig 17188 bp, 8 predicted proteins | sample Lox_Sample_23_FD_206715 | JGI IMG/M metagenome (GOLD analysis project Ga0335074, IMG submission 206715) | Soil microbial communities from Loxahatchee National Wildlife Refuge, Florida, United States - Lox_Sample_2.3 | ecosystem: Environmental > Terrestrial > Soil > Wetlands | place: USA: Florida... | reverse complement strand
CCCGGATGGCGGAACGATCGCCGAGTTCACCCCGAACGGGCGCCTGGTCAGGCAGATCGGCCGGGGCGTTCTGGACCGGCCCGAGGGCATCGCTACCGATTCTTCGGGCGACGTCTGGGTAGCGGACCAAGGCTCGGACAACGTGGCCGAACTCTCCGCCAGCGGCGCACTGCTGACCAGGTTCGGCACCGAGGGCAGCGGCGACGGCCAGATGGACGGGCCGGATGCCGTGGCCATCAGCGGCGGCACAGTCTTTGTGGCCGACTTCGGCAATAACCGTGTCGAGGCGTTCACCACCTCGGGAACGTTCATTAACTCAATAAGCGTGCCGACCCCGACCGGTGTCGCGGTTACATCGGCCGGTGACATCTGGGTTGCCAGCGCCAGTTACGCCTACGGCAACGGCGTCTATGAATACAGCCCGTCAGGCGCCCGGCTGCTCGCCGCGGAGTCCACGCAGTCCGGGTACGGCTCGTTCGGCGACACTGGCGGGATCGCCATCGGCGCGGGCGGCAACGTGTATGTGGCCCAGCCCGACTACGGGCTGGTGAGCGAGTACACCCCGGACGGGTCGTTCTACACCGAGTTCGGCCTGGACCCGTCCGGGGGCTGGCGGGATACGAGCCTGGAGTTCCCGCAGGGCGTCGCGGTCACCCCGGACGGCCACGTGTGGGTCGCTGACAGCGGCGGAAACCAGCTGGCCGAGTTCGGCCCGGGCACCACGGCCGTGAGCGCTGCTGCGGCCAGCCCCGGTGGGCGCGGCAGCGGTCGCGGCCCGTGGGTCATTGGCCTGTCCGTGCTCGCCGTCGCGCTGCTGGCTGGCGCCGGGGTTTGGCTGGCCGCCGCCCGCAGGCGCGCCCTCCGGCCGGCCGGCGTCCCCGCTGCCGTCGTGACCGCGGCCGCGCCGACAGCCATCAGCCGCCGCACCCTGCTCGCGGGCGCTACCGCGTTCTCCGGTGTCGCCGCGGCGGGCGCGCTGCCAGCGAGCCTGGGCCGGGCCCTCGCGGCCACGCCGGCGGGTCTGCGCGGGAAGCTCTCAGACATCGAGCACATCGTGATCCTGATGCAGGAGAACCGGAGCTTCGATCACTACTTCGGCACGATGCCCGGCGTCCGCGGGTTCCAGGACCCGACAGCGATCACGCTGCCGACCGGCAAGCCGGTGTTTTACCAGCCGGACCCGAGCCACGCCGACGGCTACCTGACCCCGTTCCACTACGACACGAAGACCACGGCGGCGCAGGTGGCGCCCAGCCTGGATCACGGATGGGCGACCCAGCACCAGGCGTGGAACTCCGGTGCGATGGACCAGTGGATCGCCGCCAAAGGCGAGTACACGATGGGGTACTTCAGGGAAGACGACATCCCGTTCCACTGGGCGCTGGCCCGGGCGTTCACGCTGTGCGACAACTACCACTGCTCGGTGTTCGGCCCGACGGACCCGAACCGGCTGTACATGTGGACCGGCATGATCGACCCGAACGGCACCGGTGGCGGTCCGGTCATCAGCAACGCCGAGTCGCCGCCGTACACCTGGACGACCTACCCCGAGCGGCTGCAAGCCGCCGGCATCTCCTGGCAGGTGTACCAGGAGGAGGACAACTACGACGACAACGCGCTCGAATGGTTCAAGGTGTACCAGGAGGCGTCGCCGTCGTCGCCTCTCTGGCGGCGCGGCATGCAGATGCGCCCGGCGGGCTGGTTCGAAGCTGACGCTCGCGCGGGCCGCTTGCCCCAGGTGTCCTGGCTGGTCGCACCGTCAGCGCAGACCGAGCACCCGGATTACATGCCGGCTGCCGGGGCTGAGTACATCGCCCAGAAGCTGGACGCGATCGCCTCGAACGACTACCTGTGGCGCAGCACGCTGTTCATCCTGACCTACGACGAGAACGACGGGTACTTCGACCATGTCGTGCCGCCGACGGCGCCGGCTGGAACGGCGGCCGAGTACGTCGACGGCCTGCCGATCGGCCTCGGGTTCCGGGTGCCCGCCACGATCATCTCCCCGTGGACCGCGGGCGGGAACATCTACTCTGGCCTGCTTGACCACAGCTCGCTGATCCGGATCATCGAGGCCAGGTTCGGGGTGCAGGAGCCGAACATCAGCGCCTGGCGCCGCCAGACCTGCGGCGATTTCACCGAGGCGCTCAGGTTCTCCGGCCGGGCAGCCGACTGGCCACAGCACAATCCCGCGATCAGCCTGGCCGCGGCCGAGGCTGGGCTGCTCACCGCGCAGGCCGAGGTGTTCAGCAACCCGCGGCCGGCGGTGCCCGCCGTCAACGAACCGATTCCGCAACAGTAGCGCCGCGGAATACGCGCGGGTGTGCCATAGCCGCCTGCGCGGGTAAGGCCGTCTGGGTGAAGCGGGTGGGCGGGAGCCCGTACCGCCCGGTGCGCAGGCTCGCCGGGCGGTTCTGGTACGACCTGCGGGGCAAGGACCTCTACCGGAGCGGCAAGGACTTCGAGCTCATGCAGCGGGCCGTCGGCTTCGCGGCCCTGGCCCTCCTCACCGTGATCCCGCTGCTCATCGTCGTCGCCGCCGCCAGCCCTGTGCCGCACAGCGGGCTGGCGCGGTGGGTGATTTACGGCATGGGCCTGACCGGCTCCTCGGCTGGCGCGGTGACTAGGCTCTTCTCGGCGCCAGCCCGGGTGCTGGGCACGGTGAGTGTGTTCAGCGCGCTGCTTGTGAGTGTTGCCGGGGTCTCGTTCGCGGGCAGCGTGCAGGGCGGGTTCGAGAGGATCTGGGGCCTTAACGCCGGCCCGTGGCACAAGATCTGGCGTCAGGCGGTGTGGCTGGTGGTCTTCCTCGCCTACATCTACGTGCAGGCCACCGTGGGCATGGTGACGTATGCCGGGCTAACCGAGACGGTGAGCCGGGTGGCACTGGCGGTCGTGCTCGGTATCGCGTTCTTCTGGTGGGGGCTTCGGTTCCTGCTCCGCGGCCGGGTGAGCTATCTGGCGGCCCTCCCGGGCGCGGCGGTCACTGTCGTGGGCCTGGTCGGCCTGCGGATCTTCTCCCGACTGGTCTTCGAGCCGCTCATCGCCACCAACGCGATCACCTACGGCGGCCTTGGCACTGTCCTGATCGTGCAGTCATGGCTGATCGGCGTCGGCTGGGTGGTCTTCGCCGGCCAGTTGTTCGGGCGGTGGTTCTACGACGCCTGGCTCCGGGACTTTGCCCGCCGCCGCTGGGGCCACACACCGCCTGAGTAGCCAGCCGAACGCGCGTCCGAAGTTGTCCGAGGATTTGCCGGCAGTGGTGATCCGCCTAATAACGCTAAATACTGACAACCAGTCCTCGGGCGGGGAGCTACATGGGGGTGGCTGGGCAGATGGAGGGGACAGGCGCACTGGCGGCCGGACGGGCCGGAGGGGGCGGCCAGCAATTCGTCCCTTGGCCCGACTGGCAGGTTGGAGACATACCGTCGCTTGCCAGCTACGTGAGCGTGCCTGCCCTGGACGAGACCGGCCTTCCGGCCCCGGACCGGTACACGGGCGCGGACCCGGCAGCCTGGGGAAAAGGCAGTGATATCGCCCGCGGCATCTACGAGAGCATTCTGGGCCTGGGCCTGAAATACATGCACGAGCCGTGGCGGGTGACAAGCTTCGGATTCGGTGAATGGAACCTGATGCAGCGGGTGCGCTACCCCGCCTGGGTGTGGCGTGACTCCGGCGGCACCTGCCTGGACCTCGCGATCCTCTATGCGACCGCGCTGATGAGGGCGCAGATCCGGCCCTACATCGCGATCTTGTATCCCACCGAGCGCGCTGACCCCATCCGGGGGGAGTTCGAGGGCCATGCGTTCGTGATCGCGGACCTAAGGGAGCCGCTGACCGATCAGCACTGGCAACCTGTTGCGCCGAGCCCGCTGGAAGGCTTCGCGTCCGAAGACGACAAGGAGGGGTCGCTGACCGTGCGGGCGGGCCAGCGGCTGCCGCCATACCTCCTGGCGGTAGATCCGACCCGGGCCACCACGAACTTCCTGTTAGGCGAAGGAAAGGCCGGCGCGAAGCCCGAAGGCTTTGCCCAGGCTGAGGCCGCGGCGGCCGGGTATCTGGCCCACACGAACCTCAAGCTGTGTGACGTCGCGACCGCACAGCTCATGGGGCACCCGGCGCTTGGCCGCCCGGCCGACAGCGCCACCCCGGCGATCTGGACCCGGCTGCCGGAGATGCCGGCGGTGACGAACTATCCCAGCCGGGCGCCGCTCCACCAGCGGCTGGCGCGGGCCCGCGGCCGGATCGTCATTTACGGCCCGCAGGGATTCGGCAAGTCCACGCTCGCCTACGTTCGCGCGCGGGCCGCCGATGGCGGCTACGGCTGGTTCCTGAACGCCAGTGACCGGTCGACGCTGCAGTCGCAGCTCGCCCAGGCCGAGAACGACCAGCGGGCGAGAGGCTACTCCACGCCGCTGGAAAGGCCGGACCAGGTGCCGTTCAGCGAACTCGCAGTTCGCCGGCTTGAGGTCAGCGACGCACCGTGGGTGCTCGTCCTCGACAACGCCAACGGTAAACCGGGAGACATCACGCCGATCCTGCCGCGGGATATCGGTCCCAACCAGACGATCATCGTCACGACAACCAATCCCGGCTGGCTGGAGGAATGGCGCGAGTCCGAACCCGGACGGCCGGCCACGCACATAGTGCTTAAGGCGCTCGACAGCAACGACATGCCCGGCATCGACGAGGGGCTTCGCCGCCTTGTCGATGGGAGCCCGCTGTTTTACGAGGCAGCACGAGCAGCCATAGGGTCCGGCGCCCGTGTCCCGCAGGCTCCGCAGAACGCCGCCGGGCTGGTGTGGCAGCTAGCTCAGGATTACCTCAGCGGCCACGCTGCGGCGCTTGACCTCGCGCATCTGATCGCCTGGGCGCCGTCGGTCGTCTTGCCGATCGCCGACTTCGCTGAGTTCTTCCTGCGCGCCGGGACACCGGACGGCCTGGCCGATCTCGGCCGTTCGCTAGAGAAGGCCGGGCTGGTTCGGTTCCTCACCCAGCCAGCCCCTTCTGTGCTCATGCACCGGCTCGTCGCTGCCCGGATTCGCGGCAACGAGCGGCTGATCACTGTTTCGGGCTACCAGCCAGTGCCCGCGCCCGTGGCTTTCCTGGCCGCGGACGCCGGTCAGGACCTGATGACCCGGCTCGGCGACGCCGAGTCGTTTACCCGGCTCGAAGCGGAGATGGAGCGCGACACCGATCCCCGCATCCCCGCCCGGACCTGGGGGCTCGCTCTCTACGGCGTCGCCCGGGCGGGCGAGATCAAAGGCCGGTCCGCCCAGTCATCGTCTCTCTTTGAGAAGGCAATCGGGTTCCTGAACCCGGAGGCAGACCGGTCGCTGCTGTCCGAGTGCTGGAACGGGTGCGCCCGGAACCTGAAGGACCACCCGCCAGCTGACCCTGAGGAACGCGTCAAGGCCCTGGATGCCGCGCTGTCCTGGGCTTACACGGCGCGAGACCTGGCTGTTCAGGCTGCGGGCGATGCCGCGGCAGGGAGCCGGCAGGAACTCAGGGACCTCATCCGCGCCGAGCGAGCTCATGCCATGCAGGCCCTGATCATGCGAAGGCAAGCCGACGGCATCGCCGATCGCGCTGCCAAGAAGGCACGGCTGGCCGAGGCCATGGCAATACTCGAGGAGTCCGAAAGAAACCGCGAGAAGCACCTCGCGGAACTCGGTATCCCTGACAGTCCTGATATCGACCGGGCCCGGTTCAATCTGGGCGGATCCGGCATCGGCCTGGCAAAACTCAGCCGCGGCGCCGAGGCCGAGAGGTATCTGCGTGTCGCCCGCCAGGCATATGAGGAAGCCAAACGGATCCGGGTGCAGCGGTACGGCGAGGGCATCGCGTTGCCAGCGATCGCCGCGTGCGACAACGGCATTGCCCTTGCCTGCTATTACGGCGCGCTGCTCGAGGCTGACCCGCTGCGCGGCGAACTGGAGGCCTACAGCCCGATAACCCCGCAAATCCGGATGTCGCTGCTCCGGCAGGCTGCCGCCGCCTGCGCGGAAGCGTTCCGCGCCCGAAGCCTGCTCGCGCCCGCCGACATCGACGACCAGGACGCCGTCAAGTCGGCTGATCTGACGATCAAGATCAGCCTCGTCCGCAAGCTCGTCAGCGCGTTCAACTCATCCGACCGCCGGCCCCTGCACCAGGCGCAGGCCGAGAGCATGCTCGGCAAGCTCGGCGCCGAAGCGGTGAGCGAGGCCCGCGATCTTGGCGGCATCATCGGCGCCGCTGCTGATGGCGACGGCGACCAGGCGCACGAATAAGGTGGAAATGGCACGTTTGCGCCTCCGGCTCTTGGCTGATCCCAGCCGGCTGGCCGGGTTCGACAGCAAGGCTGCGCTTGAGCTGGCGCGGCCGCGGCTGCGCCAGGCCCGTGACGACGCCGAACTGGCTCATGTCGAGCAGCTCGCCCCCGATGCGGTCGGCGTCGTCTTGCTGGTGGCGCCAGCCGTTGGCGCTGACGACATCGATGAGATCGCGAAGGACCTGCGGGCAGCTCTCGGGATCGGGCCTGGCCCACACGAGCTGATACTGAACGAGGCCGCGGATCCCTATGTCCACCGCGTGCGTGGCATTAAGGGCGAAAGCACCGCTTGTCCCAGTTGTGGCCTCGGCGGTGGCCGCCACCTGCCGGGCTGCCCACGAGCCGCCGCCAGGTAAGCATGGGCAATCCGACGAATCTCGAGCCTCGCAGCTACGTGCCGCGCAGCGGGCGGGACGTCTGGGCCCTTCCTAACCCCGTCGGCTACCTCGAAAGCATCCAATCGGCCGGAAGCATCGCCGCGCCATTGCTGGCCGGGGCCAGCTTCGCGCTCGTCGCGCTGGTGCTGCAAGCTACGACGCGGTTCGGCCGCTGGCAGGATCTGGCCCTGCTCTTCCTGGTCGCGGCCGGGCTGGCACAGGTCTTCGCTGTGCAGTCCGTCATCTGGACCCGCAGGTACATGGCCACCCCAGACGATCTCAAGCAGTGGTATCCGGACGACTTCACGAATGACGGGGAGCGGCCTACCCAGTGGATCCTGAACGTCCAGGCCGACAATGACCAGAACGCGCGAAAATGGGCTAACCGCACGCGCGGCTGGATAAACGCTGGCATATCGCTGCTGCTGGCCGGCGTCGCGGTCGGGGTGGTGCCGTCTGGCCACATCAGCCCCATGCGCTGGGTCGTGGTCACGGTGGCGTGGGCCGGCGTGGCCGTCGAGGCATGCTGGGTGATCGGCACGCTCGTCGATGACCAGGCCAGGCCGGGCATGATGTTGTGCACTGCCACCATCGTCACGTCCGGGGGCAGCATCGCCGCCGCCGCTTTCGCCGCTACCGCCGGGACAGCCGACGGCGCGCCCGCCACCTGGTGGGCGGTCGCGCTCGCGGTTGCCGCCGGGATGCTCTGGCTGGCGGTCCTTACCGGTGCCACGTACAGGTATGGCCGCGTGCGCGTGTCGTCCCCGCTCACCGGATCCTGGGCGAAGGCGCAAGCCGCCCTCGCCCTGGTGGCGCCGGCGATCTTCACGCTGGCGTTGTGGTCAGCCATCAGGCGGCTAGCCGACGACCGGCGCCGCATGGTCTCGAGCCTGCACCCGGGGATCGGGCGGCTGCTGCCCGAAGGCGTCAGCGTCAGCGCGCACCACCGTGCCTGGAGTCAGTGCACGGCGCTTCTGGTCACCAGCAAGGACGAACTGGCTGAACTCGGCCGCGAGTCACGATGCCGCGGGTCGGGCGCGGACCTCAGCCAGGCCGACCAGCCTTGCCTCGATGAGCTGTGGGAACGACTGGCGTACTCACCTGGCTGCGTGGTCAAGATCGTCGACCGGGACGATGCCAGGATCCAGTTCGGCTATTACGTCGTCTACCCGTTGCTCGCACGGACGGTGTGCGGCATCAGGTCCGGGGACATCACGGCGGGCTGTCAGCTCCGCGCGGCCGACCTAGCCCCGTCGCAAGACGCTGGCATGGGCTGGTACATCTCGGTCGTCAGGGCGCCAGGCAGCAAGTGGACGCGCCGGTGCGTGATCGCAACGCTCGTGGATGCGCTGGCTGCGAACGGCGCGGGCAGCGCCGCCCGGCCGGTTTTCGCCCACCCCGCCACCGACCAGTGCCGTTCGCTCATGGAGCGAGCCGGCTTCGCCGCGATCGGCGGGCAAGCCGGCGGTATCTGGGCTCTGCAGAAGTAAGACGCAGAAGTAAACGACCCTTAGTTCGTGACTCAGGGATATTGCCCAGATAACGTCGGACACGTCATCCTCTGATCGGGGTGGCGCGTCTGGTGAAACGTTAAAGGTACGCCTGAAGTCCTGGGGGGGACGAGTGAGCGATGGCATTGACATGCGACAGGTTGCCGATCCTGATCCAGGACGGGTCGCGACTCAGCAGGATTTTGGCCGGGAGATCACTGCTGCCCGGGTGCGTGCTGGGCTGACCATACGGCAGGTAGCCCGGGCTGCCGGGCTGCCCGCCAGCACAGTCGGTGATTACTTCTCCGGCCGCCACCTGCCCGCATCCACCCAGCCGGAGCCAGTGCTGAAGATCCTGCGGGCGTGCGGTGAGACCGATCCGGCCAGGCTCGCTGACTGGATTAGTGCCCTGGAGAGGGCCAGGAGGTCGCCGGGGCGGCGACGCTCGGGTGAGTCGCCCTACCGGGGTCTGGCCAGGTTCGAGCCTGACGACGCGCGGTGGTTCTTCGGCCGCGAGGAGATCGCCGACCGGCTGGCCGATCTGGCCGCGAACGAGATCGCCGGGACCGCGGGCGGCGAGACCGCAGACCCGCTCATCCTCGTCGGCCCTTCTGGGTCGGGAAAATCCTCGCTGCTGCGGGCGGGTCTGATCCCCCGCCTGCCGGATCGGTACGTGATCTTCGAACCCGGGTCCGCGCCGCTTCCGGCGCTGGCCGCGCAGTTAGCCGGTCTCAGGGAGAGCGAGGGCTGCGGGAAGCCTGCCATCGTCGTCGACCAGTTCGAGGCGGTCTTCACCGAGTGCCAGGACGAGGCCCAGCGGCGGGAGTTCATCACCGAGGTCTGCAGGCTCGCCGCCGATCACCTGGTGGTCTTAGCGCTGCGCGCCGATTTCTACGACCAGGCACTGCACTATCCAGAACTCGCCCGCGCGCTGCAGTCCAGGCAGGTGGTTCTCAGGCCGATGAACGCCGGGCAGGTACGCCGGGCGATCACCGAGCCTGCCCGGGTGGCGCGGCTTGATGTTGTGGACGGCCTTGCCGACCTGCTGCTGCATGACCTGGCCCCATCGGTCCCTGGCGGTGCCGCGCGCAGCGGCGGCGAACCTGCCGCCCACGAGCCAGGCGCGCTGCCGCTCGTGTCACACGCGATGCTCGCCACCTGGGAACACAGCCGCGGCGGGGCGATCACGATCGCCGACTACGTGGCCACAGGCGGGATCAGGGACGCGCTCACCCGGACAGCCGAAAGCGCATATGGCGAACTGTCAGATGACGACCAGCGCCATGCGCAGCGCCTGTTCCTGCACCTCGTCCACGTTGCCGACGATGCGCCGCCGACCCGCGCCCGGGTCCAGATGAATGAGCTGCGAAGCTGGGCCGACGCGGATCCCGAGCACGTTCTCGGGCGGTTCGTCGACGCCCGGCTGATCACGGTTGGCGCCGACACGGCCCAGATCACTCACGATGCCCTGCTGACGGCCTGGCCCCGGCTGCGGTCGTGGGTTGACGCGGGCAGGGATGACCTCAGAGCCAGGCGGCGGATCACCGAAGCCGCCCGCACCTGGCAGGACAACGGGCGGGAAGCCGCTGCGCTCTGGCGCGGCAGCCAGCTTGGCCTGGCCACGGACTGGGCATCGGACGAAGACAAGCGCGCGTCGCTGGGGTCGCTGGGCCGCCAGTTCATAGATGCGGCTGTCGATGCGGACGAGGCGAGCCAGCGTTCGGCCCGCCGCCGTACGCGCAGGCTGAAAGTCCTGGTCGCTACTTTGACGGTACTGGTACTCGCGGTGTTCGGGCTGGCGGCTTATGCGTTCCAGCAGCGCGAGGCGGCCGCCACAGCACGCGATCAGGCGAACTCACGTGAGATCGCGCTTGAGGCCGGCCAGTTGCGAAACCAGAACGCGCCGCTGGCGGCGCAGCTCAGCGTGGCCGCCTACGAGGTCGCGCATACCCCGCAAGCGGCAGCGAGCGTGCTGGAGTCCACCGGCTCACCGTCAGCCATGCGGCTGCTGGACTCGGCCGCTGTCGTGCAGTCCGTGAGCGTGAGCCCGGACCGCAAGCTGCTCGCCGTCGCCGCGGCCGACGGGACGCTGCGGCTGTGGGACATCGCGTCACCAGGTCATCCCGTGCCTGTCGGCCGCCCTCTGATCAGCGACAGCAACGCCCCGTTGTACACGGCGTCGTTCAGCCCCGACGGACAGGTCCTCGCGGCAGCGGGGGCGGCCCGGAGTGTCGTTCTGTGGAACGTTCGTGATCCTGCTCATCCCGTGCAGCTGGGCAAACCGCTGACCGGGCCAGCCAACACCGTCTACTCGGTGGCATTCAGCCCCGATGGCGCGACACTCGCGGCCGGCAGCGCCGACCGCACGGTGCGGCTCTGGAACGTCAGCGACCCGGCTCACCCGGTACCCCTCGGCGCGCCGCTGACCGGCGCCGGAGGATACATAGAGTCGGTCGCGTTCGCTCCGGGCGGCACGATCCTGGCCGCTGGCAGCGCCGACAAGACCGTGCGGCTGTGGAACGTCGCCAACCCGGCTCGCCCGGTGCCGTTCGCCGACCCGCTGACCGGCCCGGGCAGTTTGGTGACGTCGGTGGCCTTCAGCAGCAGCGGGCAGATGCTGGCGGCAGGCAGCCAGGACGACAAGGTATGGCTGTGGCGGATCGGCACGGACGGCGCTGTTCCCGATGGCACGCTGACCGGCGCGACTGAGTGGGTGAACGCGGTTGCGTTCAGCCCGGATGGCGCACAGGTCGCAGCGGCCACCAGCGACGCCAGCGTTCTGGTCTGGAACGTGGCCTCCGGATCGCTGGTCGCGACGCTGCCGCACCCGCAGCCGGTCACCTCACTGGCCTGGGACACAGCGCAGCGGCTGGCCGCCGGTGACGCGAGCGGAGCCGTGCTGATGTGGACGGTCCCGCCTCCGGTGATGCAAACCGGCAGCCCCGCATACGACGCCGTGTTCAGCCCGGACGGCCGGACACTCGCGGTCAGCACCCAGGACAGCCTGCAACTGTGGAGCACCGCCACCCACGTTCAGCTCGCCGCGCAGCCGGTACCGGGCACGTACGTGAACGCTGTCCAGTACGCGCCCCGAGGAAACGTCCTGGCCGCGGGCTACGGCGACGGCATGCTCCAGTTCTGGCGGGCCACCGGGACCTTGGTGCCACTCGGGCAGCCTGTCCAAGGGTCCGCCACGGGAATGATCGAGGCCATCGCCTTCAGCCCGGACGGCCAGATCGCGGCAACCGGCGGCGATGACGGCACCGTGCGGCTGTGGTCGGTCCGTGACCCCGGCAGCCCGCACCTGCTGGCGACCATTCAGGACTCCGGTACCTACGTGTTCGGGGTGGCGTTCTCGCCCAACGGCGGGGCGATCGCTGCTGCCAGCGCCGACAACTTAACCCGGCTGTGGAACGTCACTAATCCGCGCAGCCCGGCGCTGCTCGGCGCTCCCCTCAGCGGCCCGTCCAGCTACGCGATCTCCGTGGCGTTCAGCCCGGACGGCAGCCTGCTGGCGGTCGGCAGCGCCGACAAGACCGTCAGGCTCTGGGACGTCACCGATCCCCGGCGACCGGTCCGGCTAGGCGCGCCGATCACCGGGCCGACCAGCTACGTCTACGATGTCGCGTTCAGCCCGGATGGCAAGACCCTCGCGGCAGCGGTCACCGACGGCACTGTCTGGCTGTGGAATGTCGCCGTCCCGCAGCAGCCGGCCCCGCTCGCCACCCTGACCGGTCCGAGCGGGAACGTGTACTCGGTCGCGTTCGCTCCGGGGGGCGGCCGCCTGGCCGCGGCCAGCGCCGACGGAACAGTCCGGCTGTGGGACGTGAATCCGGCCGCCGCTAGTTCAGCCATCTGCGCCGACGCCGGCCAGGCCATAACCCGGCAGGAGTGGGCGACGTACGTACCGGGCGTGCCCTACCGCGCGCCCTGTCCTTAGCGCCTTAGCGCCGGGCGGCGCCGGATCCCGCTCCTCACCTGCTGTCCGAGGTTGTCCGAATGATTCCAGTCGCCTTCCGGTGACACGAGATACGGCCAACCATGGGAGAGGGGAGTAGTACCGGAGGGTCAGGGGCTGGTATGCCGACCAGTTCGGATTCTGGTCGGCATACCAGCCGCTTCCGTTCACGGGCAGGCCGGGATCGGTAACTGCGGTTCGGTGCTCGTTGCCGCCGGTGCCGACTCGGGGGCGTCGCTGTCGAGGACGAAGCTTCGGCCTTTAAAGACGTCCGGACGGGCGCGCGCGACCAGCCACAGGTACACGGCGCCAAGCACCGACCAGATCACGGCGAACCAGATCACGCTCTGACCCAGAGCGAAGCCGGCGCCCCAGAGCGACACGAAGAATGCCTTGTAGAGGGCGTAGGCGAGAACGATCATGCCGAAGACCGGCACGACGCCGCTGAGGAACCAGTTGAAGTTGGGCCGGTTGAATCGCGTGTAGTAGACGATGTTCCCCAGGTGGACGAAGAAGTAGGTGAGGACGGCGAAGAACACCGTCGCCTCGCCTGCCCAGATGAAGACGTTGTAGGGGTTCTTCAACGAGGCCGCGACGACTCCGGTGACGATGACGACCAGGGCGAAGTTGACGTGCAGGGCGTTCCACGGGGTCTGGAACTTCGGGTTCAGCTTGCTGAACCAGCCCGGGAGCGCATGATCGCGTCCCATCGCGAACATGACGCGGCCGACAGTCAGCATGCCCGCCAGATAGGTGGCAAGCGACGCGGTCATTCCCGTGATCGTGACGATGATGTCCCACCTGTGCCAGTAGATGCTGGCGATCGGGGTGATCGGGGTGACCCCGGAGGATGCCAGCGCGGCCACCTTGCTGGCGGGAACGGCGATGCTGAACGCCCACGAGGTGACGACCCAGAACGCGCCGACCATCAGCAGCGAGATGATCGTGGCCAGCGGTATCAGCGACTTCGGCGTCTTCGTCTCCTCGGCGACCGTGCTGACGATGTCGAAGCCGGTGAAGGCCAGGATCCCGAACAGGACCGCGCGGCTGATCGCCGACCAGCCGCCGGTCGCGGCGGCCGGGTTGAACGGGCTGGCGCTGAAATGGCCGTGCCGGGCCTGGACGACGAAGATAGTGATGGTCAGCGCGATGATCGTGGCCATCTCAAACAGCAGGAAGACCAGTGCCGACCGGGCGGTCACGGTGACGTTGCGGTAGACGGCCGGGGCTACCAGGAGCGTTGCCGCCACCACGCCGAGCAGGTAGGTCCAGTTCGACGTGTGCAGCCCGGCGTAGGCCAGCAGTTCGTTGAAGAACAGGCCGAAGATCACCGGCTGAAGGAAGATGACGACGACGTAATACGAGGTCATCAGCCAGCCCACCCAGGAGCCGAGCCCGGGATGGGTGGCCCGCCAGAGCCAGGTGTACGCGCTGCCTGCGGCTGGCATCTCCTTCGCCACCATGGCGTAACTGACCCCGGTTGGCAGCGCGATCACCATCGCGATCAGGAAGACCAGCGACGTGACAACGCCCGCGGTGCCCTCCAGGGCAGCGAAGTTGCCGTAGATGCCGAGGGCGGGCGAGAGCATGACCGCCCCGAGCGTCCCGGCTCCGATCAGGCCGAGCGCGCCAGCCCGCAGGCTGACGCGGGTGTGATTGTCGCTCAAGATGTCCTCCTGGTCTGCCGGCGCGGTTTACTCGATGCCGCCTCCGACGCGGTGGCCGGCCCAGTCCCAGACGCCCACCAGCCGGGGTGCTGACGGCAGCCCCTCGATGACGGCGGAGTAGGAACGGGTCATGAACAGCTGTGCGCGGAAGCCGAAAATGGCTGTGTCGCCAACTCGGGCGCTGTAGCCCGCGGTGGACAAGATCCCGTGGTAGTCGATCGAGGCGAACGTCCCGCCGCCGGCGGCGCCGGTCCCCTCCCAGTCGGCCTGCTGTTCCAGCACCTGGTCGGGGTCTGAGCCGACCAGAGCGTGGCGGCGGAACGAGGCCCGGTCCGGTACCGGCGGGTCGTCGACGAAGAAGCCGCCGCCGTAGAGATAGGCCCGGTTGTCCCACTGGTGTGCGACCTCGGTGAGGTACACCATGGCGGGCTGTTCGGGCAGGCCGTCATCGTAGAGGTGGAAGGTGCACGACGCGGTCAGCGCCGAACCCGGCTCAACGTGCGTGACACCCTGGCCGGCCAGGAACTCCATCGTTTCGGAGGAGTTGTTCCCCGGGGCATTGACCTGGGTGACCGTAACGCCAAGCGACTCGAGGACTTCTCTGGCCCGGGCGAGCGTGGCCAGGTTGGGGGTTGGCACGGGCTGCGTTCCCGCGGTGTCGTAGCGCAACGCGGGGAATGTCGTCACCCCGGTTATCTCCACCCCGGCGAGCTCCATGATCTGCTTCGCGGCGACCGCCAGCTCATCCAGGCGGAAGCCGCCCTCCATCCCGGGAAACAGCACGTCGTCGGGGCCATGCACGCGCAGCAGCACGGGCTGACGGCGGTTGTAGCCCGCGGCCGCCGCTGAGACCTGCCCGGCCTTCTCGACGCTGAACACCGAGATGACTTCCGGCCGGTAGGTAGCCACGACCTTGGGGATCTCCCCCCGTGGCACCTGGACCAGGTTGCCGATGTGGCCGAGCGCGATGCCGTGACGGTGCAGGATGCGGGCATCCTCGGCGTTGACCGCCACGGTCTCGCGGGCACCCGGCTGGACCACGCGGCGGAACAACTCCGGATTGCGGCCGTGCTGCTTGGTCATGTAGTAGAGCCGGAGCCCGGAGGCGTTCGCCGCCGCGCGGATCAGTTCTCCGTTCCGCTCAAACGTGCCGGCGTCGAAGACGTAGCAGTTGGCCGGTATCTCGCCGGCCTGATGCAGGCTGACCGCGGCCCGGATGAGCTCGGGATTGCGCCGCCGGATTCGCTCAAGGAACAACAGCGCACCGCCTTCGGTTCATTGGTCCTGCCTCAGCACGCCAGGAACGGCGCCGAGCTGTGCCGCTGACGCGCTCTCCAGCCCGGGGCGGCTGAGGCCCAGTTCGACCAGCGCCTCCTGCCAGGCACGCGCCAGTGCGCCGAGCGCGCCAGCGAAGTCGCCCAGCTCGGACAGGACGACGAGGGGCGCCTCGGGTACGTCACGGGCAAGGCCGCCACTGAAGTCAGGCAGCCACGGCGCCAGCGCCAGGCCAATACCGCCGCCCACCACGATGACCTCAGGCTCATACGCCAGCGTCACCGTCATGAACAGCGCGTTCATCGCACCCAGGGCTTCCTGGCGCAGCTCCTTCAGCGCCGGAATGCCGGGCACGTCGAAGATCTCGGCCGGCACCGCGACGGGATGGCCCAGTTCAGCGGCCCGCCGCAGCAGCGCTGGGCCGCCAATCATCTCCTCGAGCCGGGCGGTCACGCTGTCCGCGTGGGTGACGCGCAGGTAAGCGAACTCCCCGACCAGCCCGCTGCGGCCCACCAGCGGCTGGTCATTCACCAGCACACCGGTCCCGATCCCGGTGCCGAACGTCACCATCACCGCGCTGAAGTGGTCACGGGCCGCTCCGAACGCGCGCTCTCCGACCACAGCGAGGTTCGCGTCGTTCTCGATCTTCGCCGCACCCGGAAACAGCGGCCGCAGGTGCTGGCTAAACTCGCGGCTGCCGTCGATGCTCGGCAGATTGTCGGCCAGACGGATCTCTTCCGTTACCGGGTGAACGACGCCAGGAACGCCCACAACCGCGGCCCGGATGCGCTCACCGTCCGGCCCGGCCACCTCGGCCACCTGATCTCTCAGCCAGCGGGCCAGCCCGGCGCTGTCCAGCTCGGCCGCGGTGGGTACCTGGGCCGACCGCGCGAAGTTCCCGCCCAGGTCGCTCACGACTATCCGGGTATTGGTCGCGCCCAAGTCGACGCCGCACACCGCGCCGTCGTCCCCACGGAAGTCCACGACGACCGGGTCCCGGCCCCTGCGGCCGCGCGCGAGCCGCGGCCCCTCACGGGCAACTCCCAGGCTCAGCAGCTCATCGACCACCCGCGACACAGTCGCCTTGCTCAGCCCAGTTTCAGCGGCGAGCTGCGTCCGCGGCATCGGCCCGGACAGCACAAGCGTCCTCAGGATCAGCGACCGGTTGGCCGCCCGTGCATCGGCTGCGTCGACCATCTGATTTCGTCTCACTCTGAAACACTTATTTGCGGGCAACAGTAGATTGCCGGCACGCCCCCGCGCAAGACCCAAAGATTCGCCGATCTGATGGGTGCCCATCAGGGGACGGCGAACACGCGAGCCGAGCGTCCCCGTCGGCCACAGCGACCCGCCCGGCCACAGCGACCCGCCGGGCCTGCCGTTGGGCGGCGCCTCCGGCCTGCCAGATGCAGCGACGCGCCCGGCCCCGCGTTCGCCGCGGCTCCGGCCTGCCAGCCACAGCGACCCGCCCGGCCCCGCGTTCGCCGCGGCTCCGGCCTGCCAGGTCATGCTCAACGAGCGCGCACGAGCCGACGGTCAAACGCATGATCGCCCGCAAGGTCACCAAGCGCCCCAGGCAGAGCCAGCCCCACCCGGTAGTTCCTTTCCGGGCCAACCTTAAAGTCTGGCTATCCCGGGCCGCTGACCTCTCTCCTGTCCCTATTACCGGTATTCGGCGAACGCCCCAGGTTCCGGAACACGCTAGCGGCGTTACCAGTCCAGCCGGAATACGGAAAAGCTAATTCGAAAGTGACCAAAATCATTAACGCGGTGGATCGGAGGCGTATTTACCCACGCATCCACCAACTTGTGTGACTGCGAGAGGGCTGGCGGCCGCGGGGGGCTGGCGACCACGAGGGGGCTGGCGACCACGAGGGGCTGGCGACCAGGAGGGGGCTGGCGACCACGATGAGGACTTGTGGCCGCAAGAGGCTTGTGGCCGCAATGGAGGACTGGTGGCTGCAATGAGGAACTTGTGGCCGCGATGGAGGCCTTGTGTGGCTGCGATTTTCGGGTGGAATCCTGAGGGCGTCAGCTCTGGCTGACGACAAACGGCAGATTGATACCGGAGGTGCTGTCATAGCTGCCAGCGGCGACGCAGCTGCCTGCCGACG
>Ga0335074_10005736_pt1 | contig 17189 bp, 15 predicted proteins | sample Lox_Sample_23_FD_206715 | JGI IMG/M metagenome (GOLD analysis project Ga0335074, IMG submission 206715) | Soil microbial communities from Loxahatchee National Wildlife Refuge, Florida, United States - Lox_Sample_2.3 | ecosystem: Environmental > Terrestrial > Soil > Wetlands | place: USA... | reverse complement strand
AGAGTGTAGAAGGTCAGTTTCGTAGTAGGCTTGATATACCCCAAAGGTGTTGATGATGCCCCTGTAAGAAGCGTTAGCTAACAGATGTTTGCTGGAATGCTGAGAATAAAAGCCAAAAAGTCAACGGAGAGCGCCTACCCTGAGTTGAAGAACAATAAGTGCGATGCAAGCACCTGTATCCACGCCTTGATGCCACCATCTAGATTGGTGGTGTGGTTTTCCTTTATGGGAGCTGATTTATCGAATGGAACAAGCGCAAATGGGCCATCGTCGAATAGACTAGATGAGCGGGAAGGCTCCCGCGTGCTTGTGGTGAATCTGTCCATCTTTGGACGTAGCAACCAGCTAGGAGTCCACCAATTAGGAAAGAAAGGCAGAAATTTAATTGCTTGAAAAGACAATATATTGAAAAGAGCAGAACTTAGGTATATCCAAAATAAAGTTGCTTCGAAAAGGCTCTAGGCTGTGATGTCGGGATTTTGGGATAAGCCTTGTACTTTTGACAAGCAATGCTTGAGAATGCCGTCCAGTGGCATGTTTTTAGAAATTAAAATGGATCAAAGGAGTACTGGAAACATGGAGATACAGGGGCCTTCTTGAGCTAATATCCTCAAAGTGGTCCATCTTTTCACTTAGTTGAGGAGTTTGCTCAAAATTGGGTGATAAGAATCAACCGGATGTTCATGTATAAATTGATAGCTATTGTACAGCATAATCCTGATTGTACCTCGCCGTCTTGTGTATCAACGAGAGTCAAGTGCCTACAATCATGTAATTTAATGCGTATTTTTTGATGTGAGAAGTCACTTTTTGAAGACAAGTTATAGAGGAAGGGGACGGGGCCTTCGTCAAGCTGCTTCTCGAGAATGGCAAAGTCGACGCCGACTCAATGGATAACTCTGATCGGACACCGCTGTCGTATGCTGCAGAGAAAGGGCATGCGGCCGTTGTTGAGCTGCTTCTCGGGAATGATAAAGTCGACGCCAACTCAAAGGATAAGTATGGTGGGACGCCGCTGTCATATGCCGCCGCGAGAGGGGACGAGGCCATCATCAAGCTGCTTTTCAAGAGTAACAAAGTCGACGCCAACTCGAAAGATCAGTATGGTTGGACGCTGCGCATTTCTTGATTCGATCCTTATACTGTTTTGAACTGATATTAAGTCAGTAGTTGGCTATGCTTGAAATTAGTGCTCCACCGAACTGGGCGCATGAAGGACCTGATGAGTATGTCGTGGTAGATAAGCTAGTTGGTGCTGGTGGGCTGGTAAGAATAGGTGCTGGCCCTTGACTTGTCTCGTATAGGCGTGGCCTGTTAGCATATATTTCATTCACTCTTTGCGTTTCTCGGGCTCGTACGGGGCAGGCCCGTGCCCAAGCTTCGTGCTGTCCTCCACAGTTTGCACATTTCTTGTCTGTAGCGCTCTGACTTTCCTTGCGAGGACAGTCTTTAATAGCGTGTCCCTTTGCACAGTAGGTGCATCGTACGATCCCCCGGCATGCTCTGGCAACATGTCCATACAAAGTCCATTTTGGGTAATTATTATATTAATCACATTGATTTATTGATAGTCTGGATATTTATATATCATGAGGTCTGTTATATGCTCACCGTGATCTGATAAATAACTTCATCGAGTCGTGAAGTAGTTCAAAGACAATTCGCGCCATGTTCTCTCCACTCTTAACTCCTTCTATTTCTTTGAACTCTAGAACTACTTCTTTATACACAAAGTCTTCTGTTAACTAGTAACGGATAGGAAGGATTTATAGAGGAAAAGCGTGGTAGAGCTTGATATCATGTGATTTATCTGCAGATATCTGCAGATAATTAATTTGGAAATAGATATCTTATTGTTTTATCTGCAGATATATTTGTTTATCTGTATCTGTTTGACGGCCCTACCATCGGGCATGTCAGCGAAGATTTACTGAATGTTTGGGGGTCAACTTGAGTTAAGTAGTTAGAGCCGTACAGTTGACGAGCAAGAGAGATGACATCTGATGCATTAACCTGTGGCCAGTAAATACTGGCCGTGCTTCCTGGTGGTGTATTGCCCCAGTCAATGAGTAGCTCATCTGGCCTGGCCAATTCAGGGGGGACATTAATTCCCGTAACGACGGCGCTGGGTCTGAGGTCAAAGGTTTGAGGTACTAGTTTTGTGGCTGGGCCTGGGTTCTCGGCCCACGCAATTGAGAGATTGCGCTGGGCCAGTTGTGCACAGTTTTCTGGATTCGGAGTGTTTCCATTGGAAGCAGTGATGTTGAAATCAGCGTACGAGATTTCCGCAAGCAAACAGTGGTGCGTTCCGACGCGGAGGAAGTTCACTGTGGGGTCGTACACATTCAGGAAGCAGCCAAAGTACAGCCACCGACTCTCTTTTCCTAACTGGGTCGTGATTGTCTTGCAATTTACGCCTTTTGTTGGCCCATGCTCGATATTATCTGCTTGGGTGAAATCTGGCTGGTTTGAAGTCGCAAAGAAAGGCACCGTGATAAGGCCCGGACCAGCCAGAGGATATATCGGGGTGCTAGTCGAATCGGTCACACGAGGATAATAGGTGTTGGTATTGTAGTCCGTGTCTGGGGTCTGAGTTCCGCAGAGACGGAAGAATACCCTCACATTATTGACTTGTGTGCCGGCAGGAGCTTCAAGTCGAACCCGTGCGACAGCAAAGTTGAAGTTCTGCCATTTGTCGGGGGCAGCGCCATAGGTATATGGAGACACCGAAGAATCCTTCGTGTATATATCGACTTCGGGTAGGATTGATCCCGGATACGGAAATGGATCAATCCAGGTGGGATCACCGTATTCGGCATTCAGGTAAGTAAGTAGGGCTTGAATATAAAGGAATGCTCCATCGAATGTTTGATTGTTGGAATCAAACGTTGGGGCGTTGGCAAGATGCTGAGTTCCGACGATAGGTCTGGGATTGATGCCAGGCGTTACCGTAAACATGCGAAGATCCTGGCTCAAGTAGTAGGCATTGAGGACTTCTTGCGTGATGGGGGCATTGGGCGGCGTGATATTTGTGACGTTGACGAAGTACGGATCTACACCTTTCCCGAACATCATCGGGAGCGACGCATTGAGTACACCGACGGTCGGGGTAGTAATCGACGCTGTCAGTAGCAACGTCGTGGGTGGGTCAGAGGTCGGGAACTGAGCAATTGAGGCCTGAGTGAAGGTGACATTGTACGGAAAGATGATCTTCTGTGGAGCCAGAGTATTATTAGGGTTCTCATACTGAATTCCCGTGCTCGAGTCAAAGGTAACCAGATTGGTGCCGGGGGTGAAGCTTTGCGCGGTTCCTCCGATCGTGGGCGTGGGAAAGGGCAGAGACTGGTTCTTCGTCAGCGTAAAGATGCTGAACCCCGAGAGCTCGACGGAAACGTCATCTCCCCATACTCCTCCCTGGGGAAGACGATCGGACACTTCGCTCTGACCAAAGTTGTTTTTATGGCTGATAAGGTCAATCTTAGCAATCGGGAAGGGATTGTCCTGAATGTTCGCAGGGGCAGTGGTACCCGGAGGATATACGCTGGCCAGAAGCGTGCTGAAGGTTGGAAATGGATCACCCTGATCCCCGGTGAGATTCGCGTACACGCCCGCGAGATTTGGCGCTCCATGCGACACGATCTGAGCGGTTGAGAAATTGAGCTGCGTGTTCAGGTAGTGGACTCCACAGCTGTCACGTGCACAGGCATCACTGTAGCAACAGGAATCACTCTGGCAACTACTACCCCTATATAGTATACTCTACATAGTTAGCCATCCTGCAGACTCAATTCAATCCAATTGCCTCCCAAAAGTGTCCTTTGTGCATGCGACAACAGCCGATCCGCGCATCAGGGTTGTTGTCGGAATTGGTATCGGGCAAATAGTTGGTGCGATCGCTCGTCGAGAGCCATTGGTTCCCAACTCCTTGGTAATTGGCGGTGACGCTCGCGAGCTGCCCGACTTGAAGCATGTACTGCACGGAGAGGTAACGGGACAAGGCCTCGCCCGGGGTGCCTTCATCGCCATTGCTGCCAACGTCACCTAGTTTGGTACTGCCGCTAAACCATCCAATGCCCTGATCAAGCATGAACATTTCGGTCACTTCCGAAACAACCAAGAAGATCAGCCACCATGGCGAGCTATTATCGTCGACCTGGACGGTGAAGTTTGGTGGGGACCCCATTGTGCATTGAGTGACGGAGTTGTCAAAACAATCTTAAGGGCCAAAGGTATTTCAAGGTGCTGCCGGGAAACCAACCAAGCATCGCGTCAAACGCATCGTCGAGACCATTTCGGCCCGTGGCAGTGGTGGCATTGTACAATGCCTGGGCGTTGGCTTTGGTGCCATTCTGATCGTACCCGATCTTTAAATAACCCTTTGGGGTTACTCCGACGAAGGTAACGGACATCTTGCTTGGCAAAAGCCGAGAAGTATTACGAGGTTGTACTGATTTGGAGCTATCGGGATTCGGGATGAAAGAATTCTTATAGTGATATTGAAGGGTCACTGATTGACAATTTTTATCATACCTCGTGAGATCCCTCTGAGACCTGCATGCGAAGAGAAAATCGAGCTCTGTGCTACCAATAGGCTCGCTCAAATACGCGCTGAAGGCTGTTCAGCTTTTATGCAAATGAACCATCTTGTTCGCCTTGAGGGGCAAGGCAGAACACACTAGTTTCCCGTTGCTGGAGGAGCTGAAAAGCCCCGCATACGTGATTGGTCGCCTCCAGAATGGCAATTCTCCAGGCATTGTCGTTCGCAAAAACCGCCCGCATGCACGGGAGGCTGAAGTTCTCAAGGATCGCCAGACGGCAGCTTCCGGTGGACAAGGAATCAAGGGGAACAACTGGTGAAACTGGGCAAAGGCCGTAGACGGTAGACTCGGTGTCCAAGGCTGGAGGTTTGGTGTGCCTTCGAGATGTGGTTGTTCGCCAGGCCTGATTGGGCGGGTTCGGTTTCATCAAAGAGGAGCCGCCAAGCCCGAGCCCCAGCTACAGTCTTTCCGCTCACCGTGGACGGGCGGGGTCGGGCTCGAGATGACCAGAGCAGCAGCCGTTCCGAAGCGTACAACCCACGTGGCCATACAGTTTGTAAATGCGGCAGGTCAATTGGGTGACTAGTAAGCGTAAAAACCTGATGGATCTGGCGTGAGAAGACTTGTCTCTGTTGTCTAGACCACAGCAGATGGTTGCCTCGTATGGTAAATACCCGCAACGATCTCCCACAGTCAGCAATATGATAAAAATAAACGGCTTTGGGAAAACCTTACCTTCGACCAATCCCTCCGCTAAAGAGCGAGGATAATCAGTGATTGGCCACGTTTTGATGATTATCAGCAGGCTTTTCGATTCGACATCATGCGATGCCAGCTTCCCGTCTAGCTGATGCCGTGTTCCGATATACGAGACGGGCGACTGGAAGCTGAAAGGCCATGCTAGTAATCTTACTAGGAATTCGAATAAGGAGCAGAAGCAGATGCAGACCTTAAAGTAGAGGTAGAAATGCATACGCAGACTAATCGCTCCCCTCCCTTGAGGGGTGGTGAGTTTTATTAACAAACAACTATCCGTTTATTTGACTAGTGGCGCTTTTCAGCCCAGTTGATATTAACCAAAGGTTGCCTAAAGCCTATTTATGCACCTGACACTTGTCTCATATAACTAGGGCAAACTGCCCGTGCGCCTGCTAGAGTTCAAGGAGTTGTACGTAGTTCTACTCCAGCTCTAAAACCTTAGTTAATAATAAACTTGATATCCTTAATTTTTTTTTAAAAAAAAAAAAAATAAAAACTCTTAGGCTAAACTTAGAGTTTCCACTTACATAAATAAGGGCAATTAGAGCATATAGTACACAATACATTTAAGTCAATTACTAAATACATGTATATTATGACGCTAATATAGTTACAGGTGCAACTTTGATGTAGGTCAGCTGCGAAGTCGACTGTGCATCCTTCCACCTGCATGTCAGCTGCACGTTGGCCGCATGTCAGCCCGTCAGCTGCTAGGCTGAGGCTATAATAATATCCCCCCCTGGTTCACTTGTTAGGTCACCCCATTTATAACACCACTCCAGCACAGACATCAACAATGTCTCTAACCAATCATATCACTTAGAATCTTCTAGTATTCCCTAACTAGGACCTATTGACGAGATCTTGAGAGTGGCGTTAGAGATTCAAACTAAAAAAGTGATCTAGGGGGGGGATAGTATAAGCAAGAATATAAACACTTGTCAAGTCTCTGAAGCTCCTAGGTATGCTTATCTCAAAGGAAACTCAGTGTTCTACCATCCTCTATTTGATAACGCTCCCAAACTAAGCATTTGAATCATGTCGCTAATTCGCAATGGGAGCGGTCGATTGATTCAGAATCGCGCTGGAAACCCCGGAAACTTCGAGTGCGTGGTCGCCATATGGGTCCCCAATTACCCGGGGCCGCCCAAAGGCCCTTACCTCACCCATTATTACCGGGACAACGGCAATGGCGAAAATTGGGTGGCCGGTGAGATCATTGATAGCGACGCTGCTTCTTCGGGATCGTTGATTCAGAGCACGTTTGGTAGCAATCCAACTCGGGGTGTTTTAGAGACCCTCGTACTCGAGGGAGCGAGTATCATCCACTACTTTGAAACCTCCAGTGGTTTCCTCCAGGGCGGATCCTTTTCGACCACGGCCGTGGGGAGCCCCTCGTTCATCCAAGGCAATCTTGGACAGGCGGGGTCCAATGGCAATTTCGAAGCGGTAGTCCTGGAAGAAGGAGGGCTCTGGCATTATTGGCGTGACAATAGCAGCGCCCCTCTTGGCGGAACCACGGGCGGCCCCTATCCGTGGACCCGGACTGATCTCATCTCGTCGGCGGCCACGGGCCCGGGCACCATCATCCAGTCCAATCTCGGCACCGGCCCGGGGAATTTCGAAGTGCTCGTTCCCGAAACTGACGGGAATATCCGGCATCACTGGAGGGACAACAGCACCACGCCATACAAGTGGAACCAGGGCGAGATCGTGGGACCGGGATACGGCCAACCGGGCCTTATTCAAAATGTCAACGGAAATCTAGAGGCAGTCGTGCTCCAAAACACCGGTAGCCCCCAAGCTACGCTCCGCCATTACTACCGGGAGAGTAGCGATTTCAGCAAGTGGCTTAGCGATCCGGTGAATGACGTTATTACCACTATTGCCACTGGCTCAGGCTCGCTGATCCAGTCAACGTATAACGACAATCCACCTACTACGGGTGGGAATTTGGAGGTCGTAGTCATGGAATATCACCCAGATGCCCGCGGCTTGGGTAGTAAACTAACGCACTACTGGCAAGATCGATCTCAAAACCCGTATACATGGAAAGCGAGCACGCAAGTCGTACCTCAAGTAAGTTCATCTTTTTCTTTCTTCCCCCCTCTAGGATTATGCCGATACCCGATCCTGGAACGAGATATTCTGTTGCCGGAAGGTCGTATTCCATTCAGGCTCCTCTGTTTGACTCATCTTGAAAATAAAATGATATTGTGCAGAGCGATGGCTAACTGGCGCCGTCAAGTTTGCTGCGGATTGAGATGCCTGGAGTTTTCTAGTACTGGTTTAAGGAATCGGGGTTTTAACGTATGATATGGTAAAGAGTATTTGGTTGCTTACGAGGGACAGTATTATCACATATAGTAGCTGTCTGAGTAAGAGTTTCTGCTCACGGAAGACTCTCTATACCTCAGTGTGGTATCTGATTACAATTGATTTAATTAATGGACGCAATTTAATTCCAACGTTGCACCATCACCAGCTATGCGTCGCGCTCATTTCTTGGCCCATTTTCAAGCCATTTTGTAATTGATGTTGGTGAGGCAACATCAAGGGTCGGATGGAGAATATGAGAACGGCAGGGCTTACCGATTTGAATCCCTGTCAATAAAGAGCCACTACCTTTTTTATGCGGTTTGATTGATTGGTTTTGAGGGTATTCAAAAATATGACCACGATGCGGCCATCCAAACTGGTGCGCATTTGCCTAGACATTACTGGTACATGGCTGTCTCGCATCAGGTGCCGTGGTATAGTAGTTGTGGAAAGAGCTGCATTTTCAAAGAGATTGTTAATCTAACTGCATAGACGAAAGTGGCAGTTGATGAGTAGAAAAGCGATCAAAACAATTATATAGACAAGAACCTGTTTGCACGGAAAATAGGTCAGGCTCCTAAGAGAACCTAATAGCACATAGGGAGAAATTGACGCACTTAGATGGTGAGTCAATTACAGTGCAGGGTTTAAAATTCCGAAGAGGATGTAGTTTCGAATGGAAGGCATGTGGGTCGTGGGCTGTTTTTCCGCAAGTTCGGCTCATGCTGAGTCATTAAGTTCTTCCGAAGCCGACCACGCCATGAGAGACACTAGACAGTAAGCTCAGTGGTCCAGGACTTCCATTTACTACGGAGGACGACGAGCTTCTCGTTTACCTCAAAGGGAAGCTTTCCTGGAAGTGGAGAGAGATTGCCAAATACTTCCCAGGACGGTCGCAGGGCGCTGTGCAGACTAGATATTCCAAATATCTACGGCATTCTAGTGCACAGAACCTTGGACCAGGGGACTCTGGCCACGCTCCAAACAGTGAAGCTGAAAGGCCAACTTCTGAACCAGTCCGGAATACAGGAGCTTCAGACGTGACAGGCCTTGATAGCAGTACTGCCGGAAAATTTTCAGGCCAAGTGGACAATAGTGATGGAGCCTCTTGGATAGAAGCCGCACGAGATTCCTCCACGCCTGAATCTCGACAGTCTTCGGTTGTAGCTACAGTTTCCCAAAGCTCGAAAACATCTGTGAGCTCCCAAACTCAACCAGCTGACCCAAATTACGAGGAAATCGCCCACCCTACGAAACGGCAAACTTAACTCGTCTTGGATTTTTAGCCAGTTTCGCACAGCTATTTGAACTAGTCGGTGGATATCGTAGGAGTCCTGTCCTTCTCTTTTAGTGATGAAGGCATATGCTATCAATGTTCCAATTGCTTCAAATTCTTTGAGGCTTGTCGCTAGCGGTAAGAGAGAACGAGGGATGTCTTGCTGGGCAATACAGGACATAAAACATAGATATTGCTTAGCAAGTGGATCGCGACTCGAAATCTGACTGAAAGAAATTAACCATGTTGAGGCAATAGGGTTTTTAACCTCTCTATATCGTCCTTGGTCCTCAAACTCCACGCTAAGTAAGTGTATAAGGTTTTCATCATTAGCTTCATAAAGTCCTAGGTAATCAGAGACAGACATTGAATTTTCATTCATATACGCTGCGGCTTGTTTAATGGCGAGTGGAAGCCGTGTGAGATTGTTTAGTAACTTGACTACATCGTTTCCATCTCCTATCAAGCTCTTATCGAGTAAGCTCGTTTGTAAGAGCTCCTGGGAGTCACCCTCGTCCATCTCCTTTACTATGATGACATTGACTTGAGCTTGTTTGACTGCTGCCTTATAGTTCCGGGTTGTAAAGAGAATCGACCCTTTCCGGCTAAGTGGGAGATAGTCGGCTAGTGCAGGAGAGCCGCTGCTCTCACTACTCTCATTGGCCCTACCATAGACCATCTCTATGTCATCAGCATTGTCGATAATCAACAACCATCTACCAGAACTTTCTCGGCTTAAGAACGTCTTTACAAGCAACTTAACATCTGCTTTGTCCTCGTTTATTCCAGGTATCTGAAGCGCTTGACCGATATCGCGAAAGCCCTTTTCGAAGCTGGTAGTTGACGTCGCCGAGATCCAGAACACTGAACGATTAGGAGATGCCTCTTGAATCTGAAAGGCAGCCTCGAGAGCAATTTGGTTCTTGCCCACTCCTCCAAGGCCGGTAATGGCAACGCGTTGACAGTCGTCTTCTAAGTCCTCTAGGCCAAGCCTTGCAAAGACCTCCTCGAGCTGAGAATGACGACCAATGAAATGCTTGTTTCTTCCAAAGCGAACAAGCCAGTGCGCCTTTAGGCCTAGGAAAAGTTAGCATGTATCTTAAGGATCTCTTCCAAATGCGACAATTGCCTACTAATAGCAGCTTGGTGGATTCGGTTGATGCTTTCTACAATGCATGTTGTGACTGCATTAAGAACTTTTCCGTAATCTGTGTCCCGACAGCTAAATTTGTTCAGGTGCTTGTGATCTCGCTGGAAAGGCATGTTTTGGCATTCTGAGAATTCAAAGGTTGCAGAGTTTCTGTCCACAACCTAAATTCTTAATAGACATAACTTATAATGCAGAGATAGATTATACACTTACAAGGCAAGCTAGCTTGAGGCCAAAACCAAAATCAAAAACCGTCGTTTTTTGTTCCTCATAAAAGTTCCAGATACGTACAGGTCCCTGGTCTGTATCTTTTAGTCTTTGTTGGAGCACTGCTGCAAAGTTTGTATGCAGCTGCCAAATTGCCTTAGATCCTGGCAGGACGAACCCTAGAAGATCTGCGTCGGATCTCCAAACGCTCAAAACCGTTGAGACAACACGTCCAAATTTTGCCAAAGCTGACCCTCTATGAGGAGTTCCGAAGAACAGAATCCCATCTGTGCGAAAAGCAATATAGTCCTCGAGCGATCACATAGAGGCAAATAAGATTACAGAAGTATTTACAGACTTTTAAACACTATATTACTTAGATCAATGACTAGGGCTGCTCTATTACTGTGGGAGGTTGGAAGAGATGGTATCTATCTCCTAAATTGAGCACATCTTATAGGCTGCTTTGGTTCTTTCATCTCCTAATTCGTCTCGACTCTCCACTCCCTCGCTAGCTCGCGACGTCCCACCCTTATATGTGTCCGCACATCCCCGCGGTGCACAGCCGTCTCGTACAGATGCAGCTAGAAGTTGGACCAGGCGCTCTAGTACAGTCGCTTGCAAAACCGGCTTCACCTTTACTGCAGGCACAAAGTTTCTACTGCGCCACACTGACTAGGGGTCCCTTGCATGTGCCTAACTATTAAGGCAAAACATAATACTGCAACGTTCTAGGGTAATTAATTCTTGTACGAGATTCCGCTCCTTTGAGGTAGTAAGGTATGTGGATCTCAAAAAGTGAAAATGTAAATTGTGTCCTTTCTGTCAAAACAATAGTAAACTAGGGCGTCATATACTAGATGTCGTTGATTTAGAGTTCGCCTCTACACGGACGGACTTACAGTACCAGGTTACTACATCGATTTTGGAAGGGAAATACTTTCTGACTACAGTCGCTAGTAGAGGGTTTTAGCAACTTGGGGACTGGGGCACCTATTGCCCTAATCGGGTAATAAGTGGGTTCTGGAGGCGCATTTTAGTAAAACGCCTAACAGGCCCCCCTACACCCTCTATTCCAAAAGAAGGCAATAGCATGTAATAGCCGGACATGTAGATGTCCGGGTATTACATGCTGAATTCCTAGGTCAATTACTACTTGTAGTTAGTCTAATAGATTAGTTTAATTTCAATTTGACCTTTGAAAACTGTGCATTTAATGCTTGATTGTGCCTATAAACGATTTGTAGGAAATTATATACAAAATGACTACTCCGTACTACTTCTAAGGGTGGGTTCCATATAATGGACCGTCCGAAAGCCCTTCCCAAGCTCCCCAGCCGCTAGAACGGTACGAATCGCCCGCGTGGGCAAGCTACAAAGAAGACGAAGATCTAGACGAAAGAGAGGCGGCAGTGCAAGCAGTATGGGAGGCAGAAGACGTGCTTGATAGCGCCAATAAGGAAGCTCCTTTAAAGCTACAGCTGCTAGCCAGCCAGCCAGCCAAACTCCAAGGGAAACCTGGGCTTAAACTACAAGTGAAACCTAGCCTCAAACTACAAGCGAAGCTTGGCTTAAAGCCAAAGCTAAAAGCGAAGGCAAAAGAGAAGAGGGTGAATCTTATAGAGGAAGAGCATCTTACACTCTTCTGCCTCTACAATTTCTATGCCTAAGCTTACTAGAATTTTAATAATGCCTCGTTTTAAAAGGTTATAACTGCCAAATTTAAGGAGGAGACAGGCAAAAAGCATTCAAGCTTACACTAGGTAGTAAAATCTCAAATATCAAAGCAGAAAAGCGACATTGAAGGTGAAAGCACTAGGGAGGTCCACAATAACACTAAGCGGTCTATCTAAGAGGATGCTTGGATATAAGTCGTTAACAAGGAGGATAAGCTTGTTGCAAACTGCAAAGCGCTTGCAGTATTTGTAGCTAGAGAGTTAGCACTTGTTTTTTAGCGCTTTCTACTACGCTTATAAGAGCTAGAGCTTTTACAAATAATAAATAGTAGCCTTAGCTGTTATAAAAGCGCAAAAGGATTATCGTCGTTTTCGCTTGCTGTTACAATATCTTCCTTGTTGGTTATAAGGCTAGACGTCTCTTTTGCCTTTTATGCTAATATATAAGAGCAAGACCGGACGACTTTTAAATCTCGCTTTGCTCTTTCTATTTGTAAGAGTATTATTAACTCTCATGCTGTTTTAGCAGCTACTTAAGCCTCTAATAAAGGCGGGGAAGACAGATTTAAGTCTAGCTTTATAAAGCTGGTAGAGGCTGTAGCTAAAACTATAGCTCTAGCAGAGGAAAAGGAGCTAGGAGAAGCATTCGAATAGTAGTTGCAAGCTGTAATCAACAAGAAGTTAAATAGCTTAAAGCAAAATCAGTTAGCTATAATAATAATATTATAAAAGGCTCTTAAACAGCTATAGCAAGCTGCTACAGCTAAAGGAGGAGGGTTAAACTTACTTAGAAATAGTTATAAATAAAGATAATCCTTTAAAGATAGTAAAAGCACTTTAAATTGTTATAAGATCTAATTGCTATGTAAGTAAGAGTAACTGTTACAGACCGCAAGCTAGGTAACAGTCTGCAACAGCTCAGGTAGGGGCCTAAAACTGCCCTTACAGATGGGGTTTATAGGCGGTTAGCTATAGCCTGTTAGCACTTGGTTTACAAACGGCCTGTAAGCGACATGTAACCTGTAAGGGGCATATAAACCCGCTTGTAAACCAGTGTCTTCTTCTTCTTCCTTTAGCTTTAAATCTTGTATTATAAGACTACTAATAGCATCAGCTTTACCCATCTGTAGCGTCCTAGTGCTACTTATTAACTAAGTTTGTAATATTATCTAAAGCTCTATCTACTACTACAATTCCTAGGAAGGAACTTAAAGATATCCAACTAGACAACTCAAACTAACACTTATATAAAATACAAACGCTACAAGTTAGAGACTCAGTTTAACCCCAACTGAATCTCACAAATAAAACGCACAGACTATTACCCTTAAACTTTGCCTTTAACAATTAAGGCTAACATGCTAGCAATTTCTTAGAAATTAAGGGCTATTGTTAACTATAGTGCTAAGCGCAAAATCGACAGCTAGTAGGGCTACTACTAGTACGTCTACAAACCTAACTCTAACCTAAATGGATCTACAAGAAGAACTTTTAGCTGCACAAGCCAAAATCGAGCTGCTACGGGCCTAGCTTGCAGCTCGAACTCTTAGAAACACTTCGCTAAGCAATATAGGACTAGTTGTAGTCCTTAAAACACTTACCTAACAGTTAGACAGACTGTTATCCCTTGCAGACTATTTATAACAGTCTGTAAAAGTTGCTAACCCACTTATTTTAACAAACAAGGCGGACTTAAACTTTAACAATTAAAAACTATAAATCTAAGACAAGTTAGAAGTTAATGTGGACTACTTCTTTAACGTATAAGCCTAAATGGCCTATATTTTTAGTTGTACTAAAAGGGACACTTAAACCTATTTAAAACCTTAATACATAAAGGAGTTTGCAAACGCTTTTAAAATAAACAAGGAAATAGTTGTACACTTAGCCTCTATCTATAAAAACTTATATAAGGTTTAAAACGCCTAACTTGCTTATTAGAGTCTAATAATAAAGCTGTTAAAGGTATTTATAGATTTTTAAATATAGTTCTTGCACTTAGCAAGTTAAGCTAGGATCCTAACTAACAATTTCGTCTTTAACTTGTTTAACAAACTAACTGTAAACTTGCAACAAGCTATATTATTATTATTATTATTAATCTTACACCGTTTGAGCTTAAGGCTATACGGGTCTCCTATAAAGGTCTTAAACTAGGGAAAACCTTACTATTTACATAGTAGGATAAAAAACCTTAAGCTGCTTGTCTCTGTATGAAGCTCTAATTTACTTGCAGCTTGCAATTACTAAATAAGTAGCCTTACTGCCACCTACTTGTCAAAGAGAGAGAGAGGACTAGCTAGCTACTCGCTGTCGAACAGTAAGCGTTTAGCTAGAGCAAACTGCTTCAACCTTCCTAAGTACATTATCTACTATACGAAGTGCTTAGCCCCTTTATTTGTACCTATCATTTAAGGGTATAACTGGTTCTAGCCTGCGTGCAAGTAGTACCTCCTATCTGCTTCGTACGCACAGTATAAGGCTATATGGCGTAGTGTCTCCTATCCTGCCTTATACAAGCAGGTCGTAGTAGTTACACTAGGCATACGTCTTCTATAAAGGAACTTGGCGAGCCCTATCCTCCCCGTACGAGCTTGAGTTAGTAATGCGCTTTCTGCTTTCTAGAGCCCCTCGTAGAGCTTTAAAGTTTGTTTTGTTGGTGGTGTGTCTTTAGGAACTACCCTACAACCCCCTAGGTCTGCCCCTAAACGTGTAGCACGGCCTAGCCTCCTATTCTCTGCGTGCCACCGCTTTTCCTAATCTTAAAGGACCAGTTTCTTTTCCTGCTAGTCCTATTAATTTATCTGTTGCCTAATCCACCCTTCAACCTGTATCTTCCGTATGACCCTTAAGGTAGCAGCGGGCTGTGCGCTAGCTTGGCGCTGCTGCCTCTACCGTCTGTTCGTACGACTTAGGATTCTAGCCCTTATAGTGCTACAAGCGTCCCTAATCTTTTGCGCTATCCCTAAGTGTTCCATCCTAGCTTGGAAGCGTGCTATTCGCCTATTAAGCTAGAGATCTAGTAGAGGCACATACGACTCTGTCTCAAGCTGGCAAATAAGGGTCGCTTTAAATGCTCCAAGCACTATTTGTAGCTTTTAGTTTTGCTGCATTTATAGCCTTACTGCAATACCCTTAAGCTTGCTGGCATTGCCTGTATGCTTATGCTACAGTGCAGCCTTATATGATAGTGCTAAGCGGACAACTGCTTAGTAGATAATTCTAGCTTTAAGCATTATAGCTCCTTAAGTTGAAGCTGTTGTACGTTGTAATACTAGTATTTAAGTGCTCATTTTGTCCTTAATAGCCCTTTTATAGGCTTTCTAGTGTAGTTTAAAGTCTAGCTGTAGCCTTAGGATACGTACGACAGGTACGAGTTCTACTACTACTCCTTATAGCCTAACTGGCACGTGCAGATTAATGCGCCTGCATCTAGTAAGGTGGGTTAGGGTGTACTTGTTAGGTGCAAATCGCATTCTATGTGTTCTAGCCTAGTTTAAGCATTATTCGTGTGCTATTTCGAGATTAGCGCAGTTTCTTACTGCAGTCCTTCTATATGTAAGCAGGTTGACATCATCTGCAAAGCCTAGTGGTAATAGTAGCAGGTCTAGCTGGTTTAAGGCTTTAAGTAGTAGTGCATTGTAGAATAGAAAGAGTATTAGGTGTCACAATATAACCCTATTAAGGGGTTGTTTGATAGCTAGCTTACCCTTAATCCTTGCTGAGGGGGCAGGGCACCACTATAAGTCTATAGGCTGGTCCCTCTTGTATGAGATAACTAAGAATCAATACATTTAATAATCCTTATGTTCATGTGCTCCGCCTATAAAACTTGACAGGTTATAAGCCTAGAAAGCTCTTAAAACACCGTATAAGTCGTTGTTCTACACTTTTATTAAAAACCACTTTTAATATGTCGATCTCTACATTATCTACTACTCGATCGAATGGCACTATCAAGCCCCTTTGAGGCAAGGAGAACTTCACCACCTAGGAAGTTGAGATTGAGATCATTCTCTTGCGAAACAACAATGCAGCCTACATTCGCAATAGCCCTAAAGCTGCGCGTCTAGGAACTCGATATCTAGACGACTATAACTGTCAACTTGAGCAATACGACTGAGATCTTGAAGCATACAATGCTGCAGCTGCTGCGTTTGAGGCTGCTAGTCGTTGAGGACGAGCTCCCGTACACCCTGCACTTCCTAAGAAGCATGACGAAGCTAAAGGAGAAGAGAAGGAACTCAAGATATAGGAAGAAAAGCGGGCCAACGCACTTACAGATGTCATTGAAAGCATTCATTACACTTTAAGGCCCTCAATTTAAAACTATTAGTTAACTGTCGAAGTACTCCTTGAATATTGCAAGACCTTATACGGCTCAATTGGGCAATACGAGCGGATGAGGGCTTATTCCAACCTTAATTCTATACGCCTATCTTCTTGTGGATCCCTTTAGCAATATATCATTCGTTTCAACAACTCTCTTAAGGAATTAACTCGAACTAGAGCCACTTTAGCTTATAGACTTCTTCTCTTTTAGTTCATTGAGTTTATTGACAGTGACAAGTATCGTTTCTAAAAGGAATCGTTTAAGACAAAGATTTAAGAGCTTAGCAATAAGAACTTGGAGGAAGGGAACTGGATTAGGCAGGCCTAATAGGAGCTTCTAAACTGCAATATCGATCCTACTAGTGCTAGTAAAGGGAAATCCTCTGCGAAGCGCCCGTGCGACGACAGCGTTAGGGAGGTCAACCTGACTACTAAGGGCACTTCGAAGCAGAGGAAACGATCTAAAACAAATAGGGTTTCAGTTAAGTCTGAGGAGTCAACTAGAGACAAGCCACTTACTTCAAATACACTAAAATGCAAGGTCTGCAATAGGAACCATGCAACTAAGGACTGCTATTATACATCGAAAAATCCTCCTCCCTGATGGAGCAGCAAACTTAAGATCTAGCGCAAGATTATTGAAACTTACTAGAACTAATCGAAGCAGGATTGACTATATAGTCTAACAGCTACTATTTCAAAATACAGCAAGGACCTTGATTTCAGCTGCAACAATTGGATAGTGGATTTAGGATCTAGAGACTACATCTGCAATAGCTTTAGATCATTCGATTCAATTAAGCCACTTGATGAATCAATTAGGGTGGCTAATAGGTCCTCTATGAGAATAATAGGGCAAGGATCAGTGAAACTACTCTGCAAGCAGCCTAATAGAGTCTCCCCTTTCCTACTACAATTAGACGACGTCTATT
>Ga0335074_10005735_pt1 | contig 17189 bp, 13 predicted proteins | sample Lox_Sample_23_FD_206715 | JGI IMG/M metagenome (GOLD analysis project Ga0335074, IMG submission 206715) | Soil microbial communities from Loxahatchee National Wildlife Refuge, Florida, United States - Lox_Sample_2.3 | ecosystem: Environmental > Terrestrial > Soil > Wetlands | place: USA... | reverse complement strand
TGTCGCACTCATTGGCGCCGCCGAGGAAGGTCATGCCGTAGAGCGTGCCTTTCACGTCGATCAGGCCGCCGTAAGGCTCCGCGCCGTCCGCGCAATTCGCCTGGCTGCAAAAGGAGTAAACCACCGTCTCCGCGCCGGTCGTCGGGTCGAGCGAGAACACCGTGCCGTCGCCATTGGCGCCGCCATCGTCTGTTGTGCCATACAGCGTGCCCTTCACGTCGATCAGGTCGGCGGTGGGGCCCGCGCCGTCGGTTCCGCTCCCGAACGAGTAGATCACCGCCTCGGCGCCTGTCGCCGGGTCGACCGAGAACACCGTGCCTTCGCCACTGCTTCCGCCAAATTCCGTTGTGCCGTACAGCGTACCTTTCACATCGGTCAGGTTGGCCACGGGAAACTCGCCGTCCGTGCCGCTCAGGAAGGAATGAATGACCGTCTCCGCGCCGGTGTCCGGGTCGACCGAGAACACAGTGCCGAGGCCGTCGGAGCCGCCAGCATAGGTTGTTCCGTAAAGCGTGCCCTTTACGTTGATGACGCTGGCGAGGGAGTATTGGCCGTCTGTGCCGCTCCCGAAGGAGTGCAGGACCGTCTCTTTGCTCTTGGCAATTGCGGTCGCCGAAAACTGCAACGAGAACGTGCAGCCAAGCGCGCCGGCGCACACACCGAGGAACAGGCGATTCATGGGACTCCCCTTTCTCAAACAAAAATTGGCGCAGCTGCGCTCTTATCCCAGTGTGCCGGGGCGCGCTATCGCCGCCAGGTTGTCGTTTTCCCCTCGCGCCCGTGCGCCGTCGCTGCGCCTCAAAACCGGTAATTCACCTCTATTCCCGTCGTCCGCGGCCGGAAGGTGCTCGCTTCGTAGAGCAGCGTGTTTGCGTCCTGGTGGTTGAGATCGAGCTGGGGATGGGAGTCGAGCACATTGTTCATGAACAGCGCCACGTCCCATGTATCGAAGGTCATGCCGGCGCGCGCCGACAGCAGGTTGTTGGGAGGATCGTTCACGAGATGCGGGTCGTAGGATTCGGAGAGCGGATTCTGCGTCGTGAGCGGATAGTTGTTTTCGCTGGCGAATTCGTCATCGAGCCGCGCATAGGATTCGTTTCCATACATCTCGAAATCATATTCCGCGCCGGCGGTGAGCGTCCAGGGCGAGATATAGGGCTGCGAGCCGATGGCTTCGCCGGGCGCCACGAGCAGCGTGCCGTCGGCGGAATAGGCGTAAGCGGTATAGCGGGCGTCGGTGAAGCCGACAGTCATCTCGAAATGAAATGAACTGGTGACCTGGTAGTCGGCCTGGAAATCGAAACCTTTGCTGACCGCGTTGCCGAGATTGGAAGTGTATTGCAGGCCGCACAACGGCAGATACACATCCTGCTGAATGTCGTTCCAGTTGACGTAATAGACACTGGCGTCAGTTTGCAGTTTTCCATCCAGCCATTTGTCCTTGGAGCCCACTTCGTAGCTCCATGTGGTATCCGAAGTGTAGGAACTGGGGGTGCTGGGAACGCCGCAGGCGATGACCGGGATGGGCGGATTGGCGCCGCCGATGCGATAGCCCTCCGCGACCGTCCCATAGATGAGGTCGTCCGGCGTGACCTGGAAATCGATGCTGACCTTCGGCGTCACCGGGGTTTCGCTTTCGCCGCCCGACCCTCCGGTGAATCCGAAATTCTGCGGGCCGTTGGCGTAGTTCACGAAGGTGAACTGCGTGCGCGCGACGCGAAGCCCCGCTTCGAGCCTCCACTGGTCGGTGAAGCTGTAAGTCGCGTCGGCAAATCCCGCGATCTGGCTGTCATGACCGAGCGTGTCGTTGATATAATCATCTCCGTTGGGCAGCAGGTTCTCGCTCCAGGCCTGCAGGACGGATTCGTTCCAGAGGTAGCGCGTGATCTGCGGCAGCTCGGGATCGTTGATCTCTTCCTTGCTCTCCTGGCTGTTGCCCGCGTAGAAAACGCCGACCACCCAGGTCAGCGGGGAATTGGGATTGGTCGACTGCACCCGGACTTCCTGCGTGACGTTGTGCTGTGTGTTGGTGATATTCGCGTGTGCGGTGTAGTCGGGCAACCCGGGAAGATTGATGCCCGTCGGCGTCAGCAGCGGATAGAGGTTGATCTTGCATTGCCCCGGAGCGCAGTTGTTGCCTTCCGGGTCGCTGCCATACTGATAGCCGTTATTGATCAGAATTTGCTGGAAATAGGAAAGATTATACAGCGTGCCGCTGTAGCCGTTGACGTGTTCGCCGCGTCCGAGCATCGAGGTATTGGAGATTATTTCGAAGGAATCTCCGGTATAATGCACATTGAGCGCGGCGAGATACCATCTGTCCTTGTCGATCATTCTGTCCGGCGTCGCGGATTTGTAGCTGCCGTCGTCCGGGTCTGAAATGCCCACCCAATACTGGTCGGGATCGCCATTGTCGCGGTTCTGATAGTTGATGGAGGGCGTGATCGTCAGATGCGAGACGGGCGCCCAGGCGAGCGCGCCGCGGAGTACATAGGTGTCGGTGCTGTTCGCGTCGGGGACTGTCGTCAGACCCGTGCGATAATTGACCTGGTCGATCCAGCCGCCATCGCGCCGGTACCAGCCGCTGACCCGAAAGCCCAATACGTCGTCGACGACGGGGCCGCCGAATGCCGCGCCTTCTTCGTAGCTCGGCTGGCCGTCCTGCGTGAATTCGAGTTCGCTGCGCGCGATCCCGCTATAATCGGTCAGACTCGGCTGCGTCATGATATACCGCACGGTGCCGCCTTCCGATCCGGCGCCGAACAGCGTGCCCTGGGGCCCGCGCAACACCTCCACGCGCTGCAGATCGAAAACCGAGGGCAGGGTGTTGTTGGAGCTGAAACCGAGATTGCGGACCTGGATCGGCGTGTCGTCGATATAGATTCCCGTGGTGCCCGATCCGGCGGTGGAGTCGATGCCGCGGATATAGACGTTGTTCGTATCCGGATCGTAGGTCACGCCGGGCGTGAACTTGGCAAGCTGGGCGAAGTTCTTCACGCCAAGCACGTCCATCTTGACGTCGGAAAAGGCGCTGATGCTGAGGGGGACCTTTTGCACATTTTCGACGCGGCGCGTGGCCGTGACCACAACCTCCTCAATGGCCTGGCCGTGGCTCGGTGCTTCTGTGGTCGTTTGCGCAAGTGCAACGTCCGAACCGCCAAGGCCAAACAGAATTGCCGTGCTCAACAGCCAGCGCTGCCGATGAATTGTCTCGCCCATGACACTCCCCCTCAGGAGACCTCATTTCAGCACTGATCCCGGGATTCGGCCAGCCCGCGCAAGCGGCCCCGCTGCCGAAACCCGAGCGATCCTGTTATGTGCCTAGAGCACACAATTGTCTTCATCAAGCAATTTCCGGTTGGCGCGGTCCCGCATGTCAGCCGGCGTGCAGGAATCCTTCGAGTGCGTTCGCCGTGTTGGAACCGATGCTTGCCAGGTCATAGCCGCCCTCGAAGAGAAACACGGTCGCAAGATCGAGCCGGGCAATGGCTTCGCCCATGCGCAGATAATCTTCGCTCTTCAGGCAGAATTCACAAATCGGATCGTTTTCGAATGTGTCCAGTCCAAGCGAGACGACCAGCATGTCCGCCCCGAACTGCCTGACACGCGCGGCGGCGGCATCGAGTGCGCCGGCATAGTTCGTCCAGTCCGTTCCGGCGGGAAGCGGCAGGTTGAAATTTGCGCCTTCGCCGGCACCCGCGCCGCGCTCGTCGCCGAATCCCGCGAAATGCGGAAAAGCAAAGGCCGGATCGGCGTGCAGCGAACAATAAAGTACATCGCCGCGATGGTAGAAGATGGCCTGGGTGCCATTGCCGTGGTGATAATCGACGTCGAGGATTGCGACGCGCAGGCCGTAATCCGCACACCATTGCGCGGCAATGGCTGCATTGTTGAGGTAACAATAACCGCCGAACGTGTCATGGCCCGCATGATGGCCGGGAGGCCGCGTCAGACCGAATGCGGCGCGCTCGCCACCCATCACGCACTGCATGGCCGATAGTGCGGTGTCGGCCGCGGCCCGCGCCGCCGGCCACGTGCCGCGTGCAATTGGCGTCGCCGTGTCGGATGCGTAGCTTCCCAGCCGGGCTTCAATATCGCCGGCGAGATTCCGGCGCATGCCGCGCGCGGGCCAGGCGGAGGGAATGGCGTCGGGCGCATCTGCTCCGTAACGCTGCGACCAATCGTCATAAGCGCGCCCGAGAAACTCGACGAATGTTCGATCATGCACGCGCAGCGCCGGCTCGAGCCCGAACTCGACCGGCGCACTGACAGGACCAAACTTTCGCGCTTCGATTTCGGCGCGCACACATTCCACGCGCTCCGGCCGTTCGGGAATGGGAACAAGCCGCGCGGACTCGAACTCAAGTGCCGGTGCGTGTTCGCGATGCGCGGGCGTATAAAAGGTTTTCATTTAATCGGGATGTTCGACGCCGTCGTCCGACCTCATTCCGACCCGGGAATGTTGCCGGTATCGGTCCTGCGGGTGAATTCCTTACTCCGGCAGGCGCGGACTGAAAAGTTCGCCGTCAGCGCCGTCACTGTCGTGGTCGAACAGCGCGCGGTTCTTTTCCAGTCGGACGCGGCCCCGGGCAAGAAGCTCCAGCGCCAGCGGGTAAAGCCTGTGCTCGGCAGCGAGCGTGCGCGCCGCGAGCCTTTCCTCCGAGTCCTGTGGCAGCACGGGTACGGCCGCTTGCGCGATGATGGGACCGGAATCGAGTTCCGGCACCACGAAATGCACCGTGCAGCCGGAGATACGCACGCCGGACTCGAGAATGCGGCGATGGACGTTCAGGCCCCTGAACGAGGGCAGCAGCGAGGGATGGATGTTGATCAGCCGGCCCTTCCAGCTTTCGACGAACGGATCGGAAAGAACGCGCATGAAGCCGGCAAGGCACACAATCTGGACACCGGCGCCGCGAAGCAGCTTATCCATCGCGGCATCAAACAGTTCGCGCGCCGGATAGGATGCATGTGCAATGGCGTGTGCAGGAATTCGCGCGCGTTCGGCACGTGCGAGACCTTCGACATCTGCTACATTTGAAATCACGCAAACGATTTCCGCCGGAAAGTCCGGTTTGGCACAGGCATCGATCAGCGCCTGAAGATTGCTCCCGCGCCCGGAAATCAGAACGCCCACGCGCGCGCGGGTCATCACGACCCGCCCCCTTTGTCGTCATTGCCCGCTTCATGCGGGCAATCCAATTTCTTCGTGAAAGAAAATGGATCACGCGGACAAGCCGGGCGATGACGGCAGTGTGTGGTGTAGTTTGAACTCACGACCATAAGCTTCCTACGTAACGCACATGCGGCTCGCCCTCAGCTCGCGAAAGCTCGCCGATCCTGCATGCGGTTTCGCCGGCATCCGCGAGTGCCGAAAAACAAGCAGCCTCGTTCTCCGGTGCGACGACGGCAACCAAGCCGATGCCGCAATTGAACGTGCGGAGCATTTCCTGCTCGTCGATTCTGCCACATTCGGAAATCCACCCGAAGACAGGCGCAGGCTTCCAGGAATCCAGGTGAACATGGGCCGCAGTATCGGGCGGCAGGACGCGCGGCAGGTTTTCCGTGATGCCGCCGCCGGTTATGTGCGCCAATCCCTTTATGTCAGCGGCGCCGATCGCAGCGAGCGCACTCTTTACATAAAGCTTGGTCGGAACGAGCAGGGCTTCGCCGAGAGTCATTTCCTTCGCAAAGGGCGCGGTCGCATCCAGCGAAAGCGACAAGTCCGAGAGCACGCGGCGCACCAACGAAAATCCGTTGGAGTGAAATCCCGATGACGCGACGCCGACCAGCACATCGCCGGGCGTCATTTCTGCCTGTTTCGGCAAAATATCCTCGCGCTCGACACCGCCAACGGTAAAGCCTGCGAGGTCGAAATCGCCTGGCGCGTAGAGGCCCGGCATTTCCGCCGTCTCGCCGCCGATGAGCGCGCAACCGCAATCGCGGCAGGCGCGGGCAATGCCCTCGATCACCGTCGCGGCGTCGTTCACTGCGAGCTTGCCCGTCGCGAAGTAGTCCAGAAAGAACAGCGGCTCGGCGCCCTGGACGACAATGTCGTTGACGCACATGGCCACCAGATCCTGACCGATGTTGGTGAAGTTTCGCGTATCGATTGCCAGTTTGAGCTTGGTGCCGACACCATCCGTGGACGCGACGAGGACCGGATCGCGAAATCCGGCGGCTTTGAGGTCGAACAGTCCGCCAAATCCACCGAGTTCCGCGCCGGCGCCCGGTCTTCGCGTGGCCCTGGCTGCCGGCGCGATGCGCTCGATCAGCGCGTCGGCAGCGTCGATATCGACGCCGGCCTGGGCATAGGTGAGACCGCTTCGTCCCTGATCGCTCATTCCGATTTACCGCAGCTGATGGGCCGCTCGCGTTTACATTTCCCCGCGCTTGCGGTCACGCATTTCCGTTCCTGCCGCCTGGCGACTTCCGAAAGGCCGTGCGCGCGCCTATAGTGCGGGCTCCTACAGGGTCGCCATGCGCCAGCTTCTTTCACTCTGCCTTGTCCTTTTGGGACTCGTCTCCGCCGTTCCCTGCGCGCGGGCGGCGGACGACACCTTTGCGGTCAGCGGCATCAAGGTCGATGCGAGTGCGCCGTCGGCAGTCGACGCGCAGACCAAAGCTATCGAAAGCGGCCGCGACCGGGCCTGGCAGACGCTTTATCGCCGACTTACGCGCCAGGAAGATTGGCCGCATCAGCCCGTGCTGGATCCCGTCACGCTTCAGCGGCTGATTCGTTCCTATCAGGTGCATGATGCGCGCAGCTCGACGACGCGCTTCGTTGCCACCATGACTTACGAGTTCAATGCGAATGCCGTCCGTCGCCTGTTGCAGCAGGCCGATATTGCCTATTCCGACGCGACGGCGAAACCGGTGCTTATCATCCCGCTTGGTCCCGGATGGTCGGCGCAGACGCCATGGACGAAGGCATGGACCGATCCGCGATTCGCGCAAGGTTCGATTCCATTCGTGCTCCCGCCCAATGACGCCATCGATGCGCCTGCATTGGCGGCGATCCGGTTCGAGCATACGTCCTGGTCCGATGTGGAGCCCATGGCCTCTCGGGTTCACGCCTCGGAGGCCTATCTCGCACTGGTGATTCCGCAGCGGACACAGATGATCGTGAAAATCCGGCGGCTGGGGTCGGGAAATTCGTCTCCGATCCCTGATGTTGTAACGGCGGTGCCTCCGGGTACTCCGCCGGCGAAATCGTTTGCCAAGGTCGCGGATGCAACGGCAAATGGGATCGAGGAATTTTGGAAGTCGCGGTCTGCGGTCGATTTCGGCAAGCACGGACAGGTCGTCGCCGCGCTGCATATCGATTCACTCTCCGCATGGGGGGATCTGCTCCAGAAGCTCGACGCGGTTCCCACGATCACGGACGTCAATGTCGTTGCCATGGATATCGGCGAGGCACGCCTCGAAATCGCCTATGCAGGGTCTCCCGACCAATTGAACCAACAATTGTCGCGCGAAGGCCTCAGTCTTGCCAATGAAGGGGGCCAGTGGTGGCTGGAACGGGCGGATACAGAGACGGGCAATCGGTAAGTGCGATGATGCGACATCTGCCGAACCTGCTGACCTGGCTGCGGCTGGCTGCAGCGCCGGCGCTGGCTTTTCTTCTGGTGACCGGCGCGGATCGTCTGGCACTGGGCGTCTTCGCTTTTGCGGGGTTGAGCGATGCTGCCGATGGGTTCCTCGCCAAGCGGTTCGGTTTTGCGTCCCGTTTCGGCCGCTATCTCGATCCCGCCGCCGACAAGCTTTTGATGCTGGCCGCATTCGTCACGCTGACTGTTCTGAAGGTTGCGCCTTCTTGGCTTACCCTGCTCGTCATTGCGCGGGACGCAGCAATCGTCGCCGGAATTGTTGTTGCGCGGATGTTTGAACTGCCGATTCGTGTGGAGCCGCTTTATGTCGGCAAGCTCAGCACCGCCATGCAAATCGTCTATGTTGCGCTCGCGCTGTTTCTTCTCACGTTCGATTTGCAGTGGCCGCGAACGTTGAACGCCGCGGCCGACGCCACGGCAATTCTTACAATCCTTTCGTGGCTCGCTTATGCGGGCGTTGGCGTGCGCGCGCTTATGCGCCGGCCGCGCAGCGTTTGAGCGCCGCCGGGAATGAGAGCGTCTTCGCAGCTGCCGCTGCCGCTTCCATCGCGGTGTTCGTTTTCCCGCGCCGATCTGATCGTGGCCGCGGCCAATGAACGCGCTGTCGCATTCATCGAAGCGTGGCCCGACTGGCCTGTGCGCATTGCCGCGCTTTACGGTCCGCCAGGTTGCGGCAAAACACATTTGATATCGATCTGGCGGCAGATGTCGGGTGCCGGAATCGTATCAGCCGGAGAAATTGCCGGACGGGCATCGCACCTGGGCGAAATACTTGCGATCGAAGATGTGGACTCCGCCGATGCCTCGCCCGCGCGCGATGAGGCATTATTTGGACTGATCGAGTCCGGTACCGGCTCGATACTTTTCACGGGACGGACTCCACCCGCCGCATGGGCGTGCGCACTGCCCGATCTTGCGTCACGCTTTTCCTCGCTTACGGCCGTCGCATTACAGGCGCCGGACGAAGCATTATTGGCCGCGCTGGCGCGGAAGCTTCTCTGCGACCGGCAGCTTTTTGTGCCCGACGCGATCATCGAAGCCATGCTGCGCCGGCTCGACCGGTCGGCCGCGGCCATTCGCGGTTTTGTGGAAGAACTCGATGCTGCGGCGCTTGCCAAGGGAAGCCCCGTCAGCGGGGCGCTGGTACGCAACCTCATCGCGGCCCGGGAGGCGGGCGCGCCATGACAGATTCATACTTTTTCTGTTAGAGTCGGCAATGACCACACAAGAATTGGGACGCGGCGCACCGCGATGACGGCAGAAAGCCTTGCTCAGACGGATGACAGGCTTCCCCTGGGCGAGCCGGAGGAATTGCTCCCGGCGCCCGCGCCGGCTATCGATCCAAAATCCCCCGGACGCTTCATCAACCGTGAACTGTCCTGGCTCGCCTTCAACCGGCGCGTTCTGGAAGAGGGCCGCAATCACCGTCATCCGCTGCTTGAACGGCTGCGCTTTCTATCGATCTCGGCGTCCAATCTCGACGAATTCTACATGGTACGCGTGGCCGGCCTGAAGGGCATGGTCCATGCGGGCTTGGAGTCTCTGAGCGATGACGGCCTTACGCCTGCCGAACAGATTGCGTGCATCGAGGAAACAGCGGGCGAGCTGATCGCCGATCAGCAGGAAATGTGGGTGCAGCTGCGGCGTGAACTGCGGGACGCGGGCGTTGCCGTGCTCGAACCGGACGAGCTGACCGAGGCGGATCGCTCGTGGCTTGACGAGCATTTCCGCGAAAGCATTTTTCCGGTGCTGACGCCGCTTGCACTCGATCCGGCGCATCCTTTTCCATTCATTCCCAATCTCGGCTTCACGCTTGCCTTGCAACTTATTCGCGAGCGCGACGTCAAGGCGATGACGGCGCTTCTTCCCATACCCTCGCAATTGCGGCGTTTCATCCGGTTGCCCGGACCGCAAGTGCGTTTTCTGACTCTTGAGAATGCGATCGGCCTCAACCTTCGCCGCCTGTTCCCAGGTTACATCGTACGCGGTTCCGGTCTCTTTCGCGTTATCCGCGACAGCGACGTCGAAATCGAAGAAGAGGCGGAAGATCTCGCCCGCATGTTCGAGTTGCTGGTCAAGCGGCGGCGGCGCGGCTCGGTCATCCATCTCGTCTGCAGCGCTTCGATGCCCGAAGCTCTGCGGAATTACCTAAGCGACAAACTCGATCTCGCACGAAGCGACCTCCTCGACATCGAACATCTGCTGGGCCTGTCCGATACGCGCGAACTCATTATCAAGGAACGTGCCGATCTGCAGTTCGCGCCTTTCGTCGCGCGCTTTCCCGAACGCATTCGCGATTACGGCGGCGACTGTTTCGCGGCAATCCGCGCCAAGGACATCATTGTCCACCACCCCTTCGAGAGCTTCGATGTGGTGGTTCAGTTCCTGCGCCAGGCGGCGGCCGATCCCGGTGTCGTCGCGATCAAGCAGACTCTCTACCGCACGTCGCAGGATTCGCCGATCGTCAAAGCGTTGATCGAAGCGGCGGAAGCCGGCAAATCGGTTACGGCGCTGATAGAACTCAAGGCGCGCTTCGACGAAGAGGCCAATCTGCGCTGGGCCCGCGATCTCGAACGCGCCGGCGTACAGGTCGTCTACGGCTTCATCGAGTTGAAGACTCACGCGAAGGTCAGTCTCGTCGTCCGCCGCGAAAGCGGGCAGCTGCGCACTTATGTCCATTACGGCACCGGCAACTATCACCCCGTGACGGCGAAGATTTACACCGATCTGTCGCTGTTCTCAGCCGATCCGGCGCTGGGGCGCGATGCCGGCCAGCTGTTTAATTATATCACCGGCTATGCGGAGCCGGTCGCGCTTGAGAAGATCGCCGTCTCGCCACTCTCGTTGCGCGGCAGGCTCGCCGACGCGATCCAGGAAGAGATCGCCCATGCCCGCGCGGGCCGTCCGGCCGCGATCTGGGTGAAGCTCAACGCGCTCGTCGATGCGGCGCTGATCGACGGGCTCTATCGCGCGAGCCAGGCCGGGGTGAGTGTCTATCTCGTCATACGCGGTATCTGCTGTCTGCGTCCCGGCGTGCCGGGCCTTTCGGAGAACATTCGCGTCAAGAGCATCATCGGCCGCTTCCTCGAACACGGCCGCATTGTTTGTTTCGGTGGTGGCTATGGTCTGCCCTCGCCGAAAGCCAAGGTCTATATTTCTTCGGCGGACTGGATGCCGCGCAATCTCGACCGCCGCGTGGAAGCCCTGGTGCCCGTGGAGAACCCGACCGTGCATGAGCAGGTGCTGAATCAGATCATGGTCGTGCTTCTCAAGGACCAGGCGCAAACCTGGCATATGTCCGCCGACGGCACCTACACGCGCGACGCCAATTATGACCGCGAAGATGCTTTTTCGGCCCATAATTATTTCATGACCAACCCTTCGCTTTCCGGACGCGGTCGCGCGGTCAAGAAAGCGCGCCGCAAGCCGGCCGTCGTCGACACATGGGCGGATGAATGAATAACGGACTCGCGACGGCGGCGGAGTCGGGCGCCCAGCCCGCACGCGGAGCACGCGGCCGCAACAGTCCTTTCGCAGTCGTCGATATCGGGTCGAACTCTGTCCGCCTGGTCATCTACGAATCCTTTTCGCGCACGCCGGCCGTCGTTCACAACGAAAAGGCGATCTGCGCGATCGGGCGCGATATGGTCACGCGCCGCAGACTGCATGACGAAGGCATGCGGCTTGCGTTCGATTCCCTGGCGCGCTTTCGCATGCTCGCCGATGCGCACCACGTGGACTTGCGCGACGCGGTTGCGACGGCCGCCGCGCGCGATGCGTCAAACGGCCAGGAGTTTGTCCGGCGGGCGGAGGCGGCCTGGGGCAGCCCGATCCGCATTCTTTCCGGCGAGGAGGAGGCCCGGCTGGCCGCCCAGGGCGTGCTCGCAGGTATTCCCTTGGCGGATGGTCTGGTCGCCGATCTGGGCGGCGGCAGTCTCGACATGGTCACGGTCAAGGGCGGCCAAACCGGCGTCGCGGTGACGCTGCCGTTTGGTCCCTTGCGCCTCACCGATCTGGCGAAGGGCGACACCGAACATGCCCGCGACATTGTGAGATCTGGGCTCGAAGAAATAAACCGGCTGGGCGGTCTCAGGGGGCGCTCGCTCTATGCCGTCGGCGGCGTGTGGCGAAGCTTTGCCCGTGTGGACATGGAGGAGTTCGGCTATCCCCTCCATGTGCTCCATAATTATGCAATCCCGACCGAACGCGCGGTCAAGATCAGCCGTGTGCTGGGAAGGATGTCGCGCAAGTCCTACGAATTGATGGAAGTCGTATCGCGCCGCCGTGCGGACGCGTTGCCTTACGGAGCGATCGTGCTCGAGGAACTGCTGCTCGCCACCGGCCTCGGACAAATCGTCGTCTCGGCCTATGGGCTGCGGGAGGGATTGCTTTATGAGCAGCTCGCGGAAGACGAGCGGGCGAAGGACCCGCTGATCGCCTTTGCCGCGGCCACGAATGCCCGCATCAGCCGCACGCCGCAGCACGCGCAGGAAATGTTCGACTGGCTCGCGCCGATTTTTGCCGACGAGTCGAAGGAACAAAGACGAATACGCCACGCCGTCTGCCTGTTTTCCGATATCGGCTGGCGGCGGCATCCCGACGACCGGGCGACCGGCACGTTCAGCCAGGTTCTGACTTCGCCTTTCGCAGGTGCCGATCATCGCGAGAGGGCCCTCATCGCGACGTCGATCTATTATCGCTATTCGGGCGACGAGGATTTCGCGCGGGAGGCCCAGCTCGGAAACCTGCTGGGACCCGAATCGGCGGCGGCGGCGCTGCGATTCGGATTGGCGATGAGGCTTGCATTCGCGCTTTCGGCGTCCGCCCCCGGGGAACTTCCGCAGTATCGGCTGCGCATGACGCCGTCGCGCGTCTTTCTGGAAATTCCCCGGCGGCGTGCCCAGATTGCGGGCGAGGCCGTGCAGAAAAGGCTGGCCGCGCTCGCGGGAAACCTGGGCCGCAAGGCCGAGATCGTGTCGGGTTGAGCTTGCCCCAGCCGTCTCAAAGGAGCTTAAAGGCTTGTGTGCGCATCATGGCGGGGGAAACGGCAATTGGTCCTGAACAGGGCTTAAGGAGAATCTCATGGGTGCGCTAAGCATCTGGCATATTTTGATCCTGGCCATCGTCGCGCTTCTTTTGTTCGGCGGACGCGGCAAGATTTCCGATCTCATGGGCGATGTCGCCAAGGGAATCCGCAGTTTCCGTAAAGGGCTGAACGAGCCCGACGAGGATCACGCAATCCCCGACCGGCGCGACGAAGCCGCGAAAAAGGACACCGCGCCCGGTCACTAGGCGCAGCCTGCGCGGAGAGCCATGTTCGTCGATCTCAGCTGGAGCCATATCCTCCTTCTGCTTATCGTTGCGCTTGTCGTTGTCGGTCCGAAGGACCTGCCGCGCATGATGCGCGTGGCCGGGCAATGGGTCGGCAAAGCCCGCGCAATGGCGGACCAGTTCCGAAAGAGTTTCGACGAAATGGCGCGCCAGACGGAACTCGACGAGCTGCGCGCCGAGATTGAGTCGCTGCGCAAGGAGCGGCCGCTCGCCGATATCGATCACGCGCTGCGCGCACCTGTCCTGCCACCCCCTGATCGCCCCATTGCGCCCGCCGTCACCGAAGCACCAGGTGCCGGAGCGCCGCCGGAGCCGGCCGCCGATATTGCCGAACCGGGACCTCACCCGTGACCGCGCCGAGCCAGGCGGACGAGGCCGCCATAGAGGCGACCAAGGCGCCGCTGCTCGATCATCTGATCGAACTGCGCAAGCGGATCGTCATTTCGCTGATCGCCTTCGTCGTGTGTTTCATTTTGTGCTTTGCTTTTGCGCGGCACATCTACGCGTTTCTGACGGCGCCGCTCGCCCACGCGCTCGCCGGCCAGCCCAATCATCATCTCATCTATACGGCGCTCTACGAGACGTTCTTCACTTATGTGAAAGTCGGGATGTTCGCCGGGCTTTGTCTCTCGTTTCCGATCGTCGCGTCACAGATCTGGCTGTTCATTGCGCCGGGTTTGTATCGCCACGAGCGCCGCGCCTTCCTGCCGTTTCTTGCCGCGACCCCGGTGCTGTTCATCACGGGGGCGGCATTCGTCTATTACGTGATGCTGCCTTTCGCGATCCGGTTTTTCGTAAGTTATGAGACGCCGGGGACCCCGGGCTCTCTCGGCATCGAATTACAGGCCAAGGTCAGCGATTATCTCGATTTCGTCACCACGCTGATCTTCGCCTTTGGCCTCTGCTTCCAGCTGCCGGTGTTGTTATCGCTGCTCGGCCGCGTCGGCATTATCACCAGCTCCCAGTTGCGGAGCCTCCGCCGCTACGCGATTCTCGGCATTGTCGCACTCTCGGCAGTCGTGACTCCGCCGGATATGTTCAGCATGATCAGCCTCGCTCTGCCGCTGATCGTGCTCTACGAAATTTCGATCTGGTGCGTGAAGCTGATCGAGAACAGCCGCGCTCGCGAAGACGCGGCACGTGCTGCGGAAAAAGGATAAAGTCCGACTTCCCGGATGTGTGCGATGCAAGTTCGCTGAATTTCAGGATTCTCGCGTGACGGCTGCAAACGATACGCCAGAGCTTGCCGCGCTGTTCCGGCGTGCGGTGGAGCACCATCGGCAGGGGCGCCTGGCTGACGCGCTGAAGCTCTACGACACGGTCGTGCGCGCGGCGCCGGACAATGCGGTCGTGCATTGCAATCGCGGGATCGCGCTGGCGGCCTTCGGCCGGCAGGAAGACGCGATCCGCAGTTACGATCATGCCATTCGCTGCCAGAACACCTATTCCGATGCCTATTTCAGCAAGGCGGTGGCGCTCGCTCGTCTGCTACGCCACAGCGAGGCGTTACAGAATTACGATCTCGCCATCCGCTATGACGCCAATCATATTCCCGCCCTCAGGAACAAGGGCAACACGCTGTTGGACCTCGGCCGTCCGAACGAGGCGCTGCCCTGTTTCGAGCAGGCCATCGCGATTGCTCCCGATACCGCGGCCGCCCATTATGACAAGGGCAATGCGCTGCGCGCTCTCGACCGCCTCGAGGATGCCGCGATGAGCTACGACCGCGCCATCGCGCTCAGGCCGGATTACGCCACGGCTCTCAGCAACAAGGGCAATGTGCTCTACGAACTCCAGCGGCCCGGGGAAGCGCTCGCGAGTTATGATCGCGCCATCCGGGCCGATCCGAATCTGCCGGTGACTCATTACAACCGCGGCAAGGCACTTCAGAGCCTGAACCGGCTCGACGACGCGCTGGCCAGCTTCGATCGCGCCATCGCGCTCCATCCCGCTTATGCGGACGCATTCTGCAACCGCGGCAATGTGCTGTACGAATTCCGGCGTTTCGACGAAGCATTCGCCTGTTACGATCGGGCGCTTGCGCTTCGTCCCGATTTTGCCGGTGCGCTTTGCAACAAGGGCATGTGCAAGCTGCTTCTCGGCGATTTTGCCGAAGGCTGGCCGCTCTATGAATGGAGGCCCGCGCGCGACGCATTCGGCCGAAGGCCGACGCCGCGCTGGAAAAGGCGCGAAGATCTCGAAGGACGCACACTTCTTGTTCAGGCCGAGCAGGGGCTCGGCGATACGATTCAGTTTTGCCGCTACGTGCGCGTTGCCCGGGAGAAGGGCGCACGTGTGATCCTTGCGGCGCCGGACGGGCTCGTTCGTCTTCTCGCGCCTCTTGGGAGCGATGTAAGCATTATTCCACGCAGCGCCACGCCTCCCGCTTTTGACGTTCAAGTCGAACTTCTCAGCCTGCCGCTCGCTTTCGGAACGGATGCGGGCAATATACCCGCGCGTGTTCCCTATCTCTTTGCCGAACCGGATCGCATCGCGCGCTGGAATGCGCGAATGGGAAATCATGGGTTCAAAGTCGGCATCTGCTGGCAAGGCAACAAAGATTCGCCGACCGATGTGGGCCGATCGATTCCACTCTCTCATTTTGAGCGGTTCGGAGAAATTGCGGGCGTGCGGCTGATCAGTTTGCAAAAGCATCACGGCGTCGACCAGCTCGCCCATCTGCCGGCCCGCATGACGGTCGAGACTTTGGGCGAGGATTTCGATGCGGGCCCCGACGCCTTTCTCGACACCGCCGCCGTAATGGAAAACCTGGATCTCGTCATCACCTCCGACACGGCAATTGCGCATCTCGCCGGGGCGCTTGGCAGGCCGGTCTGGTCGGCACTGAAATATGTGCCCGACTGGCGCTGGCAGCTTGGCCGTGCCGACAGCCCCTGGTATCCGACAATGCGACTTTTCCGGCAGGCGGCACGCGGCGATTGGGACAGCGCGTTCGCGGACATGGAACGCGAACTGCGGCTTCTCGCCCGGAATTGAGCGGTCTGCGCCCGCTTTACCCTCGGAACCACGCGTGCGATTACCGCCGCAGCCGAGGAGCGCATACAAATGCACGATATCCGGGCCATCAGAGAAGAGCCGGCGCTGTTCGCGCAAGGGCTGGCGCGGCGCGGCATGGCGGAGGCGCGGGCGATCGCGGACGATGTGCTCGCGCGCGACAGGACATTGCGTGCGCTGCTGGCACGTCTGCAGGAAGCGCAGGCGCGGCGCAACGAGGCGGCGCGGCTGATCGGCGCCGCCAAGGCCCAAAAGGATGAAGGCCGCGCCGCAGCTTTGATGGGCGAGGTGACGGGCCTCAAGGAAGAAATCCAGCGCGGCGAGGAGGAGGAACGGATCCAGAAGGCTGCGCTCGAAGAAATCCTCGCGTCGCTGCCGAACATTCCGGCGAGCGAAGTGCCCGACGGCGCGGACGAGCGCGACAATGTGGAAGTGCTGACGCGGCGCTTCGGCAGTCCGCCGGAAATCACCGCGCCGCGCGAACATTTCGCACTGGGCGAGGCACTCGAGCAGATGGATTTCGCCCGCGCGGCGAAAATATCGGGCGCGCGTTTTGTCATTCTTGCCGGCGCGCTGGCGCGGCTCGAACGCGCGCTCGGCAATTTCATGCTCGATCTGCACACGCGCGAATTCGGCTATCGCGAAATCTCGCCACCCCTGTTGGTGCGTGACGGCGCGATGTTCGGGACGGGTCAGCTGCCGAAATTCCACGAGGATTTGTTTCATACCACGACGGGCTACTGGCTGATCCCAACAGCGGAGGTCTCGCTGACGAATTATGTCAACGACGACATTCTCGATGAAGCGGCGCTCCCGTTGCGGTTCACGGCCTGGACGCCGTGCTTCCGGGCGGAAGCGGGCGCTGCCGGCAAGGATACGCATGGCCTGATCCGCATGCATCAATTCTCGAAAGTCGAGCTGGTGTCGATCGTTGCACCGGAACAGTCCGAGGCCGAGCATGAGCGCATGACGGACTGCGCACAGGAAGTCCTGAAACGTTTGGGACTGCATCATCGCGTAATGGCGCTGTGCGCGGGCGACATGGGGTTTGCAGCGAAGAAAACCTATGACATCGAGGTCTGGCTGCCGGGGCAGAACCGGTTCCGGGAAATCTCCTCATGCTCCAACTGTGGCGACTTCCAGGCGCGGCGCATGAATGCACGCTATCGGCCGAAAGGCGAGAAAGCGCTCAAATTCGTTCACACGCTCAACGGTTCCGGCCTCGCCATCGGC
>Ga0335074_10005734_pt1 | contig 17191 bp, 9 predicted proteins | sample Lox_Sample_23_FD_206715 | JGI IMG/M metagenome (GOLD analysis project Ga0335074, IMG submission 206715) | Soil microbial communities from Loxahatchee National Wildlife Refuge, Florida, United States - Lox_Sample_2.3 | ecosystem: Environmental > Terrestrial > Soil > Wetlands | place: USA: Florida... | reverse complement strand
TGAGAGATTTGAAGACGCCGGGGATCCATTGGACCAGGAGGGGCCGGAGGGATGGAAGGCAGGCGCAGATTACGGCTGAGTGTTCCTCAATCATAGACCAAATTACCACGTCGACATTGTCCCCTAGATAGAAGGTCAGTATAGACATGAAAAACGGGACTGGATTGCTTGTTTACATGTAGGGTCATAAGAATTGCTAAATGCAATTACAAACTTCAGTCGAACCATGCTCGTGACACAAGCACTAAGTGAACACATTAATCATTGGCCATACCCATGGATACAGGCATTGCGCCACCATGGTTTGGGATATTACTTACAAGGATCCGATACTGAACATTAACATTAGACTCACCCTCTTCCGTATCCCGAAGCTCAGAGTGTTCAGTTCTGAAATTGGGAGAATTAAAATGGCTAAATCTTCAATGATGCTAAAGATCGCCCCAGAATATCCAACGACAGTTATATTTACACATGTTCCTGTGATGTTCCGGTCCCAGATGGAGGAGATAGGTGAGCATTGGAAAATCAGAACAAGAAGATAAGCAAGACCATGGCAAAAGAGGAAAGCCATGAAGATCTTGCAAACTATCTTGAACCACGGTCGAGGGAAAACGCGGTGATATAGGAGTAGAATAGACACTTTGGCGAAGACCTGGACTAGAACATAGCTCATCTGGACAACATAGAACAGCTACCCTGGAGTTAGAATGCGTTAAACTTTTTTGCCTTCTTTACATACCTTCAACAATAATTCTCCGTCGGCAACTCCTACGTTCCAGTAGTGATCTCCGAAACCGATCCCGGCACCTGGGATTTATTAGTACGCCTAAGTCTATACACTTCGGAGGGAACGTACTGTATATCTCGATTCCTCCAAGCATCATCAGGAAGAGAGTTGCAACCAATGCTGCCCAATCGTCATACCAAATTTGACGTGTCACGTTCCATCTTGCAAAACATCTCAATGCAACGATAGGGTATGTCACAGCGGACAATATTATGGCATCACGCCTGACCTCAGCACTCCTAGATTGCTTCGGGTAACTCGCACAGAGTCCACTCTCGACATCAACAGCCTCTATTACAATCAGCTACAGCGAGCTTGCTTTATCATTTTAAAGATGTGGGCTTGGACCGTGGGGCACGTACGGACTTGATCCTGGAATGTACAGGACTGTTGCACACAAGTCGATAGGTTTGATTGCATAGGGACATTCGGACATAAGCAAGTATCGTACGTAGCGAGCGAACAGTTGTATTCAGTGATGCCATCAAGAACGCATGAGAGCTGTTTTTAGAAACTTTCAGCCTTGCCCAACAGCATCGGAAATCATAGGATATGCTTACAGCGCATTTTGGAGTGTCAGTCAACAACTCCGTAATGTTTAATGTCGCATGAACCGTACTGAGCACGGCTGAAGCAGAAAGAAGGAGATATGAGAGCTTCATCTTCATCATTATACTCTGCTTGCCTGGTCAAGGCCAGCAGTGAGGAATGATGACGAAAGATACAGCGAAACCACAAATGCGGTACATTGATATCTATACTCCAGTTTGGGCCAGCCTTGGGGTCGCCCCAGACCGAATGAATGCATGTGAAACTTTGGAACCGAGCATAGAATACATCATTTGCTGACCGGGGACAGGAAAAGAGATGAGCCATCACCAGGCACAACTTTAATGCAATCGCCATTGGGCTGGGGCTAAGTGCCAAGTGTACAGCTGCCCCACCGCGCAGGGAGCTCTAGATGGCACGGATGGCTGAGGGCGATCTGACGTGGGTAGTGGTGGGAGGAGCTAGCAAGTGCATGTTATCCAGTAAGGCGAGGAAGCCGACCTGCCGCGACAGACCTCCTGATTGCGGCAAAAATCCCCTCTAGCCTGTCAGATTGTGCAGCTCAGCGCCCAAGTTCAGCGCACCTGCATGGCGAGCGGATAAATGTGTGTACTTATCGGTAGCGACGGGAAGAGTGGTCGGTGAACCCTGTTAGGGCACTTTTGAGCCCTCCAATCCCGCCAAGGCCAGATCTTAGCCTCATCTTAGGCGATTCGATGGGTTTCATCTTGCTACCTAGTCGGGTTCGCCGGCCGAGAATCTGACAGTATTTCGTCTCTGCATCTCGACTCTGTTCATCACTCTTCTTATTCGTAAATATGTACGTACTATGCGCCGTCCAGAAACGTGGCCCAGGGGTTTCGCATTGCCGATTATGATTCCACAGGTTGGCTTGTCCTGCCCTGACCTCGGCACCTTTGGACCATCTCGATTTTCCGCAAGGATCTCCATTCGATGTGGCGTCGGCTAACGGGAATAAATCTGTAAGGGGAAGAACGAACATGTAAGGAACCCGGTGTCAGCGGAGATATAAGATGAATTGAGGTAAGGGGGGTGAGCGGTCAAATCAAGGGGCGATAACTTTAGCAGGCAATAGCCATGTTACATCAACTGGCGGGAACGTTTACCCGACTTCCATTAATATATCTTGCTTTTTCTTCGCAACAACACCCCTAATCCGGCTCGATCCAGCAAACGGGCAGTACCATTAATCAGGTGGGCCCGGAATTAAGATGTCAATACAGTTCTACGAAGTACCCGTGCTCTGGTCAGTGTGATATAAGAACCATGTAAGAAGGGTTACATTATGTAACTGACATCAACCTCTTTTCCTTTTCATCTTGTGCAACATCAGATTCCCATGGTGCCGGGTGGCACTAGCCTACAGGTGCAGCCAGATTTAGGTAATTAAGACGACCCTGGCAGATTGTGTCCGGTACGAAATACTCCAGAAGTTTCGCGACTCCGAAAGGTGGTCCTTCTCAAAAAGAAGAAGAAGGGATGGTATTGAGGCAGCGCAATGATAATTTCAAACCTCCGACTGCGTATAGATGACCGTTGACAGAAGTTCCTCTAACCAAAGCTGAGAACGTAGGTGTCTGTGCAGTTTTATCAGTCAAAACCTGGAATTCATAGCCTTAAGGATATAGAAAACTGCTGTGTCCACTTAATCGGCTGTCCGCGCCTATTACTCATGTATCTTGCCTGACCTTACGCGCTGCTCTCAAACGGAATGCTGGAATAAAGAAGACCATGCCCGCGGACATTATTAAATCCTTAGTCCGCTGCCGTAAATTTGGGTACTCGTTTGGGAAAATATAAACGACTCGTATCACCGCGTCACTCGGTATCCGGGGCTTTAACGTGGGGGCAACTGTTCTATATACGGAGCACCGGGTGCCCACACAGCGTGTATCATGTTGTAAAAACTCGGCATAGATTCTCGATAGATTGGAAAATTCAAATCATTTGGCCGAATAAAAGGGTTAGTAGTATCGGAAGTGAAAGGTGCCTTGGCTATACTCACCAGATAAAACAAGTCGTACGGAACAACAGAGGATTAAAATTCGTTTAGGCTTCTTAGTTACGGGTTATGTAGACTCGCAATATACACAGACAATTAAGTAAAAATCTTTTTCATTTCTTGATTCTGTAGTTGTATTGCTTTTACCTAGAGATAGGAAGAACAAGATTAGAAAGTTCCCCAAGCGGCAGGGAGTGCTCGGTTGCGGGATGTCAACACGGACCTCTATACCAAATCGGCCCCTGAAATATTGTGACTGGCGCCACCAGCTCCACCTCTCCCAACTTGTTAAGCACGTACCTGACATGAAGGAGAATTTCTTGAGTCGAGAACGTCGAGAACCTGGAAAGGTCCCTGAGCAGGTCTCGGGTATCCAATTAAGCTTCAGGCAGGACCACACATGTCACGCCAAATCCAGCTAACGGTGATGTTAAATGCACAGGGATCAATTCCGGCTATCCTCGCTTTCTCCAGCTTTCTTACTGCAAATGTATGAAGCAGTTCGTCGACCTGCCCCAACACAATAACCTCGGTCAACACTTACCTTCATCTGGTGGGGCTGGATCTGTGCTCCCCCACGAACCTACGCTATGTCCAATGGTAACAGGTAACAAGGACAATTCTCTGGCTCTTTCATGTTGCACACGTTGTACACGTTATACAGTACGTGTACCTTGGAAGAAGTAATTTCGAGGAAGGGAACGCTGCGTACACGACTTTTCAACTCCTTTTCCCTGTACTTTATATGCCCAGCCTTCCCGCATATTTCAGCCTCTACCTCGGTCGGTGGTTGAGACCAATTAGGAAGGCCACATGTTTTAGGCTCATCCTGCAAAATCGCATCTTTACATTGTACACGAAGTTAATTTTGATCTCGCTATTGATGCGCTTATGACTATTTATTGTAAGATGTTTCCTTTTATCATCTCTAATCACCTCAAGCCAGCTGAGGCGCTCTTGCTAAAATGTATAGGATAGGAGCAGCGGTGTTTGTGGTCTTCTGTTCTACTGTCGCTTCAGCGCTGTAAGTCTCCCTTTCTGCCTCTAAACCCGACGGTCTCTTGTAAGCACATGCTTTCCATTGCTAACTCTCTCGGCTTGGATCCCAGTCCAAATGTGATTCACGAACGCCAGAGCAATGCAACAAACTTCACATCATTGGATGATTACGAGTATGTTGTCGTAGGGTCAGGACCAGGAGGAGGGCCGCTGGCTGCACGTCTCGCAATTGCGGGCCATAGTGTTCTCCTCATTGATGCCGGGAACGATCAGGGTACGGCAGTTCAGTACCAAGTCCCTGCCTTAAACCTGGCGTCAACTGAATATGAGCCAATGAAGTGGGACTACTTTGTCAACCACTACAGCAATGAGACAAGGCAAGAACAAGACTCCAAATTTACTTGGAAGACGCCATCTGGAGATCTCTACGTGGGCGCGAGCCCACCATCAAATTCTACCCCCCTCGGCATCCTGTACCCACGTGCAGGAACTCTAGGCGGATGCAGCGCACACAACGCCATGATCACCATATATCCACATAGAAGTGACTGGTCATACATTCAAAATCTTACCGGTGATGATTCATGGAATCCGGATAATATGCGGACATATTTTGAACGTCTCGAGAAAAGCGAATATCTCCCAAACGGGATAGTTGGCCATGGATTTTTAGGATGGCTCACTACAAGCGTTACCAGCCTTCTCCTAGTCTTGGAAGATTCGAAATTGCTCTCGTTGATTATTGCGGCTGGTACTGCTATGGGCAATAGTTTCCTGGGGCTTATCATCAGCACTGTTGCAGGCTTGGGAGAGGTCTTGCTTCGCGATATCAACGCTGATACTCCAGGACGCGACTCTGCCGAAGGGTTATACCAAGTTCCTCTCGCTGTCGCAAGCGGGGCCCGAAACGGTCCCCGAGAATTTATTCTCTCCACAGCAAACGCTGTAAATGCAGATGGCTCACGAAAGTACCACCTAGACCTCCAACTGAACACACTTGTGACCAAGGTTCGTTTCGATACGAGTGGCAACACACCTAGAGCAATTGGTGTTGACTTCCTTGAGGGTCCTAGCTTGTATCGAGCAGACCCAAGATCAGGGAGTGCATCACTGGGGACTCCAGGGGCTGTCAACGCCACTAGAGAAGTCATCCTCGCAGCCGGCACATTTAACACGCCCCAGCTTCTGAAGCTTAGTGGAATTGGTCCTCAATCTGAATTACAATCCCTCAACATCCCCGTCTTAGTAGACCTTCCAGGAGTAGGTACCAATATGCAAGATCGATATGAAACTGGCCTCGTTGGCAAGATCCCTACAGACTTCGTCATCACATCACAATGCACCTTTTTGAGAAGCTCACCCGACCCCTGCCTAGAACAATGGGAGGAAAACCCGAACGGCAATAGGGGCACATATGCAACGAATGGCATCGCAATTGCCATTGTCAAGAAGTCCTCCGTTGCGTCAGGGGATCCCGATATTTTGGTGACAGGTGCCCCCGCCTATTTTCCTGGCTACTTTCCAGGCTACTCAACCGCCGCCGTTGAAGATGCTCAACACTGGACTTGGATCACTCTAAAAGCACACAGCCGCAACAATGCTGGTACGATCACTTTAAAGTCAGCTGATCCTCGCGACATGCCCCTCATTAACTTCAACTCCTTTGATACCGGAGTCACCGCGAATGGAGCTGCGGATAAAGATCTCGAGGCCGTGTACGAGGGCATGGAGTTCTCCAGGAAAATCTTCAGTGATTTGATCCCGCTATCGGGTGGGTTCGAGGAGGTTTGGCCTGGCCCAAGTGTCCAAGACGACGGGCTGAAGCAGTTCATCAAGAATGAGGCTTGGGGCCATCATGCATGCTGCACATCCCCGATTGGTGCTGACGATGATCCAATAGCAGTGCTTGACTCAAGCTTCAGAGTTCGCGGCGTGGAGGGACTCCGAGCCGTGGATGCCTCCATATTCCCGAAAATTCCAGGGTTCTACATCGCCGTACCAATTTACATGATCAGCGAGAAAGCGTCCGATGTTATTCTGGCTGATGCTGTTTAAAGAAAAAGACGGTGACATCTCTACTGTATATACAACTGAAGAAATATATATTGCCTCAGCTCCTGTGCAATATTGTGACGCTCGGTTTGCCTGAAAGAAAGTGACGCATCTCATATTTTCTTAATAAAGACACTACATACTATAATCACAGCAGAAGGAGGCTATGGCGGGGCTGCATGCTTCTGGTTGCGCCATCTCGATTCCGGTCCAGCTAAAGTAGCGTACGCAACACGGGTTAAAAATTATTGTCACCAATGGCATTACAGAGGTTGGTCTCGAGTCCCTGGCGCTCATGAGAGAATGTAGATTCTGAAGAGATGGGATAAGTAGGAATAGCCGCAAGTAGCAGTAATTGCGACTAGAGAAGAGCTATGGACGAGAAAGGGGCTTGTCGGCAAGAACGAACAGAAGAAGGAATCACACGGATCATGGATTGGTTGTCTACGGTCATTGAATTGCCTTGCTGTACATCATCTGTTGTTATGTGCAGCTGAAGGTCACAGCTGGCTCATGGTTAAGGAGGCATAGAACGAAAGAGCACAAGAATATCCATAGAATGCTACCATCTTCACATTCCCCCTTACAATTATTTGACTACACTATGCTCTCTTTTCCCGCACGCAGTTTTTCTTACAAAAGTCTTCGCCTGTACCATATTCCAAAATTCTCTAGCTTCAATCAACACAGTAGTAAATACGATCAGTTTAGTGAAAGTTCAGTTTGAAGCTCGCCTGATAATCGAATCCATGACAAGGCGACAGGAAAGTTTAGAAAATCATACTCATGGTCCTCTATGAGATGTCTGAGTATCCAAAGATGAAGAAGCGAAGGGAAAATTAGATTTTGGGACGTTCTGGCAGACACTGGGCTAGCCAGTGTTGTGAAACTCATATACCGTCGCCAGGAAAAGATATGTGCCGATAGATCGTCCTTGCTTAACAATTGACAGTGTCCAAAAGCTTGTTAGCCAGGACATTACGCAAGGCAATGAATCCCGAATATCATGCGTCTGAGCCATGGTGATTGAGGCAGATGAAACATAACAAGTAGGGATGGCGACATGAAAGCTGGAATAGCGGCGAGAAAAAGAAGTGACTAGAATCCACTTCTACTTCAATCATACGGTCCAGACGTATGCAAGAGGACGAATGATAGCAACACACATATGGTGGGCATTTCTCGTCGCCTTAGGACCCAAAAAAATTCTGCGGCCCACATTTGAAACCCCCAGCAATAGTTAGCATCATCGAAATCCTCCAAACTAAAGGTATTTCCCGCAATGGCTTGAAGATGGCTCCTGCCACTAATAACATTCTGTGCTCTGCATACAAGGATAAGTTCATGAATACACACCGCTAAGAATAGCAAACAGTGTCCTACCACGAGTGCCAGTGTTTCGACTACATAATGGTACGGAGGCACTTTTTGACAGTTACGGAAAGTAAAAGTATGTCCGAGTGGCAACGGTACTAGCCGAGAATTCCATCTGAAAGTCTTCTCTCCGATAAGGATGCAACTAAAGGAATGCGTTGTATCTGATGATCCAGCGGTACCTCCAGAATTCCGCACTTGCAAGAAGCCAACCTCATAAACGTGTTCCTACACCTGCTAGTCCTCATCTTGAAGACAACAATTAAACGAAGAAATATTCAAAGCAGCGCTATATCTCTAAACGGTACGGCCAATACTACTGCAATGTTACATGCATCTGCAGGAGCGTCGCCAAGGAAACAACATCTCCGACGAGTAAAAAGGTCGCGATAAAGGGAGTAGAGTAGGGAAGTGACGCCGTGGGACACTTATCTCGTATTGCTACACACTTTGGAGTCATGAGGACAAATATTTTGCTCCCAGTTCGCCCATACCAAGGCCGAGAAAGTGACTAAAGCAGAAGTAATCAAAGACTGAGCAAGCAAAATAACCCCGCAGTAATACGAAGATAATACGGCGCCGCAACTTAACGGCGCGCGACCAAACACCGAAAATGAGCTTGTCGAAAAAGTCTCAGAGTAAGTCGTAGGCAGCAACTTATCAAAAGTCTCAGACTTTTTTTAATTTCCAGACATACTTCAGGCGAACTGAAATAGCATTCCACATTACCGGCAGTCTCCGATTCCTCAGCCAGCCACCCCGCCACACAGAAGGCGGCACACTCTGTCACCAGCCACACCCTAAAGAGCGGGCCAATGAAAAACGGCCCAGCCGGCCGTTTCTAAATATGCACCACTCGCTTACTACACATGCTAAGCCCCGGGTGTGTGTGTCTGCGAGCACCGCCTGCTTGGCCACGCTCCGCTTTCAGAAATAAATAAACTGCCCAGCCAAGCTCAATCATTGGTACTGTATGCCATGGCCGCCGCTCAGTGGTCAGACGTGCTAGCCAAGACCATGCTCGTGTCGGGGATTGCCGGTTTGCCGTTTTCACAACCCGCAGTGAGTGACACATGCAGCGTGAGCAGCTTCGTCATCACGAAAGCGGCTGGGACTGGCTGGCTTAGAAGGTGGCATACTTAAGAAGTGCTGGGCCCGTGAGTGGTAGGATCTTCTTGTTTCTATATCATTTCATTTCGTACGAGTTGAACGTTATATATATCGTTCAAGACTCTCTTGATATTCTTTGGTCGTCACTCGCTTTGATCGAAGCCTTACGTCTCATACACACATACACACGATGCAAATATCAAATATATTAGCCATGCTGCTGCTGGCTATCTCTTCTTCCTCAATAGTCATGGGTACGCCTGTGAGCTGCGATGATGTACGTACCTACTTGCTACTCCACCAGCCTCTTTCCTGATGGATGATGCATGGAAATACTAACTGGTAGCAGAAAATACGAGATGGCATTCTCAAGGGCGTATTACCGCGGAACGCGTGTTGCAGTTATGGCACATGTGTCGACGATAGGAATGTCTCGGGAGGTTAAACACCCAAGAAGGGAACGATACGTGGATCATGGCAACAAAATGGAGGTTCAAGGAGGTTATCTGAAGGCATAGCGATTCGGCGTTTGGGATCTTGCGGTGCATTTACATGGTATGGGCATAAGCATAAGTGGTGTTCTGGTTATGGCATGATTGATGAGGCTCGTTAGGAAGCTGCACAATCGTGGTGTTTATACGGATGGGACTATACAGGCTACCTCGCGGTATTGGCAGAGAAACACAGGCTCGAACATAACATACTGTCTCGTACATATTTACAGACAAACAACATATAATAGCAGATACATTTACTCTTCTTCTGGTTCCCGTTCTCATGTTAGAGTACCTGCAGCGAAAGTCTTACTATCGACCACAAAGCCCATATGAATTCTGCACATCACAGTCAGCATAACCCAACCAATCCATAAGAACAGACTCACCCCAACATTGTACATGCATACCTCCCTTCCCCCGCTTGTGGTAGTTGCACAACAATCCTCCACCAGCACACAGTGCATTATACGCATTCGTCAACATCCCCCAACACACACTGGTCCGTATTCAGCCCCGTAAACAATAGCGTCTTCTTCCCCGACTTCTCCAAATACTTCCACAATGGCTGCTGCTGCTCATTCCAGAGCCCGCTCGTGCGGTTTCTTCGCGCAAGGCAACGTCCTCCGGCCGCACTTGCTCCTCGAGCGAGTCGTAGGATGTCCGCATTCCAACTACAGTACCAGCGAACAAGCAGCGGCCTCGGTTGTCGCCCATGTCTGGCACCGAGGCCGCGGCGCGTGCGGGTGCCTCCTACGAAGCCACGCAGGAAGCCGCGTTGGACGCCGGCGGGGCATGGTGGACATGTCTTCGTCTGTGTGAGGCCCCCGTTGAGCCAGTTGACTGGTCATTGGAGGAAAGGGTCAGCACTGCATGCCATTTGTCAAGACCTGTCCCGAATGGTCGTGCCTGGATTCCTAGCTCTCTGCTCCTCTCGAGCACTCACCTGGGCCATTCGGGGGCCGCGAGAGGTCATAGGTCGTAGATGGCCAGTGATAGTGCCATTGGGGAATACGGAAGGCCGAATGCAAGCGTTTCTGAGTTAATTGTGGTCATAGTACTGTAGATAGATGAGAAAAAGAGAAACTAACGGAGGGATAAGGATGTTTTTTAGGGTTGAGTAGATCATGGCTATTGGAGAAGAGGGGCTATGGATGGGGAAGAGGACATCATCGCTCATGAACTATGAAATTCCTTATCGTTATCAGCCTTATCCTGCTCTCATTACATGTTTGTTTGCCCTGTTTGCACATCATGTTGCAAGCTTTCATTTATATCACTTAGCTTTGCCCCTTTTCTAGTTTGAATGATCAATCTCGTCCACGCGACAGTCCTCGACGATAAGTGTGCCCACGACAGCAGGTCAACTGGCGGTAAGAATTTAAGTTGTAGCAATTTGGTTTCCTTTCTTCTTGTAAGGGTTCCGTTCAAGCCGGGCAAGTATTTTACACTATATTGCCATTTAAAAACGCCAAAACGGATCAAAAAAACAATTACAATAGTCCTAGCTCTTTCTGATTTGCTCCTATGTGGTCTTCATATCTGAATGGGAGTAGTTGCCACATGACCTCGGCCATATATCTCCACCGATTAATGTTAATACTATCGGCCGAATTTCTTCAACTCCAAGTATCGAAGTGGGGGATAGACTAACGCGGCCCAAGCAAAGCCCACGTAATTCCCCATGTCCCCGCCATAGTCTCCCACAAGCTTTGCCAGAGGACCGATGTAATAGTATTGTGCCATGCACAATATCGCGCCCACCCAGCCCACCAGAAACGCAATTAATGCGGCAATTCCAACTGGGAGTTTCCCTGGTTTGTTCCAATCCGACCAGATATAGCTTGGGTTCATGCGTCTCCGGAAAATGAGCTGCTCCTCTAACGTAATGGCAATCCACAAGGATACCCAGTAACCCATCAAGGCAAGGAAGTTTGTAAAGATTGCCGATAGGCTGTCCCGGCCTGCTAATGCGCATACCGCAAAGACAATCACTCCGAATGTGTTCCAGATAAAGCGGGGTATCATGGTTGGGTAGCGGCCAAGAATCTGGAAGTCAATGCCGGAAGAGTAGACAGGCGCAACCATGTTGGCAATCAATCCCAAAGCAACAATCACGGAGCAGAATTTCCCAAAGGTGCCTAGATCATCGAAGCCTGCAACTATCAAAGCACCTGATCCCGCACCAGCAGCTGCCCAGACTGGATCGTTATTAAGACCAGAAGAGAGGCCAACGCCGAGCATGAAGCAGAAGCTAAAGGAAATAGACAGACCAATGAGGACGGCTGCGAAGACACTATAACGGGAAACGAGTTTAGGATTGCAGTATACTAGGAAGTCCGCAGACCCAGGAGCATAAGTGATAGCTGCACTGAGGCATACAGAAAAGAATGAAAGGCGGTTGCCGGCAATGGTAGGGCCGTCGCCTTGAGACTGAGTAGTTACGTCGAACTTTGGACCAGCTGTCCCTGTGAGAATGAACAGCACTGCGAATTGCGGAAGCCACGCATATCTTTGCCGTATCAGCATATATTTTGTTGGTGAACATAGGATACTAACCTTTCATAGTAGTGGAACACTCTAATACCAAAAGTTGTAACAACCCAGGTGATAATTGCAACAATTATAATCCCAACGACAACAGTAAGACTACCGTCCGGTGATACTGCCGAAAGCATCTCACCAGCGACGACAGCGTCAATCATGGAGTACCCCAATAATATGACCAAGTTCAGAAGAACGCAAAGCTTTGTCGGCCACCAACCCATGGTGAACCGGGCGAAAATCTGAAGAGAATCAGCATCATGTCATACGTAATTTATAACATAAGTTACCAGAGTTCTATTCCCGGAAATTGGTCCCCATGTTGCAGTGTATGCAGCCGGAATGGAGCCCAATATGCCTCCGAAGACTGAACAGAGGGCGGCATCCAAAAACCCAAGACCATAGACGCTTTGGCCAATGCTTGCGAGAGTGATATTTTGGGCAGCAGTGTTGATTGAAAGCCATAGCAAAACAATCTGAATGAAAGATAGAGTCGTCTTAGCAGTCTTCTCACGCTCTGTGACTCGATGTATACCACGCGCTTCAATGCCTGTCAGCTTTTCTACTCTTCTGGCTAACAAAGATAATTTGGTATCCGAAAGCGTGGATTCATCATCATCATGATCTGGGCCTTCTGTCACAGGTCCACTAGGGACAATTGCTCCCTCAATTGTTGTCAGATATCCCTTCTCGACATCTTGTTGGCTGTTTTCTTCACGGGTTTTCGAAGACATGATTCTACTTGTCAATCAGCATATTTCTCTTATACCGAAGAGTGGAGAATGATTCTTTCGCTGGTATTATCCAGATCAAGTTCAACCGTATTATCTCAGGCCAATTTCATATCGGGCTCATCTTCTCGCCCAATGATAGACATGGGTATATGAGAAATGCGAAATGATTGGCCACCGGTTCATTTATGCAGTTTTACCTGTATGATCATTTGACAATCCTCTGCTACTTGAATGCATCTCCCGAAAAGTAGTGGAACGTCGTACTATTGATTTATCTTGCAGAATTGGAATGACTCAGAGGGCTTGCAAGAGGCGATAAGGAGGAAAGAGTGATGAAATCGTTCTTTGGACTTTTTTGGGTTCCCTGGAGCGACCTCGGACTGTGGGGCGACATTCTAATCAACCAATTCCGCTTCTAGCCGCTGCTAGACGTTGGGTAAGATAATCTCACAAATTGTTGTCCAAGAACGAAGTTATATTAAGAGCGCATGTGAGAAATGAGCTGTAATTTCATCCCGCTAACGATTAGAAGAGAGACGCCTATTCATCTCAGGCCACCTGAGTTGTTTGTACTACAACTCCATAGCCCGCATCATTGTCCATCCATGCCATCAGGACTTGTTCCAAACTCCCCCTACTGCAGTGTCACCCATGCGCTTAGTCCCGCTGCCGTGGCAAACATAATTGTTCTACCCAGATTCAACGTAGCCCATTTGTCGAGCAACTGATGTGCTGTTTCCCCGCCCAAGCCAACCTCCACGATTTTGTCTTCGGCCTTCAATGCATGGGTTTCCTCCGCTTTATTCAATAGTTTGTTATTTGTCGACTTCAGTGCGATCAATGTGTATGGTACGATGCCAATGCACAAGAGTGCTGATGCAGCATAGATCCTCCACACATGTGGCAGCACGTTTGGAGCGCCCTTAGCTTCGTAGGCTAGGTATCCAAAAGCGAGGGTGCAAATGCCGGCCAGAGGAGGCACGGAAGCCTTGCCAGCTTCGAAAGTGTGTTTCCATTGCTTGAGCAGAAGAGGAGATGGAGACTCCAAGAGACGGGGAACAAGCATGGCAGAGATTGTCAAGGTGCAGCCTGCGAGGGCGCTGCTCGTCGTGATGCCGATTGCCTGCGCCAACCTGATTGGCATTGGTACGTCGGCCATTTTGATGATAATAGGTGAATCTGGATAGTGGTAAGACCTATTTCTATGTTTTTAGCGCTCTTTATATGCAGATTCAAGAGCAGGTGCCGGTGGAAGTTTCGTCACTGCCACGTGCTCGGTTACGGACAATCACTCCATTTCACTCCGAACACCGAAAAGTCGAATGAGAGCTTGCTCTAAGGCGAATAGCAAATTATAGAATCTCGGTCTAGGGTGAGATCTGTGTGGGAGCACGATCATCTTTTCTGTCCAATCACAAGATGAGTGTGATGTTGCAGAAGAGAAGGCTGATCTAGCTCTCCAAATTCGTCGGGTCGCAGCCTTGGGCAGCCTTGGGCAGCCTTGCGCTAAATCCCTCGCTACCGTTGCCCGGCGCAACGAGTGACTAGGAAACATTATATGCACACTTTCCCAGACTCAACGATTAAGCACGACAAACAACGGTCACCACCCAATATCAGGGCTCCGCAACGCTCATTAATAAATTGATAATTCCTCGTCTTCGAAAGTTGCTCATTGCCCAATCCGAGGAAAAACAGCAAATCAAGTTCAGAAGGCTGCTTGTTTACGCCGCAAGAGAGTAAGAGGCGGATGATAGAGTTTCCAGCACAACCATACAATGGCAGATGCAGCGTCTTCTATATCAGTGACCGGTACGCATCTTCCCACATTTGGCAATATCAACTGCTAATTCTGTCTCAGTTCGCGTTCGTCCATTCACAATTCGGGAAGCGGCACAATTGTATTGATCAATGTACCTCTTACAGTGCATCATACTAACCTCTCCATAGAACGAAATGTGATGATGGCACGATCTTCCTGGGTGATGGCTCACTCGCCGGCGCTCCAACTCCAAAACTGTCACAGAAAGGCATCAGGCCTGTTATCAAAGTTGTTGATGATAAATGCCTGTGTGTACGAACGCCCTCTACCCAGGTACATAATGCTAACTTCACAAAGTATCTTCGACCCGCCAGAAGACAATCCAGTACAAAAGTTTTCTAGATCCGTTGTTCCTAATATGGGCAAGAGAGTCAAAGACCAAACTTTCGCCTTCGACAGAGTCTTCGATGAAAACACAACGCAGGCGGACGTCTATGAAGCTACAACCAGGGGCCTCCTTGACAGCGTATTAGATGGCTATAATGCAACAGTATTTGCGTACGGGGCTACAGGATGTGGAAAGACTCACACCATTACAGGAACGGTACAACAACCCGGTATTATCTTCTTAACGATGCAAGAACTGTTCGAAAAGATTGCCGAGCGCAGCGATGAGAAGCATACCGAAGTGTCTTTATCATATCTTGAGATCTATAATGAAACAATCCGGGATCTATTGGTCCCTGGGGGCAGCAAACAGGGATTAATGCTCCGGGAGGATGCAAACCAGGCGGTCTCGGTGGCTGGGCTATCGAGCCACCACCCACGGGATGTGCAATCTGTGATGGACATGATCGTAAAAGGCAACGAGTACCGAACAATCTCTCCGACTGAAGCAAACGCAACGTCATCACGGTCACATGCTGTCCTGCAAATCAACGTAGCCCAGAAAGACAGAAATGCGGACGTCAACGAGCCCCACACCGTGGCTACTTTGAGCATCATTGACCTTGCCGGTAGCGAACGTGCAAGCGCTACAAAGAATCGTGGCGATCGACTACTTGAAGGCGCAAACATAAATAAATCACTCCTCGCACTTGGCAGCTGCATCAACGCTTTATGCGATCCGCGAAAGAAAAATCACGTTCCGTATAGAAACTCAAAGCTCACACGTCTCCTCAAGTTCTCATTAGGTGGCAATTGTAGGACTGTGATGATCGTTTGTGTCAGCCCATCCAGTCAGCATTTTGATGAGACTCAGAACACGCTTCGATATGCCAACCGCGCGAAGAACATACAAACGAAGGTCACACGAAATGTATATAATGTCAACCGCCATGTCAAGGACTTTTTGATGAAGATAGATGAACAAATGGCCCTTATCAATGAATTGAAGGCTCAGCAGAAAGATTACGAAAGTACAGCATTTGCAAAATTCAAGAAGCAAAGTGAGAAGCGGGAAGGCATTGCAAGAGATGGTGTAGCACGTATTCGTGCCGCATTCGAAAATTCGGCGGCTGAGAGGCAGGAGAAAGTCAATAACATGAAGAAGCTGCGGCAGATTGAGAAGAGAATAAGCCTATTATCCGCCTGGATTGCTGCATTCGAAGGAATCTGTGAGGCTCGGGAGGAAGGAGACACGCCTCCAAGTCTGTCCGCGATGAGAAAGACTGCTCAGGGAATCTTAGTCGAACTGGAGAGCAGTCGCCAGCACTACCATCAGAAACTGGACAAGACTAATTGGGAGAGAGCAATAGACTCTGCCCTTCAGAACAGCATTCGGCAGCTTACTGAAGTTGACGGAGCAACAGATGAAACTGATGTCGCAAGCTTGACAAGGGAAGTCGAGCTCCTCAAGGCCAATGCTGGTCGAGAAGCATTGAGAGAAGTCCTTGAGCTGGAAAAGGGAGGTGATGCGGGCGTTATGCAAGTGCTGCTCTCTGCCCATATCGATACCATCTCGTCGCTCAACGATATCCTTGCAATGAATGCAGAAGATGCTATGCAGCATGCGAAAACTGTGTTACATCGCCTTCTAAACTCGTGCTCGTCAGCGGTTTCTCAGGTTATCAAGCCCGATGGTTCCCTCACAGTGACTCAGGCATTCCCACCAACGAAAAGAGGCACACCAAAACGCAAGAAGCCACTTGTTCTAGTGGACAGTGAGTCTTCAAACCAGATTCCTATCATGGCACCTCTATCTGTGCCGCCGCAGGTATTCACCTCTCCTATGAAAGCCTCCCCAAGACGACGCAAGGCAGTAGTGGGCAAGAAGGGCATCTCTTTTACGCCAAAGAAAAAGTCGCCGTCAAAGAGAAGTGTCCGATGGCGCGATGATACTGAGTCCGGAGCTCTTGCGGATTTCGAGAAGACGCCACAGAAAATGCTCTCAACTCCAGATGTCTCATCTGGCGAAGGAAGTACCACTTTGCCCGCCATGCCAGCATACCTTGCTGCAGATGTGAATAACGAATCTGCTGGATCATCGCCCATACCCACAGCTCCACAACCATCCTTGGATCTCCGGCCAAAGAGCAATCGCTTTCAAGCAGGCTTTCTCTCCAAAAAGTCCGATGGATCACCACCGAAGTTTGCCGGCTTGTCCTCATCTGATACTGACCTGTCGCCCTTACGGACTATCGAACCTAATAAAGCTGCAAACAGATCTTCCATACAGGTAATGGAGTTGGCCTCGACCGATACCACCCCCAATGACAGTGGAAATAACTCTTCGGACGGAGAGAACAGGCTCGATCAATC
>Ga0335074_10005731_pt1 | contig 17198 bp, 17 predicted proteins | sample Lox_Sample_23_FD_206715 | JGI IMG/M metagenome (GOLD analysis project Ga0335074, IMG submission 206715) | Soil microbial communities from Loxahatchee National Wildlife Refuge, Florida, United States - Lox_Sample_2.3 | ecosystem: Environmental > Terrestrial > Soil > Wetlands | place: USA... | reverse complement strand
CCTCGAGCTCATCGTGCGTCGCGGGCCATGAGCGAGCTCACCGTCCGCGGCCTCGTCATCGGGGTTGTCATCACCGTGATGTTCACGGCGGCCAATGTGTACTTCGGTCTGAAGGCCGGCATCACGTTCTCGACCTCCATTCCCGCAGCCGTCATCTCGATGGCCATCCTGCGTAGCCTCTCCGGCGCCACGATGCAGGAGAACAACATCGTGCAAACGGTGGCCTCGGCGGCCGGCACGCTGTCGAGCATCATCTTCGTCCTGCCCGGCTTCATCATGATCGGCTGGTGGACGGGCTTTCCGTTCTGGACGTCGTTTGCGATCTGTGCCGCCGGCGGCATCCTCGGCGTGATGTATACGATTCCGCTGCGCCGTGCGCTCGTGACGCACTCCGATCTGCCTTACCCGGAGGGCGTCGCCTGCGCGGAGGTTCTCCGGGTCGGATCCGGAGCCGGCGGGAGCGGGTCGACCGCCGCGATCGAGACGCAGGGGGCGGGACTGAAGGCCGTCCTGTTTGGATCCGTCGTCTCGGCCCTCTTCTACATCATCGTTCAAACGCGAATCTTCGCAAGCGACGTCCTCGGATACTTCCGGTTCGGGAACCGCCAGGGTGTCAGCGGCTACGATTTCAGCCTCTCCTTCGCGCTCTTCGGCATCGGGCATCTCGTGGGCCTGTCGGTCGGTATCGGAATATTCGCGGGGGCAATGATCGGCTGGGCGTGGGCGGTTCCGTACTTCAGCGTGCTGCATCCGGTCGCCGGCGCCGCATCCGATGCGGCTCAGCAGACCTGGTCGCACGCGGTCCGCTTCGTCGGTGCCGGCACGATCGCTGTCGCGGCCGTTTGGACCCTGGGAACGCTGGTGAAGCCCGTGGTGGGTGGGCTCGCGAGCGCCATGGCCGCCGCGCGCGTGCGTACCGCCGGCCGGGCGGACACGCTGCCGCGCACGGAGCGCGACATTCCGATCGGAACCGTGGGGCTGCTGTCCCTGGCGTGCTTGGTGCCGGTCGCCTGGCTGCTGTGGCATTTCAGCGCGGTGAGCGGGCTTGGCGCCCACGCGCTGCTGCTCACGGCGGGCGGGGTGATCTTCGTGGTGATCATGGGCTTTCTCGTCTCGACGGTGTGCGGGTACATGGCGGGACTCATCGGATCATCCAACAGCCCGCTGTCGGGCATCGGCATCCTGGTGGTCGTCGTCAGCGCGCTCTTGCTCCTCGCCAGCATGGGCTCCGTGCTGCGCGCCGGCGCAGGCAAGTCCCTCGTCGCTTTCGCGCTCTTCATCACCGCCATCGTGTTCGCCGTGGCCTCGATCGCCAACAACAATCTCCAGGACCTCAAGACCGGGCAGCTGGTGGACGCAACGCCCTCGCGACAGCAGTGGGCGCTGGTCATCGGCGTCATTGCGGGCGCGCTCGTCATTCCCCCGGTGCTCGACCTCGTCAATCACGCTTACGGCTTTCTCGGCGCCCCGGGTGTCAATCCGGCGCATGCACTGCCCGCGCCGCAGGCGGGTCTGATCTCGGCGCTGGCGCAGGGTGTGATCCAGCACAACATCGATTGGAACCTCATCGGCGTCGGCGGCCTGATCGGCGCGGCTTGCATCGCCTTCGATGCCCTCCTGCGGCGCGCATCGAAGTCGATGAGCCTCCCGCCGCTCGCGGTCGGCCTCGGGATCTATCTGCCGCTTTCCGCGACGCTCATGATCGTGGTGGGCGCGGTCGTCGGCTGGTGGTTCAATCGCCGTGCGAGCCGTACACCGACGGCGCAGGCCACCCAGCAGCTCGGCGTGCTGCTCGCCTCGGGCCTGATCGTGGGCGAGAGCCTGCTCGGCGTCGTGTTCGCGGCGCTCGTCGCCTTCTCCGGCAATCCGGCGCCGATCGGGCTCACCGGCCCGGGCTTCGACACGGCATCGATCTGGATCGGCGGCATTGCGTTCGCGGCGATCACAGGCTTGCTGTATCGATGGGTCGGTGCGCTCGCGCAACGCGCGGCAACGCTTGCCTGAAGCGCGGGCCTGCCGGCCGCCGATGGGCGTCGTTGGGGTCGGCGGCAGCGGCGCGCTCCGCAGATCAGAGGAGTCCACGTTCTGAGAACGAGAGGCACGTCCCGTCGCCCACGACGAAGTGGTCCAGCAGCCGCACGTCCACGAGCGCAAGTGAATCCCGCAGTCTCTGCGTGATCAATTCATCGGCGCGGCTGGGCTCCGCGACGCCCGAAGGGTGATTGTGCGCGAGGATCAAGGCGGCCGAGTTGTGCGCCATCACTTGCCGAATGACCTCGCGCGGGTGGACGCTCGCGCTGTCGAGCGTGCCGCGAAACAGCTCCTCGAAGGCGATCAGCCGGTGGCGGCTGTCGAGGTGCATGCAGCAGAACACCTCGTAGGGCCGGTCCCGCAGCTGCGCGAGCAGAAACGCTCGTGTCGCCTGCGGACTGCCGACGGCCGGCCCGACGCGCAACGCATCGAGATGGTGACGTCGGGCAAGCTCGAGCGCCGCGCGAAGGAGCGCGTAGCGCGCCGGTCCGACGCCGAGCTGGCTCAAGGCCGCGCTCCGATCCGCCCGCAGCAGCTCGCGGATGGAGCCGAAGCGCGCGATGAGCCGGCGCGCCAGATCGACGGCGGAGCTGCCGCGCACGCCCGAGCCGAGGAGCACCGCAATGAGCTCGGCGTCCGAGAGCGCCTCCGGGCCGCGCTCGAGCAGCTTTTCGCGCGGTCGCTCCGTCTTCGGCCATTCACGAATCGCCATCCGCACCTCGCGACCACGCCGCGCATTGTCGCGGCGGCCGAGCTCCGAGGCGAGCCGTGAACGGCTCGAAAACGCGCGATTATTCGCGGAGAATGCACCCAGTATGAGACTGTACTCGTGGAACGTGAACGGCATCCGCTCCGTCGTGAGGAAGGGCGTGTTCCAGAGCTTCGTGAAGGCCCACGGCCCCGACGTCCTGTGCCTGCAGGAGACGAAAGCCGAGCGCGGTCAGACGGCGATCGACCTCGCGGGCTACCACGAGTACTGGAACTCCGCGGTGAAGAAGGGCTATTCCGGCACGGCCATCTTCTCGAGGGAGGAGCCGATCGCGGTCGTCAATGGCTTTCCGCACGAGTTTGCCCGGCGCTTCAAGTTCGCGGACGAGCTCGAGCGCGATAGCAGCGAGGAAGGACGGGTCATCACGGCGGAGTTCCCGCAGCTCTACGTCGTGACCGTCTACACGCCGAACGCGAAGGATGACCTGAGCCGGCTCGCGCTCCGTCACAAGCAGTGGGACCCTGCGTTCCTCGCCTACTGCGAACAGCTCGAGAAGGCGAAGCCGGTCGTGTTCTGCGGCGACCTGAACGTCGCGCACACCGAGCTCGACCTCGCCCACCCCAAATCCAATCGCGGCAAAAAGGGGTTCACGGACGAGGAGCGTGCGGGGTTCCAGCACCTGATCGATGCCGGGTTCATCGACACGTTTCGCCTGTACAAGCAGGGCAACGGCTACTACACGTGGTGGAGCCACTTCGCCAATGCGCGGGCGCGCAACGTCGGGTGGAGAATCGACTACATCCTGGTCTCGGCGAAGCTGCGTGCCGCGGTCAAGGCCGCCGAGATCCACCCGGATGTGATGGGCAGCGACCACTGTCCGGTCAGCGTGACGCTCGCCGAGTAGCGGCATCATGAAGGACCGGAGAGCAGAGCGCGCGCTCGCGCATCTCATCGAGAACAATCGGCGCTGGGCAGCCGGCGCCGTGCGGGCCGATCCGGCCTTCTTTCAGCGGCTGGTCGAGCAGCAGGCACCGAGGTACCTGTGGATCGGCTGTGCCGACAGCCGGGTGCCGGCCAACGAGATCGTGGATCTGCTCCCGGGTGAGCTCTTCGTCCACCGCAACGTCGCGAATCTCGTCGTTCACACCGACCTCAATTGTCTCTCCGTGCTGCAATACGCCGTCGACGTGCTGCGCGTCGAGCACGTGATCGTGTGCGGGCACTATGGCTGCGGAGGCATCGCCGCCGCCGAGCGGGCGCAGCCGCTCGGGCTGATCGACAACTGGCTGCGGCACATCCAGGACGTCGCGGGGCGCCATCGCGCCCTGCTCGCGCGCGCGCCGCATGCGGCGGGGCGCGCGGATCGGCTCTGCGAGCTCAATGTGCTCGAGCAAGCGCACAACGTGTGCCGCACGACCATCGTGCAAGATGCCTGGCGTCGCGCTCAAGCGCTGCGCGTTCACGCTTGGATCTATCGCCTGTCGGACGGGCTCCTGCAGGACCTCGGGTTCGGCGCATCGTCCGCGGAGGACCCCGCCGCCGAGCTCCTGCGCGCGCTCGAGGCGCTCGCCGCCACCGAGTCGAACGGTGATCAGACCGCGACAGGCACAGGGGAGGTGCGCTGAGCCGCGACGCGCTCAACGCGGCGCAGCGAACGCTTCCTCGAGCGCGGTCGTGAGGGGCTTCAGGAAAAAGGCCTCCGCAGGCATCACGCGGGGGTGCACGCCGTGCTCGGCGAGCGCGGCCGCGACGATCGGGCCGACGGCCGCGACGAGCGTTCGCGCGAGCGCGCCGCGCACGGCCTGTTCGCTCGCGACGCCGAACAAGCGCTCCACCTGGGACGCACTGGTGAAGGCGATCGCATCCACGGCGCCCGCGGCCAGCGTCTCGATCAAGGTGTGCACGGCGCGATCGTCCGCGGCATCCGCATAGACGTAAGGGGCGACCGACAGCACGCTCGCCCCGACACCCTGCAGAAACTCGACGAGCGGGCGGTTCGGCTCGGCTCCGTACAGCTGCAGGCCGACGCGGCGTCCTGCGAGACTGACGCTCCGCAGTGTTTGGATGACGCCTGCGGTGGTCGGCGTCCCGGCGGGCAGGTCGGCCCCGAGCCCGAGCTCTTTCAGCGCGCGCGCCGGTTTCGGTCCGCGGGTGATCTTGCGCGCGCGCGCGAGCGCGCGCAGGAACGGCTCGCGCAGCGCCGGGTCGTGCCGCTCGATGCAGCCGACGATCCTGCGCAGACCCTCGCCGGTCAGCAGGATGAGATCATCACAGGCGCCGCCCGCGAACGCACGACTCCACGTGAGCACCGGCTGCGGGTCCGGCGCATCGCGGATCGCGACCAGCGGACACCGCAGCACACGTGCGCCGCGCCGTTCCAGCAAACCGGCGAACACGTCGAGCTCGCGCGTCTCGGGCACCGCGATCGTACGTCCGCCGAGGCCTCGTGTGCTCATGGCGCCGACTCGTGAATATCCTCGACCGGTCGCTGCGACCGAGCGATCAGGTCGCTCCGCCCATCCACGCGCGGAGCGGTCGCGCGAGCAGCAGCATCAAGACGCCGGCGCCGCCCCCGACCAGCGCCATGTGCAGGAACTGCACGGACATCTCGGTGAGGCTCCCCGCAGCGACTTCTCCGCCGATCAAACCGGCGGCGAGATCCCCGATGGCGGTCCCCAGAAACCACGTGCCCATCATCTGCCCGACAAAGCGCTCCGGAGCGAGCTTCGTGACGTTCGAGAGCCCGATCGGCGAGAGACACAGCTCGCCCGTCGTCTGCAGCAAGTACGTCGTCACGAGCCACCCCGGCAGCACTCGATGGCCGCTCGCGAAGACGAGCCTCGCCGCGACCATCATCACGAGGTAGCTGGCGCCGAGCTGCAACAGTCCCCAGCCGAACTTGGCCGGCGCGGAAGGATCGCGCCGGCGGCGGCCGAGGGCGAGCCACAGCCATGCGAACGCCGGAGCGAGCACCAGAATGAAGACCGCCTGAAACGATTGGTACCAGGTGACCGGGTGCTGTCCCGATGCGAACCAGCTGCCGAGAAACGATCGGTCGGTGTGGTCGCGCGCGAACAGATTGAGCGAGGAGCCCGCTTGCTCGTACCCGGCCCAGAAGATGGCCGAGCTCGCGAAGAAGACGGCGATCACGACCACCCGCTTCTTGTCGGCCGCCGAGAGGCCCCGGGACCCGAGCACGGCACCGAAGACGACGACTGCGAGCGCCCCCATGAGGACGCCCGCGAGTTTCGCGAGCTCGAGGACATCGAGATGCACCGCTCCCGATGAGGTCGCGACGACCACGGCCCCGAGCAGGACGACGCCCGCGATGAAGAGTCGCCGGCTGCGACGCCGCTCGCGCTCGCTTCCCACCTGCGGGTGCAACCCGGCATCGCCGAGCCAGTGCCCGGTGGCCCGGTACTGCACGAGACCGACGATCATCGCGATACCCGCGGTGAAGAATCCCCACCGATACCCACGGGTCTCGCCGATCGTTCCGGCGATGAAGGGCGCGATGAATGCCCCGAGATTGATTCCCATGTAATAGATCGAGAACGCCGAATCGCGGCGCGAGCCGGGCTCGCCCTTGTAGAGCTCGCCGACGAGGCAGCTCGCGTTGGGCTTGAGCATCCCCGTGCCGAGCGCGACCACGACCAGGCCGAGATAGAAGAGCTCGAGCCGCCCGGGCACCGCGAGCAGCAGATTGCCGAGCGAGATCAGCACGCCCCCCCAGAAGACGGACGCCCGCTGCCCGAGCACGCGATCGGCGAGCCACCCGCCCGGCAGCGAGCACAGGTAGCTGCCGGCGGTGTAGAGCCCGTAGATCGCTCCGGCGGTCTGCGCACCGAACCCGAGTCCGCCGCGCGCCGCGGTCTCCGTCATGAACAGGATGAGGAGCGCGCGCATCCCGTAGTAGGAGAAGCGCTCCCACATCTCGGTGAAGAAGAGCGTCGCGAGACCGCGCGGATGACCGAGGAACTCTCCGGCGGGAGTCCGTGGCGCGATGCCCGCGGTGGAATCCGTCACTCGCACCCCCGGAGGAGATTCCTCACTGTGCCTTGGCTGCCTGCTGCTCCGCCTGCTCGCGGCGCATCTTGACGAGGATCTTCGCGGCGAACAGCCCGACCTCGTAGAGCCCATACATCGGTACGGCCATGATGCACATCGAGATCGAATCGGGAGGCGTGACCATCGCGGCGAAGACAAAGATCGCGATCAGCACGTAGCCGCGATTGGCTCTGAGCTTCTCGAGGCTCACGAGCCCGGTGATGGCGAGCAGCACGACGGCGACCGGCGCCTCGAAAGCGATGCCGAAGCCGAGAAACATCTTGGTCACGAAGTCGAGGTAGGCCGAGATGTCCGGATTCATCGTCACACCGGGCGGGGTGGTCTTCGCGAAGAACGCGAACACCACGGGAAACACCGTCAGATAGGCGAAGGCCATACCGGCATAGAAGAGGAAGATCGACGAGACGAGGAGCGGGAATGCGAAGCGCTTCTCCTGACGATAGAGCCCCGGAGCGACGAACGCCCACACCTGATACAGCACGTACGGCATCGCGGCGAACAGGGCGACATACATCGACAGCTTGAGCGGTGTCATGAAAGGCGACATCACGCCCGTCGCGATGAGGTGGGAGCCCTTCGGCAGCTTCTCGATGATCGGCTGCGCGACGAAGCTGAACAGCTCGTTCGACTTCCACGCGCACGGTATGAGTGCGATCACCCAGGCGATACCCGCGCGGATGAGCCGGCTACGCAGCTCGAGCAGATGCGAGATGATCGTGCCTTCCGCAAGCTTCTCGTCAGGCTCCTCGCTCATAGGGGTCTCACGAGCGACCGTCGTTCGATGCGGCCGGCGCCGGGTCGGCAGGAACGCGTTCCCCGTGTGCATCGGCTGCAGCACCGGCTCCCACGGGCACCGTGCCGGGCGCGACCCGCCCCAGGGCCTCGGCCTGCTTGAGCTCGTGCGGTCGCGCGGACGGCGGGTCGAAAGTGCTCTCGGGGGACCAGCTCGGCCCGGTCGCGGCCAGGTTCGCCTCGAAGTCGTGTGGCTCCGGGGCGGCAGGCGCTGCCGCTACCGACGGGGCTGCCGGTGCCGGTGGGGCTACCGGGGAGCTCGGAAACGTCGTCACGGGTGCCGGGGTGTTGCCAATCGTCGGCTCGCGCGGCGGATGGGTGTCGAGCGCGCTCTCGACACTGTTCACTTCCTGCTCGAGCTGCTCGCGAAATTGCCGCGCCATGGCGCGCGCGCGTCCGACCCAGCGTCCGATCTGGGCGGCCGTCGCCGGCAGCTTCTTCGGACCCAGCACCACGAGCGCGAGGCCGAAGATGATGACGATCTCTGGAAAGTCGAAGAACATCGTGCAATCGATGCCGTTCGCGTCAGGCCCGGTCCCGTACGCGCGGCTCGCTTGCGGCGGTCATTTTTCCGGGAACTCGGCGTCCGGCTGCCCGGATTTCGCTTGCTCGACGCGCGGCTGCGTCGTGGGCTCGGCCACTGCCCTCTTGAAGCCCTTCACCGCGGCACCGAGGTCCGAGCCGAGCGTGCGCAGCCGCTTCGCGCCGAAGACCAGCAGTACGACCGCCAGAATCACGAGAAGGTCACGCATCGCGTTGCCCGGATCCGCACTCCCGCCATTCCCGCTTGCGCGGGGCCACGTCAAATCATAGGCCAAAAAGCCTCCCGGAGCCCGGGCTTTTCTGCACGCTTTTTCAGGCGCTTGCGCGCGCTTCGAGCCAGAAAGTGACGGGCCCGTCATTGACGAGATGCACGTGCATGTGGGCGCCGAATGCCCCCGCCGCAACGGGCGCATGACGAGCGCGAGCCTGCTCGAGGAGATACTCGAACGATGCGCGGGCGGCCTCCGGAGCCGCGGCCGTGCTGAAGCCGGGGCGGGTCCCCGTGCGCGTGTCGGCCGCCAGTGTGAACTGTGGAACGAGCAGCAGCCCGCCCCGCACATCGCGCAGATGCCGATTCATGCGGCCTGCGGCGTCTGCAAAGATGCGATACGTGAGCATGCGCTCGAGCAGGCGGTCGGCCGAGGCCGCGGCATCGTCACGTTGCACACCGACGAAGGCGAGCATGCCGAGATCGATGGCGGCGATGCATCGTGCGTCCACCTCGACCTGCGCATGAAGAACGCGCTGGATGAGGGCGATCATCGGGAGCACCGCGCCACAGGATGGCCCGCCGACCGGCCCGCGGACCGACACTCGCTCGCGTGCCGGTGATCCGGTGGTAAACGGTCACGCAAATCCTTAAGATTCGGAGCCATTTTCCCCATTGCTCGAAGGACGGACATGGTGCGGTTTCGCTCGGTCGCTCTCTCGATCGCTCTGGCGTGCGGATCGCTCGTGAGCACCGCGTCGTGGGCCCAGACCGCACCGCTCACCGGTAATCCGGTGCACGGCAAAGCCATCTCCTACACCTGCCTCGGCTGCCACGGCATCGTGGGCTATCGCAACGCCTACCCGGACTACAGCGTGCCGGAGCTCAAGGGCCAGTACCCCGAGTACATCGTGGCGGCGCTCGAGGAGTACAAGAGCGGGCAGCGCTCGCACGTGACGATGCACGCGCAGGCCTCCTCCTTGAGCGAGCAGGACATGGCGGACATCGCAGTGTACTTCGCCGGCAAGCCGCTGCAGCGGGAAGCTGCTGCCGGCGCGAGCGCCCGCACTCCGCCGCCCGCGGCGGCCGTGTGCGTGGCGTGCCATGGGGCGGACGGCGTCGGCGTCGCTGCTCAGTACCCCGACATCGCGGGTCAGCATCCCGACTACATCGTGCAGGCGTTGCGCGAATATCAGACCGGTGCGCGCAAGAACCCCGTGATGGCGGGCATGGCGGCCCAGGTGAAGCCGGGCGATCTCAAGGAGATCGCGGAGTATTACGGGAGCCTCCGGCCGTCACTGAAGACGCTGCCGCGCCCCTTCTCCTTCCTCACGGTCGGGCGCGACTCGCAGTAGCCGCGCCGCCGCGCGCATGCGCGCCTCGTCTGGCGTGCACCCCTGCATCACTTGTTCAGGCGGGCGAGGAACTGCGCGGCAATCTCCTCGTAGGCATCCCGGTCCGCGCGCTTCGCGAAGCCGTCTCCTTCGTCCTTCGCGGCGACGTACCACACGTCGTCGCCGCGCGCGCGGAGCGTCGCGACGAGTTGCGCCGATTCGGCCGCCGGCACGCCGGCATCGTTGAGGCCCTGCACCACGAGCAGCGGCCGCCGGATCCACTGGGAGTTGTTGAGCGGGGAGATGCGACGCAGAAACTCGCGCACGGTCGGATCGCGCTCGTCGCCGTACTCGGCGCGCGCGAGGACGCGGCGATCGGGCGAGGTCTGCTCGAGAAAGGCGACGAAGTCGGTGATGCCGGCCACGTCGATGCCGCCGCGGAGGCGGTCGTTGTAATCGGCGAGCGAGGCGAGCGCCACGTAGCCGCCGTACCCGGCGCCCATCACGACCACATGAGCGCGGTCGAGGTCGCGCTGCAACCCGATCCACACGAGCAACGATCCGATGTCCTTCACGGCGTCCTCGCGCAGCAGGCCGTCGTCGAGCCCGAGGAACGACTTGCCGTAGCCGGAGGAGCCGCGGATGTTCGGTGCGACGACGGCGTAACCGAGCTCGTTCACGATGAACTGTATGAACGGGTCGAACGTCGGCCGGTACTGGGCCTCGGGTCCCCCGTGGATGTCGATCAGCACGGGATGCGGACCCGGGGTCCGCGGCCGGTATAGGTATGCGGAGATCGCGCGGAAGCCGCCGTCCATGCGATCCCAGGTGGGATAGTGGATCAGCTGCGCCGGAACGAATGTGCGCGGGTCGATCGGACCCGCCTCGCTGTGGGTCCACGGCTCGAGCACATCGTGATCGAGATCGAAGACGTACACGTCGCGCGGTGATTGAGGACCCTCGGCCGAGAGCGCGAGCCGGTGCCCGTCGCGGCTGAACTCGAGCGTCGAGATCACGCCCTCGGGCAGACCCGGCGGAGACAGCTCGAGCCTGCGCACGCTGTCGAGGACGGTCAGGCGGCTGCGCCCGTCCTCGTTCACGACGTACGCGACGTAGCGTCCGTCGGCGCTCACGTCGAAAGCGTCGACGTCCGAGGGGATGTTCGCCGTCAGGTCGCGCGATTGATGGGTGACGGGATCGAGGTAGCGCAGTGCCGCGAACTCACCCGTGGCATCGGACACGACGTAGACCCCACGCCCGTCGGGGGCGAAGCGCGCCGTGCGTATGCCGACCCTGCGCCCGCTCGTGTCGAGCGGCGTCAAGGCGCCCGTTGCCACGTCGGCGATATAGAGAGCGCCTTCGGTCAGCGATCGATACTGCAGCAGCAGCAGCTTCCCGCCGTCGAGCGACCAGTCGAGGGGACGCCACGGGCCCTGCTGCCCGGCCGCCACGAGGCGCGGCGCCGTCCCGGCCGCGACATCGACGACGTACGTATCGTCGGTCGCCTCATCGCGCTCGTTGCCGTAGAAGGCGAGCTCTCGGCCGTCCTTCGACCATACCAGGCTTCCATGGTGCGACCTGCCGCTGGTCAGCGCTCGCACGCTGTGGTCCGCGAGCCGGTAGTAGTAGATCTGCGAGTTCTCGTCGCCGCCGCCGTCCTTGAGGTATGCAAAGCCCGCGACGCCCGTCCGAGGTGCCGCCGCGACGGTGACGGGCTCGGGGCCGTACGTGAGCTGCTCCCGCATCGCGAGGGGCGCGGCCACGCGATGAATCTCCGCGACCTCGGCGAAGCGAGTGCTGACCAGCATGCTGCCGTCGGGCAGCCAGCCGACGAACGTCGCATGCCGCGAGCTGACGTAGCGCGCGAGGTGCGCCGCGAGTGCGGCATCGACCGGCGGAACGCCCTCGAGGAGCAGATTGGCGCGCGGCGGGTCGAGCGCGCTCGCCGCGAGCGGCGCGGCGGTGGGATTTGCGCAGGCACAGAACAGCGACGCCGCGGCGAGCAGCCGCGGGTCGAGGGCGAATCGGCTCATGGTCAACTTGCGGTGCGACTCCGGTGAGGTTCTCTTACTATGGCGGGCGCCATGCCGCAAGCCACGGTCATTCGACATCCGGACGGCATCACAGCCGTGGACACCGACTACATCCGCCCGGGTCTTGCGGCGGCGCACGTGATCGAGCATGCGGGCCGCGCGGCGTTCGTGGACGTGGGCACCAACCACTCCGTGCCGCGCCTGCTCGACGCCTTGGAGCAGCTCGGCATCGCTCCGAGCGCGGTCGACTTCGTCTTTCTCACGCATGTGCACCTCGATCATGCGGGTGGCGCGGGCGCCCTGCTGCGCGAGCTGCCGAATGCGCGCGCCGTGGTCCACCCGCGCGGTGCGCCGCACCTCGCCGAGCCGTCGAAACTGATCGCAGCTTCCATCGCGGTGTACGGGGAGGCGCTCTACCGGAGCCTCTACGGTGACCTCGTGCCGGTCCCGCGCGAGCGCATGATCCTCATGCAGGACGAGGCGCGCATCGACCTCGCCGGGCGCGAGCTGCGGCTGCTGAACACTCCCGGCCACGCCCTGCACCACTACTGCATCCTCGATGTGGCGCGTGCAAACGTGTTCACGGGCGACACGCTCGGGCTCTCCTATCGAGAGCTCGATACCGCGGCCGGGGCGCTCGTCCTTCCGACGACGACGCCCACGCAGTTCGATCCGGAGCAGCTCGTGGCATCGATCCGGCGGCTGCTCGCCTACAGCCCGCAGGCGGCGTATCTCATGCACTACAGCCGCGTGACCGGGCTCGCCCGCATCGCGGAGTCACTCGAGACGCAGATCCGCGACCTCGCCTCGATGGCCCGCCGCCACGCGAACGATGCGGACCGCGACGCGGGGATTCGCGCCGAGATGCAGACGATGTGGCTCGCGCTGGCGCGCCGCCATGGCGTCACGCTGCCCGAGGCGCGCATCGTCGAGCTCCTCGACAAGGATCTCGAGCTCAACACGCAGGGACTGCTCGCCTGGCTCGACCGCGCATCTCGCGTCAGCGGCTAAGGAGGGTGGAGGTATGCCTCCCTCCTGCTAAAATGGGCGCTCCCCAGTCGGTTCTCGCCCATGTCCGAACCACCCTCCCCCGGGGCGCGCTTGCGCGCAGCGCTCGATCTCGAGCGTCCCCTGCAGATCGTCGGCACCGTGAACGCCTACGCGGCGCTGCTCGCGCGGGCGGCAGGATTCAAGGCGATCTACCTCTCCGGGGCGGGCGTCGCGAACGCCTCGTTCGGCATGCCCGATCTCGGCGTCACGACGCTGAGCGAGGTGTGCGAGGACGTGCGCCGCATCACCGGCGTGGTGGAGCTTCCGCTGCTCGTCGATGCGGACACCGGTTTCGGCAGCGCCTTCAACATCGCCCGCACGTGCCGGGAGCTCGCGCGGGCGGGGGCCGCCGGCCTGCATCTCGAGGATCAGGTGCAGGCGAAGCGCTGCGGACATCGGCCCGGCAAGGCGCTCGTTCCGCCCGAAGAGATGGTCGATCGACTGAAAGCGGCCGTCGATGCGCGCACCGATGCCTCCTTCGTCATCATGGCGCGCACCGATGCCCATGCGGTCGAGGGCCAGCAGGCTGCCATCGAGCGGGCGCTGCGCTATGTCGCGGCCGGCGCGGATATGATCTTCGCGGAGGCGCTCACGAGCCTCGCGGAATACCGACAATTCACCGCGAGCGTCGCTGTGCCGGTGCTCGCGAACCTCACCGAGTTCGGGCGCACGCCGCTCCTCACGACCGCCGAGCTCGCATCGGTCGGGGTGCGCCTCGTCCTGTATCCCCTCTCGGCGTTTCGCGCGATGAGCCGCGCGGCGCTCGAGGTGTACGAGGCGATTCGCCGGGACGGAACCCAGAGAGGCGCCGTCCCTCGAATGCAAACGCGCGAGGAGCTCTACCGAATCCTCGACTATCACGCGTACGAGGAAAAACTGGACCGGCTGTTTACGCGCGAGCCGCCGTGAGAGAACGCACGATGAACGAAACCGCACCTTCGAGCTTCAAGGCCAAGAAGTCCGTCGCCCTCTCGGGTGTGGCGGCCGGCAACACCGCGCTCTGCACCGTTGGGCGCACGGGCAACGACCTGCACTACCGGGGCTATGACATCCTCGAGGTGGCCGAGGCGGCCGAATTCGAGGAGATCGCCTATCTGCTGATTCACGGGGAGCTGCCGAACGCGGCGGCGCTCGGGGCGTACAAGGCGAAGCTCAGAGCCCTGCGCGGGCTGCCCGCGATCGTGCGGACGGTGCTCGAGAGCGTGCCCCCCGGGATCCATCCCATGGACGTGCTGCGCACCGGAGTGTCGGCGCTCGGCTGCGCGCTGCCGGAGAAGGACGATCACCCGGTCGCCGGCGCGCGCGACATCGCCGATCGGCTCGTCGCGAGCCTCGGCTCGATGCTCACCTACTGGTATCACTACAGCCATTCCGGGCAGCGCATCTTCGTCGAGACCGAGGACGACTCCGTCGGGGGTCACTTCCTGCACCTGCTGCATCGCCGGCCGCCTCCGGCATCCTGGGTGCGCGCCATGCACACCTCGCTCATTCTCTACGCCGAGCACGAGCTCAACGCCTCGACGTTCGCGGCGCGCGTGATCGCGGGCACCGGAGCGGACTTCTATTCCGCGATCGTCGGGGCCATCGGCGCGCTGCGCGGCCCGAAGCACGGCGGCGCGAACGAGGTCGCGCTCGAGATTCAGAGTCGCTACGAGAGTGCGGACCAGGCCGAGGCCGACATCCGCGCGCGCGTTGCGGCCAAGGAAGTCATCATCGGCTTTGGCCACCCGGTCTACACCGTGTCGGATCCCCGCAATCAGGTCATCAAGGACGTGGCGCGGCAGCTCGCGCGCGAGAGCGCTGACCTGAAGCTGTTCGCGATCGCCGAGCGCATCGAGTCCACCATGGCGGATGCCAAGAAGCTCTTCGCAAACCTCGATTGGTTCTCGGCCGTCTCGTACCACTTGATGGGCGTACCTACGGCCATGTTCACGCCCCTGTTCGTCATTGCGCGCACGACGGGCTGGGCGGCGCACGTGATCGAGCAGCGCATCGACGGCAAGATCATCCGCCCGGCGGCGAACTACGTCGGCCCCGAGCCGCGCAGATTCGTGCCGCTCGCCGAGCGACGGTAGCATGGCGCTCGGGGCGCGCCCCCGGCCGGACGCTCTGCTGGTCGCGATCGCCGACTACGCCCGCGACTTCGTCGTGCGGAGCGAGCTCGCATACGAGACGGCCGGCTACGTCCTGCGGGATGCGCTCGCGTGCGGCTTCCAGGCGCTCAGGTATCGCGCGTGCACGAAGCTGTTGGGTCCGGTCGTGCCGGGCGCCATGATGCCCGGCGGCGCGCGCGTGCCCGGCACGTCCTACGAGCTCGACCCCGTGCACGCCGCCTTCAACATCGGCGCCATGATTCGCTGGCTCGACTTCAACGACACGTGGCTCGCCGCGGAGTGGGGTCATCCGTCCGACAACCTCGGGGGGATTCTGGCCGTCGCGGACTATCTCTCCCGCAAGGCGCGCATGGAAGGCACCCAGCCCATCATCGTGCACGATCTGCTGAGCGCCACGGTGAAGGCGCATGAGATCCAGGGCGTGCTCGCGCTCGAGAACAGCTTCAACCGCGCCGGGCTGGACCATGTGATCCTGGTGCGCATTGCCACGACCGCCGTCACGACGGCCATGCTCGGCGGCACGGGCGAGCAGATCGTCAACGCCCTCTCGAATGCCTGGCTCGACGGCGGCGCGCTGCGCACGTACCGGCATGCGCCGAACACGGGCTCGCGCAAGAGCTGGGCGGCGGGGGACGCAACCAGCCGAGGCGTGCGCCACGCGCTGATGGCGCTCGCGGGCGAGATGGGATACCCCTCGGCGCTCAGCGCGCAGAAATGGGGGTTCTACGACGTGGTGCGGCAAGGTCGGGCCCTGGCGCTGCCGCAGCCGTTCGGCAGCTACGTTATGGAAAATATCCTGTTCAAAATTTCCTATCCCGCCGAGTTTCACGCACAAACCGCGGTCGAGTGCGCGATGGCACTGCACGAGGAGGTGCAGGGCCGGCTCGGCGACATCGATCGCGTGGTGATCGAGACCCAGGAGCCGGGTGTGCGCATCATCGACAAGACGGGCCCGCTCGCGAATCCGGCCGACCGCGATCACTGCATTCAGTACATGGTCGCCGTGCCGCTGATCTTCGGGCGGCTGACGGCCGACGACTACGAGGACACGGTGGCCGCCGACCCGCGGATCGACCGGCTGCGGGAGTGCATGCGGGTCGAGGAGAATCCCGCGTTCACGCGCGACTACTACGATCCGCACAAGCGCGCCATCGGCAATGCGGTCCAGGTGTTCTTCCGCGACGGAACCTCCACGCGGCGTCTCGAGGTGCAATTTCCGATCGGGCACCGACGGCGCCGGGCAGAGGGTCTGCCGCTCCTCACCGCGAAGTTCAATGCCGCGGTGGCCGCCCACTTCCCACCCCGGCAGAGCGAGCGTCTCCAATCGCTCTGGGCCGACCCCGCCGAGCTTCGCGCCTTGCCGGTCAACGAGTTGCTGGCCGGGCTGGTCGCGAACGCGCCGCACGGCAGTGGATGAACGGGCGCGCGGGATCGAGCGAGCGCGGCTGATCGAGCGGGCCCGACTGCTCAATGTGTCGCTCTCCGACGACTCCGCCGAGCGCTTGCTCGCGCTGCTGGACGAGCTCGCGCACTGGAGCCGCGCTTACAATCTCACCGCGATCGCGCGCCGCGAGGACATGCTCACCCATCATGTCCTCGATAGCCTCGCGATCCATGAGGATCTCGAGGGAACACGCATCGCGGACGTCGGCACGGGCGCAGGCTTCCCCGGCCTGCCGCTCGCCGTCGCGAATCCCGAGCGGCGGTTCACGCTGATCGACTCGAGCGGGAAGAAGACCCGCTTCGTCGCGCATGCCGCGCGAACGCTCGCGCTCGAGAACGTCACGGCCGTCCATGCGCGCGCCGAGGACCTGCGGCCGGAGGCACCGTTCGACACGGTCACCGCGCGCGCCTTCGCGCCGCTGCCCGAGCTGCTCGCGACGGTTCGCGGGCTGTGCGGCCGACGCACGCGGGTCCTCGCGATGAAGGGCCGTGACCCGGCGCGCGAGATCGCGGCGGTTCGCACGCCCTGGAGCGTTCGTTCGATGCGCGCGCTCGAGGTTCCGGGCCTCGAGGAGGCGCGTCACGTGGTGACGGTCGAGCTCGGGGAGGATTAGGAGAACCGGGGCCGCTCGCGAGCTGTACACTACGGAGCCGTATGAAGCGCGTGATCGCGATCGCCAACCAGAAGGGTGGCGTGGGCAAGACGACCACGGCCATCAACCTCGCCGCCTCGCTCGCCGCGACGAAGCGCCGCACCCTCCTGATCGATCTCGATCCGCAAGGCAACGCCACGATGGGCTGCGGCGTGGACAAGGCGCAGATCGAGCGAGGCAGCTGCGAGGCGTTGCTCGGGGAGTGCGATACCGCGAGCGC
>Ga0335074_10005728_pt1 | contig 17202 bp, 17 predicted proteins | sample Lox_Sample_23_FD_206715 | JGI IMG/M metagenome (GOLD analysis project Ga0335074, IMG submission 206715) | Soil microbial communities from Loxahatchee National Wildlife Refuge, Florida, United States - Lox_Sample_2.3 | ecosystem: Environmental > Terrestrial > Soil > Wetlands | place: USA... | reverse complement strand
GTACGGGGGGTGCAGCAGGGTCCACCAGTCTCGCCATCCGCCCGGGCTCGCGGCATAGTAGGCGGGCCGCGCTCCGGCCTGGGCTCCATCAGCCACCTTCGCGCGTTCCCCACATCACGAGCCCGCCACCCAGGCTCATGACCCTGGCGCCGACGTCGGTGAACCCGGCCCTGCGCCACGCCTCGACCGTCCACGCCAGCGGGTAGCGGTGGTAGTGCCCGGAGATGCTCGGGCCGAGGAAACGGCCGACGTGGTACCACTCCCGGCCGCCGGTCAGCAGCCCTCCGGCCGGCAGCAGGAGCCGCGTGTAAAGGAACCACCAGAACCGCCAGAACCGCGACGGCGGCAGCATGAACTCCAGGCTCGCGACCCGCGCACCCGGCTTGACCACGCGCGCCAGCTCGCGCAGCGTGGCCTCCGGGTCGGCCACGTACCGGAACAGGTACGTAAACGTCAGCGCGTCGAACGCGGCGTCCTCGAACGGCAGCTGCTCGGCCCGGCCGGCCACCAGCCGGATGCGCTCAGCCAGGGCGGCGCCGGCGACGTTGCGCTGGCCCTGCCGGAGCATCTGCTCGGTCAGGTCCACTCCAACCACGGTGGCGCCCGGGCGGGCGAGTCCCAGCGCGACGCCGGCGGTGCCGGACGCCACGTCGAGCACCGTCTGGCCCGGGGCGGGCTCGATCCGGCTGATCATGGCGCGGCGCCACCGGCCGTTCTGCCCGAACGACAGCAGTTCGGCGAGCCGGTCGTAACGGCGGGGGAGTGGAGCGAACAAATGCTGTGCGAAGCGGTTGCGTTCCGCGGAGGCGGGAGTGCTTTCGGCGGCGGGAAGCGGCACGGCGTCTCCTCAGTGCTCGCCCGGGGGACGGCCCGGAATTTCACCGTACGCCAGTGTCCGGACGGACGGGAAGCACCGGAAGTGCGCGTACTGGCGCCGTTCCGCGCCGCCACCTCCGCCATTAACGCCTGCGGCGCGTGATTGTGATCTAATGCTGGCTGCCCCGCGATGTAAGGAGCGGAATGGTCCGTCAGTGGTGCGTCGTCGGCATGGCGCTGGCCGTTATGATCGGCTCGGCAACGGCCGCCGCGGACGTCGCCTCCGCCTCGCCGTTCTTATCCCTGGCCGGGAGCACCTCCCCGCTCGCCCCGGGGCACCCGATGGTCGGCCCCGCCGTGCCAAGCACCCGCAGCGCCGTCCACAGCCGGGAAGTCGGCAGCGCGAACTGGTCCGGCTACGCGGTGTCCGGCGGCGACGGCGCGTACCACAGCGTGTCGGCCCGCTGGACCGTGTCCGCCGTCACGTGCACGTCCGGGAACCAGTACGCCTCGTTCTGGGTTGGCCTGGACGGCTACGGCGGCCATTCCCGTTCGGTGGAGCAGACCGGAACGGACTCGGACTGCACAGGCAAGACCGCCAGATACGACGGCTGGTATGAGCTGTACCCGGCGGCGCCGGTCTACTTCCGGACCAAGGTCAGGCCGGGCGACCACCTCGCCGCGTCGGTCACGTTCCACGGCGCCGACGCGTACACGCTCGTGCTGAGGGACACCACCCGCGGCTGGAGCCACACGGTCACCAAGGACGAGCCCGGCCCGGCCCGTGCCTCGGCGGAAGTGATCACCGAGGCACCGTCCTCCACTACCGGCGTCCTGCCGCTCGCCGACTTCGGCGCCGTCCGCTTCGCCGCGGCGAAGGTGAACGGGAAGGCGCTGAGGAAGCTGGACCCCATCAAGATCATCATGATCGGCGCCGATAGGGTGGCCAAGGATTCCACCAGCGCGTTCGGCCCGGCCGGAGCGTTCCGTAACACCTGGCTCAGGAGCAGCTGACCCGAATGGCGAACGAGCAGCGGATCACGGTCGAGGCGGACGGCGGACGCGTGCTCGACGTCCTGGTGGGCGGTCCCGAGGACGCACTGCCGCTGGTGTTCCACACCGGAACGCCGAGCGGCCTGTTGTGGTACCCGCCGCTGGCCGAGGCGGCCACCGCGCGCGGGCTGCGCACCGTCCTGTATTCCCGTCCCGGGTACGGCGGCTCAACGCCGCAGCCCGGCCGGCTCGTCGCGGACGCTGCCGCCGATGTGGACAAGATCCTTGAACGCATCGGCGCGGATGAATTCGTCACCGCAGGCTGGTCCGGCGGGGGCCCGCACGCCCTGGCCTGTGCAGCCCTGCTGCCGGTCCGGTGCCTGGCCGCGGCGACGATCGCCGGGGTCGCGCCGTCCGACAGCCCGGGCCTCGACTGGATGGCCGGCATGGCCGAGGAGAACCACGAGGAGTTCCGCGCCGCGCTGGCCGGGGAGGCGGACCTCACCGCCTTCCTCGACGCCGCGGCCGGCTCGCTGCGCGAGATCAGCGCCTCCGAGGTGGCCGAGGGACTCGGCGGGCTGGTCTCCGAGACCGACAAGGCGGCGCTGAACGGCGAGTTCGCCGACTACCTGGCCGACGGGCTGCGCTCGGCCGTGACCCCCGGCATCGACGGCTGGCGCGACGACGACCTGGCGTTTGTCCGTGACTGGGGGCTCAGCCTGGAGGCGCTCGGCCACGCCACTCCGGTCGCGATCTGGCAGGGCGACGAGGACCGGATGGTGCCGGCCTCGCACGGCGCCTGGCTGGCCGCGAACATCCCGCTGGCGCGGGCCCGGATGCGGCCCGGCGAGGGCCACCTCACGCTGATGATCAACAGGGTCGGGGAGATCCTCGACGACCTGATGACCCTGGCACGGCCGACGGAACCCGGCTCCGGCTGATGCGCCCTACGATGGGCCGGTGGACAGTCTCGGTGCACCGATCGTGTCGTTCGACGACTTCGACGCCGCCCGGCCCGCTGGCCGGATCGTGGTCACCAGCGGCGGATTCGATCCGATTCACCCCGGGCACATCAGCTCGATGCAGGCCTCGGCCGGGTTCGGCGACGTCGTGGTGGCGGTCGTCAACGGGGACGCGTTCCTGCGGGCCAAGAAGGGCCGGTCATTCCAGGACCTGGACACCCGCTGCCTGATCGTGTCCGCGATCCGCTGGGTCGACTACGTCGTGCCGTTCGAGATCGACGGGGACCTCACGGTCCGCGAGGCGCTGCGCAGGCTGCGGCCCGACGTGTTCACCAAGGGCGGCGACCGGGTCGATGAGCAGAGCATCCCCGAGTGGGACGTCTGCCAGGAGCTCGGCATCGAGGTGGTCAGCGGCGTCGGCGCCGACAAGCAGTGGTCCTCCAGCTGGTTCCTTGAGGCGTGGTCGCAGGCAACGCGCTGACGGGAAACCGTCGGCCCCTCGCCGCCGGCGGTCACCCGGCAGCGTCCAGCGCCGCGCGCTGCTCCGCGGTCAGCTCCAGGTCAACAGCGGCCAGGCTCTCGTTCAGCTGGGCCACCGACGAGGCGCCGACGAGCGGGATCACCGGGACGTCCGCGCCGATCAGCCAGGCCAGCACCACCTGGTTGACGGTCGCGCCGGCGTCCTTGGCAACGTCGCGCAGCGCCGCCAGCCGGGCGGGCGTGCCCGGGTGGTCGTATTCGGCGAACTCCGCCGCCTCGAGCTTGTCCTGGCGGACGTAGCCGCCCTTCAGCAGCGGCGAGTAGGCGACGGCCGTGAGCCGCGGTTCGGCGCGCAGGTAGCTGAGCAGGTCGCCGCCCACCATGCCCGAGCTCCCGTCCGGGGAGCGCTGGCCCGGCAGGTCGGTGCGCGGACGGAGGTAGCTGTGCTGGTACTGCAGCACCTCGTAACCGGGCAGCCCGGCCGCTGCGGCCAGATTGCGGGCCCGTTCCACCCGCCACGCCCAGTGGTTGCTCACCCCGAGCAGGCCTACGGTGCCCTCGGCTACCAGCTCGGCGAAGGCCTGCACGGTCTCGGCCATCGGCGTCCTCGGGTCGTCGATGTGCGCGTACAGCAGGTCCAGCCGCGGCACGCCGAGCCGGTCCCGGCTGCGCTGCGCGGACTCGCGGATCACCGGGGCGGACAGCCCCTCGGGGTTGTCGGTGAAGCTGGTGCCCGGGGCCAGCGGCCGCGCGCCGAGCTTGGTCGCGATCACGATCTCGGTGCCGGGGCCGCGGCTGCGCCGCCAGCGGCCGAGCAGTTCCTCGCTCTCCCCGCCCTGGCCGCCGTTGAACCAGAAGGCATAGTTGTCGGCGGTGTCGATGAACGTGCCGCCGGCTTCGACGTACCGGTCCAGGATCGCGAACGAGGTCGCCTCGTCCGCGGCCGTGCCGAAGTGCATCGTGCCCAGGCTCAGCACACTCACGTCGCGGCGGTTCTTCGGGTCTGTGCCGATCGTGCGGTATTTCATGGGCACGAGTCTGGGTGCTGGAGTGCGCTCTAGGTCAAACCGGTAAGCGGCGGCGTCACCTCGAGAGGTTGTAGACGGTCTCGCCGCCGACGGTCTCCGCGTGGAAGTGTGCCTCCACCCACGCGGTGATCTGCGCGGCATCGCCGGAGCCGCCGCCGAAGCTGTCGGAGTTCGCGCCGACGAAGTAGTGGATGTCGTGGTCGGTGACGTAGGTCTTGAACTGGGCGAGCGTCGGTGCCGGGTCGGTGCCGTTGAACCCGCCGATCGACATGACCGGCTCTCCGCTGGCCAGCTGCAGCGGCGCCGCGCTGTCCGAGCTGACCGTGGCGGCCGCCCACCGGTACCCCGATGCCCCGTTCTTCAGCAGCGTGGTGAGCGCGCTGCTGACCTGGGTGTTGCCGCCCAAGCCGCCACCCCCGCCGCCCCCGTGGCGTCCGCCGCCGAAGCCGCCATGGAAGCGGCCCCGGAAGCCGGACGGGAACCCGCCGGTGCCCGATCGCCCGCCCGGCGAGCCTGCGGTTCCGCCGAACCCGGTTCCGGCTGAGCCCCGCCCGGTGGCGCCGCCGGCCCCGAAGCCACCGCGACCGAACCCGCCGTGGCCACCTCCACCGCGCCCGAAGCCACCGCCGCCGGGGAAGCCGCCCGCGGCACCGGCACCGCCGGGACTGCCGAACGCAGTCACCGTCGGCCCAGCGGTCGGCAGAGCGCCGGTGTGCGGCGTCGCGACCGCATCGAGGCTGTAAGCGAACGGGCCGGCGAGCGCCGCGACCAGGGCAAGCGGCACCGGGGCCAGCACCAGCACGGCCCTGCCCCACGCCGTGGCCGGGGCGGGCACGAGCCAGTGCCCGGCGATCAGCGCGGCCGTTGCGCCGAGCCCGGCGAGCAGGACCACAACCCGCAGCCACGGATACCAGGCTGGGGTCCGGTCCAGGAGCACGTACGACCAGACGGCGGTGACGACGATCCCGGCCGCGAGCGTGCCGCGGCCGAACCAGCTTCGCTCGTGTCCCCGCCAGCCGTTGCGCACCCGCCACAGCTGGACGGCGCCGATGCCGACGAGGGCGGCGATCGCCGGGGCGAGGGCGACCGTGTAGTACGAGTGGATGATGCCCGCCATGTAGCTGAACACCACGCCGGTCACCAGCAGCCAGCCGCCCCACACCAGCGCAGCGGCGCGGATCCGGTCGGTTCGCGGGGCACGCCTCGTTCCCCACAGGACCGCGACGAGCGCGATCAGCGCCGCCGGGAGCAGCCAGCCGATCTGGCCGCCCATGTCCGACGCGAACAGCCTGGTCAGGCCCGAGGAGCCGCCGGTCGCGGCGACGCCGTGGCCGCCGAAGCCGACCGATCCGGTCTCGTTGCCATCCAGCCTGCCGAAGCCGTTGTAGCCGAAGGTGAGATCCAGGATGTTGTTGTTGGCCGAGCCGCCGATGTACGGCCGGCCGGCCGCGGGGATGAGCAGCACCGCCGCCACCCACCAGCCGGCGGCCACCAGCACCGCCGCGCCTCCGGCCAGCACCTGCAAAAGCCGCCTGCCCAGACCACGCGGCCCGGCGACCAGGTACGCCAGCCCGAAGCCGGGCAGGACCAGGAACGCCTGCAGCATCTTGGCCAGGAACCCGAACCCCAGCAGCGCGCCGGCCAGCACCAGCCAGCGGGTCTTCCCGGCCTCGATCGCCCTGGTCACCGCGTAAGCGGCCAGCGTCATCAGCAGCGTCAGCAGGGCGTCGGGGTTGTTGTAGCGGAACATCAGCGCGGCCACCGGAGTCAGGGCCATCGCCACACCGGCCAGAATGCCGGCCGCGGGGCCGAACCAGCGGCGGACCGTCGCGTAGAGGGCGGCAACCGTGGCCACGCCCTCGAGGGCCTGCGGCACCAGCACGCTCCAGTAGCTGAGCCCGAAGATGCGCGCGGAGATGTCCATGACCCACAGGAACGCGGGTGTCTTGTCGACCGTGATGAAGTTCGAGGAGTCGAACGAGCCGAAGAAGAACGCCTTCCAGCTCTTCGTGCCCGCCTGGACCGCCGCCGCGTAGAAGTCGTTGGCCCAGCCGTTGCCGCTGAGGCCGGCCATGTAGAGCAGCGCGGTCAGGCCGAGCAGCACGAGCAGCGCGGGCCGGGCCCACCGCGGGTCGTGCTCGGAGCCTCGCAGCAGCCGGCCGAGGCGGCCTCTCCCGGCGGGTCCCTCCGGCGCCGCCGACTGGCCCGGGCTCGCCGGCTGGGTGGTGACCGCGGCCATCAGATGCTCCGCGGATTCGGGGTAGGCGATCTCATGGAGACCAAGGTCGCTGATCATTTTCCGGGCTCACTGCGGCCAGCCTCTAGGTTGGCTCTGAGGTCCGGATCCGCGGCTGCAAGGATGGCAGTCATGGACGTCACACAGCTGGACAAGGTGCGCTCCGGTCGCGGGTTCTTCGCGGCACTGGACCAGAGCGGCGGCAGCACCCCGAAGGCGCTGGCCGGGTACGGCATCGGCCAGAGCCGGTACTCCTCCGAGGCGGAGATGTTCGACCTCGTCCACGCCATGCGGACGCGGGTCATCACCGACCCGGCGTTCGACGGTTCCCGCATCCTCGCGGCGATCCTGTTTGAGCAGACGATGGAGCGGGACATGCGGGGCGTCCCGACGGCGCAGTACCTGTGGGCGGAGAAGCAGGTCGTCCCGTTCCTCAAGGTGGACAAGGGGCTCGCCACCGAGGAGAACGGCGTGCAGCTGATGAAGCCGATCGACACGCTCGATGATCTGCTGGAGCGCGCGAACCGGCACCGGATCTTCGGCACGAAGATGCGTTCGGTGATCAAGGATGCCGATGAGGACGGGATAGCCGCGATCGCCAGTCAGCAGGTCGAGTACGCCGTGCGGATCTCGGCCGCGGGGCTCGTTCCCATCATGGAGCCCGAGGTCAGCATCGACAGCCCGCACAAAGAGGAGGCCGAAGGGCTGCTCGACGACGCGTTGCGGGCCCGCATCCAGGAACTGCCGCGCGACGCCGCCGTCATGCTCAAGCTGACCATCCCGACCCAGCCGGGCCGCTACACCGACCTCGCCGACGACCCTCGGGTCCTGCGGGTCCTCGCGCTGTCCGGCGGCTACAGCCGCGACCGGGCGTGCGAGTTGCTGGCCAGAGAGCCGAGCATGATCGCGAGTTTCTCCCGCGCCCTGCTCGAGGGGCTGACCGAGCAGCAGACCGACGAGCAGTTCCACGCGCGGCTGGACGCGTCGATCGGGCAGATCTTCGATGCCTCCGTGGACAAGGTGCCCGCCGGCAGCTGAGCAGGGTCGCCTGGGGCACCGGCGGCCTGGCACCACTGCATGGAATCTGGCCATGACGGGCGAGCAGCGAGAAGACCTGCCGTGCGTCTCTCTTTGTGTGAAGCCTGACGATCTGGGCGAGGCGGCCGCCGTGCGCCTCGCGGCCGAGGCACGGCCGCGGCGTGAGGCGGGGGACGGCGCGGCGGCGGCGGTCGGCGCGCTCTACCAGGCGAGCGCGGTGAGCCTGATCCGGATGGCTTACATCATCCTCGGCGACCGGCCCAGCGCCGAGGACGTGGTGCAAGAGGCCTTCTGCGGCCTGTACCGACGATGGGATCGCCTGGCCGACGCCGACCGCGCGCTGTTCTACGTGCGGTCCTCGGTGCTCAATGGCTGCCGCTCGGTGCTGCGCAGCAGGGCGGTGCGGCGGAGGGGAGTGGCGTACGACCTGCCGACGGTGTCCGCCGAGACGGTCGTGCTCGGTGGCGAGGAGCGCCAGGAGGTGATCCGCGCGGTTGGAAGGCTGCCGCACCGCCAGCGCGAGGCGCTTGTGCTGCGTTTCTACCTCGACCTGCCCGACGACCAGATCGCGCGCGCGATGGGCATCGGGCAGAGCACCGTCAGATCGACCATTCACCGGGGCCTCGAGGCGGTCAGCCGTGCACTGAAGGAGACGTCATGACGCCGGTCGAGGACCAGCTGCGGGCGGCCTTCCGGGCGAAAGCCGACGAGGTCAGCCCGGACCCGCCTCCGCTGCGGCTGCCCGCCCCGGGCCTGCGGTCTCTTTTTCTCGCCCACGGTGGCGGCGGGAACAAGGGAACGCGCGCCCACCAGGGCTGGCACCGCTGGATCGCCCCGGCGGCGTGCGCCGTTCTGGTTGTGACCGTGATCGCCGGGTCCGCCATCGTCTTCGGAGGCAGCCGCACCGCAACCTCTTCCTCCGCACGCGCCGCGGCCACACATTCACCGCTCGCCGCCAGGCCGTCCTCCTACCTGGGCGTCTTCCTGGGCTACTTCGAGACCGGGCGGCCGCCCTCCTATCCGCCTGTCGAAAGGTTCGCGGCGGTGGCAGGCAAGGGCCCGAACCTGGTCGAGTACGTCAGCAACTGGGGGCAGCCCTTCGCGGCCTCCTACGCGCAGACTCTCCGGAAGCACGGTGCCACCATGATCGTGCAGATCGATCCCAACAGCGTCTCGCCAGCGCTCATCGCGGCAGGGCGCTACGACGCGTACCTGCGCTCGTATGCCGACAGCGTCCGGGATTTCGGCAATCGTGTCGTGATCGGGTTCGGGCAGGAGATGAACGCCCGCTTGTGGTCGTGGGGATACGGGCACACCAAGCCGCAAGCGTTCGTGGCGGCCTGGCGGCACATCGTGACCCTGTTCCGTGCCCAGGGCGCCGACAACGTGACCTGGCTCTGGACGATCAACGCTGACTACGCCGGCACCGGGCCGGTGGCCTCGTGGTGGCCCGGCTCCAGCTACGTCACCTGGGTCGGCATCGACGGTTTCTACGAAAAGCCGTCCGACACATTCTCGAGTGTTTTTGGCAAGACCATCGCGCAGGTGCGGACGATTACAGCCAGGCCAATCCTGCTGTCCCAGACGGCGGTTGCACGCGGACCCGACCAGTACACCAGCATCCATAATCTGTTCGAAGGCATGACCCAGGACGGAACGCTCGGGCTGGTGTGGGACGACATAGAGACCTCGAGTGGACAGGATTGGCACCTGGAGGGCAATCCGTCAGCCGAAGCGGCATTCCGGCTTGGCGCAGCTGGGCTGACAGTGGCCCGGCGCTGACACCATCCGGCTGAGGACCATGCCAGCAACGCGGCGTCAGGACGCTGGCGGATCCTGCGCAGCAGGCTCGGCGGGCAGCAGCGGCAGTGTGACCGTGAACCGGGTCCGGCCCGGCTTGCTGTCCACGCCCACGCTGCCGTGGTGGGCGGCGATGACCGCGGCCACGATCGACAGGCCGAGGCCGGTGCTGCCGGCCGCGCGCGACCGGGAGCTGTCGCCGCGGACGAACCGCTCGAACAGGTCGGGCCGCAGCTCGTCCGGTATCCCGGGGCCGTTGTCGGTCACGCCGAGCTCGGCCACGCCCCGGGTGTAATCGGGCCCGAGGGCGACGGTGACCGTCGTCCCGGCCGGCGTGTGCATCCGCGCGTTGCTGAGCAGGTTCGCGAGTACCTGGTACAGCCGCTGGTCGTCGCCCTGCACCAGCACCGGGCCCTCGGGCAGCTCGAGCTGCCACCGGTGATCGGGCCCGGCGGCCCGCGCGTCGCTCGTCGCGTCGATCGCCAGGCGGGTCAGGTCGACGGGCTGGGACTCCAGCGGGCGCCCCGCGTCGAGCCTGGCCAGCAGCAGCAGGTCCTCGACCAGCGCGCTCATCCGGGTCGATTCGGCCTCCACCCGCCCCAGGGCGTGCTCGACCTCCGGTGGCAGCGCGCCCGGGTGCCGCCGGGCGAGCTCGGCGTAGCCGCGGATCGCGGCCAGCGGCGTGCGCAGCTCGTGGCTGGCGTCGGCGGCGAACCGGCGCAGCCGCCCCTCGCTGGCCTCGCGCCGGGCGAGCGCGGACTCGACGTGCCCGAGCATGCGGTTGAACGCGGCGCCGAGCTGGCCGACCTCGGTCCGCTGGTCCGCGTCGGGCACCCGGTGCGGCACGTCGACCTCGCTGGCCAGGGGGAGCCTGGCCACCGCGCCGGCGGTCGCGGTCATCCGGCGCAGCGGCCGCAGCGACAGCCGCACCCAGCCGGTGCCGATGATCGCAGTCAGCAGCAGCGCCGCGGCGAACACGATCGCCTCGGTGAGCTCCACGTTCTGCAGGGTGTCGGTCATGGCCGTCATCGGCAGGCCGGTGACCAGGACCTGGCCGTTGTGCCCCCGCGTGGCCATCAGCCGGTAAGCGGCGTCCAGCCCGTACAGCCGCGCAGTGTACGGATGCCCGTTGGCCGGCAGCCGCGCCAGCGTCGCCTTGTCCGCGGCGGACAGGTTGCAGTCTCCGTACGTGACCTTGGCGGTGGTCACGGCGCCCGCGGAGGTCAGCGCCGCGGAGAACGTATCCGCCGCCTGGCCAGGCCCGTTGGCGCACATGCCCGGACTGCCCTCGTGGCCGTTGTCTGCGTCGTTATCGGAATCCGGGGGTGGCTGGTATCCCGGCGGCGCGGCGCTCATGCCATCCACGCAGACGGTGAAGCGCGCGCTGGCCGCCTGCAGGTTCTGGTCTAGCTGGTTCAGCAGGTACCCGCGCAGGCTCAGGTAGGTGACGATGCCCACCGCCGCGCACGCCACGGCCAGCAGCGCGACCAGCCCGGCGATGAGCCGGCTGCGCAGCGTCCGGCCCGCCAGCCAGTTGCGCGCCCCGCGCCCTGGTGACGTCGCCGGACCCACGTGGCTCATCCCGGCCTGCCCGCGGTCCTCAGCCACTCGGCTTCAGCACGTAGCCGACGCCGCGCACGGTGTGGATCAGCGGCTCGCGGCCCGCGTCGATCTTCTTGCGCAGGTAGCTGATGTACAGCTCGACCACGTGGGCCTGGCCGCCGAAGTCGTAGTTCCACACCCGGTCCAGGATCTGTGCCTTGGACAGCACCCGGCGCGGGTTGCGCATGAGGAAGCGCAGCAGCTCGAACTCGGTGGCGGTCAGCTCGATCAGCTCGCCGCCGCGACGCACCTCCCGCGCCTCCTCGTCCATGGTCAGGTCCGCGACGGTCAGCTCGGAGCCGGTCCTGGCCCGGGCGACGCCAGCGCGGCGCAGCAGTCCGCGCAGCCGGGCGAGCACTTCCTCGAGGCTGAACGGCTTGGTCACGTAGTCGTCCCCGCCCGCGGTGATCCCGGCGACCCGGTCCTCGACCGCGTCACGCGCGGTCAGGAACAGCACGCAGACGTGTGGCTGCTCGGCGCGCACCCGGCGCAGCACCTCGAGCCCGCTGAAGTCGGGCAGCATCACGTCGAGCACGACCGCGTCCGGCTGGAACTCCCGCGCCGCGCGCACGGCCGAGGAGCCATCGCCCGCGGTGCGGATGTCCCAGCCCTCGTACCGCAGCACGCTGGCCAGGAGCTCGGCCAGGCTCGGCTCGTCGTCCACGACGAGCACCCGGATCGGCGTTCCGTCCGGGCGATGGCTGAGGCGGTCACCGGCGGAGCCGGCCGCCGGCTGTGCGTTGTCTACCAAGCTCTTCATGATTCCAGGATGCCCCGCCAGTCTCACGGACCGGTCTGCACTACCTCTGAGTTACTTCTGAGAAGCCAGCCGCAGCGCGAGCGCGGGGCAGTCGGTGACCGCGCGCTTGGCCTGCTTGAGCAGGCGCACCGGCACCGGCTGGCCGGAGATGAGCGGATAGCCCCATTCATCCGCCTGGATCAGCTCCGGCAGCAGTTCGGCGCACATTCCGTGGCCGGTGCACGCGATCGGGTTCACGCTCAGTTTTGCTGGCATTGGTCAGCTCCAGTCGGCTTCGGTGGACGGCCCAGCGGGGACCGGCAGGAACGGCCGGCCGGTCGCGGCGGAGCACCGGCCCTGCTGGTGCAGCCCGATCTCCGGCCCGAACACGCCCAGCGCGCTGCGCAGGAAGCGGACCGTGCCGTCGGGGTGGTGGCAGGCGCCGCGCCCCTCGACCAGGCCGGCCCACCGGCTCAGGTCGTCCAGCACCCGGGGGTGCGGGTCGGGCCCAGCCAGCTCGGCCATGGCCCCGGCGATCGACGGCAGGCCGTTGCGGCACGGCCCGCACTGCCCGGCCGACTCCAGCGCCAGGTAGCGGGCCACCCGGGCCGACTCGATCAGCCCGCACCGGCCGGCGGGCAGCGCGGCGAGCACGCCGGCGCCGGTGAACGCGCCGGCCGGGCGCAGCTGGGCGTTGCTCAGCGTGAGCCCCGCGGCGTGCGCGGCCGGGAGCCAGGCGCCGTGGTACCCGCCGACCAGCACCGCCCCGGCCGCGGAAAGGTCCAGCAGCGTGGCCAGCGGCGTGCCGATTGCGGCCTCGGCCACGTCGACGGAGCCGCTGGCCTGCCGCAGCGTGCACAGCATGGTTCCGGGCTCGTCCGGGGTGCCCAGCGACCGGAACCAGCCGGGCCCGTACCGCGCGATCAGCGCCAGGTGGGCCAGCGTCTCCACGTTCTGGACCAGCGTCGGGCGGCCGTCCACGCCGCGCTCGAACACCCGCGGCGGCGTGAACCGCGGCACCGCGGGGCCGCCGCTGACCCTGCTGGCGAGGGCGGACTCTTCCCCGGCCAGGAAGCGGTTCGGCGACCAGACGATCTCGACCGGGAGCCGGTCCAGCCCGTGGGCGTCACGTTCCGGCAAGTAGTCGTTCAGCCGGGCGCGCGCCCGCAGGTCGCCGCGGACATAAAGCACCGCGCGGCCGGCGCCGACCGCCTCGGCCGCGAGCTGCAGGCCGTCCAGGACCAGATGCGGAGCCAGGAACAGCAGCGCCTCGTCCTTATGGCTGGCGGGCTCGCCCTCGGCCGCGTTGCCGACCACGATCGCGCGGCCGGCCCGGGCGGCGGCGACGGCCTCGAGCTTGCGGTGCACCGGGAACGCGGCGCCGCCGCGGCCGGTGAGCCCGGCGGCTCGCACGTCAGCGATCAGCGCCCCGGCGCTGCCGCGGTACGGGACCGGGCCGTGCAGGCCGAGGTGCGCCCGCAGGTCGGTGCCTTGGCCGGCGGGGGGAAGCAGCCGGGGGAATCCCCCGCCCCCCGCGGGGGCCTGGTACGCCTGCGTGGCGGCGGCCGTCACCGGGCTCATCGGTCACCGGCCCTGGCCAGCATGCCCTGGTCGGCCATGAGCTGCGGAACCCGGTCCGCGCGCGGCAGGCCGGTGCGGGCCCGGATCAGGCGCCAGCCCAGGGCGCCGAGGACCGCGGCGATGCAGGCGAGCCCGAGGTAGAGCAGCGGCCCGCTCTGCATGTCGTGACTGGAGTAGATGCCGTGCACGACCGCGACCGGCCAGGACGCGTAGGCCAGCCAGTGCACCGCGCGCCAGGCGCGCCGGCCGATGTGGCGGCGCAGCAGGCTGGTGACGATCACGGCGGCCGTCAGGTCGAACGCAACGGCGCCCAGGCCCAGCCACAGCGGCTCGTAGGAAGAGATGAACGGGATCACCGCGGCGGCCAGGCTGATGCTGACGTAGGAGTCCGCGACCGCGGTGATCACGTGGATGGCGACGAACGCCACCGCGAGCAGGGACAGGTTGCGGTGCAGGCCGAGGACGGCGAAGCGGGGGAGGCCGGGCAGCCGCCCCTGCCGGTTCACCAGCATCCCGATGATCATCACGGCGGACAGCAGGACGAGGCCGACCACGCCGGTGGCGCGGCTGGCGTACCAGAGCGCGGTGCTCGACGTGATGCCGCTCATCACGAGCCGCCCGAGGTGGCCTGGCCGCTGCCAGAACTCGACGTGGGCGTGGACGACGGCGAGCTCAGCCCCGACGACGAGCTGCCCGACGAACTCGACGAGCCCGAGCTGCTGGACGAGCCCGAGCTGCTGGACGAGCCCGAGCTGGAGCTGCCGGTGTCGGATTTGGCATGGTGCGTGCTGCTCACCGACGATCCCGTCGAGGTGTGGGTGGCGGCGGACGCCGCGCCCGGAAGGCTGACCGCGACCGCCCCGGCGGCGGCGAGGCTGGCGGCTGCGGCCGAGATCGTGGCCACGCGCAGCCGCTTGCGGCCCCGCTCCCGTTCGGCTATGGCCGGCGCCACGCCCCGCGATGGCATGCTGTGCTTGCTCATGCCGGGAGTCTCGCCGCCCGCTTTCGGATGGCGCTCTAGGTTCCCTCTCAGCAACCTATGAGGGCTCCGGAATGTTCGGCCGGCAGCCGATCCCCGGCCTTTGGGCTGCCCTCGGTATGAGATCGCGAGCGTGCGCTCATACCCGCGCTCATACCGGGGACGGGGCGAATCAGCCCTCCGCTCCGATGTGGCCGGCGCCGGTCCGGACGAGCCTGGGAAGCCAGGAACCGACGCGAAGGAGCGCTGCGATGTCCGAGCCGCATGTAGCTGAACGCCGGCGGAACAGGCCGGCCCCCGTCAGCCGGCTCGCCAGGATCCTGCGGCTGCTGCGCTGGCCGGTGGTGATCGTCTGGCTGATCGCGGTCGTGGCCCTGTACCCGGCCGCGCACACCCTGTCCAACCTGGCCAACGGGACCGCGGCGGCCAACCTGCCGTCCTCGGCACCGTCGACCCGGGTCGTCGAGCTGCAGCAGGGGCCGGGTCAGCCCGACGTGGACGCGGCGACCGTCGTGTTCGTCCGCGACACGGGGCTGACGCCGGCGGACCTGGCAGCGGTCGCCTCCGCCCACGCGGCCGTGGCCGGCCTCGCTACCCATATCCACGGGCTCGGCGCACCCGGCCGGCCGCAGCGGTCCGCCGACGGCAAGGCCGACGAGTTCACCGCGAACGTCACGTCGCCGAGCGGCGGCAACAGCGAGTTCAGCACCGACTCCACGGCGGTGAAGGCCATCCGCCGAGCGGTCGGCGGGCTGGCCCGCGGTGGCCTGCAGGTGGACGTCACCGGGTCGGCCGGGCTGACGACCGATGGCGGCGTGAGCAGCAAGGCGCTGAACATCCTGCTGCTCACCGCGCTGCTGATCGTGGTGATCATTCTGATCCTGGTGTACCGCAGCCCGCTGCTGTGGCTGATGCCGCTGTTCGGCGCGATCGGGGCGATCGTGGTCGCCGAGGCGTCCGTGCACGGGTTGCTGAACGCCGGGATCACCGTCAGCACGCTGTCGGCCGCGATCTTGCGGGTGCTGGTCCTCGGCGCGGCTACCGACTACGCGCTGCTCCTGATCCACCGCTACCGGGAAGAACTGCGCCATCACGCCGCCACCGCGGACGCCATGGCGGTCGCGCTGCGCCGGACCCTGCCGACCCTGCTTGCCTCGGCCGGAACGGTCGTCTGCGCGATGGTCTGCCTGCTGGCGGCGCAATCGGCCTCGCTGCACGGCCTGGGGCCGGTCGGCGCCGTGTCCATCGTCGCCGCGCTGATCGCCCAGGTCACGTTCCTGCCCGCGCTGCTGCTGGTCGTGGGGCGCGCGGCGTTCTGGCCGCGGATCCCCCGCAACGGCCAGCCTGGGCGCGAGGCCTCCCGGGTGTGGACGGGCGTCGGGACCCGGGTCGCCCGCCACCCCGCGCCGGTCGCCGTCGGCGCGGTCGTGCTGCTCGGCGCCCTGGCAACGGGGCTGGCCGCCTTGCACGTCAACAACAGCCCGCTGGCCGACATCAAGGGCCACCCCGCCAGCGTCACCGGCGCGAACCTGCTCACCGAGCACTACGGCGCGGGCGTGACCGAACCGCTCACGATCCTGAGCCCGCAGCGCGAGGCCAGCGCCGCCGTGGCCACGGCGCGGGCGACCCCGGACGTCGCGGCGGTTTCGCCGGCCGGCCCGGTTCACGGCTACGCCAGCTACTCGGCCACCCTCTCCGTGCCCCCGTACGGCACCAGTGGCTACGCGGCGGTGGCGAACCTGCGCCAGCGGCTGGACGCCGCCGCGCCCGGCTCGCTGCTGGGCGGTGACCCGGCCGTTCAGTACGACATCACCCAGGCCGCCCACCGGGACACCTGGCTGCTGATCCCGCTGGTGCTCGCCGTGATCCTGGTGATCATCGCTCTGCTGCTGCGGGCCATCGTCGCCCCGCTGGTGCTGGTCGCGACCACCGCGCTCAGCTTCGCGGCCTCCTTCGGGCTGGCGACGCTGCTGTGGCGCTACGCGTTCGGCTACGACGGCATAGAGGCCCAGCTGCCCATGTACATCTTCATCTTCCTGGTCGCGCTCGGGGTCGACTACAACATCTTCCTTGCCGCCCGGATCCGCGAGGAGTCCAGCAACCTCGGCATCCGGCAGGGCACCCTGCGCGGCCTGGGCGTCACCGGGGGAGTGATCACCGCGGCGGGTGTGGTCATGGCCGCGACGTTCTCGGCCCTCACCCTGATCCCCGCGGTTGCCGTCGCCGAGGTCGGCGTCGCGGTCGCCGTCGGCGTGCTGCTCGACACCGTGCTGGTGCGCACCGTTCTCGTGCCCGCCAGCCTGCTCATCATCGGCGATCGGGTGTGGTGGCCGTCGCGGTCGGCCGCCCGGCTGGGACAGTAGGCGGATGACGAGCATCCAGCCGGAGTTGTGGGTGGACCGCGCCGCGCAGGCGGTCGCGTTCTATGTGGAGGCGTTCGGCGCCCGTGTCCTGCATCAGGTGGGGGAGGGAGACGACATCGTCGCGCAGCTCGCCGTGGGGGAAGCGGCATTCTGGGTGGCGGCCGCGGCGCCGGACGTGGGACGGCTCAGCCCGCTCGCGGCCGGCGGGGCGACGGGCCGGACCCTGCTGGTGGCCGATGACCCCGGCGCCGTCGTGCGCCGGGCGGTCGGCGCCGGGGCCACCGAGAAGTCTCCCGTCCGCGATGAGCACGGCTGGCGTCTCGGCCGCGTCGTCGACCCGTTCGGGCACGAATGGGAGATCGGCAAGCCGGCCGGGCCGTGGCCGCCAGCCGGGGCCTAGCTCGCTGCGCTCTGCTTGGGCGTGATACCCAGTGACCGCTCGCTGGCGGGCGCTGCCGGCTCGGCGGTGAGTGTTTTCTCGGCGGCGTCGACGACGCCGAGGTCGGCGCGGGTGTGCAGTTCGGCCGCGGTGATGAGCAGCGACTCGACGGCTGTGGTGCTGGTGGCGGAGCGCGCGTCGGCCAG
>Ga0335074_10005727_pt1 | contig 17203 bp, 16 predicted proteins | sample Lox_Sample_23_FD_206715 | JGI IMG/M metagenome (GOLD analysis project Ga0335074, IMG submission 206715) | Soil microbial communities from Loxahatchee National Wildlife Refuge, Florida, United States - Lox_Sample_2.3 | ecosystem: Environmental > Terrestrial > Soil > Wetlands | place: USA... | reverse complement strand
GAACGTACGCGTAATCGGTGGTCTGCGTATAGGTGACGTTGTTGCGGTCGATCAGCGCGCCGGCGGCAAACTGATTGCGCCCGATGCCGGGGTTGGTGATCCAGGTGAACTGTCCCGAGAACCCGTATTCGTTCTGCACTTCCTTGGAATAAATATTCACGCCGTCGCAGGTGCTGTCGGGGCTTCCGAGCTCCAGCGCCTCGGCAATACACGGCCACTTGGGGAACGGCGTATTGGCAATGTCGGCCCCGCTGGTGGGGAACCCCGTGTATCCGGCCGCGGCGAGAACCTCCTGTTCCTGCAGCGTCGGCTGGTAGATCAAAGCGCCTTGCGCGTCATCGTTGTAGTTGGCATCGATCGCTTCGGTACGAATGTTGCGATACCAGGCATTTCCGGTGAACGTCAGATTGTCGCTGAAGGCATGCCGCGCGATGAAATTGAAGGAAGGCGAACGGTTCGCGGTGCTGTCGGGAATGGAATAAACGCTGGAATAATCTTTATCGAGCAGCAGGTATTCCTGCAGCCCGTTACCGATCAGGGTGTTGTAGGCGTACGACATGGTGAGCGCTAGATCGGTTTTATTGGTGCGCCATCCTATCCGCCCAAAGCCCTGGCGTACGTCCGAAGGAGAATCGAAGCGCCAGCCCGACTCATGAAATCCGAGCCCGGAGAAAAACCAGTTGAAGCCGGTCGCCTTGCCGCCCCCGTACTCGCCCTCCACTTCTTTCCGGCCGCTGGCTCCATACAGGACATGCCCGGCCCAGCCAGGATTGGTAAGACCGCTCTTGGTGGTAACGGAAATCGCTCCCCCCAGCGTGTTCAGACCGTACAGCGGATCCGATCCTGGGATCAGGGCCATCTCCGAGATGCCGTCTTTCGGGATCAGATCCCAGCTCACCACGTCGCCGAACGGCTGATTCTGCCGCACGCCGTCGACATAAACGGAAATTCCTTCCGGTGTGCCAAGCAGCGGCGATGCCGTATAGCCTCGAAAGTTGACGTCCGGCTGAAAGGGGTTTTCCTGCATTTCGTTGATGAAGACGCCGTTGAGGTCCCGGTTCATGAAATCGCCCAGGTCGAGCGCGCCGCTGTTTGCGATGTCGGCGGCGGTCGCGGTCTGAACCGGAGCCGCGATTTGGTTGATCTGAAGATCCGTTCCAGCCAGAGGCGTCTCGGAGACTACGTCCACCTTGGCGGCTTGCGCGCCGATTTCCATCGATATGGCGCTGGTCACGGGAGTGGCGGACTGCACATCCACCTGCACGGTTTGCGTGACGAACCCGGCCTTGGAAATTTCCAAGCGGTAGCGGCCGTAGGGTAAATTGCCAATGATGGAGCTACCTTGCGCATCGGTTTGAAAATCGCGCCGCACTCTTAGCGCGCGATTCTGCAGCTTTCCCGAGGCTTGCATCGGAGCGCCGGATGGATCTTCCACCTGCACGCGAATGGAACCGGTTGGAACCTGCGCCCGCACCGTGAGCGCGGTCAGCAAGAGCGAGGCGGCGGCGAGCAACCGCCGATAAACAGTGGGTATGGGCATCGGTTGGCTAGCGATACAAGGTCAAAGGGCGGTCCGTGTGGAAATATTTCTTGTACGCTTCGATCCAGTTTCCCGCGATATCCCGCTGCGCCGTGGCCAAATCGAGCCGCCCGTCGCAGACCAGGCCGCGCAGATAATCTTCCAGCGCGTCCTTCACTTGCGCGTTCCAAACCGTCGCGGAACTCGACTGCGGCCAGAGATTCCGAATGTCGTCCGCCCCGCCGAGCGCGGGTGTAATCAAGTAATCCACCTCATACGCTCTGGGCTCCGCGTAAGCGATCCCGTATTCGTCGAACACCTGCCTCCGAATCGAGGCTGGAACAGCTTTATTCTTGGCGCTGGTTTCGCTGCACACCTCGCGCTGGCTGAGAAGAACCGTGGCGCCGGGCGTCAAATTGGGATTGGGGATGGTGACCGCCATGAGCGCGGCCGGGCGCCGCGCGGACCAGCTACGAATCGCGATCGCCCCGATCGCCCCGATCACTAGGATTGCCGCGGCGGCCCAACCGATGGGCCAGGAGACACGTCCGAACCAACCGTGCCACGGCCCGCGCTGCGTTTCGGCTGCTTGCGCCAACCGGGCCTTCAGCAATGCGCGCGGTCCATCGGCGGAAGGAATGTCAAAAAAGAAGTTGCCCTGCTCCAGGCGCACGAACTCGGCGATGGCGGTCTCCATTTCCTGCCTGCGAACGCGGCAACTCCAGCAAGCGGCCAGGTGCGCCTCCACGCGGCCGGCGTCACCAGGCGCCAACTCGCCATCGATCGAAAGCAGCAATTCTTCGCGCGATAAGTGAGAATCTTCAGACAGCATAGTTTTCACCGTTCAGCGGCGCGTGCGACCAGCGCCAGCGATCGTTCCAGATAAAGAGCCACGGACCCGAGCGAAATATCCAGCACCGCGGCGATTTCGCGATACCGCAGGCCTTCGGCCCGCAAATACAGACACCAGCGATTTTGTTCCGGCAGCGCCCGAACCACCGCCATCAGACGCTCCCGGGTTTGATGCGACGCTAGCTGAACTTCGGGATTGGGAGCGGGATCGATGGCGACATCGCGGGCCAACCCCATTTCCAGCGCCGGCCCGCCGTTTCTGCGCACTCGCAACCGTTTCTTGAGCGCCAGATTATGCGCGGTTCGGAACAGCCAGCCGCGAATGTTGGGATGGCTGCCGCCGCGCCCCAAATGCTCGAACAGCGCCAGAAAGGCTTCCTGGATGATATCTTCGGAATCGGGAACGCTTAGCGGAAATCCGGATAAATACCGCAGCAAGGGAACTCGCAGCTCGTCGAAGAGCTCCACCACCTGATCCTGGATCGCCAACCCGGAGGTGGGGCGCACCTCGGGCGGGGCGACGGTCGCCAGAGTCTTCGATTCGAGCATTGGCCTCTACCTGGATATTCCTCCAGAAGCCGTTTTGTTCAGACTTTTTTTCGGCAGCCCGAACGCCCGCGCGTCAGTGTGCCGCCGCTGTCGTCCAGGAGGGTGCGTCGCTGGCCGGGAAGGATTCCTCGCCGGCTTCGTCCACTTCGTCCTCGGGTTCCTCTTCGGGCTCAGTGGAGTCCGGCGTTTTCCCCTTTTCCGGTTTAGGCTCAGTCTGGTCGCTCATAAAAATAGGATGATCACGCAAGGCAAAGGTTTCTACTCGGCGACAGCCATCTCCGGCTGTGGCATCCTAAAATCAACCGCATCGATGTACAACTTCGTCCGTTGGCGTTTTCTACTGGCCGGCCTCGCGGCCGCTTTCATTGTCATCTGCGCCGCGTTCGGCCAGCGCCCGTTCCGCGAATACCCGGGTTACGAGTATGAGCTGGGCGCGGTGCCCATTCCCCCCGATTGGCGGGTTCCCGGCGAGTGGACCTTCGCGCGCATGATGTATCCCTCCCAGCATCGCTTTTATCCCGGCGAATATCCGCGGCCCTATCACGCCGACTGGTGGGACGGCCGAACGGACTGGACCATCGACTATCCGCGTTCGGATCGCCATCTTTCCGAAGCCGTCCGCCGGCTGACACGCATCCAGGCCCGGTCCGTCGAAGAATCCGTCGATTTGCGCGACGGCGACGAAGTGTACAACTGGCCGTGGCTATACGGAGTAGAAGTAGGGCATTGGGATCTGACCGACGCCCAGGCCGCCAAATTGCGCGATTTCTTGCTGCGCGGCGGATTCTTTATGTGCGACGATTTTCACGGCACCGAGGAGTGGAAGATCTTCCTGTCCGGCATGAACCGCGTGTTTCCGGACCGGCCCATCGTCGACATCGAAAACGGCAGCCCGATCTTTCACACCATCTTCGATCTGGACGATCGTTTTCAGGTGCCGGGCGAGCAGTTCGTCTACACCCATCGCGTCTACGAAAAGGACGGCTTCGTACCGCACTGGCGCGGAATTTATGACGACAAGGGCCGGATCATGGTCGCCATCTGTCACGACATGGACCTAGGCGATTCCTGGGAAAACGCCGACAATCCCAAGTATCCGGAGAAATACACGTCGCTCGGAACCCGGATCGGAATCAACTATATCGTCTACGCGATGACGCACTAACCGCCCCCCCGGTCGCGGCTCGGTAACAACGCTCTTCTGAGCCGCGCGCGTAAGCGAGCGGTTGAACGAGCGCTCAATGCTGCCAAAGCGCCACCAGCACGGGATAATAAGCGTACTCCGGCCATAGCGAAAACGCATCGCTGGTAAGGCAGTTGGTTCCATCCTGGCAGGCCAGCGTGAAGGTTTCCGAGAACCCTTCATGAACGTCGTAATCTCCAATATTGGGATACAGGATTTTCGCCATATCGGCCAGCGTGGGGTCCGGCTCCGAATCGGCCAGCATCGCCGAGGTCCCCACGTACACCGATGGGTCCTGGCCGGGAATCACTTGAATCCGCACCGCGGAAATCGGCGCGCTGCCCGGACAGCCTGTCAGCGGCACCGCGAACGTATAGCTGCCGCCGGTGCAGGAACCGGAGCCGGGATACGAGATCGCGTTCGCCAGGTAAACGCTCAATGGCGTCGCGGGTGTGATGCCGGTGGTCTCGGTCACCACCTGCACGTATTCACCGGGCACTTCACCCATGAGATACAGCGCGCTGAGATCGATCCCATCCCCCTGGGGATCTATCAAGTCGAACTGCTCGGACCAGCGACCCACAGCATTTGGATAAAGGATCGCCACCACACCACCCAGGTCCGTACTCATGGAAGAAGTGCCGATATATACCTGCCCCACTTGGCCGGGCGTAACAGAGATGGTAATTCGATGGACGAATCCGGTTCCCATGGCCGTGGGCGCGCCCGCCAGCACCGTCGCGCCGCCACCCACCGATTGCGAACTCGCCGTGCCGGACCCTCCGTACGGTGACACATATAAGGACTCGGAACTGATGGCGTCGCCCGCGAATTCCTGCGCGATACCCAACGTAACGGGAACGTTGACCGTTGAATCCGGGATCGCCACAAATTCCTCGCTCCAGCCGCCTTCACAGTTGGGGAACAAGGTCTTGTAAAGCCCGGATCCCGATGAGGGATTCATGGAGCTGTTGCCGAAATAGAACTTTCCGCAGTAACCCGGCTGCACTCGAAACCGTAATCGGGATGCCGTGGCGCTGAGCGTGGCTGGAGGAGTGCTATTGGTCCCGGAAAACGAATAGACATTGGCTGGATCCACCACGCTGTTATTGGACTGCAACTGCCAGAGCGCCACCTGCAGCCCTTCGGTGGCGATCTCCGGCACGAACCCCCACCCTTGGTACGGCTGGGCCGAGCCATCGTACATGGACAGCCCGTTTTGCCCGCTCGGGTCCTGCAACTCCCAGCCTTCCGACCAGGCGCTGTGCTGGTAGAGCAATCCCGTATTGGGAAATAAAGTGTGGAAATATCCATCTGCGGCGCCGTTGCACCAGACCAGTTGGATTTTCCCCTCCTGCCCGGGAATCACTTGCACCCGAATTTTGTCGAAGTAGTAGGAGGGATCGGTGTCGGTGAGCGAGGGGTCCTGCAATAGCCCGGAGGAAGTGAGCGGAACGAATGGGCCCGGCAGGCCGGAGCATCCCGCCGGCGCCGTGGCGGGAACCGGGCCTAGATAGGACTGCGCTTGTACCAGCACCAGTTCGCTTCCCGTGGACGCGCCGGTCTTGTATTTCCAGCTCGCCAAGGCGGTTTCGCCCGGGATTTCGCCGGATACGTAGAGATTGCACAGGTTGATGGTGTCGTTGCCGGAAGGGTCAGCGAGCGCAAACTGTTCGCTGTGCGCCCCGCTGTTGGGAAAAAGGATTTGCGCGATACCGGCGCCGGTGGCGAGGTTTTGCGTCGATTGCCCGACGAAAACCTTTCCTTCACCGCCCGGGACCACTGAAACAACCACGCTGTTAACCCAGCTCGATGAGCCGCAGGCAACGGCCGCGGGAGCGCTTGCCAGCGTAATGGTGGCTGCGCCGGTTCCCGCGTAAGCCAGCGCTGCACTAACAAGCAGCGCCAGCGGGAGCACTCGAAGTGAACCATTCATGCAGGCTTGAGTGCAAGAACGGGAGCGAAAAATCTCTAAATGGTTTGTCTAGTGCCGTTTTGGGCTAGTGCCGTTTTCGGATGGATAGATGCATCGGCGGGAATAGCCCACTGGGGGGTCGCGGAATGGCGTTATACGGGTAACCAGGCGGGCAAAGATTTGACTTGGGAAACCCGCTGGAGAGAAAGAATGAAGTGAAACGTGCTCCCGCGGCCCGGCTCGCTTTCCACCCAGATTCGGCCACCCATCTCCTTCACCAACTGCGAACAAATGGTCAAGCCCAGTCCCAGGCCGCCGTATTTCCTGGTCGTGGACATATCCACCTGGGTGAAGCAGCGGAAAATCTCTTCCCGTTGCTCGGGTGGAATCCCGATACCGGTGTCAGAAACGGAAAAGTGTATATCCACCTTCTCATTTGTCTCCGACTCCGCCTCCACACGAATCTCCAGGTGGCCGCGCTCGGTAAACTTGACGGCGTTGCCGACCAGATTCGATAAGATCTGCTTGATCCGCAACGGATCGCCAAGCAGGGATTGCGGCACGCTTGGCCCAACGTCCCAGGAGATGCTGAGACCCTTTTGCACCGCTGCCTCTCGAAACGTTTCCAAAGATGTGGCTACGCAATCGGCTACCTTGAACTGCTGCCGTCGTAACGTGATTTGCTTGGCGTCCAGTTTTGAAAAATCCAGAATGTCCGAAATGACGGTCATCATCGCGGTGGCGGAGAAGCGCGCGGTTTGGAGATAGTCGGTCTGTTCGGCGTTCAGCTCGGTATCGAGCGCCATATCCAGCATGCCCATAATGCCGTTCATGGGAGTGCGTAGTTCGTGGCTCACATTGGCCATGAATTCACTTTTCACACGGCTGGCGGCCTCCGTCATTTCCTTGCTGGCGGCCAGTTCGGCGGTCCTCCGTCGAACCCGCTCCTCTAATTCGGAATTCGCTCTCCGTAAGGATTCCTCGGCGGCTTCCAGACCATCCAACGTTCTATTAATGGTCTTCCCCAGCGTAGCTAGTTCGTCGTTTCCGTCCACCTGGACGCGCGCGGAAATTTGCCCCAGCCTCCCGATCGCCGCCACCCCATGGCTCAGCCGGGCGAGACGGAAAAGCACCGCGCGGTCCAGAAGAAAATACATGGCGGCGCCAAACAGAACTCCCGCCGCGGATATCCACAGCATCAGGTAAAACACCGTACTCTTGCCTTGTAGATAGATTGTCCGGGGCTGGTTAAGCTGCACGATTAAGGCTGGCTTGTCCTGAACGTCGGTGACCAGCAGATATCCGGCCACCACCTTGGGGCCCAAAGCCCGCACCGCCACGCGCTGGCTCGATGAAAGCTTCTGTCGCACAATAGCCAGATCTGCGGGCAGAGCGGGATCATTGACGAGGTGCAGCGATAAAGACAAGCGCGCCTTGCGCGCCAACCGGTCGATCTCGGTTTGATCCAGCCACCGCCCCATCACCAGCGTTCCTCTGAGCGGCCCCTTCCGGTCTCCGGTCCGAATCGGTGAGACTGCGATCAGCATCGGCCCCGCAGGCAAAAGCAGCACTCCCGAAAAGGCTGACTCGCTGCCAGGCCCGCGCAACAACCGGCCGGACGGGCTGAAAGCATTCGGGAGCATTTGAGGAACGCCCGCCGATCGATTGTCGGGTAGCGCCACCGCTTTGCCGAAAACCATCGCGCCCGTTAAATCGAAAATCCCGACAAAGTTCACCCGCAGCGTATCCAGGTTCCCGAATTCATCCTCAGGAAATCTGGAGTCTCGGGTGAGCATGTAGGCGTACATGCGGTCATAGTTGGCATAATCCTTCACCGACTCGGTTAAGTCGGTAAGTTCATCGAAAAGCACGTTCCCGGCGCGCTCCACGTTCAGACGGACGTCGGCTTCCTCAAGACGGGCAAAGCTGTCCAGCAGGAGCACTCGCGATGTAATCGCGACCACTTCCAGGAGTGCGAGTAAGACCAGCACCAGAAAAACAGCTACTCGCTTCCGTATGGTCATCTAGGCTGGCCGGTTGGCTTTCGCCCTACACTCATATCCACGTACCTATATCGGCCTTAAATAGATTTTCAGCAGCCGCCGGAGCTTAAAGTACACGGGACCGGCAAAGATTTTAATTTGGTGCGAACGGGGAGGGTCGAACTCCCATGACCTTGCGGCCGCTGGAACCTAAATCCAGTGCGTCTGCCAGTTCCGCCACGTTCGCGCGGAGGTGAGATTACGTCAGTACCTAGAATAGCAACCGAGCGCCCCGTCAGGCCAGCAATCCCGCCAATTCCTCAATCCGCAGTCCGCGCAGGAGCCGCGGCGCCGGATTGCCGCAGGGGCAGACCTCGTGTTCCAAACGAAATCCCTCGCAGCCCGACACCACATGCAGACCGGAATGGGCATCGCATTCGGTGGCGAGCAGCCGGTTCCGCGGGCTGAGATACTGCTCAAACACCGGAACGCCGAAAGCCTTCCAAAGCCTCTCCCGGTCGAGCGGAGAAAGCCCCGTGCCGCCGGAATAAGTGAAAACCACCACGGCCTGATCGAACGACCAGGTATCGCGCGCCAGCCTGCGCAGCAGATCCAGAGGGCCGGCCACGGAGGCCGGGTTAAATCGTCTCGCCCGTTCCGTCCAGCCTTCCGGAAACACGCGCGCCGAGCGGCTCTCGCGAAACCCCGGCGCCAGAATCGCGGTGCGCGGCGCCGGATCCACCGGATGAATGAAGTGCGCCCCCTTGGGCGGACGCCGGATTCGAATCACCATGATTAGCGGAAAAGTGGCGCGCGGGCAAACTTCGTCTCACGAAAACAGAGCAATCAGGTTGTCGTAAAGAATCTGGCGCGCGGTTTCCTCCGTCACGCCGATCTCATACAGTGCTTTGGACTGCGCTTCAAACACCGCCGCGTTCCATCCCCGCGGAAAGAAAGAAGAATCGGTTCCAAATAGCAGCCGCCCGGGCCCCGCGACATCCAGCGCCCGCCGGAAGACATTGCGCAGGTCGAAATGGCCTTCTTCATATCGCATCCAGCTATTACTGCTCGAAGTATCTAGGTATACATTCGGGCATAGGTCGCATAGCATCAGCGCCTCGCGGAAATATCCCGCTCCGAAGTGCGGCACTACAAACCGGATCTGCGGATAGCGCAGCGCTACCGCGTGCAGATCGATCGGATTGGAGAATCTCATGTCGAAATGCGATTGCAACCCGAGCGCTTTGCGGACGCCTAAGCTGAGGACGCCGCAATGCACGAAAGCGATGGCCCGGGCGTGCGTGGCAAGAAGGTCGAGCAGAGCCCCCGCGCGTTCGTCGTGGATCGAATAACGATGCATCGCTGGGAAAAAACACAGCGCCTGGATGTGTCCGCTCGAGAGCGCGGCTTCGGTCTGCTCGGCCGCGTTGGGCGCTAAGGGGTTTACCATCATGTACCCGAAAAACCGATCCGGGTGCCCGGTAACCGCGGCTATCACCGATTCTCCATCGCCGGGCACGCTCGCGATCAGGCAGGCTTTCTCCACGCCGCGCCGGTCGAGTTCGCGGAGCCACGCGTTGGCCAGTTCGCGCGGATTCTCCGGTGGCAACTGCCAGTTGAGCAGCGGGCCCAGGTCTTCGATCCGCGCGCCCTTCTGCTCGGCCAGCGCGGCGAAAAATCGATGGGAGAAAAAATGAACGTGGGCATCGGCGACGGGCAGCCGTCCCCAGGGAGTGTCGATCATGCAATTTTCATTTTAGGGAGCGGGCGGGCTGCCTGCTCCCGCGGCGGGAACGGGAAAGCGCGTGATGCCCGCCGCCAAAGCCACCTGCGTCAATCCGGCGACGTTGTTCACGCCCAGCTTCTTCATCATGGTCTTGCGATAGCTCCGCACGGTTTGCAGGCCCAGATCCAGCATCACCGCGATCTCCTTGCTGGTTTTGCCTTCCGCCACCAGCCGCAGCACCTGCAACTCGCGCGGCGACAAATCATCCAGCGCCGAACTGGCCGGCTTGGATTCCAGATCGCCCCGCTGGATGCGATTGAGCAGACGGTCGGAAACCTGCGGGCTCAAATAGGACCCGCCCTTGGCCACCGCGCGCAGCGCGTCCAGAAGGTCGCCGTCGGACGCTTTCTTGAGCACGAACGCGCGGGCTCCGGAACGAATCGCGCTGACCACGGAATGCTCATCGTCGTACATCGAAAGAATAATGATCTTGATATCCGGGTAATGGCGCAGGATTTCGGTAGTGGTCTCGATGCCGTTCAATCCGGGGAGCCCGATGTCCATGAGAATGATGTCGGGACGCTTCTGCTTGCAAAGGTGCACGGCTTCAGTGCCGCTCTCGGCTTCACCGAGCACCGCGAACTCGTCGCTGTGGCGCAGGATGGCCTTGATGCCATCGCGCATGATTTTGTGATCATCCACCAGAAGGACTTGAAACGGCATGATGTCTGCTAACTCCCGCTCTCTGACGCCGCGGGCATGGGGAAGCTGGCGCGAACGACGCTTCCTTTGCCCGGCACGCGCTCGGTTCTGAGGGTCACGTGGTTCTTAGAAGCATAATAGTCCATCAGCAATTGTCCCAAAGGCGCCGGGACATCGCCGTCCGCCGGCGCGTTATCGGAGACCTCCAATACGTATTCACCCTGCGCGCGTTTAACATGAATATCGATCAAAGAGCACCCAGGATGCGATAGGGCGATGTCGAGGGCGCACTCGCCGATCTTATAAAAAGTTTTCGCGAGCACGGTGGGAACCCGCAGAGACACATCGAAATGCAGCCGCAGCGTACCTCGGAATGTGATCCGCGCTTTGCCGATTAAACGGTCCAGCGCAAACTGCAGCCCGGCGCGCTCCACGATGGAAGGGTTGAGCTCGTTGGTGATATCGCGCAACTGCTCGATGGCCTGTTCCAGTAGTTCTTGAATCTCGACAGCGCGCGGATCCAGGCCCGGCGCCTGTTCGCGAAAGTCCATGCGCAGGGCGTCCAGTTGCAATCCCACGGCGCTCAGCACCTGGCTGATGTCGTCGTGCAGCAGCCGCGAAACTCGCGCCAGCACGGCCTCATGCTCGTTGAGGGCCGCAAACAGCATTTGTGCCAGAGCGGGTTGGGGCGCGCTTGCCACGCGTTTATCCTTGATTTGATCGATGGTCGTACGCTTACCGCTCATCATGCATGATTTTGGCCGCAAACGCAATAGACGCCAATTGTTTTAACGGCATCTATTGCCGGCTCAGTCCTTTCCGCTACGTTACTCGAGCGTTACCGGAAGACGAAACCGGCGCCGAATCTCCAGCGCGGCGGTGGGCGCGCTCGTAAACCAGACGGCATGCAGGCCTAAGGCCTCGGCCGAGCGGATGTTTGGCTCGCGGTCATCGAGGAACAGGATCTCATGCGGGTCCAAACCTAGTTTGTTCACGCAATCGCGATAGATCTCCGGCGCTGGTTTGCAGACGCCGGCTTCGCACGAAAACACACGCGCATCGAATTCGGGCAGCCAGGCGCAGCCGAGCACGTAATCGCGCACCGTTACCGGCATGTTCGAAAGCAGGGCCGTACGCAAGCCGGCCGCACGCAGTTCCCGCGCCCATTGCGGGACCCCGGGCGCGGGATGCGACCAACTCCGGCTATCGATTTCGATCAATGCCGAGACCCGATCGGCGGTGAGGGAGCGGGCAGCCGTGTCCGCCACCGCGCGCCAGTATTCATCCGGGGTGAGCGTCGCGGCGTCGTACGGCACGCGGAATCGCCAATACAGTTCCGCGAACCGGTCGAGCGGTAGATCCAGGATTTCCGCCATGGCCTGCGTATCGGAAGCGGGTTGCGACTGGGAGAGCACGTTGCCGTAATCGAAGATGACCGCGGAAGGAGAGATCGTCACCCTCACATCGTAACGTCAAGCCGAGGGCAAGGGCGATGAGAAATGCAGATCCGCGTTCATCGGTGTTCATCTGTGGCCAAACTCATGCCGCCTTGATCTCCGTCCACAGCCGGTCCCGTAAACGCTGCGTCGCCGGATCCAGCGTCACCGCCCACTCCCCGCGCGCCACCACGTCGGCCGCGGGATAAAGCGTGGGATTATCGCGAAAATCCGGCGGTAATAGCTTACGCGCGCCCGCATTTGTCGTAGTCGTGCGGGCCGTCAGCGCGTTGGCTGCCGCAATATCGGGGCGTAATAGAAAATTGATGAACTGGTGGGCCAGTTCCGGCCGCTTGCTTTCGCGCAGGATCACCGTCGCGTCGGGATAAACCGCATAGCCTTCCGACGGATAAACGAAGCCGACATTCGGCGCCGAATCCATGGCCTGCTGCGCCGTGGTGTTCCACATATGCGCCGCCAGGATGTCGCCTGAGACCAACTGATCCCGCGCCTCCGCATTCAAGTAGGCACGCAACAGCGGCTTCTGGCGGATGGCTTCGGCCCGCCCGCGCTCCAGTTGCGCCGGATCGGTGGCATTCACCGAAAACCCCAGCTTCTTCAGGCACGCGCCCATGGTGTCGAACGGATCGTCCAGCATGGTCAGCCGGCCGCGCAGCCGGGCATCCCACATGTCGGCCCAGGATTTCGGCGGCGGATCCAGCTTCCGGTTATAGGCGATGCCGGCGGCCGTGACCATATAAGGCACGGACCAATGCAGAGTGGGGTCCCAATCGGGATGCTGGAATCGCGGCTCGAGCTCGGCCAGGTTCGGCAGCAGTTCGCGATGAATGGGCGCCACGAGATCGTTCGCCAGCAGCGGCTTCACGATATATCCCGTGGGAAAAACGATATCCCAGCCGGAATTTCCACCCATCACGCGCGCCAGCATCTCTTCGTTGCTCTCGTATGTTCCGTAACGGACGCGCACGCCCAGTGCCGATTCGAATTTCGGAACGGTATCCGGCGCGATGTAGGCGGACCAGTTCAGAATGTTGAGGTGCGGCCGGTGGTCGCGCGAGCAGGCGGCTAGAGGGGCCAGCGCGCCGAACAGAAAATAGCGGCGATTCACGGCGTTGATCTTCACGTGGTCCGCAGCCTTTCCGAAATCAAAACCAGCGATCCGAACCCTACTACAATCAGGGCTGAAATCGCATTCACCACCGGATTTACGCCCCGCCGCGCGATGGCATAGATCACCATGGGCAAGGTTTCCGAATTCACGCCCGCCACTAAGCTTGTGATCACGTAATCGTCAAAGGAAACCGTGAACGCCAGCAGCGCCGCCGCGACGACGCCGGGCAGGATCGCCGGCAGCGTCACGTACCGGAACGCCTGCCACTCGTTGGCGCCCAAATCGAGCGCGGCCTCTTCGAGCGTGGGATCTACCGTGCGCAGCCGCGCGATCACCACGATCACCACGTAGGCGATCGAAAACGACACATGCGCCAGAATCACCGTGTGCATCCCGAGCTGCACGTGCAGAAACCGGAAAATCCATTGATAGAATGCCAGCAGCGAAATGCCGGTGACGATTTCAGGCGTTACCAGCGATAGATAAAGCGACCCCGCCAGAGGCCGCGAGGTACGCTTCCAAAGTCCATAAGCACACAGTGTGCCAACGATCGTGGAGACCGCCGTCGCCACCACCGCGATGATCAGGCTGTTGAGAGCCGCATCGGTCAATTGCGTGTCGCGCAGCGCGCCCGCATACCAGCGCAGTGAGAAGCCTTCCCAAACGGTGAATCGCGAGGAATTGAAGCTGAATACGGCCAGGATGAGCAACGGCAGATGGAGAAACAGGAACGCGCCGGCGGCGTAGACTGTCAGCCCCGTTCCACGTGCCTTGCGCTTCACAGCAGACTTTCGCCTTCCCCCCGCGCGATGGCAAACAGCAGCACCATCACCAGGGCCATCAAGACCAGCGAAACCGCCGAGCCGAACGGCCAATCGCGCGCGGTGGTGAACTGGTTTTGAATCAGGTTGCCGATCATCACCGATTTTCCGCCGCCCAGCAGGTCGGGCGTAAGATACGCGCCCAGGCACGGAATGAACACCAGAATCGCGCCCGCGCGAATTCCGGGCGCCGACAACGGGATGGTGATGCGGGTGAGCGCCGCCCAAGGCTTCGCGCCCAGATCGGCCGCGGCTTCGAGCAGCGTGCGGTCCAGCCGTTCGAGCGTCGCATACAGCGGCAGAACGGTGAACGGCAGGTATCCGTAAACCAGTCCCAGAATCACCGCGCCGTCGTTATAGAGCAGCGGAACCGGCGAGTGGATGACGCCCAGCTTTTGGAGGATGGTGTTCACCAGCCCCGTGTCGCGCAGCAGGAACATCCAGGCGTAGGTGCGCACCAGAAAACTGGTCCAAAACGGCAGCATCACCAGGCCGAGATAAAAGTTCTTGTGCTTTTCAGCGCGCGAGATGAACAGCGCCAGCGGAAAACCAAGCAGCAGGCAAAGCAGCGTGGATGCACCCGCGATCCAGAGCGATCGCCAAAGAATCCCCAGATAGATCGGATCGATCAGGCGCTGGTAGCTTTCGGCCGTCCACGGCGCGGTGATCCCGCCATAGACTCCGCGCGTCAACAAGCTGTAGCCCAGGATAATGGCGAGCGGGGCCAGGAACAGCGTGACGACGAACGTCCAGGTGGGAGCGAGAAACCAGGCGCGTAGGCGGTTCATTTCTGATGTAACTCATCGAAGCGCAGCTCGTCGGCCGGCTCCCACCACAAGTGGACCTGTTCGCCCGGCGCGAAGGTTTCACCCAGCCGCGAAATCTCAACCACCGCGGGTTCGCCTTCCGACAAGCGCGTATCCACATGCACGCAATTGCCCAGGAAGGTGGAATGCAGGATGGTGGCCGGGCGCGAGCGATGCCCGTTGGTGGATGCCTGGCGCGCGATACGCATGGCTTCCGGGCGCACGCCCACGTCGCCGATCCAATTGACCGCGCCCAGGAAGGACGCGACAAATCGCGTGCTGGGCCGCAGATAAATCTCCTCCGGCGTGCCCACCTGTTCGAGGCAGCCTTTATTCATGACGCCCAGGCGATCGGAGAGCGACAGCGCCTCCTCCTGATCGTGCGTGACGAACAGAAACGTGATGCCGACGCGCCGCTGGATGGCTTTGAGTTCCGCGCGCACCTGTTTGCGCAGATTCGGGTCCAGCGCCGAGAGCGGCTCATCGAGCAGAAGAACGTCGGGTTCAAGCACCAGCGATCGCGCCAAGGCCACTCGCTGCCGTTCGCCGCCCGAAAGCTGGGCCGGCCGACGCGATTCTTTGCCCGCCAGCTGCACCAGATCCAGGACGTCGCGAACCCGGTCGGCGATGTGGTTGCCCGCGCGGCGGCGCAAGCCGAATTCGACGTTATCGCGCACGCTCAGATGCGGGAACAGCGCGTAGTTTTGAAAAACCGTGCTGACGTTGCGCTGGTAAGGTTTCAGATGCTGGATGCTGGCGCCATTCAGACGAATTTCGCCGCGTGTCGGCTCCTCAAAGCCGGCCACCATCCGCAGTGTAGTGGTCTTGCCGCAACCGGAGGGTCCGAGCAGGGAGAAGAACTCGCCGCGCGCGAGGGAGAGCGAAACGCCGTTGACGGCGTGGTGCGAGGGATAGTGCTTCGAAACGTCGCGAAGCTCTAGAACGCGCTCCATGGAAATTGAATGTTACCGCAAGTGGAGCGACGTCTGGCAGGTTTTTTGGGCGGCATTGGACGCCCGCCGCTCCTCAAATCGTTAGTACCATACAAAAGAAGCTCGACTCTGCTGAAAGTACCGATAAAGCCGATGAGAACGACACTGCTGATCCCCGGATGCTTTTGCGCCGCCGCCCTGTTTGTGGCGGCCGGGAGCGCGGCGGAATTGCACTGCCCGGATACCATCTCCGCGAAAGAGACGCTGGTGAAAGCGGAGCAGGGATGGAAAGAAAGCCGATCCGATCTCCCCATCCGCTTTGCAGGTTTGACTTTCTTCGATGGACCGCCGGAGCAAAAGGCATCCCTGGTCAACGACACGGAAAGCATGGTGAAGGGAAAACGGATCGCGGTTTGGAAGTTTGGCCCGCAGAGCCGAATCTGGATCTCTTGCAGCTATTCGGGCAGCAGCATCGTGCTGTCCCGACCACTCGCCAAGGGCACGTCCAAGTGCACGGTCATGTATATCCCGAAGCAGACCATCGCCGGGCTTCCCGCCATCGAAAAGATCGATTGCGAGTAGGGCAGCGATAGCGCATTCGCTTAGCGCAGGCCGTCGGCGATCCATAGTTCCGACGGATTATATTGCGCTGTGTAGCCCGCACTCCGGCAATCCGCACCCACCCTCATCGAATAGAAGCCAGTTAAGCTGGTGCGATTTGCCGGGGCCCACTCCGCCCACAACATTTGCGCTCCGGTGTCGACATTCAATCGAAGGATTTTCACGGGCACGTCTCCCGGGTGATATACCATCAGTGAATTGTCCGGGCACCAGCGCAGAGGAGCGAAACCGTCCCCAACCTTAGGAACGGCTCGCGCAACACCAGCATCCAATGGATAAAGCACAATCTTCCCGTCCAGCCCGGCCACGGCCACGGACTCCCCGTCTGGCGAAACGGCGATCGGATCGTAGCCGTTCAGGCTTACATTTTCGGGCGTGATAGCCCGAGGAGAACCGCCATCAGCATTCTGCACGTAGTATCGGATCCGATGGCCCGGTTCATTGCCCACAAACACGATCCGCTTTCCATCGGGCGTCCAGGCAGCGCCCTGGTGATGGATCGCGTCGTGAGTAACCGCTCGCGCTTCTCCGGTTCCCGTGGGTAGCAACACTAACTGTGAAGGTGGGCGCGTAGATCCCAATACCATCGCCCATTTGCCATCCGGAGAGATTTCCAACGGAAACCCAGGGCCTAGCCGGATAGCTGCCGATCCATCGGTCCCGCGCAGATACGTTACGAAATCCTCGCCGCTACGGGTTGCGTCCCCGCCCTCGCCGAAGAGTATGAACTTTCCATTGCGCGAAATATCGCTAAGTCCGGAATTGTCGTGCCAGTAAAGGTCGGTCTCTTTCGAATTTACGGTCGGCACATAGAAAAGCCCGTTCGCAGAAACTCCTCGCGACATCAGCAGCCGGCCATCAGCCGCAACATCCAACGCGCTAAAGAGCCCAGGAAGGTGCGCGATTAAGCGCTGTCTACCCGATCGAGTTACAGCGAGGAGCGAAGTCGTGAAGCCATAGGCAGCGGCAGTGAACAAGATCTCATCCCCGGAGGACGACCATGCTAGCCCGCTGAGATCGCCCAACC